>Ga0080006_1127231_pt1 | contig 20591 bp, 28 predicted proteins | sample RS3BMetagenome_FD_69209 | JGI IMG/M metagenome (GOLD analysis project Ga0080006, IMG submission 69209) | Ferric oxide microbial mat and aquatic microbial communities from Rainbow Spring, Yellowstone National Park, USA - RS3B (SPADES... ...
GCGAGGCGGTGAGTGGCTAGACAGGGCGGGGCGTGGTCCGGCGTGGCGCGGCAGGCGTGGTGTGGCGCGGCGGGGCCAGGCTGGCCCTGGCGGGTCGTGGCGCGGTAGGCGAGGCAAGACGCAGCCGGTGTGATTCGCCGGGTCCCGGCGTCCATCAGGTGGCCGGCGTCCATTGGATGCCGGCCACTTTGTTCTCGCGGCCGACCAACGCGCGTCGTATCATAGTGGGGGCAGCGCCAATGATGGAGAGGAAACCACGATTGACCAGGTGGGAGCGGCGCCTGCGGGAGTTGCGACGTGCAGGGTTCGTCGTGGTGCGTAGCCGGCGCCACGTGGTACTGCGTGCGCCCGACGGGCGGCTGGTGACGATAGCGGGTACGCCCAGCGGAAGTCGCGTCTGGGCGAACGAGCTGGCGCGACTGCGCCGGATGGCGGGGGGGCGGGCGCGCCTCGACGGCGGGGGGCGGCGCGGGAGACGGCGACGCCTAGAGGCATGATGGGTAGACCAGCAGGATGCCAGGCGTGATACCATGTGCGGCGGAGGGGGCGCGCGTGGCGTCGTCGGTCACGGAGCCGCTGAGCGTCGTGTTCTCGCGGGTCTTCCCGTCGCTGGAACGGGACCTGGGCGAGCTACTCATCAAGGAGCGATCCGGCTGGTCCGCGGGATTGCCACCGAGGCAACCGGCACCGTCGCCGCAACCCCCACCACCAGGTGGCGGCGCGCCTACCGGGAGCCCGTCACCAGCGACGCTCACCCTGGCTCAGGCGCTGGCAGCCATCCGGGCGCCAGACACGATCCTCGAGGTGATGCTGGCGGCGCAGGAGACCGGCTACGTCCAGGACTGGTTCCACCGGCTGCAGAGCGACGTACCCGCCGGGACCGTGCAGACGTTCGTAGACAACACGCCTCCGGGGTGGCAGACGTTCATCGTGGCCTACCGGACCGCGGTGGACCCTGCCAGCGCTGCGGTGCGTATCACCACCTCGCTGGACTCCGAGTCGCCGTTCGCTAGTGACGTGCCAATGCCGGGCGACTGGAACCTCCGGGGGGCGTTCCTCTCCCCGGTGTCCAACGCCGTCACCTTCACCGTCGAGGGCGACCCGGATCAGGACGTGTCGTTCGTGCGCGAGTTCCAGGCGGCGCTGGTGAACGTGGACCACTACAGGCTCGTCATTCGGCCGCTGTTGCGCCAGTGGTTCATGGCGCTGAGCGCGTCGCAGCGGGTGAGCTACTAGTGGGGTCGGACCTGTTTGCGGTGACGCCGGAGGTGTTGCGCCAGGCATTAGCGTCGGCCACGCGCACCGCGATCCAATACAACTGGGAGGTCAGCACCGTCGTCTCCAGCACGGAGATCACGGTCAAGCTGCACAACCCCAATGCCGCAGCGCCCTTCCTCACTCCGAGCACATATCCCTGGTATCAGAATGCGCTGGTCGAGTTCATCACCGGCCCGCTCGCCGGCATCGCACCGGACAGCAACGGCCAGGCATCGACCACCGGGCGCGTGACCACAGTCATCAAGTCCATCAGCAGCACCGCGAACCCCGGCGGCCCGCCGACGACGACGATCACCTTCATCGACCCGCTGCCGGCGAGCCCGAATCCCGGCGACAGGTTCGTTGTTTACTACGCGCAGGTCGGCTCGTTCAACGTGCCGGTGAGCGGCAACGTCAACGTGGGGACCATCTCTGGCACTGTGACCATCCCCCCTGCCAGCGGCGCGACGTTCAACGTCGGCACGGTGAGCGGCAACGTCAGCGTGCAGCCGGCGACTGGTGCGGTGTTCAACGTCGGCACGGTCAGCGGCACCGTGACGATCACGCCCGCCTCGGGCGCGACCTTCAACGTCGGAACCATCAGCGGGACGGTGACGGTCACCCCCGCCTCGGGCGCGACCTTCAACGTCGGAACCATCAGCGGGACGGTGACGGTCACTCCGGCCTCGGGCGCGACCTTCAACGTCGGAACGGTGAGCGGCAATGTCAGCGTGCAGCCTGCCTCAGGCGTGACCTTTGACATTGGCACAGTGAGTGGTACGGTAAATGTGGCGCAGAGCGGCACGTGGAACATCGGCAGCGTGGGCAGCATCACCGAAACGGTGCAGGGTAATGTCGTCAATGACGTATTACCTGCTCAGGCTGTGGTGTTCCTTGGCAGCGCTGCTTTTGCCGTCAGTAATCTCGCTAACGGCAACACGGTGGGCGGTGAAATCGACGCCACGACTAGTTTGCTCAACAACAATGGTGTATTACTTGACGGGTTGATTGTCGGGTGGACAAGCCAAAACGGCTATCAATATAACTTTGACAGCGCATCTGCATTTTTACGTAACACTAACGCAACGGGTCCATACGACGACCATTTAGGCACGAACAGCGTAACGGTTACAGGAACCAGCACCTTTGGTCCAGGTAACAATGGCCTAACTCCACCGTTATTCTTCAGCAGTCCATGGTTTGGCAACTGTACGGTTGTACAGCTGACAAATGCCACAGGCAGCACAATCTCCAGCGATACTGTTACTATCTTTGTCTGGGGCATCAAGGCGCAAATCACGAATCCTACGAACAATCCTGCCAACACACAGCCCGGCCAGGGTAGTTTCGCGACCGCCGTCGCGAGTAGTATTGATGGTAGTGTAGGTGGATCGGGCACTTCTTTTAGCACGACACTTATAAACTCAGGTGGATATCTAGAACAACTACAATGGCAGGGGCTTTCTGGCACCGGTTATAATGGAAGTTCAACTCAATACCCGCTTACATTGACCCTATATAATGGGTCTGTACCGATAGCGTCGACAACAGTAACGGCTGGTGCTGGAAATACCACCGTAACGCTACCAAACGGTTCTATCACTTATAGGACGGCTGTCGCAAACAACGGGATTATACTTACTATTACAATGGGTGGTAATATTGCAGATTTCAGCGTATCGTGGTATTTGGTTACTGGTGCAACCGTGTCCGCGACGCCACCCAGCCGCGTAGGGGTGATCGTGTGAGGACCTGGGAGTGGTGGCACGTGCAGTCGCCACCAGGGAAGTACGTGGCCACGTTTCGCGAGCACATTCAGGCCGTCGCTTGGGCAGCGGCTAACGTCCCTGCGGGGCAGGCGTGGGTCGTCGAAAAGTGGACTATCGCGGCGCAACTGCACCAGGCTGGCGTCGGGCCGCCGGCCGCGCCGCACAACCTGCCGCCCGTGCAGCCGCACGCCAATCCGTTGCCCGCGCAGGTGCACGCGCTGCCCGCGCAGGGGGCTATGCCCGCGAGTCCGTAATAGACCGAGTTGGCGCGTCCAGCGGGCATGCGCAAGGAGGGTCCAGATGGACGTGAAGATGCCCCGCGTCGATTGCAGCATCGCCGAGGACAGCGTGATCATCCAGATCGAGCCGATGAGCACCGACGCGGAGGTGCTGGCGGCGATTCTGGAGGGCGTCGCGGTCCAGTTCCGCCTGCAGGCGGCGCTAGTGCGCGAGGAGCAGGCGCGCGCGGCCGGGAAGGGCGCCGAGGCGCGCCGCATCAACGTGCGCGCGCGCAACGCCATCGCGAACGGCAGGACAGGGGATGTGAAGGTGAAGGCGTAGTGTAGAGGGGGGGCCGGGCGACGGTTGCCCTGCCCTGCCGACCCACCGGGTATATACTGGCACGGGTGAGGCCAGTGTCGGACCTCGGAACCGCCCTGGCGGTGGCGGGTGCTGCGGCGGTTGGGCTTGTGCTTCTGGGCGAGGCCCGGCAGGCAGAGACGGGCCCTTCGGGCGTCCCCACTTTTGGATCCATCACTGCCCAGACCATCGGGCGCGACCTCGGTAGCAACCTGGGCCGTGGGGTCACGGATTTGCTGACGGTGCTCAACACCGCTGGCGTCAGCTTCGCGGAGGGTCTGGTCTCACACATGCCGGGGTGGGCGCTGGTCGAGTCGGGCGGCTTCCTGTTGCTGACGTTTCGCGGCAAGGCGGTGGTGCGATTCATCTACAGCGGGGGCAAGTGGATCGCGCGACTGATCACGTCGTCGAAGAAGCCACCCAAGCCACCGACCCCGCCCAGCGCGCCAGTCAGGCGAACCGTATCTGTGAGGAAGACTGCCACAGTGAAGAGGCCTGTGACCGCGACGAAGCCAGCGACCGCCACGACGGCGGAGGTTCGCGCCGCGAGCGCCCGCGTCTTCGCAGACCTCGTGCTCGGCAAGCTGACCCACGGGTACAGGGTGAGCACGTCGGATCTGGCCAAGATTGGACAATACATCAGCCAGGGCAGGCTACCGGCTGCGGTGGGTGCCGCGATTGTGGCGGCGGCGGCCGCCATCGGGTTGTCGGTGCCGTCGGCGCTAGCCGGCATCCCCGCGGTTGCGGCGCTGCTGTAGCGTAGCCAGCGTGCCGGCGGCCGCGGGGCGCAGAGCCTTTGCGGGAGCGTGATGCCCGCAACAGGTGTGGCCTCTGCGAGGGCATGGTGCTCGCAGCGCAGCGCAGGTGAGGTGTAATCGTGGCATCTCTCATCGAGGCGATGGTCGGCGTGGAGGACCTGTGCAGGGCACTGGCTGCGAGGGAGGCCGAGGTGGAGAGCCGCGAGCGGGCGGTTGCCGCACGGGAGGCGCAGGTCGAGGCGGTTGCCGGCGAACTCATGATCCGCGTGGAGAGGTCGAGTCCGTACCTGCTACGGGAATCTGAACTGAAGGCGGCCATCGGGGAGCTAACCAAGCGACTACTGGAACTCCACAAACAGGTTGCCGACGTGGAGTCTATTTTGGCAGACAAACAGGCACAGTTACGCTCCATCGAGGATCAAATCAGCGCTGGACGGCAGAGAATGGTTGACGTGCAGTCACATGTACTACGTGCGCTGGAGGAACGTGACGCACTGCTAAGGAACCTGGCATTTATCGAGGCCTCGATCGAGATCGCACAGCGGCGACAGGGCGAGCTGACCGACATCGTTCGTGGGCTGCGCCAGGAGGCAGCGGCCCTGGACGCCGCCCGCCGGTAACGGTAGGATACGTTTGCCTGCCCCTGGTGGGGGTGCCGCGGCGGCAGCGCTACCGCCGCCGCGACCGGAGGCGGCAACGTGCTGTTCTGGCGGTGCAACGACTGTGGGGCCGAGTTCCCCGAGCCGGGGGACCGCACGGGCTTCGGTCAGGCCATGCTGCACTTCCGCGACCCCGCGGGCCGCGGCCACCACATCGAGGGGCTCGTCAACTCGGAGGACGGGTCACTGCTCGTCAAGGGCCTGTCACTGCGGGAAGCCATCCGGCTCGGGTACGTGCAGCCTGCGCCTGGCCCCGCGAGGTTGGATGACACCTCGCCGCAAGGTGACGGCAAGCGCAGCAACCAAGGTAAGGCGACACAGGCCGATCAGGTTGAACGCGAGACGCGCGGCACGGCCGAACGCGGCACCGACGGCAAGTTCGCGCGGCGCATCACGCTACGCCGGCACCTCGCGGGCAGGCGATTCGTCGCCGAGGGGCACCGCGTGCCCCAGCCACCGGCACAGCCCAAGACGAATCCCGACATGGGCAGGGAGATACCGGCGCCTGTCTCGGGCGTCATCTCCTCGTATACCCTGGTCTTCCCGCCTGAGATGCTTGGGCTGTATGCTATCTGCCGTGAGTACCAATGCAAGCCTGATGGCAGCGAGCTTGGGTGGGACATCGAGGACGTGAACCTTTGGGTGTGGTCATGCGTGCGGGAGTACGTGGAGTACTTCGTCCCGCGTGCCATGTCCGCCGAGCAGGGATACGAGGGTAAGATGGCGGAGATGTTCCAGCAGCAGATACTGACCATGTTGCGCAACATACAAGGCCTGCCGGCCGAGGCAATCGAGGCGTCGCTGAAGAAGGCCGTGGCCGACGTGGCGGTGGAGGGTCAGAAGGCCAGTGCCTAACGCCAGGGGATTCAAGGTCGGTGAGTCGCTCTCCGCCGTTGCGAATGACGCGACCTCGCCGCGTTCGGAGTCTGCGCTGGCCGAAAAGGTGGGTCGTGCGTTCATTACCAACTTGCTCGACCAGGCCGCAACGCGCCTTGCCGACGGTGCGGCGGGCAAGGCTACGGGCGTGTCGGTGAACGACCTGGGTGGACTCGTGGATGCACTCAAGAAGTTGAAGGAGATCGGTGACGACAGGGACGCGGACGACGACGACGAGGAATGGATGCGTCGGCTGCCCAAGCGCCTGCGCCGCAAGCTGCGGATGTTGGAGGACGACGACGACGATGCCCCGCGCGAGCGTCGTGACAACAGCGGCGAGTTTATGTTGAAACTCATCGATCGACTCGACGCGATGATGGAGCGGATGGACAAGAACCAGAAGGAGGCCATCCGCGAGCTGCGTTCGGAGTTGAAGGCCAAGGACTCGGATGAGGGCTCATTCTGGAGCAAGCAGGCGCGCGAGATATTGCTACAGCGGCTGCAGTCTAACCCCGTGCAGGAATACATGTCTATGCGAGAACACTTTCGCCAGGAGCTGGGCGACCTCGCCACACAGGACACGGAGAGCTTCATTGCCCGCGAGCGGGTCCGTCTGGAACGCGAGCGGGTGATGTCCGAACTGGAACGCGCCAGGCGTGATTCCGAGGACAGGCGGGCGTTCATTGACGCGCTGCCCAGCATCCTGCACCGCAACGGCTCCGGCCCCCCCGCACCACGTGGGTTGCACCGCATCACCTGTGGCGCGTGCGGGCACGAGTGGCTGACCTCGGACGACCCGCGCAAGATGGAAACCGTCGTCTGCCCTAAGTGTCACCAGGAGACGCGCCTGGGACCTGCCGGGGAGGAGAAGAGCCCTGCATCACCTGCCATCCAACCCACGCCGGTAGCGGATTTGGGTGATGAGATCGTCACATGAACCTGGTCGAGCGCAGCGTACTGGAATGGATCGCGGGTCAAGATCCCGGAACACTGGAGCGCTGGGCGATGGCGGACGAGGACGTGGTGCCGAGGCTGCAGGCGCAGTATGGGCGCTACCTACCCGCCGCCAAGGCCTGGCTCGGTAGCGACGGATTGCGCCAAGTGCGGACGATGCGAGCGACAGACCTGCTAGACGCGCTGCTGCGGAGGTACCCGGCACAGGGGGTGGCCTGCTGGAGACACCGCCGCTGGTTCGAGCGGCAGGTCGAACGGGTACGCGACATGTTCATGCGCAACCTGACGGTATAGGAGGACCGCGATGCCGCGCAAAGGGCCGTCCGAGACATCGCAGCCGGCGGAGGTCGTGCAGCAGGGCACGGGCGTCCCGCTGGTCCGGCGCGCCCGTCAGGTGACGACGATCACCACGACGGGCGGCACTGCTGCAGCAGTGACGGCCGCGACGGCATCGCAACTCGCCATGCCGAAGGGCACGCCGGGCATGACACAAGGCGAGAAGGTTGCGGCAATAGCAGCGGCAGCGCTGGTGGCGTACCTGGGCTACAAGTCCTATGAGCAGCACAAGACGGCAGAGGCGGCGGCAACGACGACGACAGGGACGGCGGCGGCGACGCAGGCGACGGCCACCACGCCGCCGTCCGGTGCGGCGGTTACGCAGGCTGCGCCGCAGCGCGCGGGACCGGCGCTGCAGCTCACGTCCATCACCACGGGACCGGCGCGGGTCGGGGAGCCCCTAGACGTGACGGCCTGGGTCTACAACCAGGGCGATCAGGCCGGCTCGACTACGGTGAGCGGCATCATCTCGCTGAACGGCGTCGTGCAGGGCCACCTGCAAATGGTCAACGCCACGCTGCCCCAGCAGGTGCAGCCGGGTGCCTACGCCGGCATCGCACTGCGCAGTCTGGGCAATATCGCACCGCTGTTCGCGGGGCGGACGCTGTTGGTCAGCGTATCGCTCGGCAGCAAGCTGCTGCGTGTGCCCGTGGGGCGGGCCGTCCCCACGGCGAGCGTCCAGGCCAGTGCCCCCGTGTCGGTGCCGGCGGTCTATGTCCCGCCGACCGTGCGGCAGGCCGTGCCCGTGGCGGCTCCCGTTGTGCCCGCGCCAGTCCACGTCGCACCGCCCCCAGCGCCGTCGCCGGCGCCATCGAACAGCGTCCTGGTGGCCTCGCTTCTGTCACAGGTCCTACAGCAGGCGGCATCCGCGCGTTCCATGGCGTCGGTCAACGTCGTGCAGGCCGAGGCGCACCTCTACGTGGCGAACGCAGAACTGACGCAAATGCGGCAGTATGGGGCGACCACGGCCCAGATCGCCGCGGCCACAAACGCGGTGGCTGCTGCCGCACAGGCCATCCTGGCGGCCCGCCAGCGGGCAACGCGGCCGACGGTATCACGGCCGACGGTATCACGGCCTACGGTATCACGGCCGGTGGTGACCAAGCCCGTGGTGCCAACCACACCGTCATCGGCGATTGCCGAAGCAATCTACCAGGCCGTAGCGCACGCCCGGTTCGCAAGCCAGGTAGCGGCGGGCAACCGTGCGGGTGCGCAGGCTGACCTGAACCTGGCGGAGGCCAGCCTGGCTAAGGCGCTGCGGCTTGGTGCGACGACAGCCCAGGTGGAGGAGGCACGTACCGCCATCGCGGCCGCGGCGAACGCGCTGCGGTCGGTGCCCGCCGTGCCGGTCTACCGCGTGCCGGCTGCGGCGCCAGCGTCCAACCAGACGGCCATCGTTCAGGCGCTGTCCCAGGCATTGGCGCACGCCCAGTTAGCGCGGGAGCAGGCGCTGGTGCGGAACCGCGCGGGTGCGCAGGCTGACCTGAACCTGGCGGAGGCCAGCCTTACCAAGGCGTTGCGGCTTGGCGCGACGCAGGCCCAGGCGGAGGGACCGCGCATCGCCATCGCGGCCGCGGTGAGCGCGCTGCGGTCGGTACCGGTGGCGCCGGTCTACCGGGCGCCGGTCTACCGGGTACGGGCGTCCAACCAGACGGCCATTGGGCAGGCCCTGTCCCAGGCTGTCGGGCATGCGAATCTCGCACGGTCGCTGGCGCGATCGAACCCCAGGGGTGCACGTGCGGACCTGGCGATCGCCAGCCAGAGCCTGGCGAGGGCGCTGGCCCTGGGGGCGACGCCGCAGCAGGCAGCCGCCGCACGCGCGGCGATTCGGTCGGCGTCGGCCGCGTTGGCGGCGTGAGGCCTTTGCGGGGGCATGGCGTCCGCAAGGTGGCGTAGGGGGGCGCGATGGACGAGGACGTGGCCGTGGGGGGAGCGACGGTATACGGGGTGGTAGAGCCCCCCCTGCCGTTGGGGCCTGCCACGGGCGAAGCGGAGGAGCCGGCGGGGGTCGGTGCCGCGATAGGGGCGCCGTCGGTGCGCCGTCCGGGGCGGGCGGTGCGGGTGGCTGCCTACCCCCTGGTCGTCCTCTCGTTGCGCAACGCGCAGGTCAGCGCTAACGTAGGGCTGATTGCAGATGACTTCGTGGTGGATGCCGCTGGAGAGGTGACGGTGGAAGCCTGGACGGAGGCGACTGGGGTCAAGGTCCTGGTGACTGTGGACGGCGACGCGACTGGCCAGTACGCGGCGATCAACGGTGGTGCTGCCATTGCCCAGTCCGCGTGGTATCGTGAGACGCTGGAGGTAGTGCCGGGGGACAGGCTGAACATCCAGTTGTCCACGGCGACGGCCGTGACCCTGCGCGTCCTCTATAGGGAGGGGACGTAACCCCTTCCAGCGGAAGGCGGTTGCCCATGGCAAAGAACTGGACGGGTACGCTGATCGGGGTCGGGGCGGCTGCGGCAGCCTACCTGTATCTCCAGCGCCGGTACGATCTGCTGGACTATCTGAAGATCGCCGCCATCGACACGATTGAGTATCCCGTTACACCTAACCAGGCGTCGCAGGCCGTTCAGTCGCTCAACACCATCGCCGCCAGGGCTGCGCTACAACAGAGGCAGGGATTGTTTACCGCAGCCGAGAAAACGATCTCGACACTCGTGCAGCGGTATCCATCTGTCAGCAATCAGGTAGTACCTATCAGTTATCCAACACCATCGCAGCTCATCACCGTAGGTGCCGTGACCCCCAGCACGGTGCCTACGACATCGACAAGAACCACCGCAACGGTGACTACAACGCCACAGGTAGAGGCTGCGCTGAACTCGGCCATTACATACGCTAGGTTTGCCCTGGACGCTTCGCGTTCAAACCCAACTGGCGCCAAGACCGACCTCATCAAGGCACGTAGGGCCTTCGCCAAGGCCAAGCGTCTGGGTGCCAGCACTGCCCAGCTCACGACTGCGGCTGGACTCATCAGCCGGGCCAACGTGGCCCTCGGCGGTGGCACCAGGTGAGGGGGGTGGTGGCGTAACATCACTGACGCTGGTATGATCCAGGTGCGGGAACTGCGGCCGGGTTGGCACACCCGGCGGGAAAAGGGGGCCAGGTTGTGGCAATGGACATTCAGAGCCGCTGGCGGTCTTGGGCCGGTGGCGGCATCGCGGCGCTGGCCGCCGAGTACGCGGACCAGAAGCTCAACCCGTTCAACGCCACGCTGACGAACGGTGAGGTCGTGGCCCTGGGCGCGTTCGCCGCCGACCTCTTCGGGCTGGGCGGGCGCTACAACACCTATGTCCACGGCGCCGGCGACTGGGCGGTTGGTGCATTGCTGGCCTCGATGCTTCGCGGCACCATTGCGGGCTCCGCGGTGACGACGACCCCAAAAGTTAGCGCGGCTGCGGCTGCGACCACGGCGCCTGCGCCTGCGCCGCAGCCCTCGGGCGGGGTGGCCGACACGACGATCCCCGCCTACAGCTACAGCGCGTCGGCGGACTGAGTTCCGTGCGCCCCGTGATACTCCGCGTGATGAAGCGGGAGGAGTGTACAGGTGGCGACTCCGTGGATTATGGAGAAGACGTTCCTGGACATTACCGATACCGTCGGGCTGTCGCCCCAGCAGCTCAAGACCTATGACCAGACTGGCACCGGCAGCGACGGCAACTCCTACATGACGCCCAAGACTGTGACGAGTTCCAGCGTCGGCGGTACGGTGGCGCGTGAGATCACGAGCATCGAAATCATCCCGCCGCAGAATAGCAGCGGGGTGTACGAGGATCTGCGCTCCATCTACCCGATTCTGGACGACCAGCCCTACGCACACTACATCTACATCAGCGGCTACGGGGAAATGCTCATCAACCCGATGCGCTACAAGTTCGTCGGCGGGCCGTCAATGCTGGTGACGTTCGGCGTACCGATGTGGAAGGTGCTCACCGACCCGCGGTACGCAGGCAAGCCCAACATGGCCCTGGCGGCGACGTGCCCGAAGTACAACCGCACGCTGGCCCTGGCGGTCAGCTCCCGCTACGGCGTCTCTTCGACGGCGAACGGGGGCACTGGGTTCCGCATCATCGTCCGCGGCTACGAGTACACGGATGAGATGCTGGCCGTGCTGCAGACAGTCGGCGGCGGGTGGAACGACACGATCCACGTGTGGCCGCTGCACACGCGGTTCGCGCAGAACCCGAACTGGCCGAACGGTTACACGATCCAGTACCAGCAGCCGTCGGCCGGTCTGACGGTGGCCGGGTTACCCGGCTACCCCGGAGGAACCAAGCAGGGTCCGGTCAAGGTCGGGCCCTACTGGCACAAGGCGTACAACAACCAGGCGACCGACCCGAACAGCGCCTTCATCTTCAGCAACTCGACGGACGTGCAGGGCGGCACCGGCCACATCAACGACGGCTACGACGACCTGGGGTTCACGTTCAAGGGCACGAAGAACCTGCTGCTGCTGGACGGCTTCGGCGTGCGCGGCGTGTCCCTGCCGCCTGGCCAGACGGGTGCCCCTGGAACGCCCGGGTCGAACCTGGCTCGTGCGGGTTGGAATATCGGTGGTGACCTGCTGCCTGACGAGGTTGGCGGCAACGAGGGCGTGTTCGTCAGCGAGAACGTCGATACGCTGGGCTACGGGGATGCAGAGGTGCTGGCTGGACAGCCGGGACGCTACTTGCGTCTGCCGCTGTGGCCCGGCAAGCTGGCGCTGTTCGACGTGAACGCGGCGCCCTTCGTCGGTGCCAACGGAACCGCGATCCCGCAGGACCAGGTTGCGGTGTCGATCACGGGGACCATCGTGGAGGCATCGTAACATGGGACGGGCAGTCAGGCAGGCCTTGATCCCTGGGGCGGTTGCTGCCGGCACAGCCATCTCGATCCCGTCTACCTGGCCGGGGATTGGCATGATCCTGGACGCCTCGGTGTGGCGCAACACGCACGCCCACACCTCCGTCGTCGTGCATGACAGCGCGGTTGCTGCAGACGTGACTGCGTTCGTGCCGATGTACGACGGCACCGGCACGGCGCTGACGGTCGGGGCGAACGTCGGGGGCACTGGCGGAGGGTCCGACGTCCCAGTGAGCAGCAGCAACGTGGCCGCTGTCTCCGTGGTGACGGTCACGCCGACGAAGGTGAGCAGCACCTCGTTCTCGCTGAACGCGGCGACGCTCGCCACCGACATCGTGGTACTGGACTACATCCCGGTCGGACTGGCGAGCTTGCTAGTCTAGGAGGTGTGGCAGATGCCCGCCGTGGTGGAGTACACGTGGGCGCCGGGCGCGGTGGCAGTAAACACGGCCACCGCGCTGCCCGCGACATTCCCAAAGTTCGACAGGGCGGTGGGGGCGACCAATCAGACTGAGGCGTCCGGCGGGACGGCCTCCACCACGAGCCCGGCAGAGATGACCGTGACGAACGGCACCAGTGCCCCTGCGTCCGGACAGAACCTGACGGTCGATCCGGTGGGGCGCACGTTCCAGACAGGCGTGGCGTTTACAGCAGGAACCGTGCTGACCCTCAAGGTGTTCCTCAAGGGAACCAGCAGCGTGCTGGTGTAAGGCCGAAAGGCGGGTTGAGCCTTGGCCTCCACGTTTGGTCAGCAGGACATCCTAAACGCAAGGCCGTATTGGTTGCAGAAGAACCTCTACACGTCCGTCACGACGCTCGGTGCTGGGCTGCAGACCGTGTTGTTCAACGTCTCAGGCTGGAACACGTCTGGAGTGCAGCTCTATGCCGAGCTGTCGGCATTGGGCATCACCCAGATGCCTGGCCTGCGTATTGACATCACGGCCGACGGGCAGACCTACCAATACTGGGCAAACGAGTTTCCGTCGGCACTGCGACTGCTGCCGATGGGTCACGGTGCCGTGCGCAACCTGCAAGCGGTACTCACCAACACCACGACGACGACCATGTACAATGTCCAGGTTGTGCAGCAGATGCTGGTATGGGTACTGCCCGTGACGGAGAAGATCCTGCTGGGCTACCCACTCACGGCGCAGGATCAGGCGCTAGCACGACGTGCCAACGTTGAGTTGAACCCCGCAGCTGAAACCAGGGTCTTGCCTATCCCGGTATCGACGGTGATCGAGCGCACGTACTACGCGCGCCGCATCCTGCCGTGGGTAGGGTGGGCGCGCTCGGTGCCGAACGTGGGTACGACCCCGACCACGTTCACCAGCATCACGGTGGGGCCCAACCAGATCGCGGTGCTGCTGGAGGCGGCGATCGAGAGTCGGCTGGCCGATCAGGTCACGCTGACCGTGGCGCGTGACACGGACACACAGGCCATGCAGGTACGCGGTGATGCCATCGGCCGCGAGGGCAAGGAGCTGTTCCTGCCGGCGAAGCAGTACCTGACGTTCTCGCTGAGCGCCGCGCAAACCGTTGCAGGATCAGTGCCAGTGCGACTGAAGGTGTTGCGTGCCAGTCTCAGTGCCATTCTGGCGCTGCGCATGGGCATACTCGACGTGGCGGGGCTGGCCGGCCTGATCGGTGGACCAAAGGCCCAGACCATCGCCTCCAACGAGGCGGCGTTGATCGAGTCCGGCGTGAGGTGATCTGGTCGTGGGCGGGGTCCTGCTGACGCGCGAGGGAATCGAGCGCTACGTGCGCAACGACGACGTACTACTACCGGCTAGCGCGACGGAGTTGGCTGGTTGGACTCCCGACAACACCGAGACATATGTGTTCCTGCTGACGGGATATGTCTCCAACGCGACCACGACGCTCACGCTCACGATAGTATACAGCGACCCAGCCGCACCTTCCGCCTCAAACCCCATCACCGTGTACGTTTACAACGCTAGCAGCCTGCCGGTCGGTGAGCTTTCTGCCGTCTTGGTGTTCCGCGCCTTGGGCGGAACGGCAGTCAGTATCACGGCCACTGCGGGGACTGCGGATAACATCAAGGTTTCTACGGCGGTGTTGCGGGTGTGAGCGTTGAGCTACCGAGTGCCGACATCTACCATCGGATCGGCGTTCTCGAAGGAACGATGCAGCAGGTGGCTGATCGGATTGACGATCTTGGCAAGCGCGTGGACCGGCTAAACCACCTGTTGGTGGCGGTCATCATCGCCGCAATCGTCGGCCCGGTCGGGTCGGTGTTCGTCGCGCGCCTGCTCGCGGGGTGATGATGTGGCCGTCCCGCCGGCAGAGGCCGTGGCCGCGGTCAAGCGCTGGATACCGGCCGGTTACCGCGCGACGCTGCTGGCGATTGCCGGGGCGGAGAGCGGGTGGCGCCTCGACGCGCTGGGCGACTACCCGAGGAACTTCACCGAGCCGGTGCGCAGCGAGATACTGCCATGGACCTGCCCACCGAACGACGAGGACGCGCCGAGCGTGTTTGGGCCGTGGCAGATACAGGGCAGTTGGCGCGGCGCGCTGGGCTTCAATGACAACTGTGGGTTTGCTGCCTGGCTCATGGCGTCGTGGGACAACAGCGCGCATGCCGCAGCGGTCGTCCTGAAGAGTAGCGGGTTGGGCAGTTGGACGACGTATACGGATGGTGCCTATCTAAACTACATGGCGGACGCAGCCCAGGCGCTCGGCGTGTCATCCTCATCCGCGGCCCGTTTGGCTCGACGGGTTCCACCGGCACCGCGGATCGTGTTCCCCGTGCCAGCGACGCCGTACCCTAGTACGCCCGACCTCACGCCGATACTGTTGGCTGCCGCCGTGATCGGCGGCCTGTTGGTGGTGCTGTAAATGACAATCGCAGTCGTGATGGTGTAAAATGGGCGGCGCCGTCTACACGCGCCTGCCGCGCGAGTTATACGCCCGCAACGACGACGTGGTGCTGGCGACCACTAACGCTACGACGCTACTGCAGTGGACCAGCGAGGTGACTTCGACGTATGAGATCGCCGTCACGGGGTACGTGGCCAACGCCACGACAACGCTGACGGTGGCGGTCCAGTACACGGACGCGGCGGCGCCCGCGGCGGGCATGCAGACCCGGTACATCTACGATGCCGCCGCTCTGGTGGTCGGCGGCTTCGACGGCACGCGACGGATCAGGGTCCTGGGAGGCACCTCGGTCACGGTGACGGCGACGGCTGGCACGGCGGGGAACATCACAATCAGCACGGATGCCGTGTGGTCGTAGGGGGTAGCGGGGATGGCGGACTCGGACCTCCTAGACCTGATCGCACGGCTGGGCACTGGCGCGCTCCAAAACGAACTCGCCACGACGAGCCAGGCCACAGTCGCTTCCCTGACGCCGACAACCAATGGTCGTTTCGTTGTGTTTGCGAGCATCACTGTTACGACGGCCGCCACAACCGTAACGCTCTCCTGCTCCTGGACCGATCCTCAGGCTGGCGCGCAGTCTTACACCTGGGAGAACGCCACGAATCTGCCGGTCGGCGTGCGACTGGAGTTGCCGCTACTTATAGCGTGCCAGGCTGGTACGGCGATCCAGGTACTGGCGACGGCTGGCACGGCCAACCAGGTGTACGTGACCGCAGACATCCTGAGGAGGGGGTAACATGTACCCGTACCGCCGCGGCGACCAGGCGTACCCGAACCGCGGCAACGACAACACGAGCGCCGAGCTCGTGGAGGCCGTGCTCGACACCCTGCGCTACCGGCCGCCGGACGGCGAGGCGTGGACGGCGCACAGCGTCGCCTGCTGGATCCGCGACCACGCCATCCTGAACGGCATACGGCCGGACTCGTTCGACGGCTGGGACATCGAGCGCATCATCGAGGGCCTGGTGGCCGAGGGCCGGGCGGAGTACGCGCCGGAGGGTGGTGAATAGCCGTGGCGACGTACAACGTGCCGCCGGGGCCCAACGTGACGCTTGCGAACGTCCTCGCCAACGGCAACGACGCGGGCACGCAGACCATCACGGCCGGCAGCGGTGCACACACGATATGGGACGGCACGAACATGCGCGTGCCGAACGCTTCGGTGCAGGGCCTGGTCAACCTGGCCGCCAGCGCGTTCAGCGGGTACCCGCTCAAGGTCGGCATCGACATGCCGGCGGCGGGTGTGGCCAACTACGCCGCGACCACCGACCCCGCGTACAAGCTCAGCGCGTACCCGCTCGTGCCGGGTACGGACGTTACCGGGATGGGCAAGGTTGTGGCCAAGGCCGTCGCCACGGAGCTGACGGTGACGACGGCGACCACCATCGTCACGTTCACGCCGACCGCCAACGGCGTGTTCTACGTCAAGCTGCTCCTGTCGGTGCGCACGGCCGCGACGACGGTGACGGCCAGCGTGTCGTGGACCTCGGCCGGGACTGGCGCCGCCGAGACGTACACCTGGGAGAACGCCGCCAGCCTGCCCGTCGGCACGCGGCTGGAGCTGCCGCTGGTGATCGATGCCACCAGCGCGACGGCGATCAGCGTCTCCGTGACGGCGGGCACGGCGAACCAGGTGTACGCCAGCGCCAGCATCACGGAGTTGGTGTAGCAGATGGCGGAGCTGGGGATCACTCAGTCCATCCTGCGCGACGCGGGCGGCAACGTCATCCTGGACCTCACGCAGACGAACGTCGCGTCCACGCTGGCGACGGGACCGCTGGGGCTCGAATACCAGGCGCTGCGTGATATACCGAACTGGTCTGGCAGCAGTATCACTACTACTGGCAGCATGACTGCGGGTCAAACATCACTCGCTGTCGCTAGCATCGAGGATTTCAAGGTCGGCCAGGGCATCTCCGTCGTCGGCGCTGGACAGGTCGCCGATCCATCGTCAGCGTTGACGCTCTCCGAATACACGAGCCTGAGCGCCTATGGCGTCACATCGGGCTTCGTCGCCACGGACACCGTGCATGTTCGGGTCGCATTCCTCGACGCCAACGGCAATAGCACCAACGTCTCGCCCGACGCCAGCATAACCATGTCCGGTGCCAATGCCGTCCGTGCGTCCTTCACCTTCCCGGCGGGCGCTATGAGTGCCAACGTGTTCGTCGGCAGCACCGCGTCCGGCACGGCTCTCGCCACCATCACAAAATGGGGAGCAATCACCTTCTCGGGATCGGCGACCCAGGGCATCTTCGCTCATCAGTCGGCGGGGACCATGACCGTAACAATCTATGAATACAGCAATGCGGGCGCGGCGCAGCCGTCGAGCAACACCACGACCGCATACCTCGTGAGCGAGATCGTCGCGATCAGCGGGACAACCATTACCCTGGCAGATGCCGCCTCGCACACCGTGAGCAACGCCACCGTCTACCACGACGATAGTACAGCGCTGCAGAACTTCATCAACAACACCGTGCCATTCTCGGGATCCATCATCCGCTTCCCGATCAGCATCAGCCGATATGCGAAAGACATTACGGTCAAGGCCAACATGCACATTCGCGGATACTCGGTCGGAGACAGCTATGGCAACGGCTCGGCGCTCTGGATGGCGAACGGCGCCACCTGCTGGCTACAGGCTGGGGTTACTGCCGACCTCATGCGGTTCGAGGGTGACACGCCTGCGCTTTCGCCGCGCGTGTGTTTCAACGCCCCGTACGCCGGAGCGGGTCGGATCGAAGTCGATGGCGATGACACCACTGCGGCAAATACCGTGCCAGCATGCGCCATCATGGGCCAGGGCCCAGGCGGCTACGCGTACAACTGTCACATAGACGCGCTCGTGACCGAAGGCGGAACTGCCCTTTGGCTGCAGTACGCCACCGAGAGCCGTATTGACGAGTGGTTGGCTGATGCTTGGACCGGTAGCGCGCTGGTCTTCGACTGGTCGGACAACATGACCTTCGGACACGTTGAGCTGAACAACCCGGTAGGTGGAAACACCGTCAACGTGATCGTTATCGGATGGAATCAGTATTCACAGTCGTTCGGCAACCATTTCGATTACCTCAACATCGCGCATCCCAGCGGCAAATCAGACTTTGAAGTCAACTTCTCTGACTTCGTCAGTGGCGGATTACAGGAGCCCACGACCGTTGACCACTACATACCGAATACGGCGCCGACGTTCACATTCAATAACTCGTCATACGGCATGTTGCTGGTGCGCCGCATGGACCTCGGGAACATCGGCTTGTATTTCCCCCAGCCGCCACTCCCCAGCGGGACAGGCATCGGCAACGCCTACCAGAACCAGACTGCTTCACCGCTGGGCATATACATGACCGGCCAAAGCGGCACACATGTAGTATCAGCGGCCTACCCGCAGACCGACCATGCCCTGGGTGTTGACCCCAGCTACTTCCGCCTAATGCCGGGTGACAAGATTTATTTCGCGACGACCGTGCCGTCTGCGTGGTACGTGGTGGCCGAGGTATAAAACGCCGTGAGGCCATACTTCTTCAGGATGAGGGAGTCGCTCCTGACCTGCGGCGCATTGTACCACAGGCTACCGGTGATCGCTGCGTCGCTCTCGGCGCGCAGGTGAGTCAGGACATACGCGCAGTGCTCGCGCCACTGCCACACGGCGTTCATCCCGGCGGGAGCCAGCGCATACGCAGAGGTGCCCTGCAGTACGAGCAGTGCGGCCGCCGCGCCTCCCGCCGCCGCGATCCATCGATCGGATGACCGCCGCCAGAGCGCGGAGAGCGACCACCACGACGCGACCAAGAGGAGAAGGCTGTAGAGGCTGTAGCGCGAAGCGAACATTTCGCTCAACCCAGCACCCGCGCGCTCTATGCCTGCCGAAACGGCAAACAGCGCCCCGAATGCCGCGAGCGCGAGCGGCACGGCCGACGATGGCCGATCCGCCCGCCAAAGCCGCAAGAGGAGGAACCCGCACAGGGTGAGGCTGACGGCACCGAACGCCTCGGCCAACGAAAAGGGCCCCGGTCCGCCGTCACCGCTGCTTACCAGCAGGGGGTTGCCGAGGCCAGCGAGGATGCACTGCACCGTGAGCCAGGGATGCGTGAGGTTGAAGGCGAGGCCGGGGCTGCCGGTGTTGCTGAAGGCGAAGCCACGGAAGTACAGGGCAGTCATGACTGCAGCTGCTGCGCACCAAGCCATGACCTGCGCGCGAGGCCGACGGGTGGCCCACGCCGCCAGGAGCGCACACGGCCACACGAACAGTCCCTGCAGAGCAGAGAGCGAACCGACCACGGCGCAGCCGGCGGCGAACGCGAGTCCCCACCATCCCGGCACCTCCGCCAGCAGGACGACGGCCGCGACAGTCCCGGCGAACGCCATGTACCCGCTCAGGTACGTCGCCCACAGTGTGCCCTGGTGCTGACAGGGGCTGAATAGCAGGATCGTGAAGGGCGCCAGCGCGAACAGCGATGCGCGGGGGTTGTGCTTCCGGTACGCCCACACGACCAGTGCGGTGGCAAGCGCAAGGAACGCTGCGCTCAGGTACAGCAACGCCTTGACGTTGTAGTGATTCCACCACGCATCCGCCAGGAACAGCGCATTCGGAAGCAGCATGCGATTCTCGCCTAGCTGCCTCCATAGGTCAGCGAAGCGCAGCGTGCCCAGACGGGCGTTGACGATGAGCTGTGTCTGGTCCCAATCGTCCCAATACGGGACGTTGACACCGTACGCGCGGACAAAGCCGACGTACAACAGAGGCGCAGACAGAATCACCGGCCAGGCGAGCCAGGAGAGGCGACGGGCCACACGCCTGCCTCCAGGGCGCGGCGTACAATGGCCGAAGCCTCGCGCCACGCCGCGCGGGGATCATGGGGTCCGGGGGTGACGACCCGGACCCCGCTTCATTCGGCGCGGCGGGGAATCCTGCCGCTGCCACGGCCACCGCCACCTGCGCCGTGGCCACGTGCCGGCCTGTTCCTTGGCCTCGCGGCACCGCAGCATCGCCGCCTCGAGCGATGCCTCGGCGCCACGCGCGATCACCGTCTGGCGGCCGTCCAGCTCGTGCTGGTCGTCGGCGTAGCAGGTGACGGTGTAGTGCCAGCGTCCGGCGTCGGCGCCGACCTCGGCCTGGTAGCGGTCCTTGGCCAGGACCGCGCGCACGAACGGCGGCGGGCAGACCGGGGCTGGCTCGTAGAACGTCCAGCCCACGGCCGTCACGGCCGCCGGCCACGGCGGGCGACCAGCAGCCACAGCAGGCCCCACAGCCCAGTCCCGGCCGGTATCTCGGGCGCCACGGTCAGGCGCCGGCTTTCGGCCGGCGGAGCCGCGGGTCTCGTGTCCCCGGCGTGCCAGACCCCGCGTGCGACGGCCAGGACTAGGTAGACCAGGCCGCCGACGAGCACGCCGGACCAGACGGCCGCGCCATCACCGCTGCCACCGTTGTAGGCGGCCGCCGCGACGCCGGCCGCGACGGCCAGGAGCAGAATCACGCGAATCACCTCTCCCTCCGCAGCAGGCCGTACTCCCACGCCTGCGGCTCGTGAGTGGCCTTCGTGCCTGGGTCCTGGACTCGGTACGGCAGCCGCACGACCAGGGCCTCGTCGCCTGGCGCCATGACCGACGACTCTCGGCTGACTGCCGGGCGCCAGGGTAACCCCGACAGCTCC
>Ga0080006_1139734_pt1 | contig 20578 bp, 16 predicted proteins | sample RS3BMetagenome_FD_69209 | JGI IMG/M metagenome (GOLD analysis project Ga0080006, IMG submission 69209) | Ferric oxide microbial mat and aquatic microbial communities from Rainbow Spring, Yellowstone National Park, USA - RS3B (SPADES... ...
GTCGACCCCCGACGGCAAGGGCTACTGGCTGGTGGCCTCCGACGGCGGCATCTTCGCCTACGGAGACGCGCAGTTCCACGGCTCGGCCGGGTCGCTCCACCTCAACCGGCCCATCGTGGGCATGGCGTCGACCCCCGACGGCGGCGGCTACTGGCTGGTGGCCGCGGACGGCGGCATCTTCGCCTACGGCGACGCCGCCTTCTTCGGGTCGACCGGCTCCCTCACCCTGGACCAACCGATGGTGGGCATGACCGCCGGCTGAGCCGACCTGTCGGGACCAACGGCGCCGCCAGTCGGGGGCTGGGTAGGATGGCCCGGCCATGAGCACCCTCTCCGACGTCTTCAAGGCGTACGACATCCGGGGGACCGTCCCCGACCAGCTCTCGCCCGAGCGGTTCCGGGCCATCGGCGCCGCCGTCGCCCGGTTCACCGGCGGCCCGCGCCTGCTGGTGGCGAGGGACATGCGCGACTCGGGGGTGGCCCTCTCCGCCGCATTCTCCGACGGCGCCCGGTCGGAAGGCGTCGCCGTCGTCGACCTGGGGCTCGCCTCGACCGACATGCTGTACTTCGCAGCCGGGAGCCTCGACGCGCCCGGTGCCATGTTCACCGCCTCGCACAACCCGGCCGCCTACAACGGGCTGAAGCTCTGCCTGGCCGGGGCCCGCCCGATCGGCCGTGACACCGGCCTGGCCGAGATCCAGGCGACGGCCGAGGCGCTGCTGGCGGCTTGGGGATCGTCCGGGCCGCCACCGGTCGACCCGGCGGCCCTCGCTCCGAGGGAGGAGCGGTCGGTCCTCGACGCCTATGCCGAGCACGTCCGCTCCTTCGTCGACCGGGAGCGCCTGCGGCCCCTGGTGGTGGTGGCGGACACCGCCAACGGCATGGGCGGCCTGGTCGTCCCGGCGGTGTTCGCCGGACTGCCGTTCGAGGTCGACATCCTCTACCCCGAGCTCGACGGCACCTTCCCCAACCATCCCGCCGATCCCATCCAGCCCGAGAACCTGGTGGCGCTCAAACAGGCGGTCCTCGACCACGGGGCCGACGTGGGACTGGCGTTCGACGGGGACGCCGACCGGGTGTTTTTGGTGGACGAGCGGGCCGAGCCGGTCTCCGGCTCGCTGACGACCGCCCTGGTGGCCTCGTCCATGCTCGCCAAGCACCCCGGTGCCACCGTGCTCTACAACTGCATCTCCTCCCGGGTGGTGCCGGAGGTGATCGCGGAGAGCGGGGGCATCGGGGTCCGTACCCGGGTGGGCCACTCCTTCATCAAGCAGGTGATGGCCGACACCGGCGCGGTGTTCGGCGGGGAGCACTCCGGCCACTACTACTTCCGCGACAACTACCGGGCCGACTCGGGCATCATCGCGGCCCTGGTCGTGCTCGAGCTCCTGAGTGTCACCGGCCGGCCCCTCTCGGAGCTGCTCCGGCCCTACCGGCGCTACGCGGCGTCCGGCGAGATCAACACCGAGGTCCTCGACCCGGCGGCGACGGTCGAGGCGATGGCGGCCGAGGTGGAGGCGGCCGGTGGCGAGCTCGGCACCTCCGACCGGCTCGACGGCCTCACCGTCGACCGCGGCGACTGGTGGTACAACCTCCGCCCCTCCAACACGGAGCCGCTGCTCCGCCTGAACGTGGAGGCCCCCGACGACGCCACCTGCGCCCGTCGGGTGGCGGAGGTGCAGGCGGCGCTGGCCCGGCTCGCCGATCGAGAACGGAAAGGTTCCCCATCGTGACACTCGACCCGCTGCTTCTTGACGTGCTGGCCTGCCCCGAGGACAAGGGGCAGCTCCTCTACTTCGAGGGTGAGGACCGCCTGTACAACCCGCGGCTCCGCCGGAGCTACCCGGTCCGCGACGGGATCCCGGTGATGCTGGTCGAGGAGGCGACCGCCGTCGACGGAGCGGAGCACGCGCGCCTGATGGCCCTGGCCGAGTCCGGCGGGGCTCGGCTCACCCACGACGTCGACGGCACCACCGGGGCGTGAGCGGAGCCGGCCGCCGACGGAGGCGCCGCCGGTGAACCCGTCCGTCCCGGTCGACTCGCTCGCCCTGTGGGACGCCACCGCCGGTCTTCCGGAGCAGGTCGCCGCCGCCGCCGCCGCCGCCCGCGACCTGCCCGGTCTCCCTGGCCGCGACCACGTGGAGCAGGTGGTGCTGTTGGGGATGGGTGGGAGCGGGATCGCCGGGGCCGTGCTCGGAGCGGTGGCCGGACCCGGCATGCCGGTCCCCGTGGTGGCGACGAAGGGGTACGCGCTGCCCGACTACGTCGGTCCCGGCTCGCTGGTGTTCGCACTGTCGTTCTCCGGGGACACCGAGGAGACCATCGAGGCCGCCGGCGAGGCCTACGAGTCCGGGGCGGCGATGGTGGTCGTGACGTCCGGCGGCGAGCTCGGCCGCCTGGCCGGCGAGTGGGAGGTGCCGCTGGTACCGGTGCCGGCGTCCATTCCCCAGCCCCGGGCCGCTCTCGGGGCGATGGCCATCCCGCCGCTGGCGCTCCTCGGGGAGATCGGCCTCTTCCCCGGGGCGGCGCACTGGATCCAGGAGGCGGTGGCACAGCTCCGGCGGCGGCGTGACATCCTGACGGGACCGGACAGCCCCGCGGAGCTGGTGGCGCGCCGGATCGGGCGGACCATCCCGCTGGTCCACGGCGCCGAGTCGGTGGGGGCGGTGGCGGCCGAGCGGTGGAAGACCCAGGTCAACGAGAACGCCAAGGCCCCCGCCTTCTGGAACGTCTACCCGGAGCTGTGCCACAACGAGATCGCCGGCTGGGGCCAGCACGGCGACGTCACCCGCCAGCTGTTCACCGTGGTCAACCTGCGCCACGACGGCGAGCACCCCGAGATCGGTCGGCGGTTCACCCTGGTGGCGGAGATCCTCGCGGAGGTGGTGGCGGACGTCCTCGAGGTGCGGGCGGAGGGCGAGGGGGACCTGGCGCAGCTGTTGGACCTCATGCTCTTCGGCGACTTCGTGTCGCTGCACCTGGCGGGGAGGGAGGGAGTCGATCCCGGTCCGGTCCCCGTCCTCGTCGCGCTCAAGGAGCAGCTGCGCCACGGCCGGGCGGGTTGACCGCCGACGTCGACGTGGCCCCGCGTGTTGCGGCAGCGTGACGGTGGTGTGCCGGGATCATGAACTCGTCAGGGTTTCCCGCCATTCCGGCGAGGAGGGGCGTAGGCTGTCCTCGTGAGCGGCGAGTGGGTCTGTGGTTGCAAGTCGATGCCAGTCGCAGGCGAAACGACCCACGTAAGGCAACTCCTGGTTGCTGAGCATGGTGCGGCTTAGGAGTAAGACCTGCCCGCGGTGCACCCGGTTGTCGGGTGCGGGCGGAGACGGTGGGACGCGTGCCTTCGGTGGTGCCGCAGGGGGCCGGTCCGGATCCCGGACCAGCCTCGCCGGCGCCCGGCCGCTACCCCTGCTGCAGGCGAGTGTGGGGTCAAAGACCAGGTCAGCCGCTCGCCGCCCACAGCCGGTCCGGCGACCCGCCGTCCGGTCCGCACGGTCCCGGGCGGGGTCCGACCGAGCGGGCGTCCGCCGGACCGCCACGCCGAAACCAGTCACACAACCAATCACGCAACCAATCACGACGATGGACAGGGAGAGGGAGGTGCGCCGGTGAACGTTGTCATCGCGAACGGCAGGAGGATTGTGCCCGACGAGGTCCGGGCGTTGGTGGAGGAGAAGGTGGGGCGCCTACTCAGGCACTGTCCCGGGCTCGACCGGGCGGAGGTGCACTTCACTGAGGAGCACAATCCGAGGATCCCGGACCGGGAGTGCTGCGAGGTCATCTTGTCGGGGCACGGCCGGGTGATCCGTGCCCACGCCTCGGCTCCGGACCCGCTGGTGGCGGTGGACCTGGTGGTCGAAAAGCTCGAGCACCAGCTCGAGAAGACGAAGGGGCGCATCGTCGGCCGGTCCCATCCCCGTCCGAGGGTGGTGCGCCCGGGTCGGGTGGGGGTGCGGGCCGGCTGACCGGCCGCAGGCGGGTCCCGGGTCGCGCCGGCCGTCCGGGTCGCTCCGGCAGGGGAGCGGCGTGGAGCGACGGTAGAGTGATGGTCCCATGAGCGTGTTCACCAAGGTCCTGCGAGCCGGCGAGGGGAAGAAGGTCCGGCGGCTGGCGGACCTCGTGCCGCTGGTGAACGCCCTGGAACCCGAGATGGAGGCGCGCTCGGACGTGGAGCTCCGGGAGTTCACGCCCCGGTTCCGCCAGCGTCTCGCCGACGGCGAGACGCTGGAGGACCTGCTGGTCGAGGCGTTCGCCGTCGTCCGTGAGGCCGCTTGGCGCGTGCTCGGACAGCGCCACTTCGACGCCCAGCTGATGGGCGGCATGGCGCTCCACTTCGGCTGGATCGCGGAGATGAAGACCGGGGAGGGGAAGACCCTGGTCTCCACGTTGCCCGTGTACCTCAACGCCCTGGCCGGCCAGGGGGTCCACGTCGTCACGGTCAACGACTACCTCGCCACCAGGGACTCGGAGTGGATGGGACAGCTCCACACCTTCCTCGGCCTCACCGTCGGCAGGGTTGGGCCGGACATCGACGACCCGGTGGCCAAGCGCGCCGCCTACGCGGCCGACGTGACCTACGGGACCAACACCGAGCTGGGCTTCGACTACCTCCGCGACAACATGGCCCGCAACCGCGAGGCGATGGTCCAGCGCGGCCACCACTTCGCCATCGTGGACGAGGTGGACTCCATCCTCATCGACGAGGCCCGCACCCCGTTGATCATCTCCGGGCCGTCCAACGAGTCGGCGAAGCTCTACTACCAGTTCGCCGGCATCGTCCGGACCCTGCGGATCGACGAGGACTACGAGGTCGACGAGGAGAAGCGGATCGTGGTGCCCACGGAGGCGGGCATCGAGAAGGTCGAGCGTCAGCTCGGGGTGGACAACCTCTACGACGCGGTGGCGGTGAACTACGTCCATCACCTGACCCAGGCCCTCTACGCCAAGGAGCTCTACCGGCGGGACAAGGACTATCTGGTCGCCGGGGGCGAGGTGAAGATCGTGGACGAGTTTACCGGCCGCACCCTCGACGGCCGCCGCTGGTCGGACGGGCTCCACCAGGCGGTCGAGGCCAAGGAACGGGTCCGTATCAACGAGGAGAACCACACCTGGGCCACCGTCACCCTCCAGAACTACTTCCGTCTCTACGACAAGCTGGCGGGGATGACCGGCACCGCCGAGACCGAGGCATCCGAGTTCGCCAACACCTACGACCTCCCGGTGGTGCCGATCCCCCCCAACAAGCCGCTGATCCGCATCGACCAGCCCGACCTGATCTACAAGACGGAGGACGGCAAGTTCAACGCGGTGGTGGAGGACATCGCCGAGCGGCACGCGGCGGGCCAACCCGTGCTCGTGGGGACGGCGTCGGTTTCGAAGTCCGAGCAGCTGTCCCGCCTCCTCGACAAACGGGGCATTCCCCACGAGGTCCTGAACGCCAAGCAGCACTTCCGCGAGGCGGAGATCGTCGCCCAGGCCGGTCGGGTCGGCGGCGTGACGGTCGCCACCAACATGGCGGGCCGGGGCGTGGACATCATCCTCGGCGGCAACCCCGAGGGACTGGCCCACCGGGAGGCGGCGGCGCGGGGGATCGATGGGTCCACCGACGAGGGCCAGGCGGCCCTGGTGGCCCTGGTGGCCGAGCTCGAGTCGGTGTGCACCTCCGAAGGTGAACGGGTGCGCGAGCTCGGGGGCCTCTACGTGCTCGGGAGCGAGCGCCACGAGAGTCGTCGCATCGACAACCAGCTGCGCGGCCGGTCCGGCCGCCAGGGGGACCCGGGGGAGAGCCGGTTCTTCCTGTCGCTCGAGGACGACCTGATGCGGCTGTTCGCCACCGGCGCCATGAACTGGGTGATGGGGAGGGCCCTCCCCGACGACATGCCCATCGAGGCGAAGATGGTGACCAAGGCGATCGAGCGAGCGCAGAACACGGTGGAGGGACGCAACGCCGAGTCGCGCAAGGACGTCCTCAAGTACGACGACGTGATGAACGAGCAGCGCAAGGTGATCTACCGCCGCCGGCTCCAGATCATCGAGGGGGAGGACCTCCGTGAGGAGACGGTCGAGCTCCTCGAGGAGACCATCACCGCCGTGGTCACCTCCGCCTGTCCGAGCGAGTTCCCCGAGGAGTGGGACCTGGCCAGGCTCGTCGTGGAGATCACCCAGTACTACCCGACCCGGTTCACGGCCGACGAGCTGGCCGAGGCGACCACGGTCGGTCAGCTGACCGAGAGCATGCTCACCGAGGCGCTCGACCTCTACGCCGCACGTGACGAGTCGATCCCGGGCGGAGCGGAGACGGCGCGCCAGCTCGAGCGGGACATCATGCTCCAGATCATCGACCAGCGTTGGCGGGACCATCTGGCCGACATGGACTACCTGCGTGAGGGGATCAACCTCCGGGCCATGGGCAACCAGGATCCTCTGGTGGCGTGGCAGCGGGAAGGGTTCGCCCTGTTCGCCAAGTTGATGGAGGGTATTCAGGACGACTACCTCCGCTACGTGTTCCACGTGCAGGTGCTGTCCGAACCGGCCGCCGAGCCGGACTTCGACCAGGCCCGGTATGTGGCGGCCGACGACCCGGTGCAGGACACCGCCTCGTTCGCCTCGCTCGCCGCCTCGGTGGCCGAGGCCCCACCGGCCGACGAGCTGGCCGGGGTGGCGTCCCCGATCGGCGGGACCTCCGGGGTGGCTGCCGGTGCGGGCGGCGGTCCGGTCGGGGGGGCGCAGGCCCGGTTCTCCGACGACGGCGAGACCCAGGTGCCGATCGTGAAGTCGGAGCGGGAGAAGGTGGGACGGAACGACCCCTGCTGGTGTGGCAGCGGGAAGAAATTCAAGTTCTGCCACGGCGCCAACTGAGATGCCCGGTGGTGACCCCCCCTCCCGGGGAGGCTCGGTGTCCGACCGGGTGGATGTTCCCGGCGCCATCGCCGCGGCCAACGAGCGCCTCGAGGAAGCGGCGCGGTTCCTCGGTCGAGAGTCCCTGGTAGGACGGCGGATCGAGCTCGAGGCGGAGGCGTCGGCTCCCGGCCTCTGGGACGACGCCGACCACGCCCGCCGCGTCACCACCGAGCTCGGACGGGTCAGCGAGGACCTCGAGCTCCTCGCTGCCATGACCGAGCGGCTGTCCGACGCGGAGACCCTCTACGAGCTGGAACGTGAGGAGGGGGACCCGTCGCTCCGGGCGGAGACCGAGGAGGTGCTCGCCGACCTCGACGCCCGGCTCCGCTCGTTGGAGCTTCGGGCCCTGTTCGCCGGGGACCACGACGACAGTGACGCGGTGGCGGAGATCCACGCTGGAGCGGGCGGCACCGATGCCCAGGACTGGGCGGAGATGCTCCTGCGGATGTACTCGCGGTGGGCCGAGCGCCGTGGCTTCGACGTCGAGGTGGAGGAGGCGACGCCCGGCCAGGAGGCGGGCCTGCTCTCCGCCACCTTCATCGTGAAGGGGCGGTACGCCTTCGGGATGCTGGCCGCCGAGCGCGGGGTCCACCGACTGGTGCGGATCTCGCCGTTCGACGCGCAGCACCGTCGCCAGACCAGCTTCGCCTCGCTCGACGTGGTGCCCTTCATCGAGGACCTCTCCGGCGAGGTGGAGATCGACGAGAAGGACCTCCGTATCGACACCTACCGGTCTTCGGGAGCGGGGGGCCAGCACGTCAACAAGACGGACTCCGCGGTCCGCCTCACCCACCTGCCCACCGGCATCGTGGTCTCGTGCCAGAACCAACGCAGTCAGCACCAGAACAAGGCGAAGGCGATGCAGGTGCTCGGGGCCAAGCTGGCGGAACGCCAGCGGGCGGAGCACCTGGCCACCCTGGACGCCCTGGCGGGGGACCGCACCGACAACGCCTGGGGGAACCAGATCCGCTCGTACTTCCTCGCGCCCTACCAGCTGGTGAAGGATCTCCGCAGCGGCGAGGAGACCGGCAACGTGGACGCGGTGCTGGACGGGGACCTCGACCGGTTCATCGAGGCGGAGCTGCGCCGCCAGGCCGAGCTGCGGCGGCCGCGTACCTGAGGGTCGGGGCAGGCGTCGACGCGAACGGCCGGCCCGGCCGTGGACGCACGTGGCTCGGCGATCGTCCGAGGTCAGCGGGGGTTGCACCCCGGAGGGCTCGAGGGCCGGTAGGATGGGCGGATCGGCACTCCGCACCGGCCCGCTCGTCTCCTGCCGCCCCGGCCCCGATCCGTCGGCGCGACCGGCGGTGTCGTCCACTCCGGACGCGCGGACACCGACCTCCGTATGGCACGCAACCGATGATCACCTTCCAGAACGTCACGAAGACCTACAAGGGCTCCACGGTCGCGCTGCGGGACTGCACCGTCGACATCGACAAGGGCGAGTTCGTCTTCCTGGTGGGCCCCTCCGGTTCGGGGAAGACCACCTTCATCCGGCTCCTCCTGCGCGAGGAGGTGCCAGATGCCGGGCGCATCTGGGAGGCGGGGAGGGAGATCGGGCAGCTCTCGAAGTGGCGCATCCCCTATCTCCGTCGCAACATCGGCTGCGTCTTCCAGGACTTCCGGCTGCTGCCGAACAAGAGCGTCTTCGAGAACGTGGCCTTCGCCCTCGAGGTGATCGGCCGCCCCAAGCACGTGATCGCCACCCAGGTTCCCCAGGTCCTCGATCTGGTCGGCCTGACCAAGAAGAGCGACAACCTCCCCGGGGAGCTCTCGGGCGGTGAGCAACAGCGGGTCGCCGTGGCCCGCGCCTTCGTCAACCGGCCGCTGATCCTGCTGGCGGACGAGCCCACCGGCAACCTCGACCCGACGACCAGCCTCGGGATCATGCGCCTGCTCGACCGCATCAACCGGACCGGGACGACCGTCGTGGTCGCCACCCACGACGCCGGCATGGTGGACCAGATGCGTCGCAGGGTGATCGAGCTCGACCGGGGCACCATGGTGCGCGACCAGGCCCGGGGCGTCTACGGCATCGACAGCGCGGTGGCGGCCGCGGGCGCCGGATCGCCGACGGGGATGCTGGTGGAGGAGGCCCCCGGTCCGGAGCCGACCGATCTCGAGGGCGACGGGGCCGTGCGCAATAGGCTGGGGGCCTGATGCCGGTCTCCGCCGGCTACGTGGCGCGCGAGGCGACGTCCAACCTATGGCGGAACCGCCTGATGACGATGGCCGCCATCTTGACGGTGGCCGTGTCCCTGGCGCTGGTCGGGTCCGCGCTCCTGTTGAAGCAGGGTGCCACCACCGCGACGGTGCGGTGGCAGCAGGGCGTCAACGTGATCGTGTGGGTCGACCCCGGCGCCAGCACCGTGCAGAGCCAGGCCATCCACTCGCAGCTCGTGTCCAACCCCCTGGTCAAGACGTGCACCTACCGGAGCCAGGCCTACGACTACGCGGAGGCGCAGCGCCTGCTGCCCGCCCAGGAGGTGGCCGCCACCCAACTGTCGGACTACCCGTCCTCGTTCCGCTGCGCGCTCTTCAACCCCTCCGAGGCGACGGTGGTGAAGCAGGAGTTCACCGGCAAGCCCGGCGTGAACTCGGTCGAGTTCCAGGCGGCCCAGATCCGCACGATGCAGAACGTGATCCACATCCTCCAGTGGGTGTTCCTCTCGGTGGCGGTGGTGCTGCTGCTCTCGGCGTCGGTCCTCATCCTCAACACCATCCGGATCGCCATCTTCGCCCGGCGCCGGGAGGTGTCGGTGATGAAGCTGGTCGGGGCCACCAACTGGTTCATCCGGCTTCCCTTCATGGCCGAAGGTCTCATCCAGGGCATCGTCGGCTCCGCGGTGGCAGTGCTGGTGGTGCTCGGGCTCTACTGGGGGATCGGGCTGAACACGGCCAAGACGGTGGCCAACCAAGGCAGCCTGATCGCCCAGATGTCGATGAGCGGTTGGGAAGTGGCGGGCACCTGCACCGTGGTCGCGCTGGTCGGTATCGGCGTGGGAGTGGTCGGCTCCGCCTTCGCCGTGCGCCGCTTCCTCGACGTCTGACCCGGGGTCGTCGCCGCCGGCCAGGTCAGGACGGTGCGACGCTGATGGTGCACGAGGCGCCGGCGGGCTCACCGGCCAGCCTGGCCGAGATCCACTCCACCACCGTACTCTCGGCCCGCTGCACGACGGTCCCGTGGTCCGCTCCCGGGAAGACGACGTAGTCGACGGTGTCATGGTCGGTCCCGCACAGGCGCCCGTCGACCAGGGCGGCGGTGGACGGGGCAGGGACCAACGGATCGGCCGAACCCTGGGCGACGAGGATGGGGGCCCGGGTCGGCGTGCCACCGGCGTCGTTCAGCTCCGCCAGGCGCTGGAGCGGCCGGTCGCGCCGCCAGGTGGGGAGGAAGACCTTGTCGGCGGCGAGCCCGGCGAACGCGGTGGAGAGGGTGCTGGCGCAGACCTGGTCGACTGCGGGGGCCAGGGCGATCGCCTGGGGCGTGAGGACCTGGCTCAGCGGATAGGTGCCGTAGACGGACGACCAGTTGACGGCGGTCATGAAGGCGTAGACGGCGAGCGGGTCGGGCGTGTTGCCGAGCGTGGGCGGGAACAGTTCGGTGACGTTCGCCACCGGGGCCAGCGAGATCTCACCGGTGAGGAAGAGGTCGGGGGCGTAGGTCGGGGCGATCTGCCCGGCGAAGAGCGCGGCCTGGCCGCCCTGGGAGTAGCCGAGGACGACCACCGCATCCGACGCGTCCGTCCCGGGGAGCGCCCGGGCGGCACGGGCGGCATCGAGGACGGTGCGGGCCTCACTGAGCCCCACCAGGTACGGATCGAGCCCCGGCGCCCCGAGCCCGGCGTAGTCGGTGGCGGCCACGATCGCCCCCATGGCGAGGAGCTTTGCCAGGTAGGGGATCGATCCGACACCCTGGAGCGAGGGGGCGCAGCTGCCGGCGATGCCCGTGGTGCCGTGGGCCCACGACACGATCGGCCGTCCAGTGGCGGGGGCAGGGCCGCCGGGGACCACCACGGTCCCCGACACGGCCACGTCGGTGCCGGTGAGGGACTCCGAGTGGTACAGGACGCGGTAGGCGGTGGTGCCGGCGGGAAGTCCCGGGCCCACCGGGATCGGCTCCGACCGGATCAGGGTGCCCGGCGGAGCCGGTGGCAGCGGTGAGGGTGGCTGGTAGAACGGATCGGGCACCGGATCGGGGCCGGATCCGGAGGACCGCGTACCGGACGCAACGGGAGCGGGCTGGTCGGCCGCCGAGGCCGCCACCGGGGCGAGGGCGGAGGCGACCGCCAGCAGTCCGTCGGCGGCGGTCGCAGAAGCTGTGGTCCCGGCGGGATCGGCGAGGAGACCGGGAGCGAGTGTCCCGCGGTGGGGCACCGGCGGTGCGACCAGGGAGACCGGTCCCCCGCATGCAGCGAGCAGCAGACCCACGGCGCCGAGTGCCAGGGCAGCGAGCCGGCTCGCCACCTTGGGACGGTTTGACGGGGACGGCGCCATCCTCAGCCAGCGTAGCCAGCCGAACCGTTCGACCGGGGTCAATCGGAAGCACGCGCCCGGGCGGGGACGCAAGGGAGGTCGACGGTGCCAAGCCCGGCCGGCTGCCTGCCGCGCGCCTCGACTCCGCCACGTGAGTCTTGACCCGTCACGGAACCGGCCGATTACGTGACAGGGGCAAGCAAGTGCCTCGCGATGGCCGTTGACAGGTGACCGTGCAGTACTGCGCAGCCGGGGCGGCTGCAGCCGCGGCAGAAGTGGCCGGGACACATGCGAACAGCGAGTTCGACAAGGGCACGTCGTCGTTGCGGGTCATGAGTCCGTAGACATCAGCCCTGCATGTACGGAAGGCCACCGCCAAGTGGAGTGCATCGAGAGATCGAAGGCCAGTCGGTTCGAGGCCACCCGCCGACAAGAAGGTACCGGCGGTCGGTGTGATCAGGGTGACGCTCTGGAGAATGTCGAGAATGGCTTCTCGCCGTACGCCAAGCGGCCCGGAGGTGCGGAGGACCTCTGTGACAAGCAGCTGCGAGGATCCGATGGGGTGGTGCGTGGCGATCCAGGCCCGCATGGCTCGTGACTCCGCCTCGTCGACCTCCAAATTCAAGAACGTCGACGAGTCGAGATACCACACCTTGACGTTCAGTCCTCGTCTCGGAGCTCATCGAGGACCTCTGCGATGGTCCTCGATGACTCCACCAGCGGGAGCAGGTCGGTGAGTGAGCGTCGGGCCGGGTGCAGCCAGCCCGACGCAACGAGGCCCGCCATGCCCGCTGCTGAAGCTCTCGTACCCCGATCGTGTCCATGTGCTGCAAGTGGAGTACATACGACGACCAGTCGGGGGTCGAGGAAGAGTCGTTCAGCCATTGGCACGAGCGATGATCTTCAGCACCAGCGGCTGTGGCGTCAAGAAGCCGGGGGGTGATGACCCGTCGGGCACTGCCGACATTGCGTTCCGCTCCGGACCACGGGGCACGTCCGTGGTGGGGACCGGCGGCGTACGTCTCGTGGACGAGCCATCCCCCGCCGAAGCGCTCCGAGCAGAACCGCCTCGTCGAGGAAGGGACGGGGGCTCGGCGATCCGGGGGACCTCAGGGTGCGCAGAGCGGTTCCCGTCGAGGTCGGTTCGGCTCAACGTCGACAGGATCTGCGACCTCGTTCCGACACCGGGTTGCGCGGATGCGCTGGAGAAGCCTCCGGCACCGGCTGGTGGGAAGCAGGAGATCCCCGGTGTCGGGTGGACCGTCATGCCAGTCGCCGCCCGCGTCTCGAGGTGCTTGTGGAAGACGCTTCTCACCGACGGCTGTGGCGACGGCGGTCGGGTTCCCGGTCCCGGTGAGTCGGCTGCTCCCGTGCCGCCGCTCGGGCGCCCGAACGGGCCTCCTTCCCCCGACCGCTCCTGCGTCTAGGCTCCCGGCCATGAAGGGTGTCATCCTCGCCGGTGGGACCGGCTCGCGTCTCCATCCGCTGACCCGGATCACCAACAAGCACCTGCTACCCATCTACGACCGGCCGATGGTCAACTACTGCATCGAGGCCCTGGTCAACGCCGAGATCACCGAGATCATGCTGGTGACCGGGGGTACGCACGCCGGGGAGTTCCTCCGCCTGCTCGGCAACGGCCACGAGTTCGGCATCGACCGCCTCAGCTACGGCTACCAGGAGCGGCCGGGGGGGATCGCGGAGGCGCTCGGGCTGGCGGCGCGGTTCGTCGACCGCGAACCAGTGCTGGTGATGCTGGCCGACAACGTCGTGGAACGGTCCATCCGACCGATGGTGGACGCCTTCCGGGCCGAGCCCGTCGGGGCGCGCATCCTCCTCACCCGGGTCGAGGAGGACGAGCACCTGCGGCACCTGGGTGTGCCCGTCTTCGACGAGGGCCGGATCACCGCCATCGAGGAGAAGCCGGAGGCGCCGCCCTCGAAGTTCGGCGTCACCGGGATCTACTGCTACGACTCCGACGTCTTCGACGTCATCCCGACGCTGTCGCCCTCGGGTCGGGGCGAGCTCGAGATCACCGACGTCAACAACCACTACATCGGCGAGGGTGCGATGGCCTACGACATCCTGGAGGGGTTCTGGGGGGACGCGGGCGAGTCCATCGACGCGTACTACACCGTGAACGACTTCGTGCGTGCCCACGGTGCCAACAAGGGCTGAGAACCGTCAGGCGGGATCGGACCGCCTCGCGGCCAGCCACTCGGCCTCGGCCCGGCCCAGGGGGGTCGACGGGGGCCCATCCACCATCGGCCAGAGCTCCTCGGCGATCCCCCGCCAGTCGGCGGTGGCGCCCAGCCGCGCCAGCAGGGCGTACAGACCGAGGTTGATCCGCTGCACGATCACGAACATGGCGGGGAGGTCGACGGCCTTGGCGACCGGGCTCTTCGAGCTGAAGACCCGGCGCACCGTCTCCGAGGCGTACTCGTGCCCGACGGTGCGGGGACCCCGCTCGCGCACCAGGTCGTAGAAGTGCCCGAAGTAGTCGATCACCTCGTCGGTGCCGAGCGCCGGGTCGGACCGCAGCAGGCCCACCTCCTCGAGTGTTCTCCGGTAGCCCTCCGCATCCCCGTTCAGCACCAGGGTGCGGATCATCTCGTGGAACACGGCGATCTCCGACGGGACGAACTCCTTGACCAGGCCGAAGTCGAGGAAGGTCACCTCGCCGCCCGGTCGGAACAGGTAGTTGCCGGGGTGGGGGTCGCCGTTGAACATCCCCATGCGGTTGATCCCGCGGAAGACGAACCGGAACAGCGTCTCCCCGGCCAGGTCCCGCTCCTCGGGGTCCCACCGCTCGACCTCGGAGAACCGGGCACCGGTAGCGAGCTCGGTGGTCAGCACCCGCCGGGTCGAGAGCTCGTCGACCACCGCGGGGATGTGGATGAACGGGTGCCCCCGATAGACGTCGGTGAACCGCCGCTGGTTCGCTGCCTCGTGCCCGTAGTCGAGCTCCTCGGACAGCCGGTCCCGGAGCTCGGCAGCGAGCACCTTGGCGTCGAGCGACGGGAACAGCATCGGGAGCATGCGGGCGAGCAGCTCGGTGTTGGCGAGGTCGGCGGCGATGGCGTCGGCCACTCCCGGGTACTGCACCTTCACCGCCACCGCACGGCCGTCCCCGTCGACGGCCCGGTGGACCTGTCCGATGGACGCCGCGGCCAGGGGAACCGGGTCCCATTCCCGGAAGATCGCCGCAGGGGGAGCGCCGAGCTCGCCGGCGACCACCGCCTCGGCCAGCTCGGGGTCCATCGGAGGCGCGTCCGCCTGGAGCTGGGCGAGTGCCACCCGGTAGGGCTCCGGCAAGCCGTCGTCGAGGAAGCTGGCGATCTGCCCCAGCTTCATCAGGGCCCCCTTCATGTTGCCCAGCGAGGCGGCGACCTGTTCGGCGGTGCGCCGCTCCGCCTCGGCACGGAGCTCGGCGCGACGCTCGGGGGGTGCCATCCGGCCCCGGAGCGCTCCGGCGAGCCGTACGGCCCCGATGCGACCGGCCATGCCCGCCGTGGCCACCGAGCGCCTGGCCCGCCCGGTCCGCCGGACCGGTGGTGGGTCCGCCCGCCGGGACGGTTCCCCGTCGGCGGCCGACCGGCCGGCTCCGGGTTGCCCTGCGCCCGCTTCCCCGCCGCCTCGACCACCCGCCTCAGGCGTCAACGCCCGCCCACGCAGCCGCTTCGTCGCGGTGGCGGGCGTAGTCGACCTTGCCCGCCGGCGAGCGCCCGATGGTCGGGACGAACCGGACCCGGCGCGGCGCCTTGTAGCCGGCCAACCGGGCCTTGACGTGCTCGATGACCACCGTCTCGGTGACCGACGACTCGGGCAATCCGTCCTTCAGCTCCACCACGGCGACGATCTCCTCGCCGAACCGTTCGTTGGGGATCCCCACCGCCACCGCGTCGAGGACGCCGTCGATCGTCTTGACCACCTCTTCGACCTCTTCGGGGTAGACCTTCTCGCCCCCGGTGTTGATGCAGACCGATCCACGTCCCAGCAGGTGGATGCTCCCGTCCTCCGCCACCTCGGCGAAGTCCCCCGGGACGGAGTACCGGGTGCCGTCGATGACGCGGAACGTGGCCTCCGTCTTCACCTCGTCCTTGTAGTAACCCACCGGGATGCGGCCGCCGAGCGCGAGGACGCCGACGGTGTCGGAGCCGGGCACCACGTCGGTGCCGTCGGGGCCGAGCACCCGGACGTCGGGCCCCAGGGTGAACCGGGCCGTCCGGTTGGCCGAGGTGCCCGACGACACCGACGTCCCCATGCCGAGGGCCTCCGAGGAGGAGAACGCGTCCACCAGGAGCATGCCGGGGTGATGGCGGAGCAGGCCCTGCTTGGACTCCTCGCTCCACATCACACCCGAGGAGATCATGCCCACCAGGCTCGAGAGGTCCCACCGCCCCGGGTTGGCGTCGAGGGCGGCGAGGATCGGTTTGGCGAACGCGTCCCCCACGATGATGAGGCCGTTGACCCTCTCCCGCTCGACGGTGTCGAGCAGCTCGACCGGATCGAACTGCCGCGAGGGCAGCGTCACCACCCTCCCTCCCTCGCTCAGGCACTCCATGGCGGTGAACCCGCCCGTGCCGTGCATGAGCGGGCAGGCGGGCAGCAGGGTCATGCCGGGGCCGTTGGCGGCCAGCTCGGCGCGGATGCCCTCGAGGCCGGCCTCCTCGTCGTAGCGGCGGAAGCCCCCGCCGTTCAGCCGGGCGAAGAGGTCGTCCTGGCGCCACATGACGCCCTTGGGCATCCCCGTGGTCCCGCCGGTGTAGAGCATGTGGAGGTCGTCGGGCCCGCGGCCCCACGGGGCACGGACCCGGTGGGGTCCGCTCGCGTCACCGCTCGTCTCGGCCGCCTCCTCGTAGGGGACCGCCCAGGCCGGACACGAGGCGGTGCCGTCGTCGACCCACAGCCAGCTGCGGACCCCGGGGACCCGGTCGCGGATCCCCTCGATCCGTTCGGCGAAGACGCCGTGGAAGACGACCGCCACCGCATCCGCGTTCTCCCACAGGTAGGCCAGTTCGTCGTCCGCGTACCGGTAGTTGGTGTTGATGGGGACCAGGCCGATCTTGTAGGCGGCGAAGGTCGCTTCGAGGTAGCCGGAGCAGTTGTAGAGGTACAGCGCGAGCTTGTCCTGGCGGGAGACGCCGGCCCCCAGCAGCCACCGGGCGACGTTGTCGGCGCGGCGGTCGAGTGTGGCCCAGTCGACGGTCCGGGAGCCCTGGGTCAGGGCCGGGGCGTCGGGGAGCGTGTCGGCCACCATCTCCCAGACGTCCGCGTAGTTCCATGTGCTCATCGGTGCTCCACCCCTCGGTCTCCAGTTCGTCGACGGACACGGCGCTGCTCTGCGGGCTCCCGGGTCGGTTCCCGTCCGGGTCGGTTCCCGTCCGGGCACGGACGGCTCCGGCTCCCCGGTTGCGTCTGCCGGACCGACGCAGCCTACGCTGGCCGGCGTGGACTTCGCCCTTCCCTCTGACGACGACCCGCGGCGGACCCGGGTCCGGGACTGGCTGGAACGGAACCCGGAGCCGACCGGCCGGCAGCTGGCGGAGGCCGGCTACGTCGCTCCGCACTGGCCCGAGCCGTGGGGCTTGGCCGCCGATCCGGTCACCCAGCTGGTGGTGGACGACGAGCTCCGGCGGGCCGGCGTGCGCCGTCCGGAGAACCCCATCGGCATCGGATGGGCCGGTCCGACCATCGTCAAGGCCGGCACCCGCGAGCAGAAGGAGCGCTATCTCCCCCCCCTCCTGGCCGGGGAGGAGATCTGGTGCCAGCTGTTCAGCGAACCCGGGGCCGGCTCCGATCTGGCGTCCCTGACCACCCGGGCGGAGCGGGACGGCGACGAGTGGGTGGTCGACGGGCAGAAGGTCTGGACCTCCTATGCCCACCGCGCCGACTACGGCATCCTCCTGGCGCGGACGGATCCTTCGGCGGCGGTGCACCGTGGCATCTCGTACTTCGTCTGCCCGATGCACGCACCGGGCGTGACCGTCCGGCCGCTGGTGGACATGACGGGTGCCCACACCTTCAACGAGGTCTTCCTGGACGGGGTCCGCCTCCCGGCCGCCAACCTGGTCGGGGACGAGGGCGAGGGCTGGTCCCTCGCCAAGGTGACCCTCGGGAACGAGCGGGTGTCGCTCTCGGGCTCCGGGTCGCTCTGGGGCATGGGCCCGACCGCCGCCGACCTGGTCGACGAGGTGCGGCGGGCGGGGGGCGAGCGCGACCCCCTGCTCCGCCAGCGCCTGGCCCGGGTCTGGGCGGAGGGGGAGATCCTCCGGCTCCTGCGGCTGCGGATGGTGTCGGCCGCCGTGGCCGGCGAGGACCCGGGACCCGAGGCGTCGGTGCGCAAGGCGTTGGCCGACGAGCACGGCCAGCACGTCATGGAGCTCGCCTGTGACCTGACGGGCGCGTCCGGCATGCTGGCCGGCGGGGATGCGATGCCCGGCGGGGATGCGATGCCCGGCGGGGACGCGATCTACCGGTACGGGTTCTTGTTCGCCCCCGCCCTGACCATCGGCGGGGGCACCTCGGAGGTGCAGCGCAACATCATCGGGGAGCGGACGCTCGGGCTTCCCCACGACCCTGCGGCCCGGTAGGCGTCTCCCGGGCGGGCCCGGCTCTCCGCCCTGGCTCAGCCGGCTCTCCGCCCTGGCTCAGCCGCTGATCGGGCCGGCGTCCTCGTACCCCTGGCGCACGCCGCAACCCGCGCGCCGGGTGAGCTGGTCGGGCTCGTAGAGCATCCAGAAGGCGTTGCGGGCGTGCTTGCGCACCCGCTCCCGGCACACCCGGGCCAACGCCACCGGGTCCTCCTCCTCGTTCTCGTGGACGAAGACCTCGAGCACGTGGGTCGAGGTGAGCAGCTGGGCCAACATGATCCCCTGGGACGCCTCGTGCGCGCAGACCTGGTCGATCGCCGCCCGGCCGGGCATCCCCAGGGCCACGACGATGCGGCACCCGTCGTGCTCGACCAGGCGCTTGCACGCGACGCCGAGGTCCTTGAAGCCGGGGACCGTCCGGTAGACGACCTCGAACCGCTCGCCGTGGCCGGGGCACCCCGCCAGCTCGTCGAGCGCCTCGGCGCCCATGTCGTAGCGGGCGAACATGGTGTCGACCACACCGATCCGGTCCATGCGGCGATCCTACCGGTGGACCCGTGCCGGGACGGTCCGGACGGCGGGGTGGCCCGGTTCGCCCTCCAGCGCCGGCTCGGCAAGACTCTGGCGGATGCAAGACTCTGCCCGATGACCGAACCTGCGGTTCCGGGGAGCTTTTCGTCGGCCGACCGGTGGGCGGCGCGGGACGCCGCCGTGGTCTGGCACGGGTTCACCCAGATGGCCGCGTACGCGGACAACGCCCCCGTGGTGGTGGAGCGCGCCGAGGGCAGGGAGGTGATCGACGTCGACGGCCGCCGCTACTTCGACGCCATCTCCTCCCTGTGGGTCACCACCCTCGGTCACCGCGTCCCCGAGCTCGACGCCGCCCTGGTCGAACAGCTCGGCCGGGTGGCCCACACCACGCTGCTCGGCAACGGGAACCGCGCCGCGGTGGAGTTCGCCGAGGCGCTGGCGGAGGTGGTGCCGGTCGACGACCCCCACGTGCTCTTCGGGTCCGACGGGGCGGTGGCGGTCGAACAGGCGCTCAAGGTGGCGTTCCAGTACTGGGTGAACTTGGGCGAGCACGGCCACACCCGGTTCCTGGCCCTCGGCGGGGCCTACCACGGGGACACCGTCGGGGCGCTCTCGCTCGGCGACAGCGGGTTCGGCACGGCCCTGTTCGACCCGCTCCGGTTCCCGGTGCTCCGCACCCCCGGCTACGAGACCGCGGGGTGGGCGGACCTGGCGGTGGCGGCGGTGGCCCGCCACGCCGGCGAGCTGGCGGCCGTGGTGATCGAACCTTTGGTGCAGGGGGCGTCGGGCATGTTGGTGTGCGAGCCGGAGGATCTCGCCCGGCTCGGCGCCGCCTGCCGCTCCCACGGGGTCCTGCTGGTCTGCGACGAGGTGGCGACCGGCTTCGGCCGGACCGGCCGGCTGTTCGCCTCGGAGTGGGCGGGGCCCGGGTTCCGCCCGGACATCCTCTGCCTGGGGAAGGGGATCACCGGCGGCTACCTCCCCCTGTCGGCCACGGTGGTGGCGGGAAGTGTCTTCGAGGCGTTCGGCGGCGCCGACCTCGGCGAGCACACCTTCTACCACGGCCACTCCTACGGGGGGAACGCCCTGGCCTGCGCCGTCGCCCTCCGTCACCTCCGGCTTCTCGGGGAGTGGGAGATCCTCCCCCACGTCGTGGAGGTCTCGGCCCACCTGGCGGGCCTGCTGGCCGAGCAGGTGGCCGGCCTCGACGGGGTCGGCGCGGTGCGACAGCGCGGCCTGATGGCCGGCATCGCCCTCGACCCACCGCCCGCGGCGACGCGCTGGGGCCGGCGGGTCTGTGCCGCCTCGGTGGCGCGCGGGGTGCTGGTGCGGCCTCTCGGGGACGTCGTCGTGCTCATGCCCCCCCTCACCACCACCGCGGAGGAGCTGGACCGGGTGGTCGCGGTGGTGGCAGCGTCCATCGCCGAGGTGGCCGACCAGGACCAGGCGGAGGCGGACCGGATGGACGGGCCCGGCGGGCCCGGCGGGGGGTCGGCACACCGGGTGGGGGCGGCCGGATGAGCGGGGCGTGGTCGACATGGGTCGAGGAGCGGTGCGGGGCTGTCGAGGCGGCGGGCCAGTGGCGTCGCCCCCGCACGTTCGACGCGAGCGGCCCCGTCGGCCGGCTCTGGGAGGACGGGCCCGGCCGACCTCCCGCGGAGGTGACGTCGTTTGCCTCCAACGACTACCTGGGCCTGTCGTGCCATCCGGCGGTGGTGGCGGCTGCCCACGAGGCGCTGGACCGCTGGGGCGCCGGTGCCGGGGCGTCGAGGCTGGTGACCGGATCCAGGCCGGTCCACGCGGCGCTCGAGGAGGCCCTGGCAGCGTGGAAGGGGTGCGAGCGGGCGGTGGTGCTCCCGACCGGGTTCGCAGCGAACCTGGCGGTGCTGTCGGTGTTCGCGGCCGGCGGGGTGCGGGTCCTCTCCGACGAGCTCAACCACGCTTCGATCATCGACGGCTGCCGGCTCGCCCCGGGGGGGGGGACCGTGTACCCCCACAAAGATGTCGACCACCTCGACAACTCGTTGGGAGCGGTCCGGGGGCGGGGGGGGGGGGGGGCGGGCGCCCGTTTTTTAGGG
>Ga0080006_1195387_pt1 | contig 20570 bp, 25 predicted proteins | sample RS3BMetagenome_FD_69209 | JGI IMG/M metagenome (GOLD analysis project Ga0080006, IMG submission 69209) | Ferric oxide microbial mat and aquatic microbial communities from Rainbow Spring, Yellowstone National Park, USA - RS3B (SPADES... ...
TAAGGTAATAATGTTGGGTAAGGCTCTCAGGAACAGGCCAGTGAACGATCTAATATATTCGCTTAATAATTCAGGGGCGACAATTATTAATGAAGGTGACAGCATAATAGTCAAGAGTCCTGTTAAAGATTACAATTTCGAAATAAGAGCAGATATATCCAGCCAGTTCCTGACAGCCCTGATTTTTTTATCCATTGCGACGGAGAGGGGGATATCAATAAGGATGAAGGGTAACATGGTATCAAGAACATACTTCGACACCACAAGGGAAATAATGGAGAATCTCGGTTCGAAAATAAATGATGAAAATAGCTTTATTTTCATGGAACCAAAAAGAGTTGAAAAAATATACGCTGACATACCAGGCGATTTCGCTCTGAGCTCATATTTCCCATCTATTGTTGCGAAAAATGGTGGAATAGCAATGATAAAAAATTTGCAATATAAAGGAACTGGAGATTCCAGAGTGGTGGATATTTTCAGGGGAGTTGGAATTCATAGCAAAATAGAGGGGGATAAATGGATTGTTGATGGTCCTGCAGATCTGAAAAGTATAGAAATAGATATGAATGATGTTCCAGATCTTGTCCCTCCGTTAATATCAGTCTTATCTTCATCTCCAGGAACTTCAAAAATAAGAGGAATAAACCATCTGGAATACAAGGAAAGCAACAGAGTAGCAGAGATGATTAAAATACTTACCAAAGCCGGAATAAATTCCAGTTATGACGGAAGCAGTATTTCAATCAAAGGAGTGTCGTATAATAGTTTCAATTATGTTTGTCCAGGAGACCATAGAATGGCCATGTTGGCACTAAGCCTGCAGGCATCATCTGGAGGTAAAATTGAAAATGAAAGTTGTTTATGTAAAAGCTATCCCGGATTTATAGATGATTTTAAGAAACTAGGGGGGATAGTTAATTATACCTAAAATTATCGTTTCTATACCTTTTAAAGGTATGAAATATTATCCTAGAGGAAACTTCATCACGGAATTCAGGATGGATTTTTTAAAGGAAGAACTTATACTTGATTACATAAAAAAAATTGATTCAGTAAAGCGGAACATAATAACGATCAGAGATTTGAAAGAGGGAGGTAATTATAGGGGGAACATAGAAGATAAGATCACCTGGATGGAAGAGACGGAAAATTCAATTCTTGATATAGAAATAAAGCACATCGATAAAATTCCTGAGAAACTTATCTCACAGGGAAGAATTATCCTCTCAGCCCATAGATTTAACGGAATGTTATCACGTAAGGAAATAGAAGATATGGTTAATTCAAGCGGAAAAAATAATGTGAAAATAGCGATGAATGTTAAAGATATTAATTATACCACTAAAATTGCTAATGAGTTCCAGGGGAAAACAATATTCGTGGATATAAGTGGAAATATTGTAAACAGGTTAATACTGTCATTTATAAGTGGTTTCCTTTATACATACTATAAAGAGAAGACAGGTCCTGGACAGATTGATTACAGAACAGCTATAAAACTTATTTCATCAATTAAATCCGTTGAGCGAAATAGAATAAATTACGGTGACGGAACAAATATGATGAAGTTATTTGACTATAAAGAAGGAGGTATTAAATATGGCAGATTTTAAAAGTTCCCCAACTATAGAGATTATAAATAAAATTCATTACTTAAAAGAAAGAGGGAAGAATATAATATCACTTGCTGTCGGGGACCCTGATTTACCAACACCAAGTGGCATAACAAATTGTGCTATTGAGTCAATGAATAATAAAATGACACACTATGCACCTTCACTGGGTCTGGAAAATTTTCGTTCGGAGGCGTCTCTCAAGGCAAGAAGAAGGAATGGAATTTATGCTAAAAAGGAAAATATAATATTCATATCAGCAAAGCACTCAATCTATTCCACCTTTCTTTCTATGAAGGGAGAAAGAGATGAGGTCCTAATCCCGGATCCAGGTTATTTTTATAAAGAGCCAGCACTACTCGCCGGAATGAAACCAATTTATTATAAACACGATAGTGATTTTAATATAGATGCGGAAGACATAAGAGAGAAAGTTAATCCCAGAACGGCCGCAATTGTTATAAATTCACCGTCAAATCCAACAGGTAAGATTGCCGATATGGATCACCTGAAAAGTATATTTGAAATATCAGAGGAGAATGGGATTTATATAATAAGTGACGAAGCCTATGAAGATGTAACATATGAAAAAAATTCCACATCCATTGGGTCGATAGAAAAGAATCCATACTATGTGATCTCCATCTTCAGTCTATCAAAAAGTTTTTCAATGACAGGCTGGAGAGCAGGTTATACTATCGCAAACGAACAAATAATAAGAAAAATTTCAAAAGTTATGGAAAATACGTTCACCTCTTACCCCCCTTTTATACAGGAAGCATCGGCATTTGCCCTTAAAAATGGTGAAAATTATATAAGGGAAATGAAGGAGATAATGCTAAAAAGGAGGAATTTCGTCCTTGAAACCCTGGAAGATGTTCCTTCATTAGAAATGAACCAAATTGAAGGAACATTCTATGCTTTTCCGAAATTGAAAGGAGTAAGAAATTCCGAAAGTTTCGCGAGGGAACTGCTTGATAAAAGAATGGTTGCTGTTTTGCCCGGCTCAGTTTTTGGGAATGAAGGCAAGAAAAGAATTAGAATTTCATTTTCTGTATCTCTAAATGATATATCAGCTGGCTTGGATAATCTAAAAAAATTCATAGTGAAATAAATGAACTGAACTTCGTATAAATAAAAAAATAGAAAATATATTCATAATGTTTTTCAACTTGTAATTACTAACAATTTAATGAATATTCCAATATATCAGAAACTGAGAAAGGAAGGGGATTATGTCCCACGTTTTCTGATAAAACTATGGCAGATACGTATAAAGGAGAAATTTGGATTAGAGGTAGATAGTGATATAGCAGAGGTAATTGTAAAAATAGTCCATGAAAGGAGCACGTGGAAAACATCCAGAGCTGAAAAATATATTACTGCCCTTTTGAAGTCCAAAGGAGAAAATAAGGAACAGGCAGAGAAGAAGGCCAGGGATATTGTTAAAACGATACTGGAATGAAAAAGAAAGAATTAGAATTAAAAATTTCAAAACTTGATAGTAATACAAAAAAGAAATCGGAGCTCGAGCAATATTTTACGCCATCAGATATAGCATCAGCGATACTTTATAGAGCTTATATGGAAGGAGATATTGCAGGGAAAAGGGTAGCAGATCTTGGTACAGGTAATGGCATATTTGCCATAGGCGCATACTTACTTGGCGCTGAGAAAGTTTATGCAATTGATATAGACATTAATATGATTGAATTATCAAAGAAAAATGCGACTTTATATAATGCTGAAATTGAGTTTTTGAATATGGACGTGTCAAATTTTAATATCACTGTGGATACTGTGATAATGAATCCCCCATTTGGAAGTCAGAATAAGGGATCAGACATACCTTTTTTAGAGAAAGCTTTGAGCATCTCTAAAAATTTTTATACGTTATTTAACTACAAAACTAGTGATTTCTTGAAGAAGTTCATAGGTAAAAGGGGGGAATTAATGTGGTACGAAGAAATAAACTTCAAAGTCCCTTACACCTTTGAATTTCACAGGAAGGAAGTAAAGAATATTAAAGCTATAGTGGCGAAGGTGATGGTATGGCGGTGAAATATGTTGCACCCGGACAATACCTTGGAACAGCCGAGGAATACATTCCAGGTGAAGGCACCTATGAGGACAATGGAAGAATATATTCAAGCTGTTCAGGTATAATGGAAGTGGATGACAGGAATTACAAGGTTAGCATTAAGGGAAAGGAAAAATCAGTAAATGCAGAAATAGGCGATGAAATTATTGGAGTGGTCTCTGAAATAAACGAACCTATAGTTGTAGTTATGAGTGAATACTTAATAAGGAACGGAAAAGTATACGAATATCAGAACAGAACCCTGGTTCACGCAAGCAGAATTATGGGTCATTTCCTTGATCAAGCATCAAGAGCTATCAAGATAAGAGATGTAGTTAAAGGAAGGGTGGTATCCACTAGAGGGAAAATAGATCTTTCCCTTGAAAGACCTGATGATGGGGTTATATACGCATTCTGTTCAAGGTGCAGAAAACCACTAGAAAAAGTTAATAACGGTCTTTATTGTAGGTATTGCCAGAGAAATGAAATGAGAAAAATCTCCACAAAGTATGGAGAACTCCCATTGAAAATGGAAAGGTGATAGTATGGATAATAAAATAAGTGTAGAGAAGCTTGATATGGAAGTAAAGCACCTCAGGACTGAGGTTGAAAATATGAAGGTCATACTTCGTGGTCTTCTCCAGGTAGTAATGGAGAATGATGAGGACGAGGATTACTACGAATATACATAGGTGATAAAAAATGGCAGTTCCAATGGCAGTAATGCAGAGTATGCTGCAGAAGAATGTATCCTTACTCTTAAAGGATAACACAACACTTGAGGGTGTACTAGAAAGTTATGATGATTATATGAACATAGTTCTTTCCGGAACAGAGGAAATAACGGAGAATAGCAAAAGGAAACTGGGTACAGTTATACTCAGAGGAAATAATGTAGTAAGGATATCTCCGAAATAAAGAATGGTGAGAATGTCAGATAAACCAGAAGAAACAAAGGAAGAGAAATCTAAAAATACAGAAGACATCATAATTGAAATCTCCAAATTCCTCGGTATTGATAATAACATCAGTCTTGAAGAGCAGCTGGAAAAAATATTTGAGGCTGTAATACTGTATAAGAATTTAGAAGAATTCAAATCAGGAGAAACGAATAATCCAAGCAATGAGATTTCGTTTGAGGTTAAGGAAAAGCTGTTGGACCTCAAGGAAAAAATGATGGAAAAGAATGGAGAGATCAGTCAGGAAACTCTAAATAAAATCAAGGAAGAGGTAAACAATATCCTTTCAGAGATTGATGAAAGAGAAAAAGCTATAAAATCGAAAGAAAAGGATATCAATGAAAGAGAAAGAAATATTGCCGAAATGAAAAAATCACTTGAAGAACAAAGGAAGAAATTGATGGAATTAGCCCAGATGCAGAGAGAGGAATATCTTAAGGTGCTGGAAAATGAAACCAAGTCAAAGGAGGATGAACTGAAAGTAAAATTGAGGCTATTGGAGTTAAAGGAAAAAGAGTTGAAAGAAAGGCAGAAAAATATACTGAAACAGGAGATTGAACTGCTCGAAGAGCAAATCAAATCAGAAATTCAGGAGAGGAAAGTTAAAACAGGTATAAGAAAACTTGATGATTTACTAACAGGAGGTCTACCGGTACCTAGTAATATAATGGTTTATGGGCCGCCATTCGCTGGAAAAGAGGAAATGCTGTATAATATCATGACTTCCTCAATACAGAGGGGTCTTCCATCAATAATTGTGACATTTGATAGGACAACGGAATCATTGCTTCAGGGAATGTCTTATTTTTCTCCACTAGTGAGGGGCTATCTCGATCTTGAGATGCTATATGTTATTGATACATTCACAAAGACTACGAAGGATGTCCAGACAGAATCACCATCAATAATATATCTAGATCAACAGACTGACCTGGAAGGAGTGACAAGGGAGCTTAATAGAATATCTAGAGAACTTATGAAGAAATCTGGGAGTGTGGTTGTAGCATTATTCGGATTCTCGACAATACTGAACTTTCTGGATAAGAGCCAGACTCTCAAATTTCTTCAAACTTTTGCCACAGAGAGGAAAGACCAGAACAATATATCATTTTATACAGTGGAAAAAGGCCTGCACGCTGAGAATGAAATTCAGGCAATTGCCCATTTCATGGATGGAATATTGGAGTTCAAGTCAGAAGGCAATAAGAGTTTCATAAATGTTAAAGGATTAACAAATGCAATGTCCAGGGATTGGATAGAAGTGGATTTCAATAAGAGTTCATTCAATCTAAAATCATTTTCATTGTCAAAGATAAGATGATAGTTTTAGGAATAGAATCAACTGCGCATACAGCATCTGTTGGTCTTGTGAATGATGGGGAAATTATTGGGTTTAAATCACATACATTTAAACCTGAAAAGGGTGGAATAAATCCGAGAGAAGCAGCAGCACATCACAGAGAATATTTCCCAATACTCCTGAAGGATTTATTGGATTCATATTTCATAAACCTCAAAGATATAGATAAAGTAGCCTATTCTGTAGGTCCAGGACTTGGTCCTTCACTTAAAGTCGGTGCATCAATAGCAAGATTCATATCATTGAAATATGGAAAGATCATAGTTCCTATAAATCATGGAATAGCGCATCTAGAAATAGCAAGAAAATTTTCCGGGTTCACCAATCCTCTTTTCCTTTACATCTCGGGAGGAAATACACAGCTCATCTCAAGGGGAAATAAGAAATATGTTGTGCTTGGAGAAACAATGGACATAGGAGTTGGTAATTTTCTGGACAAAATTGCAAGAGATATGGGCATCCCATTTCCCGGCGCACCTATACTGGAGAAAATTGCCATAAACGGTAAAAAAATTTTTGATTGTCCATATACTGTTAAGGGGATGGATGTATCATATTCAGGTCTCTATACTTTTCTCAAGAATAGAATGGGGGTGGAAAGCAACGAGGATATAGCATTTAATGCACAGGAATATGCATTTACGGCACTTACAGAAATAGTTGAGAGAGGAATGGCACATTTCGGATTTGATGAATTTACCATTACAGGCGGGGTAGCAAGAAACAGGAGGCTAAGGGACATGCTTTCAAAAATGGCCTTTTCAAGATCATATAAATATTATTTTCCTCCAGATGAGTACCTTTCTGATAACGGTGCAATGATAGCCCTTGCAGGTTATTACAGTAATGAACGGGGGAACATCAGGGATATGATAGATCAGAGCGACAGGCTCGATAACAGAAATGCTGAATGGATAGGCAAGGCGGAAATGAGATCTATTGAAATGGTTGGAGGGGAAAGTTTCATCTCAAGGCAGGAAATTTTTGGTTTGGATGCAATTGTCAAAGAAAGGGTGAGACGGGAATACAGAATTAATGAAATAGACAGGAAGATAAATATCTCCAGAATGAAGAGAGAACTGAGCATTTTAAGCGCCTTAAGGAAAATGGGTATTATGACTCCACTAATCTATTATGCGGACTATGATAAATTCAGGATATATATGCAATATATAGAGGGCAAAAAATTGAGCACAGTACTCAATGAAGAAAGGGCAGGAGAAATACTTGTAAATATAGGTAGAATGGTTGGAAGGATGCATAAATCTGGAATAAGTCATGGAGATCTTACTCCAGGTAATATTATAGTCGGGGATGGAGTATATGTTATAGATCCATCTATGGGTGAAATTAATGCAGAAATTGAGAATATGGGTGTAGATATACACCTGATGAAGGAATCCCTGAAAAGTCTTGGCTACACTAGTCTCTTTAGATATTTCCTGATGGGGTATAGTGAATTCAAGGGAAGTGGAAAAATAATAGAAAAAGTTAGAGAAATAGAAAATAGGAGGAGATACGTTTGATGATAGTTACATCAAATAAGGGCAAGTTCCTGGAATATTATCAATTATTCAAGGAAAATGGATTGGAAGTGAAACATTATAATCTAAAATACCCAGAGGAACAGCTGGATTCACTTGATGAGGTTGCCAGAAGATCTCTATATTACTTAACAGGTATAATCAAGGAAGAATTTTTTATAGACGATTCAGGGATATTTATTGATTCCTTAAATGGATTTCCCGGAGTTTATTCCTCTTATGTTCAATCCACAATAGGCAATCAGGGTATATTGAAGTTGATGAGAAATGAGACCAATAGGAATGCGCTATTTAAAACATCAATTGCTTATTATGATGGTGATATACATATTTTTAACGGGCAAACAATAGGTTCAATATCCTTGGAAGAGAGAGGAAGAAATGGGTTTGGCTATGATCCAATATTCATTCCTTATGGAGAAGAAATGACATATGCGGAAATGGATATAATTAAGAAAAATACAATATCACATAGATATAAAGCTGCTACGGAATTAATGAATTTTTTAAAGAAAAAGAAAATATAAGAGGAAAAACTGAGGGTCTATGGAAAAAGGGAAAATCAAAGAATTCAAAATACCTCTTTCACTCGTATTTCTGGCCATATCTTTATTCGTGTCAACAATCATTGCAATCTATTGGTTCAGTCTGGCAATCCTTCCAACTGCTTTCTCATCATTCATAAATTATACCGGAAATTGGGTGTATTACATTTTCGCTCTTTCCATAATTGGAGATGGTTATTTCATTTACCTTTTCTTTTCAACTATTAATGCAAGGAGAAAATTTGAGGAGCTTATGAACACTGATAGCAAGTCAAATTTTGTAAAGAACATAAGGGATCTCGAAATGGAAGCTAGGAAGCTTGGCCCTTCATTCAAGAAGAGACTAGATGAAAAGAAGGAACAATTAAAGATTAAGTTTTAATTTAATCTATAATTTCTTTCATAAATTGGGGTAGTTTCTGAGAACCCTCGTATATCTCCCTGTTCATGTATTTTCCGGTAAATTCCCTTTTCATTTCCATTTTTTTATTTGATGCCATTACATATGACCACATTCCCGAAGGATATGTAGGCATGAATGAAACATAGGGTTTTATGAATTGAAAATACTTTTTCATTCCCTTTACTGCCTTCTTAATGTGATCTGGATTCATAAACGGGGATCCCGACTGAGTTGCAATAATTCCTTCATCTTTAAGGCTTTCCTTTGCCTTCATATAGAAAACATCTGAGAAAAGCGAAGCTGCAAAACCGACCGGGTCCGTGGAATCAACAAGTATAACATCATATTTTCTCTTTCCGTCCACAAAATCGAAAGCATCCTGGTTATAAACATTCAGTCTCTTATCTTTAAAGGAAACAGACGTTTGCGGTAGATACTCCTTTGATGCATTTATGACATCTTCATCTATTTCCACGAGGTCAACTTTTTCTACGTTGTATCTGAGAACTTCCCTGGCTATTCCACCATCCCCGCCCCCGATTATGAGAATATTTTTAGGGTTTTCATGAGACATCATTGCTGGATGTGCAAGCATTTCTTGGTACATGAATTCGTCCTTATATGTTACCATGAAGCAGCCGTCGAGAACCATAATTCTCCCATAGAATTCAGTGTCAAAAATATCAATTCTCTGATATTTCGATTCTTTTGAAAATACGTGGGATTTAATCCTGACACTTAATTTTACATCTTCATTTTGCAACTCTGAAAACCAGTGTTCGATTTTCATGTATTGAGATTAAAATGTCTCACTTAATCCTTTTCGTGGATAAAATTATTTCTTAAATACATTTATAAAAAATGGATTGATAAGGGTACACCCATTGAGGTGAAAATATGGCAGAAGAATTGAACCCGTTTAAAATCGCCCAGACACAACTGGACGAGGCTGCTAAGATAATGAAACTTGACCCTCAGGCCCTGACTATACTGAGGGAACCAATGGAAATTCTCGAAGTCCAGATCCCAGTAAAAATGGATGACGGTACAACGAAAGTTTTCAAAGGCTTCAGGGTCCACTACAATAATGCGAGGGGACCCATGAAAGGAGGTATAAGGTATCATCCCCAGGAAACTCTCGATACCGTGAAAGCGCTATCTGCCTGGATGACATGGAAGACAGCCCTGGCAAACATCCCGTATGGAGGGGCAAAAGGAGGAATTATATGTGATCCTGAAAAATTAAGCAAGGGAGAATTGGAAAGGCTCTCAAGGGGATATATAAGGGCAATCTACAAGTTCATAGGACCCGATATTGATATTCCAGCTCCTGATGTTTTTACCACCCCGGAAATAATGGCTTGGATGGTTGACGAATATGAGAAGATTGTTGGCCACAGTGCTCCAGGAGTAATAACTGGCAAACCGCTAGAGATAGGTGGATCTCTTGGAAGGACAGAGGCCACGGGCAGGGGCGGAATGTTTGTCCTTAGGGAAGCTGCAAAAAAAATTAATCTGGATTTAAGCAAGGCCACAATAGCTATACAAGGTCATGGAAATGTCGGACAGTATTCACACAAACTTGCAATAGAAATGTTTGGTGCAAAGGTAGTTGCGGTAAGTGATGTTTATGGTGGTATATACAATGAGAAAGGTCTAGATTATAATGCTGTTATGGCACACAAGCAGAAGACAGGCTCCGTTACAAAGTTTCCAGGTGCAAAGAGCATAACGAACGAAGAGCTCCTTGAGCTTAATGTTGATGTGCTGATACCTGCTGCAGTTGAGAACCAGATAACTGCAAAGAATGCAGATAAAATAAAGGCAAAAATAGTTCTAGAGCTTGCGAATGGACCTACAACCCCTGAAGCAGATATAATACTTCACAAGAAGGGAATTCTGGGAGTACCTGATTTCCTATCAAATTCAGGTGGAGTTATTGTTTCTTATTTCGAGTGGGTGCAGAATATAAATGGATATTACTGGTCACTCGAGGAAGTTGACAGCAGATTGGATAGAAAGATGTCAGAGAGCTTCTGGGATACCATGGAAACTGCCGAAAAATTCAAGACATACCCAAGAATGGGTGCTTATATTCTGGCAGTAGACAGGGTAGCAAAAGCCATGAAGGCTCGCAGTTGGTATTGAGAAAATTCATTTTTTCATTTTTTTCATTTTTCTATAACCCTTAAATCTTAAAATACTAGAAATTATGTTTTTACTTTATGTTCAGCTTTAAGGGTAATCACGTATACCTTCTGGAATTGGAGCATTTCAATACTGTTATTGTAGAGGATTTTGTAAGTATTTTTGGAAAAACTCTACTCTTACTTGGAGATGGGATTTTTGTTGATGCATATTCATTGAAGAAGAAATTTGGAGACACAGTTTACATACAGAGGGTTCTTAACATGTATCAGATGCAAAAGACCGTACTTGAAGACATTTACGAGGATAGTTTTTCAATATTTCTTGTACTGAGGCTCTCTGAAGTAAAGGACTGGAAAGAGGGGATACTTTTAAACATATCGAGAGCAATGGAGGGTCTTTCAAAATTATCGGGGAAACCAAGTTTATTCTATCTTGTGCAGGATGAGGAATATACCCCTCTATCTATAAAGAATGCCTTCAGGTATAGAATACTGGAGGTGCCAGATAAATGGGAAGAAATACCCCAAGTCTTAGAATGGAAATAGATAGAATTATAGAAGAAATACGCAAGATGGAAAAGGTTATGAGAAAGGAGGATGCTGAACTGCTTGAAGATATAATAAAGAAGGCAAAGATACATACACCACAATCATCATATGCTTCCCTTGATCCAGAATTTTCATTCCTTCTTTCAGTTTTGATAGAACTTTCCAGGGAAAAGAAATGATAATAGATGCATGGGGCAGGGATAATATATACACGATAGATGAAAACAGAAGAATAAAGAAGTGGAAATATTTGCACCCGATATATGTGAGTGGTGAATCTCTTTTCAGAATCGTAGATGAAATAGACTCACTCTCATGGGTCAAATGGTATTATGATATCAAAAAAGATGTATACTCAAAGAAGAAAGTTTTGGTGATAGAGTTACCGGCAAGCAGGATAGAGGAGATGGTATATGCAATAGAACAGATCGGTAATAACAGGGATTATGAAATTTACAATGCAGACATAAACATAATACAATCATTTATGGTAAAAAACAGATTAAATTTTTTTGATGAAAGCAGCGAAGAGATGAACAGGGATTTCATCATTCCTGAACTGAATATACTTAATATAAAATTTATTGATGGTATAAGAGACATAGAAATAAACGGAGAAATTTTCAGCAATTTAGAGGCATCCATGGATTATTTTTTTTCCCATATGGACGATTGCAACATAATAATATCAGAGAATGGAGACACATACTTCCAAAAATTTTTCACCTTGGCAAGGCGTTACGGATATTCAGCTTATACTGCCTTAAGCAGGGAAAGATCATTCAATTCGTATGGCAGGATACATCACAGGAAGAGCGGTTTCATAATAGGCGGAATTCCGCACATAGATGCAAGATCGTCATTTATGTACAGTGAGGGTGGGTTAGAGGGTGTAGTGACAATATCAAGATTGACAGACCTTCCATTATTCCACAGCTCTAGGATAACCCCAGGAACTGCAGTGTCATCATATGAAATAAGAAAGGCTATTTCAAGAGATATCATGATACCTCTTTACAAAGGTGATCATGAGGAAATGAAGAATATAGAACAGTTTATAGAATCGGACAAGGGTGGGCTAATACTGCAGCCAAATCCTGGAATATATGAAGGAGTTTATGAAATAGATTTCAGTTCTATGTATCCATCAATAATAGTCAATTATAATCTATCGATGGAAACAATAAATGTCAAATGCAAAAATTTTGAAACGCTTCCATATCTGAATTACAGGATATGCAAGGATAGAAGGGGTATACTTTCAGATATTCTGTCTGACCTTCTAGATTTAAGATTGTATTATAAGAGCAGGAAGAATGAGGATCAAAGATTTGCAATGCGGGACAAAGTTTTAAAATGGTTACTCTTAACATCCTTTGGATACACTGGTTATAAAAATGCCAAATTCGGGAAGATAGAAGTACATGAAGCCATAACATCAATAGGGAGAAACATACTTGCGGAGAGCTTTCAGATAGCACAGGAAGAGGGGTTTGAGGTTATACATGGAATAGTGGACTCGCTCTGGCTTAAGGGGGATGGTGATATAAAAAGAGTCATGGAAAGAATTGAGGCTTTCAGCAGGCTAAAAATATCTCTCGAAGGTTATTACAAATGGATAGCTTTCCTGCCTTCCAGGGAGGGTGATGGTGCAATAAACAGATATTTTGGACTTATGGACAACAATGTATTCAAAATAAGGGGCATAGAAATGAGGAGAAGTGATTTTCCAGAAATATGCAAGAAGATGCAGGGAGAAATTCTGGATTTATATTCGGATGTAAACTCAATTTCTGATTTCAAGTTTATATATAAAAAGGCATTAAAAATTTATGAAAAATACAAACAGAATATTATCATTGGCAATGTTAGAGATGACGATCTGATGCTATCATTTGTAATGACCAGGTTTCCAGAATACTATTCTGTAAACAGTATAAGGAAAAAGGCGTCAGAGAAGTCAGGTGGTTCTGTACCAGGAGATAGATTAAATTTCTTCGTCAAGGACGAAAAGAAAGGACTTGTGGAATTGGATAACCTTGAGGGAAAATATGACAGGAATTTTTATTTGAGAAAATTGGACCTTGCATGGGAAAGCATATCCTATCCACTGAGATATGCAGGTGTAATATATCAAAAAGTCATTGAGGAGTATGATTGAAATAAAAAATATAGCAATAGAAGGAAAAGTTTACCAGGGTATTAAGGTAGATATGGATCCAGCCCCATTGGTAATGATAAAGGGAGAAAAAGGTTTTCTAATGTGTGGCTACCTGAACATGGAAGCAGCAGATAAACTTGGCGCGGTGGCAGTTTCCATATCTGGAATCAAAACATTCGACGACCTCCTAAATAAGGAAGTAGGTAAAATAAGCCAGAAAGCGAGGGAAGCTGGAATAAGGGAAGGCATGAAGGGTTCTGAAGCACTTAAAATGTTATGAATATAATTCATAAACTATTAGGTAAGCTCCCTTCTTTTTTTCAACTATTTCATTTTCGTCGGATTCAGGCAGGGCAGACCCTATATTCTTCCCCCTTAGATCCTGTATTATTACTGGCAATCCCTTCCTGATCTGGCCTTCAATCTTGCTTATTCCTACTGCATAAAGCTTTGCACCATTTTTTATTCTCTGTACAGCACCATCATCTATAACCACTGAAGGAAATCCATTTGCAAGCATAATTTTCAATGTCGGGAGCCATCTATCTTGGAATTTTACCAGGACGGGAACCTTATCCAGGTAAATTATATTCACATCATTTTCCTCAAGTTCCACCGTTTTAGCATCAGTAGGAATTCCAAATTTATCCAAAAGATCAATGAATTCCTTGGAATCCCTCTTTGATAGAAAGTGTCTTTTCATAAACTCATAACATTACATTTTTTTAAAACTTTTTGATGTTTCAAGGATAAATGAAAAAAAGATTTATTATAAAGTAATCTTTTCAGAGAGGGACAGCATCTCTTTGAAGTCTTAGCATTGAGTCAGTCAATAAATTTATCTTTATCTCTATTTCCTTCGATCTTTTGAGACTATTCAAGGCTACAAGTCTTGAAATTTCCTTATCAACGTTTCTTATAACCAACTTTCTAGACCATTTAAAAGATTCTCGTAAATTATCATTTAATGGAATTTTTGCAAAGAAAATTAAATATGGTAAATGATCAATAAAAATATTCTTTCCGATTTCTTGATATCCATAAGAAAATGACGAAAATTGTATTGAATCTATTTTTATTATTATGAATAGATTAGGTTTGTCCTGAAATTTTCTCCTCATATTATTATAATTGAAATTCGTATCTGCCGACAACATACTTCCCTCCTGTGAAATTCAAGCTAATTGCGATTATTTTAGATTTTATAAGTTTAATTAACTCTAAATTGTTACTAAATGGAATATTCAATGATCTAAAATTGGAAATAATATGTTGTCTTATGATAAAATAAATGGAAGTTGACAGAAAATCACTTCCTCTATAGTGAAATATATCTGCCGAAATTTTTATACTTGCAACCCTTAACTTTTTAAGGGACTGAAATCTCCTTCTTATTACTAGATTAGTCATATGTATTCTGTTAACCTCTGTTCTAACGATTGAATATAATTTTATAGTGGTGAGTTAAAAGTTAGAATTTAAGATTACTAACTATTAAGTATTCTAAAAATAATGGGTTACATTATTTATTTGGTGAATAAAATGTTTGCAATAATAGGATTGGTAATAGCCATTGGATTTGGTATTTCCTATGCAATAGTGACAAGTATGGGTGGATCAGTTTTTCTTGGTGGAAGCTGAATAATTATTTTATAATTTTTAATTTTAAAATTTATTTAGAATATTACTAACTTTTAATATATGATTCATATTCATTCTTGTGGTTAAAAAATCAAGGATCGAAATATGTCCTATCTGCAGTAAAGAAGGAAAAATAAAAGAGGTATGGACTGTAAATAAATATGGAAAAAAGTATAATTACAAAATTTATGATCATCATACTGTAAAACATTATGTAGGGTCCAAGAATATTAGAAAAACTACGAAAAAGGGGGAGATTTTAACTCATATTTTGGAATTAATAAATTCAACCAATTTTAGACTTTCAATATTTTCCCTTTCTGATATTAAAGCCGAGTTAGAAAGAGAAGGGTTAAAGTATAATAATATATCAATTAGAAACAACCTGAATCTCTTAAATGAAAATGGATTATTAAACATAATAAAAAAAGGGAAAAGAATATTATTCGTGAATAATATTAGTAGTTCAAATCCAGGATTTAACTTTACCAAGGTAAAATTCATTTTAATTGACAGAGAAGGCGATGGTATAATTAAATCTCACGATTTTCTGATTAACGTAAAAAATATTAGTGATAATTATCTTAATTTTGTACCAATAGCTATCACTGGAGACTCCCCACGTAATTTTCAAGATATTAATTTCGTCGCAATTGATGTAGCTTCTGGAAAAGAAATTAACCCCATGATTTTACTAAATCAACCAAAATCAAAAAGGTTATTGCTCAAATTTATACAACCTCTCCCCCCTAAAGAATCAACAGAAATAGAATTTTTTTATGATTGGGAAGAAAATTCTCCAACATTTACTTTTGGTAGTGCAACTGAGATAGAAGAAGTGATTTTTGAAATAAGGTCAATTGGAAAGAATGAACTTAAGGTTACTAAAATATTGTCAGATAGAACCAGTAATATAGACATTTCAGATAGAGTGATGAAATCCAATTACGAAAATTTCTATATTTCTAAAATAAAAATTGATGGATTGTTACCTTCTTCTATCTTATTCATGGAATGGAACATAGCACCGAATTCACAGTAAGAGATTAATAGTTATTCCTTAATTCTAATTGAATGGTAAAACCAGTTAAAATAGAGCGCTGTAAAATATGTGGTGAGTTATCTAAGGTATATAAATGGTGGACAAAGTCTTCTAGCGGTAAAAAATATCATTATTTGAAGTTTGTTCACAATAATGGAATCACTCATTACTACAATATCACTAAGGAATCTCCTTTAAATGAAAGTATTAATTTTCGCCAATATATAGAATTATTTGTTAAGTATAATCTCAAAGATAGGAAGATGAGATTTATTGAAATGAAACGATCAATTGAAAAAGAATATAATGTTAAAATTAACAACCAATCCTTTTGGAGGGCAATTAACAGAATGATTAAATTCAACGAGCTTCAAAGAACTGAAGAGAATGGAAAGATATACTATATGAAAGGTTCAGGCGAATCTAATATAGGGCTATACATAATAGATGAAATTTATTTTACATTAGATCTAGATAATATGATTTTATCAACGACAATGAAGGTATTTAATAATTCAAATAGAATACAAACAACTCTTCCAGTTCTTATTCCTGACGGTAATTTTAAAGGTGATAAAGAATCGTTAATTAATTCTTTTGATTTATATGGAAGAATTGATGCTTCCAGTTTTAAAGTTATATTTTCTATTGGTGATGAAACCGGAATATCAGTAGACTTGAATAAACCTCTGAAAAGTTATGAAAGAAATTTGTTACACTTAGAACTTCGGTTAAAAAATGAGGAAAAATATAGAGGTTTATCCATTCCTTTAGATGCCAAAATTGTTAATATATATATTTTAAGTAATAAGAAAAATGAAATAAAATCTAAAAAAATATCTTTAGACTATTCAAAAGAGACCCAGCCGGATTCAATTGCGATTGATAGAATTAAAGACGGAAAATGGATTTATAATTTTGTCTATAGTCAAGTTAGGGCGAAAGAAATGATTATCATTGAAACTATTTGAAACACCTAAGAAATTAAATGAACCGAAAAATATTTGTATAATTTTCGGTAATAGAGAATATGATAAACGACTTTTTGGACAAATATAAAAAATTATTTGGAAATGATATGGAAAGATTAAAAAAAATTGAGAATAGAAACTTAGAAAAATTTATTGACGAATTTATAGATTTATTTAAGCCTTCAAAAATATTTGTATTGACTGATTCCGAGGAAGACAGAAGATTTTTGAGAGAAATGGCATTAAAGGAAAGGGAAGAAAATTTACTATTAAATAAGAATCATACATACCACTTTGATAATTATTATGATCAGGCTAGAGACAAGGAGAATACTAGAATTTTAACACCCAATGGTGAAAAGCTTCCATTTATAAATACTGTTAAAAGAGATGAAGGGTTGAGAGAAATAAAAGAGATAATGAGGGGGCAGATGAAAGGAAGAACCATGATAATAGGTTTTTTCTCTTTAGGGCCACTTGACTCTCCATTATCACTGAAAGCGGTTCAGTTAACGGACTCATTCTATGTTGCTCATAGCGAGACCATACTTTATAGAACCGCATACAATTATTTCCTTGAAAATGAGAATGTCCCATTCATGAAATTTGTTCACAGTCAAGGTGAACTGGACGAAAGAATGACCAGCAAAAACATCCCCAAGAGAAGAATATATTTTGATTTGGAAGATTACACGGCGTATTCCGTCAATACTCAATATGCTGGTAATACAGTAGGCCTTAAGAAACCTGCCTTCAGGCTTACAATTGGTAAAGCTCTAAGGGAAGGATGGCTTTCAGAGCATATGTTTTTAATGGGCGTGAATGGTCCTAAAGGTAGAACAACATATTTGACGGGAGCTTTTCCATCCATGTGTGGCAAAACATCTACCTGTATGATACCTGGTGAAAAACTAGTTGGAGATGATTTAGTATTTATGAGAATAAATGATGGAAAACCTCTCGCGATTAACATAGAAAATGGAGTATTTGGAATTATAGATGGAATAAATGAAAAGGACGATCCAATAATATGGAATGTAATACACAGTGATGAAGAAGTCATTTTTTCAAATGTTCTAGTAAGCAACGGAAAGCCATACTGGAATGGCATGGGTGAGCAAATTCCAGAAGGAGGTGAAAACCATAGTGGGGTGTGGTGGAAAGGTAAGAAGGACAAGGAAGGAAAGGAAATACCACCATCACATAAGAATGCTAGATTTACTGTTCCATTATCGGGATTTAAGAATCTTGACAAAGGAGCATTGGATAGCAAAGAGGGAGTAGAAATAGGTGGAATAATATACGGAGGCAGGGACAGTGATACCTGGCCACCTGTATGCGAAGCATTTAATTGGAATCACGGTATAATAAATAAAGGAGCAAGTATAGAATCTGAAACAACTGCAGCGTCTCTAGGGAAAGAAGGGGTAAGAACATTCAATGCAATGTCCATAATGGAATTCCTATCAGTGGATCTTGGGTCATATTTGAAGAACTATGTAGAATTTGGGAAGAAACTCAAGGTTCATCCTAAGATATTCGGTGTTAACTATTTTCTAACAGATGGAAAAAAGTTTCTTAATGAAAAAACTGACAAGGCAGTATGGTTAAAATGGATAGAGCTAAGAATACATAATGAAGTTGGAGCCATTAAAACACCGATTGGCTTTATTCCCAAATATGAAAATCTTGTGAAATTATTCCGAGAAGTCCTGAACAAGGAATATTCAAAGGATGATTATGAGGCACAATTCTCAATAAGAGTACCTAAATTGATAGAAAAAAATGAGAGAATTTATAGAATTTATAAAGATATCAAAACAACACCCACAGAAGTCTTTGAAGAGCTCGAAAGAGAAAGGGAACGTTTAATGGATCTTAAAAAAAATAAAGGGGAATTGGTGTCACCATTTTATTTTAATGATCTAAATTAAATGTCTTTTTTCAATATCTTCTCTTTTTTCTCCTGAACCAAGAAGTGCTACCGGTACACCTATTTCATCTTCGATAAACTCTATGAATTTATTCAGGTTACTGCGATTATCTTCCCATGGTTCAAACGATACATATTCTACCTTGTCAACCCTTTTATTTGGATCATATTCTTTTAACTCAGACCCATCCTTAATATATGAAACACCAACTTTAATATTCTTGAATCTACCTAAAACATCTGTTTTGGTCAACGCAATATAATCCAAAGAATTTAATTTCACTGACCGTCTAAGCATTGGAATATCAAGATACCCAATCCTTCTAGGTCTTCCTGTTGTTGCACCATACTCATTTCCAAGTTTTCTCAATCTTTCTGCATCTTCCCCTTCTATCTCTGTCGGAAAATAGCCTTCTCCAACTCTTGTGGTATAAGCTTTTGCTACTCCAAGGAACTTGCCAAAATACTTGGGTGAAAGACCTGTTCCAACGGTTACACCGCCTGTTATTGTATGAGAAGAAGTCACAAAAGGATATGTACCGAATTCCACATCAATGAAAGTTCCTTGGGCAGTTTCAAAAAGAGCTGAACTGCCCTCATCAATCTCCTCTCTCAGATATTCAGAAGTATCTGTTATGAAAGTGCTTATTTTTTCATAATAGTGAATTAAGTCTTCAACCATTCCCTGTTTCTTTGGTATGTTGTATATATAGGAGAGAAATCCCAATTTTTCCTCTAGGACTTTAGGATCCTTGAAATCTTCAAGCCTTATTCCATACCTGCCAAACTTTGACTCATAGGCAGGGCCAATTCCCCTTAGAGTAGTTCCAATTGATCCTTTCCCCCTCAGGCTTTCAAGATATCTGTCCCTTTCTATATGGAGGTCAGTAACAATATGGGCAAGATTCGAAATTTTTAGTTCAAAACTTCCCCTGAATCTGGAAAGAAAATCAATTTCCTCATTAAGCTTCCTCAGGTTGATTACAACCCCATTCGCTATAACAGATGTTCTTGCTCTCAGGAAACCAGCGGGAACAAGATGGTATTTAATTGTATTTCCATCTGTAACGACAGTGTGGCCAGCATTTTCCCCTCCATTGAATCTCACACTAAGATCATAGTTGCATGAAAGATAATCTATAATCTTTCCCTTTCCTTCATCCCCAAACTGGCAACCGACTATCGTTAATGTATCCATTCTGACCTTTTGTTAAAGTATTATTGACCATAATAATTTTATGGATTTATGTGAATGGTCTTTTTAGTTTTAAGCAATCATTCAAGTTTATTACTTAAAATAAAATACTCAATTAATGATTAGTGGAAAAATAAGTGCGTTATTTACAGGTCTCCGTTTTTATCCTAGAATTAGATATCTCAAATATTATCATAGGGTTCTGGAATCAACCGGAAAACCCCCAGATATTGAGAGAAGCAAGAAAGAGGCAAAGAAACTAAGGGATGCATTCATAAAATCAGGACCTGTATTCATTAAACTGGGGCAGATGCTTTCATCAAGGAGGGACGTGATTCCCGAAGAATATGTTGAGATTCTTTCCGATCTTCAGGATAATGTTCCGATGCCAGATTTTAGCGAAGTAAAGGAGGAAATAGAA
>Ga0080006_1234766_pt1 | contig 20546 bp, 9 predicted proteins | sample RS3BMetagenome_FD_69209 | JGI IMG/M metagenome (GOLD analysis project Ga0080006, IMG submission 69209) | Ferric oxide microbial mat and aquatic microbial communities from Rainbow Spring, Yellowstone National Park, USA - RS3B (SPADES... ...
AACTGGGCTGTACACTTCAGAGGGCAGAGGTGGAAAAGTGCCAGCGGAGCCCTGAGGCTATAAAAAAGTACGGACCGCTGACGGAAGAGCAAATGGAAACGAGGGCGAAACTTCGAGGATTGCTTGCACTAGTGCGTACAAGCGGCGACAAGAAATGTATGGAGTTTGTTAACCGAGACTTTCACGCCGCTATCAATATAAGGAGATGCGCGGTGATCGAAAGAAGACCCCCCAGAGTTGACAAGAGAGAATTTTGTGGGGGAGCCTCTCAAAGTGGAATTATATGAGAAAAAGTTGGAACCAGTAGTAGCTAGCCGGTCCAAAAATACTGGGAGGCGTCTGCACGTCAGCCGGAGACCTCTTGTCTAGGGCGCGGGTCACTCGCCACTACTGAACACCGCTGGCGGCAACGTTCTTCTTTTGAAAGGCGTTTGCTTTGCTTTGTCAAATAGCATGGATGTGGTCGCTGTACTGTACATACCCATTTTTCTCGGATTTCGGACGCGCTGGATGGACGCCTTTTCAAGTTCGATTTCTGTTTTATGCATCCACGATTCCTTGGGTAGCATGTCGGCACCGTTTGCACCGCGAGCGTGCCCACAGACCTGAGCGCGCCTTTCCATTCTCTCATGCACGCGGGCAGGTAGCTAGAGACCAGTTCAGTAATCGAGAAGTGAAAGTAAGCCTCGTCGGAGAACTTTGGTGTACCGGATGCAAACGACTCGTCTATTGATACGTCAGCGTCAAATTCGCATTTCTCAGAAGAATAGATGCCTGCAACTGGATTGACGCACATAGAGCGAGCATACACGCAGAGGAGTTCAAAGACAGTCTCAGCTATGTCTTCCGTGACCCCTTTTGAATGAAGCTCTATGGCAGTTTCCAAGACCAGGAGCGAAGAATGTGGTCAGGAGAAGCCATGAGGAATGATTCGATGACGGGCGAGACGATGGACGATCCCGTCTTGCTGGTGACTTCTCGACGGGCGTCCGACTGAATCACCGCTAGAGCTCCTGTTATCGTCATGCTCTCCTGGCTCTTCTTTAAGAACAGCGGATTGCCCCTCTTTTTGTGTACTCACGTACATGCCGACCATTTCTCCCGAATCAAGTCTCATTTAGTGACATGAACACCCGTGATTCCTATAAAACAGTCCCGTTACAGAATGAAATCGATTAAGTGCTGTTTTCAGGCACAATGGTCTCGCATGCAAGCACGCTTGTCTCGCGGGCGACCCGGTTCTTGTCATCAACTTTGGTATCGTCGGAACGGAAACGTCACATCCAATGGCTTCTTTCGTTGTACTTGGAATAGAAGTATACCAGGGGATGGATTTGCGAGGAGTCTATCATGATGATATAGTGAGAGCGGTTCTGTTTTGGATGCACGGCATTCAGGATCAGGGTGACCACAAGGCTGGTTCATCCGCCCGCTGACCGTAGAATGACTGACTTGAACAGTTAAAGCCGTTTTTCGCAAGCTACAACTGTCAGTGTAAAGTTTGTCAGCGAGCGTTCTCCGACTTTACGGGTGCATTCACGTTGTTGCATACCTGCGAGAACTGCAAGCGAAAACACAAAGCGCGTACGAGATCGGGTCCTTTCAGCTTGCTCTGTTCTGAGGCCTGCGCGACGAAGCTTTTGGAATGCGCATTCGTTAGTACAAAGTGGACAGTGTTTCACTGCGGAAAACAGCTCGAGGATTGGCCATACGATTTTCGCAAAGAACGATAACGTGCCGCTTGCCAGCACCAGCGGAATTACTTGTACATAAAAGCTTTTACAAGGCGAAACCGCTCACCGCAAATCGGCACCAAACATATCCTCAGGTTCGGCAGTGTTTCCGCTGCAACGTGACGCCGCCGCAATATCCATCAATTTCTACCCGTTTCCTCATAATCATTCAGAGTCACGGCACCAGCAGCAGCTACTGACGTTCGTGAGAACTGTCTATCTCCGGCCCGGAACCGGTTCCCTGCGGTCAGCTATGTCGTCGCTAGCCGGCAGCAGACCGCAAGCTCGTCGCTCGGACACGACGCAACCACGACAGCCACTGCACGAGACACCGGTGCGTTCGACGGTGTTCCAGAGCCTACTCGAGTGCGTGCCAGAGAGCACTTGGTCCGTGGAACTCGCCCGTCTTTGTGATGAGCTTTCCACAGAAGAACCTTGTGACCTGACAGGGCCTTTGGACCAGACAGAAGCAGCGGTTTCACCGCGCACGCAGGCTGAGCACAGCGAGCCGCGCTCCGCAGACCTCCACAGCTTCACCAGCGAGACGCTGGAAAGCTTCCTCACCAAGCTCAATACAAGCGTCAAAGTATTAGAAGACGACTGGCTATGCCCTGCGACGGAGCTCGGGGACTCGCTTCAAGTAGCCGCTGAGGCATTCCAGCGCCTTCGAGCGAACACAGCGCGATGGTTCCTCGGAAGCGCCGTTCCGGACCAGGCGCTCGGGTCTGCTGTACGAAGGTTGCTCCGCCTGTATGCAATTGCAAAACAGGCGCACGGATACTTTGAGCACCTCGGTGTGCTCAGCGAGGAAGCAGATACGCTTGATCGGGCGCTTGCAGAAGGCAGCATCGACTTGCGAAGCGCATGGGAGATTTGGGAACGGCTCCACCGGGAGAAAGAACTGCTCGCCGAAGAATTGGCGATTGAATGTGAGTTTTCAACGGTATCGTGCTCAGCGCCAACGAATGAAACGGAAAGTGAGCGGGAGCAGCTCCAAACGGTGCTGACACAAAGGTGCGAGAAGCGAATCGCAGCGAGGATACAGCAGGCGTGCCGCTGGCGGCTGCGAGATCTGGTCCCCAGCCTAGAGCAGCATCCGGAAGATATTCACGTGATTGTCGCGATTTTCAAGGAGGAACCTCAATTGCTCGCTCACCTGTTTCCCGACGTGATCCGAGAGGCCATCAGCCGGCGAGCTGATCATCACGAGCGATCCATCGTTGGTGCAGCGTCGGAAGCGGAGCACGCTGCGGAGACCGGCGCTCCTGAGCGTTCGCCAGGCGCGCACTGGCTGCGGGAGGTGCTCGCTGACCTGGATGCAAGGAACACCTCGGAGCAGAATGCGAGCCCAGAACGGAGCGCGCCTAGCCGCGCAGAAGAATATGGCACCGCCGCCGCTGCCGTCGCATCGAAAGCGCAAACATCAGAGTCGGCAAGCAGGTTGTCTCTCGAGTCGGTCTCGCGGGAACCGGAAGAGCCGCAATTCGTTGCTCGAATGCTTCAGCGATGCGAGCTCCTCATTGAAGACATACGGATCGTGCAGAAGCATGTCGCAGCGTTGGGGGAACCAGCATTTCCGCTGGATCGCTGGTACGCCCTGGAAACGAACCAAATCATGAACGCAGTCTTCTGGGGCATCATTACTCGCGCAAGTCTGATCCCGAGCAGAGATATCCTGGACCTGCTGGGGTGGATTCATCGCTATCGCGACTTTCTCCAACAAACCTTTCCCATGCTTGACCCCGAGGGCTCTGCGTCGCCAGCCGGGGCACTGGTCTGGGATCGCACCCACCAGGAGACACTAGTGCGCGGCCTGGACATGCCCGCTGAGCGACTTATCGAAGGCTATGCGGCACGTGCACTCGAAATGATGCGTCGATGGATTCGTAACTGTATCAAGGTGGACACCGAGGGTCCAGTCGATGTTCGTGATGACGATGGATCGCTTTACACGCAAGGCCCGTTGGATGTCTTCCGCATCGTGAACGACGAAATGACCATCGTGCAGGAGCGCCTCGAGCTGGGCAACCCACGCTTTGTTCAATGCATCAGCGATGCGTGCTGTGCGGCTCTGCTCGATTACCGCACCTGGTCTCTGGATGCACTTGAAGGCACGCAATCAGAAGACGGCGCACTCGAGAGATTTTGCGCAACGGTGAATAACCATCGACGCTGCGAGTCGCTGGCGGCGCAGTTTGCAACGCGGTGTCACACGATCCTAAACCAGGCGGTTTACGGCCTCGGCGACTGGGAACGGGAAACGAGCGTGACGCCCCAGACACCGACACAGGTGCCTGGTCCGTCACCAGGTACCGCTTGTGCTCGCGAGTCAGAGGCACTGAACGAGACGACCTATGTGCTGGCAGTGGACAACCTCGCCGCTCAGTTTGCAGTCTCAGCCGAGTTTGCAGCAACGCGCGTCTGCAACGTCATTTTCGAGGATATGGACGATGCCCCTGGTTTATGGCCAAGACTGTACACACCAGCGTGGATCTCGGGCGAAGAAGAGATCGCCAATAGCATTGTGGCTACTGTAGACGACTTTTTCCACGACATCGACACGTACCTGCGCGTGGAGGTTGATCGTGCGCTGGTCGGGAGCGAATGCGCCACCCGCGTTGCCGATCGCTACGCAGCGGCGCTGGCAAGCTACCTGGGTGCCACGGGGGCTGCGCCCGAGGCCGGCGACGCCCAGCGTGCATCGCCAGAGGCGCTGGATCCAGCGGGCGCCACCCCGCCGCTCCTTGGTCCAAGATCGCGCGATCGCATCGCGCAGCGCATCGCTGGTGGAAGCTCCAGCCGCCTGCTCCAGGTGCGTGCCGCCGGCTCCGAGGATGCGCGTCAGGGCAGGCGATTTCGTGACGCGCACCCAGTCGCCAACCTCGATCGGCGCATGGTCGAGCGACTGCGCAAAGACTACGGGATCCTGGCGGCGCACTTTTTACACGCACGTCGTGGCGGCTCGCACGCACGAGTGGTGCGTGCACTCGCTGCGATCGACGCGATCGCTGATATGCTGGCGGCTGCATTCGCGAACAACGCGGATGCGGTTAGCGTACATTTCAGTCATCTGTTGGATGCGCGACTGAGTCGACACACCTTGTACTTATGGCAGCCGAGTACCGTAGAGCGCTTGCTGGTTGCAGTCGCCGAGGCAACGGAACGGACGAATGCGCTGGATACCTGGAGGGAGGCAGTAGCAGCGTGCAGGCGCGCGTGGAGTGCCCGTGAGCAGCGTGACTGGGGCGAGCAGCCAGTGAGCTCGTGATGAACGCAGCATCGGTGATAGACTAGTATTGCAGGTGTCAGACGAGCTGCACGTTTGCGAAGACTCTGCAGGAGATTCGTTTCGAGGAATCGAGCAGTGCAGCGATTTTTTGCGCAGGCATCCGACCGCATTGGCCGGAAGGGCAACGCGTTCGACAGAAAGGCCCCGTTCCCTGGTTTGGGTGCGTGGTAGCTCGGCAAAACGGTCCCGGTTGGGGTATGCGCTCCAGCTTCCGCACGATCAAGGTGCCTATTTTTGTTCTTCTTGTTGGTGCTACTTTTGTTGCACGCGCTATCGGCAACAACTGTGTCGTGTCGGGTGCTTCGTAGCGCATCGCTTTCTCGACAGCTGCTGCTCATGCATGCTATTGCTGTCGAGGAGAAGGGCACGTTTTGGACACACACGTGGCAGGCAGCGAATCGAAGCGCTTCGCGATCGTTCGTGAACCTGCTGCTCGGCGGATTCAGAGAGCGCGGCATTGTGGAGCTCTTGCGCGGCGGGCACACGCATTACACGCCCGAATCCACGCACAAATGTGACGCATTGGTGGTTACACCCGAGACGACAGGGAACCCATCGCGACGAGGGCCGCACGCTCGACATGAAGACGTGAATTATTGCTTAAAGATACGCCCCCAACAGCATGCGATCAAAGAACCTGCACGTAGCCGCTGTGTCATTTCCGTGACACGAAACGATCGTTGAACACATCGAATAGAACTAGGTAAGCGACTCATACCCGAAAACAAGATGAACGCTAGAAAATGTCATGTAGCGTTGCGATCACGGGGCAGAGAGCCGCATGGATTCAGTACCTTGATCATTCGCATCGTTTGCGTTCGGAAAGCCGCCTTGTTCGTCGTCGACAGCCTGCTCACAGTCCTCTGCTTCTGAAAGGCTCTCATGATCCAACTCATCTTGGATTGCTCTCTGTGCCGCTCTGGTAATCATCATAATCAACAAAATCATCGAACCTATACTTAATAAACGTAGGAGATTTTTGGGGCCGCGGTGCCTAGCCAGTGCAGCATCGGCTTCAGTGACAACGTCTGCACCGTTCTGTTTCGCGGGGTTCGTCGACCAACGCAGCTGCGCGCCGATCGTCACAAGCAAAATGATGCCAGGCAGAATGCCGAGAATTGTACCTAGACAAAAAGAGCCAATCTGCACCTGCGACACGCCCATAGCCATGGAAGATAAGGCGAACGGAAACAGCGGGCTCAGCCGCATGAGGGTCACGAAGCGTAACGCCTGACGTGATAGCGCCCGATTGACCGCTAAATACGTGTTGCGCCGTTCCGAATTCTCAATCAGGCGCTCCATTCTTTCGCGGAGATAATAGCGAGACGTGTACAGACAGAGCAGCGCAGCGGCCAGATGGCAGCACAGCGCAACCGCAATCCCGCAGACGAGGCCGAAGAGCGTCCCCGCGCCGATCGCCATGAGCCAGGCAGGAAACTCAAGGGCGGCTAGTATGATATACATGGAAGCGTAACTAACAAGTCGCAGTGGCCATGGAAGACCTCGCATCCAAGATACAGCCGCAGAAAACGCAAACGCGACCTGTTTGTGTAGCACGAGCAGCACGACGCCGAGCGCAAGCACCGCAGTTACCGCAGTGACGAGAACCCAGAGATTCGCTCTTCGCTCGCCGACACAGACGCTTGGATTGGTGCGCATATCGAGCACATCAGTGCTCGCCGAACAGCCCACGGAGACGTCGGTGTGATCGGCGACGTGACCTGAGGGCTGCGTGCGCTGCCGCCCCCGTACAGGAGCACGACTCGTTCTTGCTCCGAGTACCGCTCCTCGTCCAGAATCTTTGGGTTTCAGCAAATCGCCAGCGAGCGCAAAATCGCTCCGAGAGAGCGAACGACTGCGAACGAGAACGCCAGCGCTTTCCAAACCCGGCTGCCGACTCACTTCGGTACCAGTGAGCGCCGACTGCGCAGATGTGCTCCGCGACCGCCGGTGTAAGACCGGCTCCGTTTCGACACTGGGTTTCATAGAAACATACGAGACAGTACCGCTCCACCCAAACAACCGGCGAAGAGGCGTATCGGTGCACACGCGCACACAGACGCACACCCACGTCCACGGAAACAGTTCCCACCGAATGCGATGCAACCCCCGACGCTGATGCGTCAGCAGGTCTGCGCGCGTGCCCTACCCCGGTTTTATCTCAGGGCGGCGGAGCGCGTCGATCACCGGCTGCCTGGTGCGCGACGCTGCGGTATCGCCGCAGTCGCCGCCTTCAGTGTCGTCGGTAGGCGCCAGATGAGCACTTCTTGGTACACAGGAACGGCGGTTTGCAGAGGAGGCCCCGCTGAATGATTTTTTTTGATGGACCGGACGTTGACATGCACCATGGATCCCAGATTGTGGGATGGATACCGGTGATCGAAAGAGCGTTCATCATGCTGCACTCTATGTTCCAGTTCCATTGGTCGTACGTTTTCTCCGATATACTGGTCGTTTCGTACGTTCTACATTGCACCGTGTGCAAGCAGTTCGCGCCTGCACCAGCGCCTGCACCAGCGCCTGCACCAGCGCCTGCACCGTTGGTACGGACGCAGCACGCAGGTGGTGGGTAAGCGTTGCCTCACGCTGGTGGGCATCGGCTCCACGTGCGATGCCCCTGATGCGCAGTCGATAGTCCTCGTCAGTTTGTGCGGCAAAATTTGGATTTCCTTTTCGGGATCAGAGTCGTTACCATAACGCGTGATCATAAGATGCGAGATAAGTATCGGTATCCAACGCTGCACTCCAGAACGTTGACGGTGCTGTAGGGTCGCCTGAACGAGGCACGGGATCCCCGATTTTCGACGGTGTTGATCGCCGTCAAGCGATGCGCTCCGATCCGAAACGTCGAGCACAGTGTCTGTGTGGCTTGCAGGGGGTCATGCGCAGGCCGCCAGCGACTTTTGTGGTGCCAAGTAGGGCGATCAGGAACACCGGAGAAAACGTAGAATATAGAAACAGCTTGAGCGTGGAAAATCTGGGAAAGCATCTATGGAAAGAACGTCGGCAACGAAGGCGCTACGTGCCGCCGCTTCCAGACGCGAATCGGCACTCGAGGCAACGAGTGCCTGTTGCACCGGCACGCTGCCGGGGGTTGCTCCTGTGTTGTCAAGATTGCAGCGAGTATGAATTGAAGTCGTTCGTCGACAGAGACGAAGACGAGCACGGAACTGGTGGTGGACGCGGCGAGTCCAGCGGCTCGCGCTCGTCACCGAACTTTATATCGTGGCGACAAGTGGATCGAGCCCAGCTTACCCCGCTGTTTCGCCACTTTCTCTCGGTAAAGGATCGATTTCCCGACGCAGTGATCCTTTACCAGTGCGGTGACTTTTTTGAGACATTCTTCGATGACGCGGTGGTTTTACATGAGAAACTTGAGCTTGCCCTTACTGGAAAGGACGCGGGAAAGGAGGTCGGTCGGGTGCCCATGGCCGGTGTCCCGCTATCCTCTCTGGACCGCTACTGTGCTGCGCTCCTGGAACATGGATATCACGTCGCTGTCGTTGAGCAGGTGGAGCCAGCCAACGGGCGTTCTGGTGGTGATGGCGCTCTCGTGCGTCGCGAGGTTACCCGAATGCTGACCCCCGGCACCGTTCTCGAGGAAGGCCTTCTGGATGCTCGCTCCAATAACTACCTCGTCGCGTTATGGGGCCAGCTCCTGACATCAGTACGGGGCGACCTGGATCGCCGATCGCCCTCCAAATCCAGTAGATGTACAGCGGATGCTACCAATTGGTTGTTCGGCCTCGCATACCTGGACGTATCCACGGGTGATTTCGGATCGACCGCTGTCGAGAATGATGTGGAGGATCTTCAGGCGGAGCTCGGACGACTGCATCCCGCAGAGGTGCTGCTAACCGATGATATTTCTGAAGAGGTTTCCAGCTGCCTCGAGGGTGTTCTGGAGCGCACGTTCACCACGAATGGATGGAGAGCGTCGATCACCCGGAGGCCCGGCGCATTTTTTGATCTGGAATGTGCCCGGAAACGAATCGAGGAGCGCTTTGGATCCCAGCTGGATAGCGTCTTTGATGAGAGGCAGCTCAAGAGTATCGTCCAAATTCGGGTGATCGGAGCGCTGCTCGCGCTTGTCAACGAAACCCTGGAGCGCGCCCAAGCACCCATCGCTTTTGCAATGCCCCAAACAGCAGCAAATGCAACACCATTGGAGCCTATTGTTTCGGGAAACCTGCTCACTCCATTGCAGCCACCAAGGCCCTACCAGATTCAAGGAAGCATGATGCTCGATGGAACAGCACTCCGCAATCTGGAAATCGTGCACCCGGCCCGGGACAGTCGCAGCCGCCGTGGCACACTGCTCTGGGCGATGGATGCAACGGTCACCGCTATGGGTGCCCGACTCTTGCGTCGCTGGCTCCTGCGACCGAGCCGGGACCTCGAAACCATCCGCTATCGACAGCAGCAGGTGCAGCGGTGGCAGCGCGACCATCTCCAGCGTGAGCGCCTGCGTCGACTCCTGCGCGGTGTTGCCGATATAGAGCGCCTCGCGGGAAAAGTTGCCACCCGGAGAGCGAATCCCCGGGAACTTTATGCTCTCGCCGCATCTCTCTGCCGGTTGTCGACGCTTCTTTCCGAGGTTGAGGCGCGAATAGGCGCAGGCACTGGTTCTGCTGAAGCTCCCTGCTGGCCTGCAGCGGCGAGCAGCGCTACCAAGGATCTGATCAAACTCGCCCATCAAGTCGTATTCGATGCCTTTCTGACGCGGGATAAGGAAGAGGGTTCTCCGAGCGCCTCTGAAAGCGCTGTTGCTGGCAGCACGCTGCGAGGTCGCGAGCCACGCGGCGTTGCGCTTTCACCACCGCCGCCCTACGGAGTGCCAGTCCGTCTGCCGAGTGCTGCTGAAGATCGACCCATCTTTCGCAGCGGCTTCCACGCGGAACTGGATCTTTTGCGCGAACAAGCTGCAGGCGATCTCGCCTGGATCACTGCCTATGAAGCGCAGGAACGTGAACGCACCGGAATCGCAAGCTTGAGGGTCAGCTATCATAATGTCTTCGGATATTATATCCAGATCCCGAGTCGTTTCACGAACCCCTCGAATACATCTCAAAACGGCCGCTCGCAACCGACTGCGCTGCCCACAAACTACGTGCGTCGACAGACGCTCAAATCCGTCGAGCGGTACGTCACACCCGAGCTTCGAGAACGGGAGCAACTGATCCTCGGTGCACGAGCACGAGTCGCTGCGCTAGAGTGTCGCCTCTTTTACGACCTGCTCGAGCAATTCGGTGCTGCAATCGACACCATACGCAGCATGGCGTCGTGGGTGGCGGAGCTGGACGTACTGCTGGGTTTCGCTGAAATCGCCCTCGAACGCAACTATACCATGCCGGAGGTCGTGGATTCGTCAGACCCGGTAAGCGGTCGACTCGTGGACATCGAGGATGGGCGGCATCCGGTGGTCGAGTGCACGCTGCCGCCCAACGAGCGCTTTGTGCCCAACTCGCTGCGTATAGGTGACGGAACCGTTGATATGGTGCTCCTCATGGGCGCGAATGCCTCAGGCAAGAGCGTTTTCCTCCGCCAGGTCGCTCTGATTCAGATCATGGCCCAGTGTGGCTCGTTCGTGCCAGCGAAACGTGCTCGACTGGCGCTCACAGACCGCATTTTTACCAGAGTCGGAGCGGCCGATGACATCGCCGCCGCAAAGTCTACCTTTGTGATGGAGATGGAGGAAACCGCCACCATTCTGCGCCACGTTACACCAAACTCACTTGTTCTTCTTGACGAGGTCGGACGGGGTACTTCAACCGCGGACGGTCTAGCGATTGCGCAGGCCGTGACCGAGTACCTGGTAAGCGAGGCAGTGCGAGCCCGGGGTATTTTCGCCACCCATTTCCATGAGCTGGCACAGCTCGAGCATGCCTTTTCCAATATAACCTGCTTTCACATGGCCGTGATTGAGCGCTACCCAACTGGAAACGTCGAGCCTGCTATCGTTTTTCTCCATCGCCTTGAACGGGGCGCCGCGAGTCGCTCCTTCGGGATCGAGGTTGCCCAGCAGTGTGGGCTTGTTGCGGCCATTGTACAACGTGCTCGTGAGCTCGTTCGGGATGACTCGTCAGCGAACCACGAGCCGCCAAAGGGCCCGGGGACGGCCACGGAGGCTGCGCAGGCCAGCAACGTGAAAGTGCAGGTTCAGCGGATGCAGCCGAGACGATGGCGACCGCGAAACAAACCCAGCGATCTTGATGCTGGTTTCTGTGCAGCTCGGGTTTGAGATTGTCTGCTCGTGAACTAGGAGCATTCGAGGAATCGTGAAACCGAACCTTGATAGAGACACGTGTATGCGTGTGTGTTGCTCGACAACGGAGGTATGCATCGTTGCGTTGGTGCTTCAGTCCACTGCATCAAGTTGTTCCAAATGATAACCCACGGAAGCGAGAGTCTTGGCGGAGCTTTTCATGAACGGCGTTCACCAAACTGGACCATGGATGCTCCCAGATATTCAAAGACGAGAATGAAGTGCGGAACGGGTACAATGCATGTGGGCTGGGGGCGACGCTGCGCACCGCACTGCGGACGCGCTTTCCAGCATACCACGGGAAGACGTGTAATCTCCATACGACTTCTGAAGGGATGTTTTTGAACGTTTGGAGTACGACGCAAGGAGCTCGCGGCCCCCATACCTGTGCCAGATTAGAATGCAACAGTGAAGTGCTGGCTCTGTTCCAGCCTGTCGATTTTTTCGATCCCGAGGATAGATGTACAGTTTCGAGATTTCGAGTGGAGCGAACAGAGCTTACATGTCCACACGTCGTTTCGCACCGCTCGGTGTTTCATTTGGGAGGGTGAGTTGCTTCGAGCCTGTGACTCTGCTGGAATTCGTTACGTCACTGGAATCAAGATGATTCGCGACGCGTTCGAACGAGCGTTCATAGCATCATCGACACCATGACTCGATTCACGGGCGAATGCCCCGTACGCTTCTCCTGCCGTTTCGTATAGTATGCTCTAATGACGCATTCATCAAGTTGTCGACCTTGCTGCTTCGAAGCATCCCGTAGGTTCAACGATTCGAGCTGCTGGAATGAAGAGGGAAAACTCGATATCGAAATCTTATCGACTTGTGCATAGATTCCCAGATGCAGTTTTCACGTAGCGTCTTCGTTGAAATAACCGACTCGATCCGAACAACATATCCGCCTCGCTCTGCGGCCATCGTCGAAACGGCATGCAGCAGCAGCAGCATGATACCCGTCGCTGTACATGCTATCAGAGGCTCCGGTCTCTTGTGTTCACATGGAAAAGCGTCTTCGACTCGAGTCATCCGAGTGATTGCTTCCACAAGCTAGTCCCTCATCGCTTTGCACAAAGTGAGCGAAGACGAATCGTCATGTCTCGAGTTGTGCACCAGCCTGGATATTCCTTCCGATATTTGTTTCATCCTAGACAGCACCACTCTTCACAGATCCTTTTGTCGCACGCAAAAACCTGTTCTTGCGCTTGCAGCGTCCATCGTATTCGCTGAAGAAATCACCTCGAAGAAAACCGTGATCCTAGGGTACGCCACCAGGAGCGCAAACAGAGAAGGACGTCGAGAGGAGACTTTCTGTATCCGTCAAGGGGCGACGGCATATCCCGAGCGATGAGGCGAGCCCGCAAGCGCGCTGCAGCATGGCCTCGGCAGAAGCGCGCGTGCTGGACATGTGGGCAATACCTGGTCACAGGAAAGTGTCACCAACGCGCAAAGCGCACCGTTGCTGTATACAAGGAAGATAAAAATAGCGAACAGAGCCTAAATCACCAATACCGCATGTGCATCAAGCACGTCGAGAATAGCCGGAAGCGGCGCACTCGAACACTGCCAGCAATATCCCTCGATTGCCGACATGAAAGGCGGAGCGAAAAAAAGAGACCTACATCTTTAAAGTCGGACACAGGAGAGAAGGCAAAACCAATCAGCCGTACAAAAATCCAACACGGGCTGTTGTTGATGGCCATGAAAAAAAAAGTCCCAGACTTGAGTATCCACCCGTACTCGACAACTTGTCCTATTTTGAATCTGACATGAGCGGTATTGCTCGCCGCCTGCGCTGCGAGAAACGTTCAGCCCGAAACGTTTCAGCTTCCGCTTCAGCCGTGGCGTCGCTGTTCGCTTGGAGCCGGATTATCGACGAGCAGCCCGAACATGTCTGTTTCTGATACGCTTAAAGACTTTGCGGAGGATGCTCGAAGCGTTTTGAGGAGCCTTGGTACCAAGGTCGAGGATGACGGCATCAACCCACTGGTCGTTCTCGACAAGGCGCGGGTCGTCCAACAGGTACGCGTTTTCAACGAGACGCGCTTGCGACCAGATCGTTGCCTTCAGGTACTCACCCAGCTCATGTTCCTGGTAAACAGGGGTGAACGTCTGACTTCATCAGAAGCAACTGAGGTCTTTTTCGCCGCAACCAAGCTGTTTTCCTGTGATGACGCTGCGTTGCGGCGTATGACGTACCTGGCTATCAAGGCGCTCGCGCACACCGCAGAGGAAGTTATCATCGTCGTGAACTGCCTCACCAAAGATATAACATCAACTGTGGATACTCGAAGAGCGAACGCTTTACGAGTTTTATGTAAGATTATGGATGCGACGATGGTTGCGCAAGTGGAGCGTTATCTTCGCCAGGCGCTCGTGGATCGCAACCCGAACGTTGCCAGCGCTGCGTTGTTGAGTGCGGAGACGCTTCTCCGTGCGGGCAAAGCGGAAGCTGTCGTGCGTCGTTGGGTCAGCGAAGCTACGCAGGCCCTGAATCACCCCCACCCGATCGTGCAGTACCACGCCCTGTCGCTGTTGTACACGATGCGACACCGGGATCGACAAGCGGTATCCAAACTGGTGCAGGACGTAGCCCGGCAGGGCGCTCGTTCGCCTATGAGTGCGATGCTACTCTTACGATATATTGGTGAAATCCTGGAGACAGACACGCTGCTGGATGATGGTCTCAGGCAGCAGTACGTTGGTTTTTTGGAATCGATGCTTCGCCATCGCAGCGAACTGGTGGTTGTCGAGGCTGCTCGAGTGCTCTTGGCAGTCTCTACGGTTGAAGAATCGACGCTGCAGACTGCAGCAAACGCGTTGCAGATGCTCCTGATCTCGCCGAAGCCTGTCGTCCGGTACGCCGCCGCTCGAACGCTTTGCCAGGTCGCCTCGTTGAAGCCGGCTGCGGTTGCACCTCTGAACCGTGATATCGAGAGTCTCGTAGCGGATCCGAACCGGGCAGTCGCAACTGCAGCAGTAACAACGTTGCTACGGACCGGCACGGAAACTTCTATCGATCGCTTACTGCAGTCCGTAGGTCGCTTTCTGCACGAACTCGGAGACGACTTCCGGGTGACCGTGATCCAGGCCATTCGGACGCTGACGCTCAAGTACCCGCACAAGCACGTGGCACTGGTGCGTTTTCTTGGGGAGGCTCTGCGCAGCGAGGGAGGCCTTCGTTTCAAGCAGGCAACCGTGGATACGCTGCGGGAATTGATTGAAAGGATTCCCGACTGTAGGAGTGAATGTCTCAGTCATTTCATAGAGCTCGTTGAGGACTGTGAATACCCGATGCTCTCTGTTCAGGTACTGCACATGCTGGGCGAGTGGGGTCCACAAGCTCCGACGCCCTCTAGTTATGTGCGAACGATCTACAACCGCATCATCCTGGAGAGCCCCATGGTGCGAGCAGCGGCGGTGTCCGCGCTGGCTCGCTTCGCATCAGTACCGGAGCTGGCTTCCTCGATTCGAATGCTGCTGCGCCAGTGCCTGTTGGATGCCGACGATGAGGTGCGAGATCGTGCAGCTTTTGCTCTGGAGCTCCTCGGTGATCACGTAGAGGCAGCCGAGTCGATTTCCGACGCCTCCTCGGACGCGGAATCTGTCACGGAATACAAGCGCTTGCAACCGGCACCGCTCGATGTGCCTCTGGAGAGCCTGGAGAAGGCGCTGGTCGAGTACTTGGGGCACGATCTGTATCTGCACAGCGCGTTCGACGTGAATGCAGCGCGCTCTTTAGCCCTGAAGGCAACGCAGAGACCAGGCGCAGCAGCGACTGCAGGTGAACGCCTGTCGAGCGCGACGACAGCAACAGCAGCAGCAACAGCAGTCGCTCCAACGGCAGCAGCGTGCACTGCTACCGATACCGAAGGCATCCAGCGGAGCGAGTTCCGTGGGGCGCTCCTGGCAAACGAAACACTCCATGCGCTCGGTTATAGAACGGCTCCGTTCAAGTCGTCTGCGACTTGCGCGCTGACGGATACCGACGCAGAATTCCTCGTCGTCGCCATGAAGCACGTTTATCCACAGGGGCTCGTTCTACAGTTTCGAGTGCTGAATACCCTTGAGGATCAGATGTTGCAGGAGTGTAGCGTGGAGCTGGATACCAAAGAGCTCACAAGCTTGAAGATTCGCGAGAGCATTCCAGCGTCTCTCGTTCGCTACAGTGAGCCTAGCTGGTGCTTTGTCATCCTGGAGAGCCCCGATCCCGACGCTGAGCTGCTTGTACCGGATTTCGGAGTGGTACCTGCGAAACTGGTCTACCGCGTTAGCGAAGTAGACCCCTTGACCCAGGAGCCGCTCGATGCGCAGGGTTTCCCCGATACGTTTACCTTGGAAGAGCTCGAGCTGGAACTCAAGGACTATATCCAGCCGCTTGTGCTGACGGATTCCTTCGATAACGTCTGGTCTGAGATGGAGGCGTCGGCTGCGACGGTACGCGAGACCTACGTCCTGCCGCACGAGACGGTGGCGACAGCCGTCGAGGCCGTCGCCGACTATTTGGCTATGGCTCCCTGCGGAGACTCGCTGGCGGTATCCAGCAGCGCAACGCAACATGAACTCCTGCTTGCGGGGATCTTTCTCGGTGGATTCCGGCTCTTGATTCGTGCAAGTTTCTCCAAATCTCTTCCATCGGGCATACAGCTCGCACTCTCTGTGTGCTCTGAGAATGAGCGCGTCAGCGAACTCGTTGCGCTCTGTATTGCCTGAGGAAGCGTCCACGCAACCGAGCCGTTGCCCGTAAACCGGCCGGAGATGATCGTTTCCAGCATCCATCTGCTCTTTTCGCGAGAACGCTGTCGTACGCAGAGCCCGTGAACGCTTTGCTTGCTGTACTGCCTGGAAATGCGTCCAGGGAAACGGGAGCGTGGGGAGAGACCGGCACCACTGTGTCGCTTCGTCAGTTAAAAACGTTTCTTTCATCGATTTAGGGTGCAAGCTTCGAGCTCCGCAACGAGATGCACAGCAATGCGCGCTCAAAGTCGTGGCGTGGTTCCCGCACAGGGGCATCCAAGTGAACAGCTGCGGGACGAAAAGGCACGACTCGGGATGCCATACTCGACCTGGTATTCGGCTGGAGCACCTCAAGCGTAGCCAGCGTTGGACTCCCGAAAACCCCAGGGTTCCCGTCGTTTGAGCGCTGGCGACTAGACACCTTCGATGGACGCACGGAAAGGAGGCACGTTACCGCGGTGAGCGCGTTGATGTCGACGCTGCTTCTGAGGCGGCCCCGTTGGCTCCTTCGCCCGAATGCCTCTGATGCAGGGGATTCCCCACAGACCCGTGTTTCGATGCGGTACGTTCCCGCAGCCCGGTCGCCTTGTGTTTCCGTCGAGCGCAAGCGCGCCGTGCACGACCAACGGTTTCCACAGCATGCTGCGGGGCGTTGGTCACCATCGCGGCTAGTACGGCACCCGTCTGCGCTGCTAGCTCGGTAGCGAGTTGCGCTACCTGATCGGCCTCGTGTGGGAACGCCTGGTAGGCTGCAGCCACCACAGAGGGCAACGAGAATCCCGCAGTCAACGAAGCGATCATGAACGATCGGGCATCGATGGCAGCAGCTTGGACCTGCGGGGTGGACTGCCCCGAGACACCCCCGCTCATCGGTGCATCGCTTCCGTTCCGAATCGAATATACAGCAGCGGTTCGCTGAAGTCGCGGATCCAACGCACTTGCAAAGGCCACTGCAGCCGTCGACGCGGCACCTGTGGAGCTGTCTCTCGCAGCGCTGGTTGGTGCTTGGCTTGACGCCGCTGCCGCCGGCGTTGCGGCCCCGTCGCGGGTATCCATGGCATCGCTCGACACAGACCTGGTCGATGACGGCCTCGGGGGTATCGAGCCTGCCGCTCCGCTCCCGGAACCGGACGCTGTGGCGCTGCTCCTGTGGCGCTGCAGCCACAATTGGACCAGGTCGCTCGAGGATTCAAAATAGAGACCGCGCTGCTCCGCGTCGCACAAGAGTGCATCCCAGTCGGCGCTGTGCGCTCTGAGAGCGGCCGCATGACCCAGTACCACGAGAGATACTTTGGCCCGCGTCAAGGCCACATTCAGGCGACGAACATCTCCAACAAAGCCAATACCACTGCGATGTTGCGCGGTACGCACAGCCGAGAATATGATGACGTCCTTTTCCCGACCCTGGAATGCATCCACAGTATCGATTTCGATGGTGCAGGGCATCTGCTGCCCCGGCAGAATGAGGCCGCTCTGGTCGAGTGCCTGTTGGAGCAGACGCATCTGCGCTCGATACGGTGTCAAGATGCCAAGATGCCACACCCGATCGGATGCTTTCCAGTAGCGCTCATAGAGGATCTCCACAAGCTGCATCGCAAACGCCGCCTCCTTGGGATTACTCAGCGACGCTGTCGTAGCGTCCCGCTCCTCTGTAGCCTCGGCGATATCTACGAAGCAGTACGGGCCCAGAAGCGGCGGCGGTGGCCCAGTCCGATGAAAAGCTGGCCGATAGAGCTCGCTGCGTACGCAATCGTCATTCTTGAGTTGATTTTGGTAGAACCAGCGTGTCGGAAACGTCGCAATCGCAGGATGCATACGATACTGGGTGTCAAGCAGGTGACCGGTCCAGCCGGCTTGCAGCAGACGTTCCATGAGCGATCGAGCGAGCGCCACGCCTGCATCACCTCGACTGAAGACGGTTGCCGGGAGCTGTTGCGGGTCACCGGCTAGCACACAGCGTTCGCACCCGTACTGCAACGGAATCAGGGTAGCGAGCTCCGTTGCTTGTGCGGCCTCGTCGATGACGACAATGGGGAACGTGCTCGCGCGTGCTTGGAACGCACCATCCAGCGTGGAAACGCTCTCCCCGGAGCGCTCCGGTAGCGATCGCGCCTCGCTCGCTAGCGGTGCGTCCCGCAGCCACGACTTTATCAGGGCGGCACCGCTGAGCGTGCAGAGCACAATCTCGGCCTCTTCGAGGTATGTTCCGGCAATCCAAGCAATGCGCTGCTCGCGGCTGATCCGTTGATCCGGCCAGGTTGCCATGCGATAGCGTCGCTCGTCTCGTTGGAGGCGATCCAGGCGATCCCAGAGCCGCATCAGGCGACCTCGCGCCTCCAGGTCGTGCTGCGGTGGAGCGGGCGTCTCAAGTTGCCCCAGCAGCGCTCTGCATTGTTGTTCCCAGTGTTGAATCCATTCTGCGGAATGTTTCGCACTTTCCAGCGCTTGCAGGAAGGCTTCTGCACGAGCCTCGGCAGTCACTGCTCGGGCTTTGGGATGAACTCGGGCTCCGGCTCCGATTCGAACGATATCAGGATAATAGGTGCGCAGTTTCCCATCGACGAATCCTTCGCGCATGATACGGACAACGATTTCATCCACAGCAGCATTGGATTGTGCGGTGACAAGCAGGCGCGGTTTGCGTTGCAATGCAGCAGTATGACGAGCTGTGCGCAGAGCGCTGAGCTTCACTGTTGCGGTTGCTGCAGCAGTGGTATTTCGAACCGAATCCAGTAACTGTTCCAGAATGGGTTTTGGTGTCGAGTCCGTCCCGGCAGTCGGCAACGTCGATTGGTCGCATGAGGTCCTGGGACGTTCTTCTTCCTGTGCCGCTGGAGATCCAAGTGCGCTCAAGTACGCGTCATAATATTCCTGGTACTTGCTCATATGCAACAAGTTCAGCAAAGAGAGCAAGGTTTTCGTTTTCCCGGTACCAGGCGGGCCATGAATCAACGCGAATCCTCTTTGACGGTGCACGGAGGCCCGCACCGCCTCGTACTGGGATCGATTGAGACCTCGCTGGTTCGAAATCACCGCGAGATATGCATCCAGTTCGGATCGCTGCGGCCCAGGGGCCAGCTCACGCTGCTGCTCCGCTGCAGCACCTGCCGGATCGAGTATCACAGGAGCCAGCTCCATCTCTGCGATACTGGAGAGCGCACCAAGCTCGCGTGCGTGGTTCAGCGTGCTCATGAGACGTATTGCTGGCGTCGGCGGGGTACATGCGGCGTTTTCGGATCCTATGGCGCTGTTCAAGGGACCTGATGAGCAATCTGTGCGAGCTGTTTCCCATTGACGTTGCTGCTGCTGCTGCTGCTGCTGCTGCTGCTCAAGCCAGGCTTCGGCACGTGCACGTTGCATGCGTAGCATCAGCGGTGAGCCCGCCCGGTGCTGGACAATGCCCAGAAGAGGTTGTTGCCGAATCTCGCGTAGCTGAGCGCCCGTAAGGCGCTGGTCCTCACGCGTACACGGAAGCAACAGCAGAATATCATGATCAAAAATGGTTTCTTTGCTCTGAATCTTAATGGGAACTTCCACTAGTGCACTTGATCCCGGTTCTTCGTGAGTTGAAACCGACTCTGCTGATACCTTGGTGGCGCCTCGTGGCTCCACTGGAACTGGATCGCCTCGAGTGCTTACCAGCACCACGAGGCCAGACTTTTCTGGCGTCAGCGCTGCGGAGAGTGTCCGCAGAACACTATCAAACGCGTTGTAGAGCTCACTACATACCTCTATGTCGACGAGCTGCGTGAAGAAGGCGATGTACTCGTCGGGGTTCCGGAACGGAAGGTTCTCCGCCTCCGCGGACCTTTTGCAGGCACCAGCAACTGCGTTAACTGAAGTTAGAGAGTTTGGCCAATTTTTCGGTTCACTGGACAGAATCCGGTCCAAAGCCGCTCGCATACCGACATTGACGTTTGCAAACGGTGCACCGGTGGTACTGATAAACGCTGTAGGGAGTGTGTTTTGTTCGCGTAAACGATACCAGAAGAGTGATACAGTGTTGGCCACTGTGTCTGCAGTGTGGCCCGATGCGTTGGAGGGCGTGCGCGCGGGCGTGGCAGCTACAGGACTGTCGCCGAGCGGCATCTTGCATCAATATGCCTCACCGCGAGCGGCTCTCAAGCGTTCAGCTGGGAATTCCTGGTCCAGTGTGAACGTTCCTTCGAACCAGAAAAATGGTAAGGAAACATTCTCGGTCATCCGCGGATGCAGGCTGCTACGGGTCTGGCGCTATGCGGCAGCTGCGCTCGTACTCGCGTCAAATGGAATACCGACCTGCTCGCTCAGTTCGTGGCTTGCGCATTTCTTCTGAAATATTTGCCGATGTACAGCCTCGATACTACAAGTGCAGATATATGGGCTTGCCGAATCATGCGTAGATTTCGGTTTCGTGGTCGTCTAGTCACAGGAGCTCCCATGCTGCTCTGTCGCTGGAATTCGTGACGTCTCCGATACCAAGATCATCATTCGCGACGCCCTCGAGCAGTGCCGCTTAAACGAACCGATAGCATCATCCACTTCA
>Ga0080006_1187503_pt1 | contig 20541 bp, 12 predicted proteins | sample RS3BMetagenome_FD_69209 | JGI IMG/M metagenome (GOLD analysis project Ga0080006, IMG submission 69209) | Ferric oxide microbial mat and aquatic microbial communities from Rainbow Spring, Yellowstone National Park, USA - RS3B (SPADES... ...
CAGAAGAAATCTTAATTCCAGATCCTGGCTGGGTTTCTTATGTGGAAATTGCGCATCTTGTAGGTGCAAGGCCTGTTTTTTACAAATTAAATGAAAATAATGGATTTCAGATAGATGAGGAGGATATTAAAAATAAAATAAATAGCAAAACAAGGGCAATCTTGATAAATTCACCATCGAACCCTACAGGATCTATCCTAAACAATGAAAGTTTAAAAATAATAAGGGATTTAGCAATAGATAAAAATCTCTATATAATTAGTGATGAAATATATGAAAAAATTGTTTATGAAGGTAAAAATATTTCAATAGCTTCTTTTGATGATTTATTTGAAAGGACAATTACTGTAAACGGTTTTTCTAAGTCACATGCAATGACAGGTTTAAGGATAGGTTATGTAATTGCCAGTGAACAAATCATAAAGTTTATGGATAACGTGCAACAGCATACATTAACCTGTGCAGCATCATTCTCCCAGTATGCTGCACTAAAGGCCCTGGATGATGAGGAGGATTCAAGGATCATGGTGGAGGAGTTCAGGAAAAGAAGAGAATTGATCTATTCAGGCTTAAGTAAAATCCCATATATATATGTTAAAAAACCACAGGCCACATTTTATATTTTCCCTAGATTTTCCTATAAGGGTCTAAATTCAATGCAAATGGCAAATCTATTGCTAGAGAAATTGAAGATAAGCACTGTGCCTGGGATTTCCTTTGGACCAAGTGGAGAAAATCACTTGAGGTTTTCATTTTCCACATCCCAGGATAATATTATTGAGGGTATAAAGAGGCTTGAGATGCTCAACGATTTATAATTTTATTAAAATAAATCTATTGTAAACTTCAATAATATGGCGATAATTAAAGTTCATTCCAAAGGTTAATTAAATTTTATAGTTTAAATCGTTTTTAAAAATCCAAAAATCTAGAATTATCTTTCTTCAGGAATCTTCATTTATATTCATCCTTTAGATCAATGCCAAGGCCGCTCTTATTTTCAATATAATTTTTTCCAAAGATATTTTTCACCGGATTTTTAGCTATATCGAACTGTAAATTGAAGTGGGAATCAAGATCAATATAATCAGCATCTATTGCAAGTGCAAAATGCATCCCAGCTGAGATTCCAAGTGATGTTTCAGACATACATCCTACCATGATATCAATATCATAAGACCTTGCAAGCTCTGCAATAGAGATTGCATCTGTAATACCTGAGGTTTTCATAAGCTTTATATTTATTAGATCAGCAGCCCTTTTGTTTATTATTTCATAAAGGTCCCTTATATTTTTTAAGCTCTCGTCAAGCATTATAGGTATTGGTGAATCCTTTCTAAGTTCAGAGATATTTTCCAATGCAAAATATGGCATTGGCTGTTCAATGAACTCTATATCTAAATTCTTTACCGAGTTAATGAAATCCCTTGCCTGATGGAAATTATATCCCTGGTTTGCATCTATCCTAAGCTCTATTTTTTCACCAACAGCTTCTCTTATCTTTTTTACCCTTTCTATGTCCCTTTTTAGGTCTGTGCCCACCTTTATCTTCAATGATCTAAACCCCTGACTTATATATTCATTTGCTAATATTAATGCCTCATCATCATTCATAATGCCTATTGTTATGTCAGTATCCATAAATACTTTTGATGTTCCGAGTATTTTATTCAAAGGCGATCCCAACTCCTTGCCCAATAGGTCGTAGAGTGCAAGGTCTATTCCAGCCTTAGCACTATAGTTGTTTGGAATTTTTTTTAATATTCTTGATATCCCCCTTATATCATTTGAATCAAAATCCTTTATCTTTTCAAATAATACCGGCATAATAGATTGTATAGTCCCTGTGTTCTCACCAAGAACATGCAAGGATGGTGACGCCTCGCCATATCCAATGAATTCGTCAGTAATAATTTTTATTAGAACGTTATTAGAATATTCTGAAGAACCTGAGGCAATTACAAATTTCCTCTTTAGAGGAATTTTTATTTCCTGTAATCTAATCTCCTTAATTTTCATATTATATTCAATAAATTTACCATATTTAAAGTTTTTTATTTTCAATATTTTATTAAATTAATTAATGGGCTTGCCCGGATTTGAACCGGGGTCTTCGGCTCCCGAAGCCGAAAGGATAGACCAATCTACCCCACAAGCCCTTTTCCCTCTTTTATTATTCATTTAATTTTAAGGTTTCCCTTATTTCCACCACCATACCCTTCCTTAATGTTTTTATTTCTAGCCAGTTAAAAAATGTTCTTCCAACTCCTATTAATTCATCCTCCTCATTTACAACAAGAACCTCGTCAAATGGTCTTAAGTATTCATCCATTTCCTTAACAAATCTTGCAAAAACATTCTTTCCTTTTTTATTGAACTCTTCACTATCCTTATTTACAACTACCCTCAACTTTGGGTATTTGAATTTTTTGTGTAATATTTTTCCGCCATCAATTTTCAAGGTAAAGAAGCCATCGTTCCTCATAGAAAGTATGTGTTTATCATTAACATAAATATTTCTTATCATACCCGTATTTTTACTCTTTACAATCTTTACATCCCCCTTTAAAAGTTCTTCACCAGCACCAAGGCCGAATTGATAATCTGCAACGGCCCTAACGCGCAAAAGATCAAGATCCCTTTTATCAGCCCTGGTGATATATTTCTCCTCCTCAACTATTTTTTCAGGAACTCCCTTTAGCCAGGATATTAAAACATCATAGTCAATTGAATCTAGAATTAAAGAAAGATTCTCCCTATAATGACAATTTTCTGGAAGGATTGCCTGAAAAATTGGATATATGTAAAGAAGCTCAAATGGTATTGTCCCTATACATGTCTTTAAAAGGAAATGCGAATCAAATTTTTCAATGTATTTCATGGCCTTTTCAAGATCCTCTCTTCTTAAAACAATGCATGTTTTTCTTTTGTATCTATATGTGTCAATTATTCTTTTTTCCAAATATCCTATGGACGGTCTTAATATTGATTCAGCGCCTGTATAATAGAATGGATGTTTCCTGCTCAGACTTTCAAATTTTTCCAGCTTATCAGAATATTTATAAAATTCATATAGGGCATCATAAAGTGATGGATGTACCCTGCACCTCTCCTCAACATATTCCCATAATGTACCTTCAAAAATTGAGGCCTTAATTCTTTCTATTTCTTCCAAAGAAATTTTTAAATTGTGTAATGCAAGTCTTCTGAACCTTTCTTCCCTTTCCATTGATTTTAACTCTTCTAGGTTGCTGCTATTTAGAAATTCTGTTTGATATGGAACATATTTGAGATCAAAAAGATATCTCGTGCTATCCGGAAAAAGAACTCTATCATCCCTTGCATATTTAACGTATGAAGATGAATCGAAGAAATCTATACCCATTAAAACTGCAAGTGGAAAAAACATAGGGTGGCCCGCTCCAAAAAGATGAACAGGTTTACCAAAGCTAAGGTTCATCTTTACAGACATTACTATTTTTACAACATCAGAATACCTATAGTTCTCCAGAAGCGGTACTACCCCCCCAATAGGATAGTATTCAAGATCGAGGGAATCCATCAACCTTGCGGACAATTCCCTGAGATCTTGATAGATTGATCCTTGTATAGGCCCTGCAAGATACATATCACCCTTAATCTTTTTAGATTCAAGTGCCCTTTTATATGTTTCATTAACAGCTTCCTTTGCCTGCTCATATGTAAAATCAGGTTCTGAAAATATATCTAAAATGGTACCAATATCACTTCCAATATTCTTTTGAAAATTCACTATATCAAGATAATTTTGATTTATATCACCATATACATGGCTCTGGAATGTACCAGAATCTGTCATTATTATTCCATCGAAGTCAAGCATAGAATGAAGGCCATTTTTAATTGCAGATTCCCTTAGTCTCTGGTCCCTGTTTATTATGTAGGAGTTGGTTATTATTGCACCTATTCCAAAATTATCCTTCATCTCCCTTGGGGAGATAACAATTATGTTTGGGTTAATTACGGGCATAAGGGCAGGTGTTTCCACTGCCCTCCCATTCACCTCGAACCTTCCTATCCTTGCAAGCCCGTCCCTATGTATGATTTCAATCATTTCTTTTTTATTCTTTTTATCTCTTCTATGAACATCGGAATAATTTCATGGAGATCTCCCACTATGCCATAGTCAGCAATATTGAATATGGGCGCGTTTGGGTCCTTGTTTATTGCAACTATAACCTTTGAATCCTTCATACCCACTATGTGCTGTATTGTTCCTGAAATTCCACAGGCAATGTATAGATCAGGCTGTACAGTTATTCCGCTCTGTCCCACCTGGGCGGATTTTGGCATCCATCCAAGATCAACGGCCACCCTTGATGCACCTACAGCTCCTCCAAGCAAATCCGCAAGCTCCTTCAATTTTTCAAATCCTTCCTTTGATCCTACTCCCCTGCCACCTGACACTATTATCTTTGCCTCATCAAGCTTCTTTGCACCGGTTACAGTGGTCTTTACAATTTCCTTGATCAATGTCCTTATCTTAATGCTATCAAACTCTGGCTTTACCTGTATTATTTCACCAGTTCTATTTTTATCAGGTTCCTTCGTCTTAAAAACATTTGGCCTTACAGTTGAAATCTGAGGTCTGTGGTTTGGTGTTATTATCTCACCCATTATATTTCCACCATAGGCGGGCCTTACCTGAACAAATCTACCATTTTTAATAACAAGGTCTGTGCAATCAGCGGTCATTCCTGTCTGTAATGCTGCAGCAATCCTTGGGCCATACTCCCTCCCTGTATGTGTTGCAGGTATAAGCACAATCTCTGGTTTAAGATTATTAATAAACTTAGAAAGAGCCCTTGAATAAACCTCCGCCACATAGGGCTCAAATATCTTGTCATCCATTATATACACTTTGTCCGCACCATAATAAATTGGCTCCTTTGCCATTTCACCTATGTTATGACCTAGAAGCACAACTGAAAGATTTGTGTTCAATGTATCTGCAAGCTCCCTTGCCTTGGTGACAAGTTGGAAGGTCACTGGCCTTATCTTTCCATCATAAATCTCACCAACTACAAGAATACCCTTGTATTCATCGCTCATTCTATCACCTTCTTTTCCATTAATGCCTCAACAATTTTCTTTACAGCATCCTGGTAATTTTCAGTAAACACTGTACCCCTGGATCTTTTTGGTGGTGGATACATTTTAAGTACCCTAGTAGGTGATCCGTTTAATCCAAATTTACTCTTATCCCCATCAATATCATCAGCCTTCCACCATATGTATGGCTTACTCTTCGCCTTTATTATACCTGACATGCTTGGATTTGTATATTCAAAGTTTGTTGGTGGTAGACATGCTAGTAATGCAGGCAACTCCACCTCCACCATCCTGTATCCATCTTCAAGTATGCTCTTTACAAGTGCCTTACCATTATCAATTGATACCACCTGCTCAACATAGCTAACATGCGGTATTCCCAGCCATTCTGCCACCTGCGGACCTATATGGCCAGTATCACCATCGGTAGCCTGATTACCTGCCATTATTAGATCGAAATTCCCTGCCTTTTTAATTGCAAGGCTTAGCGCATATGATGTGGCGAGAGTATCTGAGCCACCGAATGCCCTGTCTGAGATATGATAGGCCTTATCTGCGCCAAGAGCAAGGCACTTTTGAACAGCCGTTTTTGCCTGCTCTGGTGCAAGTGTCATTACAGAAACCTCACCTCCATACTTCTGTTTAAGTCTTAGGGCCTCTTCTACTGCAAACTGATCGAATACGTTAAGTATACTCTGTACCCCCTCTCTTATCATCACACCCCTTTCATCAAATTTAACATCCGAGGTATCAGGTACCTGTTTTACCAAAACTAGTATATTCATTAAGATCCCTCTTTATTTATATGATATGTACTCCTTTCCAAGTAGTTCCCTGCTCACTATTACCCTCATTATCTCCTTGCTGCCCTCAGCCCATGCAAATGATCTTATTGCCCTCCAGGCAGCCTGATCAGGGCATTCCCTAGTATAGCCAAATGCACCCTGCCACTGCATTACTTCATCGATCGCTGCATTTGACCATTCGCTTGCAAACATCTTTGCCATTGCAATTGCCTTGCTTACCTCAAACCTTGTTGCCTTCCCCTTTGCCTCCTGATCGTAGGTCCATAGAGCCCAATAGGCACCAAGCCTCAAGAAGCTTAGTTTTGTATAGTGTTCAGCCAGCCTGAACTGTAATGCCTCAAATTTTGCAAGGGGTTGTCCAAAGGCCTTCCTTTCCTTTAGGTATTTCTTTCCCCTCTCGAGTGATTGCAATCCTGCTCCAGCACAAATCACAGATATAAGGCCCCTTGCATATTCATAACCCTCGTGAACAATGTAAAATCCCCTATTTTCCTCGCCTATTATGTAATGTTTCGGTATTACCACATTGTCTATTGTAAAACCGCCAGTTGAAATACCCTCCCTTCCAAGATCATCAACATATGTTGGTATAATTCCCTTTGATTGTAGTGGTAAATAGAATAATGTCATCCCCTTTGCCCCTAGTTCCGGATTTTGCTTTGCTATTGTTATGTGACCACCACCCCTGGTGTATGCCTCCCTTACCCCGCTTATGTACATCTTTTCACCATTAACCACATAGTGGTCCCCCTCTTTTCTTATGGTTGTTCTTGTACCTACAACATCAGATCCTGCATCACTTTCAGTGGTGGCTATTCCCAGGAACCATTTTCCTTTTGTAACATTCGGCAGTATCTCCTTTTTTGCCTCTTCAGTACCATACTTATCAAATATATGGCCCCAAGAAGCCTGAACAAGATAAAAGACAGGTATGGATCCAGTAACATCTGCCTTTGCTAACTCTTCAGCAATAATCCCTGCCGTAACAGCATCAAAACCCTGACCTCCATATTCAGGGGAAACAGTGGGTGCAATTAACCCAAGTTCCGCCATACCCTTTATAATCTCTTCAGGTATCTGTTTTGTCTTTTCCATCTCAAGTGCTATGGGTGCAATCTTTTTTTGTGCAAAATCCCTAACACTTTCCCTTATCATCTCCTGCTCTTCTGTAAATGTGAAATCTAGCATATAATCACCTAATTGGTTAATGCAATAAATTATTTAATAGTTTTCTGTTAGAAATTCGACAAAAAATTAAAATATTTATAAATATAAATAAAAAATTTATATAGGAACGAATTTATACCCATATTCAATTATTCCAGAAGGGCTTTCTTCTCTTATCCTTCTAAAAACTGCCTTAACTGGCATTCCAATTTTTATCTCCTCTGGGGATGCATCAACAATCTGTCCAGTTATCTTAGGTCCATCATCCATTTCCACAATCGCCATTATGTATGGCTTAAGTTCCTTGAAGTCAGGTATATCCTGATATACAACAGTAAATGAGTATATTTTTCCTGTATTTTTTAGTTCATATTTCTGCATTTTTCCAACAGATTCCCTATGGCAGTATGGACAAACATCCCTGGGTGGGAAATATACCCTTCCGCAGGATGGACATTTTGTTCCTATCAGCCTGTACCTGTGTTCAAATTCTCTCCAGAACCTTGGTATTGTCATCATACCACCTCCAATATATGTATTATTGAAGAACCACCTGCACCACTCATACTATGTGTTAATGCATACCTTGGATCGCTTACCTGCCTTTTATCCGCCTGTTTTCTAAGCTGAAATACGGATTCTACCACCTGACCTACACCTGTTGCACCAAGTGGATGCCCCTTTGCCTTTAAACCACCAGAGGGGTTTATCGGCAGTTTACTGTCTAGATTTCCATAGCCTTCCTCAAGATATTTCCCTGCCTCTCCCTTCCTGAAAAATCCAAGATCCTCAAGTGCAATCATACCGAATATTGAATAGGCATCGTGGAGCTCTACAAAAGAAATATCCTTGGGCTCTAATTTTGCCATTTTATAGGCCTTTCTTGATGCTTCAATAGTAGATCTAAAGGATGTTATATTGTCCCTGCTATGTAGCGAAATAAAGTCTGATGCCAGTGTGGATGCCTTAATCCTTACAATTCCATCATTCTTTAATTTTTTTGCATTCTCCATTGTAGTCAGAATAACTGCAGATGCACCATCAGATATTGGGGCACAATCAAGCATTGTTAGTGGATCCGCTACAATGGTAGAATTTAAAACATCCTCTATCTTTATTGTATTTTTATAATGGGCATAGGGATTCAGTGATCCATGCCTATGGGATATTACAGGAATATGTGCAATGTGCTCCCTTTTTGCATTGTATTCATACATATACCTTCTGGCAATCATTGCAGCAGATGCTGCAAGAGTTGAGCCATTAAAAGCCTCCCATTCCCTGTCAATCTCACCCGATATTACATCAGTTATATTCTCCATTGGTACATCGGTCAGCTTTTCAACGCCTCCAACAAGAACAGTATCATAAATGCCAGAAGCAACAGCAATAAATCCCTCATGAAGGGCAGCAGCACCGCTGGCACTGCCATTTTCTACCCTTATGGCAGGTATATTATTTATTGCAAGACCAGTAAAATCGGCTATAAGCGTACCTATATTATCCTGGAAGGTGGATGAACCTGCACTCATATTTCCACCGTATATTGCATCTATGTCCTTTGAATAAATGCCAGCATCCTCAATTGCCCTTAATCCAGCCTCCACTGCAAGTTCCCTTAAAGACTTTTCCCAGTGCTCTCCAAATTTTGTCTGTCCCGCACCAATTATAACCACATCTCTCATTTTACTCACCCATCTTAATTTTACCCTTGAATTTTGCATATATTGCATAATCTATGAACTTGCCACTGTTAATCTGTTTCCACACATCAGGTGCATTCTCCCTTGGATAATTTTCTATTCCATCGGTGACCTCAATATGGAATGCATCGCTTCCTGCACCAGACCCGAAGGAAACTGCAAGGATTCTATCACCAGGCTTTGCAATATCAAGTATTGCAGATAAACCTGTAATCATTGAGCCCGAGTATGTATTCCCTATATAAGGCACTATAAGACCTTGCTTTATCTGCGATTCCTTGAATCCAAGAGTCTTTGCTGCCCTGGAAGGGAATTTACCATTTGGCTGGTGAAATACTGCATAGGAATAATCCTCTGGCTTTGTTTTCATTAACTCCATTATCTTCTTAGATGTTTCGAGAATATGCCTAAAATAGGCAGGCTCCCCTGTAAACCTACCACCGTGCCTTGGATAATCCTGTCCCTCTCTCCTCCAGAAATCCGGTGTGTCCGTGGTGATTGAGTAAGTAGCCTTTATCTCTGCAATCGTATCTTTCTCACCTATTATAAAGGCCGTCCCTCCAGCCGAGGCGGAGTATTCAAGAGCATCGCCCGGTGCACCCTGACTAGTATCAGCCCCTATTGCAATCCCATGCCTTATCATCCCTGCCTTAACCATTCCCATTACTGTTTGCATTGCCGCTGTACCTGCCTTGCAGGCAAATTCAAAATCGGCAGCGGTTATGTTAGGGGAAAATCCAGTTGCCTCTGCTACAATTGTGGCCGTTGGTTTTACTGCATAAGGATGTGATTCCGATCCAACATAAATTGCACCTACATCATTTATCCTTTTCCTTGAAAGTGCATTTCTTAAAGCCTCCACCGAAATTGTCGCAGTATCTTCATCAGGTCCTGGAACACTCTTACTGTAAATAAAAAGGCCATTTTTTATGTCCTCTGGATCCTCTCCCCATACCCTTGCGATCTCCTCTACTTTGATCCTCCATTTAGGTATATAGGACCCATAGCTTACTATGCCTACCATCTTAAACACCTTAAAAGTATAAAATAGTGCTATTATATAATATTACCTATTGACTAATACAAGTATCGATAATTGTCGAAAATTTTACTCCTCTACTTCAAAGCCCATCTCCCTCAAAACCTTCTTTACCTTCTCTCTATGGTCGCCTTGAAGTTCTATTCTATCATCCTTAAATGTACCGCCGGCAGCAACAATATGCTTCAATTCCTTTGCAAGTTCCTTTAAATCTACAGATGAATCAAAGCCTTCTATGATTGTCATTGTTTTCCCATATCTTCTGCGGTCTGTATAAACCTTTAGTACCTGCTGTGTTGCAAGTTCATCAAAATTTCCCAATTCTTTCGGAAGACCAGTACTATTTTTCTTCATTACAATTATTGATTAAAGAAATATAGTATAAATATTTTTCTAAGTCCTATTATTCTTGTGATATCCAAAAGTAATTTCCTATATATTGTGAGGATATCACAACTAGGCTTATTTTCCAAAAATTTTTAATATAGTTTGACCATGACATGTTGGAGGTAGGCAAATTATGAACGAGCATAGCATTATAAAAAAGGCATTAGTATTTGCAATAGCACTGGCAATGATACTTTCAATATTGCCTGCAGTTTTACACAGTGCCAATGCAACAACAATAAGCAATCAATTGAGTTCACAGGGAACAGTAAATCCACTGTCAAAGGTTGATCCCTCATTGCTCAATTCCACAGGGATTGAAAGGATCTTAGTACTAGGGACTGGATCTTCCTTGGACCTTAAGAATGGTATGGGAGTAATGGGAGTATACCACATAGGAAAGTATTTCATTGCATCGGGCTTTTCAACAGCTTCCCAGATAAAAGAACTTGCAAAGAATAGTAATATATTAAGAATAGTGCCAGATGTAAAATTGAATTATAGCCAGCCTAAGAACATAGAAAGCCAGGCAATACAGCCTGATCTATATCAGGCAAGGAATATATTGGGTGTAAACCAGGCATACAATGCATTTAGAGTTAACGGTACTGGCGTAAATGTGGCAATAGTTGATACAGGAACATTCTTCGGTAACCCTAATCTTCAGAATTCAATTGCAAGGGATTCATCTGGCAGGCCTGTATATATGGATGCTGATGGTATGTCCCTTGGAGTAACTGGCATGTACTTTTTTGTTAACTTAACAGCAGGTTATCCTACAAACTGGTCAAGCAATATACCATTACCTTACGTAAATCTCCCTAATGCACACTATCTTGGCAAGGCATTTGTTAACAATTCTATTGTTTATTTACCCACAAAGGGACTGACATCATATATATATGATGTGAATAATATTTTATATGGCTCAGGATCACTGGTTATTCCCTATGTAATTCCTGAAAATGTTACCCTTGGAAGTACAACTGATTATATCAAACCTGCCACATTCAATTATACATATCAAAATTACAATCTCAAGGTTGGTATATATGCATTTGGCTTTCTCAGCATGCCCTTGATTACTGATGGATATGGGGATTATCTAGGTTTGAGTGATCTTTGGAATTATACCCTGACAGTGGTTCCTACAGTTGTAATACCCTCAATAAACCCATTCACATTTGATACAGTTTACATAACTGGATGGAATACATACCTTCATGATTTAGGTAATCCAACGGATCCATTCAGCTTCGTACAGTGGTTCCTTAATTCATTAGAGCCATATCATCATATAAATGATAATACAATATTCTTAAGCTATTATTATCCCAATTATGGTATTTATGTGGACTTCGGTACCATTGGCGGTAATACATTAATTCCCTGGTTCAATGCTTCTTCTCCATTGTTCAATTATATGTTCGGTGCATATACAGGTGAAGTGATCAGTGGCCTTACAAAGGATGGATATTTGTATTCAAACCTGATAAGCTTTGATTATGGTGAATATCATGGGACATTCACCGCAAGTGTTGTGGCTAGCCAGGGAACAGTTAAATATAATTTATATCATAATGGTACTTACTACTCACTTCCTGGAATAGCACCTGGTGCAAAGATAATTTCCGTGCCCGCATTGTATATAGGTGATGTATTTTATGGTTGGATGTGGGCAGCAGGATTTGATTTTAATTATACCACTCTTTCCTGGCAATATACAGGTAACCATAGGGCACAGATAGAGAGTAACTCTTGGGGTATATCTGAGTGGCCTATACTCTTAACAGGTATTGGTTATGATGCAATGAGTGCCTTGGAAGATACATTAATGCTTCCGGGTGTTATGGCACCCAATTATCCAGGGACATTGTTTGTACATGCAATGGGCAATGGCGGTCCGGGCTATGGAACAGATACATCACCTGGTGGTGCACTTATACCATTAACAGTTGGTGCATCCACAGAGTCTAACTGGATAAGGGCCTATGGATGGGGAGTTTCCAATAAAAGCGGGCAGGTAATAGCATGGTCCGATCGCGGTCCTGCATACACGGGTGATATAAAACCGGATGTTGTTGCAGTTGGTGCATTCAGCTGGGTACCTGCAAGCATAAACTATTATGAAGGTATATATTGGCTCCCTCCAGGTGTTGGAATATTTGGTGGAACGAGCCAGGCAACACCAATGACAGCAGGTGTAGCGGCCCTTGTTATCCAGGCAATGAATGAAAAGGGAATGACCTTCGATCCAATATATGTTAAGAATGTTATAATGAATACAGCAGTAGATCTTTATAATGCGCCCTATACACAGGGTGCAGGACAGGTAAATGCATACTATGCAGTTGCTGATGTTTTAGGTAATTCAACAGTGGGTGCATTTTACACAACTAGCTATGCAACATATCAGAATGTGATGAGCCAAATTTATGCAATGCTTGACTACTGGTCCTCAATGTTCTCTCCTGGAGCTGCATATCCAGCAAACGTCCCTATGGCAAACTGGTTTGCAGGATATCTATCACCTGGCCAGAGCACACAAAATACTTTTACGGTGAAGAATCCAACAAATAAGACCCTTAATATAAACATAGGAACACAGGATCTTGTTGTGTTTAATCAGAAATCCATAACACTAAACTGGAACACCTCTGATCCAAATAATGGACTCTATTCATGGGTAAGAGGTTGGAATGGTCCATATTATGCAGGGGAATATATAAATTTCACAAAAGTATTCGGTCCTATTCCAAGTGGTACTGATATGATAGCAATAGAGATTAACTCACCCTATGTTCTTCCAGTTACCATGGGCACTTCTACATTCACATGGCCAGGATATATTACATTATATGTTTATGATTGGAGCGGAGCAACATCAAATCAGACAAACTATTTTGGCCAGACAGTTCCCGTGCCAAGGGCATCAACAATGAACCTTGTAAATGATGCGTACAATTGGTATAATACCCAGATTGTAACAATAAACATGCATGCAAACCCATTCACAATGTACCCACTTATTAGGACATATTTGTATAATATAGGGGATTTATCCTCAATATATCCAGAAATATGGAATCTGAATTTTACATTGAATGTGTACTATCTTAAGAATGAGCCAATTCCTTGGATAACATTTTCACAGAATACACTTACAGTAGGACCAAACTCAAATGCTACATTCACAGCAACACTTAATGTGCCCAACGATGCCAGCAACGGAGTATATTCAGGCTTTATTGTTCTTACAGGCTCAAATGGTTTCAAACAGCTAATACCCTCTTCAGTAGCAGTAATGACTGATTTGAACGATGTTAACAAGGTATATTCATTTGGAGGTGCTGATAAGTATTCATCAGCTCCGCTTTACAATAATGGTCTAATGTATGGAATGGGAGCCCTTGACTGGAGGTACGAGTCAGGCGATGTTAGATTCTATTACTTCGATGTAACAAATCTGGGTATTACAGGATTGAACATCCAGGTAGTATGGAATGATCCAGGAACATCCATGGACGTATTTGTCCTTGATCCATATGGAATGATAGTTGGAAGTACAGTACCGTTCCTATGGAACTATTATGGCGGTGGAATGTTTATACCTTCCAACAATATGATGAACGGTACTTCCTTGACTGTTCCAGTTGATACTACAGGCATATACACAATAGTTGTGCACCAGACAAATGCAGGTGGCGGAGTTTGGCCAATAAAGATAAGTGGTATAGTACAAACTGAGGGATTATCAATAACAGGAATCTCTGACTATATGTATGGTAATGTAAATGCAAACTATGAGATTGTTTCACCTGTACCAATAATAAATGCCTTTTACAGGATTGATAATGGCTCCAATGTTACATTACAGGTCAATTCTCTTACATACTCCTCCGGAACAATTTCATTGAATCTAACAAAATTGGCCCCAGGACCTCATACAATCACAGTAACAATGGAGAACAGCATGAATATGAATTATTCTGCAACAGCATCATTTATTAATGTTGGACCTGCACCTACGGTTTCAATCACATCACCTGCACAGAATGCATACGTAAAGGGAAGTGTCAATATAACATTCTCTGTCAGCGGTAGTTACATACAGAGCAAGAGTGTCATTGTAGATGGCATAACATATGTTCCTGCAGGAAACTATTATGTTCTTGATACCACTAAGTTGACAGATGGCCCACATACAATAACAGTTATGGCAACAAACATGGCAGGATATTATGGCAGTACAACAGAAACAATAATAGTTAACAACAATGTTCCATATGCGCAGTTTGTTTCACCAACCTCTGGATCATTTGTTAAGGGAACAGTAAATGTTCAGTACCTTGTTAGCGGTGATTATATAAAGAATGTTACATTGATGCTTGACAACAGTACAATAAATTCAACATTCAATACTGCAAGTTATTCAGATGGGTCACATGTTCTGAAACTAATTGTTACGAATGAGGCAGGAACAAGCTACACAACAAGCGAGCCAATATACATATTAAATACACCACCTACGGTTTCAATCACATCTCCAGTTTCTGGTTCAAAGCTGAATGGTACAATAACTATAACATTCACCGTTACAGGTGACCATGTAAATTCAGTTTGGCTATACATAGATAGCATGGGATTCAATGTAACCGGAATGAACTCGTATACCTTCAATACAAGCGGCCTTGCAGATGGAAACCATACAATAAAGGTAGTTGCAAGCAACTTTGCAGGTAGCTCCACAGGGACAGTAACCATAAAAACAAACAATCAGGCACTTGCAAGCGCTAAAGAACAGAATCTGATAGGTAATATGGTTTCCCAGGCATATTACGTTGGATTGCCCATAGGCCTAGTTGTGGGCCTCCTTGTTGGCATTGCAATAGGTTATATGATAAAGAGAGGAAAAAAGGGCGGGGTTAAACCATGGCAGGAACCACCTAAAGAACAGACAACAGAGGTGAAAAAAGAATAAAATTTTTTAATTTTTTTATTTTTATATTAATTATTTAAGAAGAAACTTAATCTTTTATTGTTAAAATGATGATAAAAATGATCAGAACACCTGCAGTAAAGCAGGAATGGCATTCTCTGAGGAGAAAATGATTATCTTTGGTGCAGCCGGGGCCTAAGGACAGCCTCAGACACATGTTCAATTATTAATAAATATGATAGATAAAGATATGAATTCTCAGGATGCTGTAGATTTTCCAAGGTTAATCTATGGAAGGTACATATATGATAATAAAATAAATCTTGAGGGAAGGTTCAGTGAAAAAAATGTGAATGGGCAATTGCCCAGGGGTTATGAAATAAAGATTTTTGATGAATTTGAAAATTCAATAGGCTTTGCAAATATTATTTTAAAGGATCAATCGATGATTGTAGGTGAGAATCCTAGGATGGGTAGCGTGGCACTTGGATATTAAAATAAATGCGGAGGGAGGGATTTGAACCCTCGCATCCCTACGGAACCAGACCCTCAATCTGGCGCCTTTGACCAGTCTCGACAACCTCCGCCCGATTAAAGGTTAATTCACAATCCATATATTTAATTTTGTTTTTCAAGGTCCCCACAGAAATCCCTAATTTGGCATCTTTCACATTTCTCATAATTTTTTTGGAAATTCCCATATTTTATGCTATCAATCATTTTATTAAGGATCTCCTCAAGATAATTCAGGTCATTTTCTATAAACTTGAATTCCTTGATTTCATTTCTCTTTGTATAATAAATTATGCATTTATCAGGTATTCTTCCAAAAATCTTTTTATAAGCATATGAATATAGAAGCATTTGAATCTTATCACCCTCATTCTCCTCCCCTGTCTTATAATCTATTATAATGCCCTCCTCAGGTATTAATAGATCCATCCTCCCCCTTATTATTACATCCCTGTACCTGATATGGAATGGATATTCTCTTTTCAGTGACTCTTTATTTTTAATTATCATACTTCCCAAGTTTGTATTAAGAATATTTTCTAATATATCCCCAAAGACCCCTTCAGGTGGATTTAAAAAGTCCACTCCCTCCATGAACTCATGGAAAGATGTACCAAATTCCCCTTGATTCGATATCCTTAGTTTATATTTCTCGAAGTACACAGGACAAAAATAATAATTCTTAATGTCTGAAACGCTCAGGAATATTGGATCTGGTGGAAATTTATCTATTTTGTATATATTGAAATCGATTATCTTTTCATCCTTTGGCAAAATCTCATTACCTGAAATTAATCCGTTACACCTCTCAATGTAAGGCATAAGGAATTCCCTACCCAGGGCATCCTCAATCAATCTTGAAAAAGTTTCTTTTTCATTCAATGTTTCGGGATGGCCTATAAAAAGATACTGTTTTGCCCTTGTAAATGCTACATAAAGTACCCTTATATTCTCCCTGAAATCCCTTTCCTTCATCCTCTCCTTTATTTTTTTAATAATGTTTGTGTCAGCAAGATCCTCTATATCAATGAATATGCCTGTTTCCCTGTCAAAAATTACATTTCCAGTTCTATAGTTCAATTTTGAGAATAGATCCGCAATGAATACAACTGGAAACTCAAGACCCTTTGAAGAATGTATTGTCATTAATCTTACAGAATTATCCATAGGATCAAATAATGGAATTGATGAAATATCCTCATTCTCCTTCATATCCATTAGAACATCCAAAAACCTACCCAGGCCAATAATACCATCCTCTTCCTTCTCCCTTGCCATATCTATAAGCTTGTAAATATTCAGGTATCTTTGAAGCCCATCGGGCCTCTTTAGTACCTTAATTTCATATTCAGTTAATCTCAGGAATTCAAGAATAAGAAGGTCCTTTCTACCATCCTTTTTAGAGCTTAAAATCTCCATGTCCCTGAGGAATTTTTTAATGATTTCACCTGATCCCCTTATGAATTCTTCCATTGAAATGTCATATGCAAATTTTAGTACCTCAAATGCATTTCCATTGTGTATATCCCTCCAGGTATTATCCCTAAGGCAAATAAGCATATTAATTATTGTTGAAATCTCCTCACTCTCAAAAAAGGATCCCCTCTCTATAAAAGAATACCTGATACCCTTTTTCTGAAGTGCCTTAGCATATGTTGCCATTCCAGATCTTTTCCTGAACAGTATTGCTATATCCCCATAGTTGATCTTCCTCAATTCTCCATCCCTATCCCTTATCTCCAGTTTTGAAACGATATTAAGAATAATGTTTGAAATTTTTTCAGCCTCATCCCTCCTCATTTCTTCAATGGAACTCCCCATAACATTTATTATGAAAACACCAGCACCATCAAGTTCTTTTTCAGTTGGCCTAATTCCTATGTAATCCATTTCCTTTATATTCATTTTGAAAAGGTTTGAAAATAGTTTATTTATAAAATCGATTATGCTAGGGACAGATCTGAAGTTCTCATCCATTATAAGGATCTTAAAATTATTCCTTCTTATGAACTCCATGGTGCTAACAGGTGTAGCATCTCTCCATTCATATATGCTCTGAAAGTAATCCCCCGCAAAGATCCTCCTACCCCTTCTTGAAATCTTATCTATTATCTCCTGTTGTAAAGTACTAGTGTCCTGGTATTCATCCACAATAACATATTCAAACCTCTTCCTGAAGAATTCCCTGATTTCCTCTTTTTCTAAAAGCTGGTTCGCATAATAAAGTATGTCATCATATGAAAGAACACCAGATAACCTTTTTCTTTTTTCCACGATATCATGGAAGTTTGAAAATATCTTAATAAAGGATTCCACAATACTTTCTTCATTACCATTTCCTTTGATCTTATTTTTTAATTCATTTAAATGTGATATTGTTAACTCCCTGGTCCATCCTGAGGATTTCATCTTCCAGTATATTGTAAATACGACAGATTTTAGGCTTCTCCTTCCTATGTCTATTACAGATAGATAATCATCAAGGAGCTCAATCTCTTCAGGAGATAACCTGTCCCTTGCTTCCTTGTATGCATTGTCCATAATCTCTGCTATAAGGTAATCCTCACCAACGGTATATTCTGGATTTATACCTAGCTCTATTGAGAAGCGTTTTAATATCTCGTTTGCAAAGCTATGAATTGTTGAAATATAGTTTAAAGGTCCTATATATTTATATTTTTCAATCAATACCTCCCTTATTCTCTTTCTTATCTCTGTGGCAGCATCATCAGTGAATGTAATAACAAGAATCCTTGAGACGGATTCTTCAATGTCCGAAGACATCAATTCAATGAGTTTTAGATAGGAGCAAACAAGTACTGATGTTTTCCCTGAACCTGCAACTGCAAAGGCGGAAACATCATCCCTTCCAGCATAATCAACTATTTCCCTCTGCTTATCCGTCAGTTTATCACAGTTCATTCATACCACCACAGATCCTCCTGTATTCACAGTTTCTGCAAATATTTTTATTTTCAGTCATAGGAAACTGGCATCTGTTTATTCCATCTATTATCTCCTTTATTCTATTCTCTAAATTTTCTATAAATATGTTATTATAAAAAGAGGGTGCATTATTGCTTAGAAATTCTTTTGGTGTGGTGCTATTTGTATATACCCTCATCCATTTCCCTGGGCTTGTCCTTCCCATTGACACTATTGGATAGTAGAATGCAACGAATTTTTTTGATTTTCTCACCTTTAAAAGCCAGAAAATGTAAATTGGAAGGTTAAAGTCCTTTTCAGGATTGTAGAGATCATTTACATTTTTTATGAACATATTTAGTGTATCCCTGTATTTTGAATATTTATAATCAATCAATATCTGATAATCTTGCATGGAATCTAGCCTGTCTATTCTCCCCCTTATCTTCCTATTTCCAATTTCAATCATAAAGGGCAATTCCGTTCCAACCACCTTTCTTTCACTACTAATATTTATATCGGTCTTTATTGCATCATATATTTGCCTTGAAAGCCTAGATTTGAAAGCCATGCCCTCATCATGTTCAATTTTAATTCCGTTTACCATATCTTTTATTTCTTTTTTTAAAGTATTTTCTGGTATCTTTGATATTATATGTAAATCATTATATTTATTATAGAAATTTCTAAGAATATCATGCGCAAAACTACCCCTTTTTGCAGGTGAAAGTTCCTCTTCAGGGTATTTTATTTCCATTACATACATAAGAAAGAACTTCCTTGGACACTTGTTATATACAGTAATGTGTGATGGTGTTAATTCAATGTTTGAGATTTTTATCTTCAACTCTTCAATGGAACAAAATTCATTTTGTTCTGAGATCCCATTTTTATTAACATTAAGAATTTTTGCATCCCTTTCACTATATATTCTTCCTTTATTGAATATTAATTCAGTAGAACCCATTCTTATTATTGAAAAATCTGAAAATCCATTTACCCTGATTGAATCAAGTATGTAGGATTGGAGTACCCTCTTACCATCGTTGTTGAAATAAGGGTAAGTGAATATTATATTCTGGAAGTTTTGGATCGCAGAGTAAAGCCTGTATTTTTCATTTCCCTCATGGGTCCTGAAATCCCTTTTATAAATGTTTGATGTCTCATTTTGAAATATTATATCACCCCTGAGGGGCCTGGGAAAGTCATCCTCGCTCATTCCACCTATTATTAGATAAATTCCCTTTCTGAAATGAACATTTCCAAGGTCTACAATGGGTACAGCGTTGAAATTTCCATAGAATCTACCGAAGGAAACGGTGTAAAGGAAGGGTAGTAAAAGTTCTTTGGCCCTATTTGCATCCTTAATTGAAAGTGCCTCAATCTCTATAAAATATTCCTGAATGGCCTGCCACATCTTGAGGATGGTTTCAGAATCATCCATGAATTTAATCATTATCTCCTGCAAAATATTGGAGAGTGAATTTTTGAGATCGTTCAAATCATTAAGACTAATTTTTCCAATTTTTTCAACAAAATAATTAAAATAGGGCATTTCAGGAAATTTTATTCTTGTCTCGATGAAGTATGGTATTTTATATTCCCTGAATATCTCTTCAACGTACCACTGGTATACCTTTGCATCAGGAAATGCAACAATAAAATCGGAAAAGGAAAGACCATGTTGACTAATCTTTTCAAGTATAAAATTTGCAATGAACTTTACCTCCCTTCTCCTGTCGGGTAATTCATAAAGTTCTGATTTAAATTTTTTCAAACCTTCTCCATCTATCCTGTCTGCCATGAGCCTCTTCTCAAGTATAATTGAACTTTCAGCATCAATTGGTTCGGAAATAAAGGTTACATAATTATTCCTTCTTAACTCATCTATCAGATGCTTCAATGTAGGACTTATATAGTAAAATCCTGTAAAGTTAATTTTCCTTCCACTCATTTTTGAAAATTCAGAGG
>Ga0080006_1145561_pt1 | contig 20530 bp, 8 predicted proteins | sample RS3BMetagenome_FD_69209 | JGI IMG/M metagenome (GOLD analysis project Ga0080006, IMG submission 69209) | Ferric oxide microbial mat and aquatic microbial communities from Rainbow Spring, Yellowstone National Park, USA - RS3B (SPADES... ...
TGTCAACGATGAGACACACCCAGCAATCGTATGCACCGAGTTTCGGATACAATCGATCATTCGCTATTTGCTCCGTGTCAACGATGAGACACACCCAGCAATCGTATGCACCGAGTTTCGGATACAATCGATCATTCGCTATTTGCTCCGTGTCAACGATGAGACACACCCAGCAATCGTATGCACCGAGTTTTGGATACAATCGATCATTCGCTATTTGCTCCGTGTCAACGATGAGACACACCCAGCAATCGTATGCACCGAGGTTCCGGGAGCTTTTATCCAAGGCGAAATGACAAAACGCCCTCATATTGGCATCTTGCGTACCCAGAGCCAGGCCACAAGGAGGCGTCTCTCCTCGGGGGCGACGATGATGGCCTGCAGGGAGGCGTCGGCTGTACGCCCAGTCGCTTCAACTACCGTGCTGCTGTTGTGGTCGTTGTGCAGGGCGCCGCATGGGACAACACTACTGTGGAGCTTTTCGTCCTCAGTTGTGGATACTTGATGACGACTTGTCTTCGGAGATACGAACATCTGAGAACTTCAACCCCAGCGAGCGAACCTATGGCACAGAGCAGAGCACGTGGTCTGTGTCGACTCGAAGCGGTGCGTCTGATGGAACGCAGGCTTCCCCTATGGACACCTCGGAAGCTGCAGCAGACGACGTTGAGGACGCACTGGAGTTTGAACAACAAAACATAGAAGAGCGACTGGAGGGTTTTGAGGCCTTTGCTGACCAGTACTGGCGGATCGTGGTGTACATCCTGCTCAACCTGTTGACGTGCGGTCTTGTCTACGCCGCGTTGCAGAGTTTCCCCAGCACCAAAGTGCGTCTGCTCTACAGACGTGCAACGAATCTGGCTGAAGCTACTATGTTGCTCGTGACGTTTCGAAGGAAAAGTCGCCAGAATAAGGGCCATTACTTTGTGATCCCGTCCGAGCCGCGTGCTCGTGTGCCGAGCAGCGTCCTCAGTGCGTACCTGGGTCGACTCTCTACGCGCACGATTTTGGGACAAAGTGCGCGTGGTCGAGAAACGTTGCGGCTTTTGAGCGAACCCGTTGAAACGGTGCTTGTGATCGAGGCTCGCCAGCGTCGGTATCTCCTCATCCAGTTATCAGGGTGGCGACACGCCGGTCAACGCGGCATGCACCAGCGTTTTATCTGCTTGCGCATCCACAGTGCGTTTATTCCGGCATTTGAGGAGTACTATCGATTACCCACAGACGAGAGCTCTTTGATAACACCCAGCATGCATCCTATTCCTGAGCATGAAGTCGCACTACCGGTTGCCGGCTTCCACGAAGAGGACGAAGCAGCTTGGGATCGACCGAGCGATCCCCGTGGAAACCAAGAGTCTGCCGTGGCGGACGTCGAGGATCCCGCTGCCCCCGAGGCTGAAGTACAACCGGCGTCGCTGGTGCTTCACCGACCGCTGGGCATCGACCTGCTAGAGGCAGATGTCATCCGGGCGATCGTAGGCGACAACAGTATCGAGGTCGAGATGGCACCCTTACTCAGGCTGTTCCTGCAGTCTGTCACACATCCATTCTTCCTCTTCCAATTCTTTTCGATTGCGTTGTGGATTCTCGAAGCGTACTACTACTATTCAGCGACAATTGCATTCGCCTCGTTTATGAGCGCCCTCCTGGAAGCCATGGAGATGCGAAGCAATGCGGAGCGACTTGCTCGTATCGCCGCCAGCGAAGGAGATGTGCTAGTGATCCGTCGGTCGCCTACGAATCGCTCTTGTGACTGTTGCGAGCGCATTTCTTCCCGGGAGCTTGTTCCAGGAGATGTGATCATCGTCGAGAGTGGCATGGTTATGCCGTGCGATTGTACGCTGCTGCAAGGCTCAGCGGTCGTCACGGAAGCGAATCTCACGGGCGAAGCGGCGCCGCTTTTCAAGTCCTCCTGGCAAAGTGCATACGAGGAGCCCAGCTCCAGGGTACCCCCGCGAATTCCCATCGAGTCTTACCAGCACAGTTCGGGACTTGCAGCGGTATCCGAGGTGACCACGCAGGAAGCTTGTGCACACCAGGGCGCCGAGTCTTCTGCCCATTTCATCAACATGGAAGAAAGCGAAGGCAACGAAGAGGATGAACAGTCATCTGGCGAAAGTGAGGGCTATTTTATGGGCGCCTATTCGGCATCGAATGAAGCGGAGGATCTGCTTCCTACACCGGCATTTCACCACATGTCGGTAGGTGGCCTCAGCGCCTGGCTGCAACCCGCATCGGCCGCAGAAGCGTCCGCCGTCGGGAGCGCGCTGGACGCTTCCGTGGAACACTCGTACACCACCGCCGCCGCCACCACTGCTGCTGCTACTGCTCCTGCTGCTGCTGGCGCTGATGCAGACGTAAATGTGCGGCAGGTATCTCGAGACGGAGAACGCTATAGACGCGAGCGCGGTGCCCGGAGCGTACCAAGGATGATGACTGCAGGGCGCCAGCACCAGGCGCCGGCTGCGCATCATTTAGCCTGGGATCAGGTCAATCATGTGCTATACGCTGGAACGAGAGTCATCGAGGCTCGTCCCGAACGGAGCGTGCCGAGCACCCAGCAGAGCACGGCGGCAGCAACGGATGCTGGGTTTTCCTCAGCGGGAACTTGGCAGGGTACTGGGATCACTGGTGCCGACAACGGAGCCTCCGCTACGCCCGCAACAGATGATCAGATGCAGTCGCTGGACAGCGCCGTCCTTGCACTTGTCATTCGAACGCGACTCGATACCGCCAAGGGGACGCTCCTGCATCAGATTTTGCTCGCAGATGACCAGACCTCGAGCTACGAACGCGGAAATCCGGGGCCGCGTGACACTCGCGACACCAAACTCTCGGTGTGGGCGGCGCTTTGGAGGCGCTTGCGCTCCAGGTCACCGCCTGGCGACGCCCACTTGGGCGATGGCGAACTCGATGACCCCGAGAGCAGTGACAAGCGACTCTCGCAAATGTATCTGGACGCGTACAAGGCCATGGTTGTGCTGCTGTTCGGTGGCGTCCTCGCTACGGTCTATTCTTTCACCCTGTTGCGTCCGCTGCTCTCGTTTCGAGAAGCCCTACTCAGCGCACTCGATGTGTTGACGATTGTGGTACCACCGGCACTGCCAGCGGCGGTTACCTTTGGGATTGTGTTCGCACTGGAGAGGCTGCTTGCGGCCCAGATATACTGCATTCGTCCGCCGGCGGTTCTTATTGCATCTGGGATCGAAGCGCTCTGCTTCGACAAGACGGGAACCTTGACGGACCTGGGCCTGGACATTCACGAAATCCTCCCGGTAGCGTCGATGCCGCTCGCACTGGAAACATTGCCCGGGATTCAGGTCTCGAGCGACCCGCCTGGCGGCATAACCACGGCTGCAACAGAGGGCACCATTGCCCTCTTCGATACGGAGCACGTCATCCGACGTCACGACTTGACAGAGGAGGGAGCAGCACCGGAGCACCAGCCGGCGCCCAGCGGGTATGCAGCGCGGCTACCAGCGGGCCTAGCCCTGGTCATGAGTTGCTGTCATACGCTTACAGTGGTGCACGGCCAGGTGCTGGGCGACGAGGTGGATTCGCGTCTCTTCGAGCTCACCGGATGTGAACTGAGGCCAACTGCGAGCTCCGCTGATAGCCGTCGTTGGCAGGGCATTCATCCAGCTCAGACACTGTTTTATGTCGCTGAACGTCACGCGGAGAGCTCTTTTGGGCGAGTCGTGAAGATCTTCGCTTTTAGCAGTGAGCATGCGCGCATGGGTGTCATTGTGCAGCGACTGGTGACTCCGGAGAGCGAGCAATCACCGCAGGTGGAGTGGTTATTCTTAGTCAAGGGTGCCCCCGAGGTGGTGGTGAACTTTTGCGATCGACGCTCCGTACCGAGCGATTTCAGTCACCAGGTGCAGCTGTACACATCACAGGGCCTGCGGGTACTTGCACTTGCCGGGCGACGTCTGCTGACAACGGACGCGCGTGCACGTCGAGTTCGCCTGGATGCCGCTGCGCAGGCACTCACGAAGCGCAACCGCAGCCTTGGTACACGAGAAGGAGCACCAACAGCACCAGCAGCAGAGCCACCGGGGCGTGCGCAATTAGCCCGCAATGCCACGCCCCTGACCTGGAGCAGGCAACGCTTAGAGCGCTCACTCACCCTGTACGGATTGGCGGTGCTTGAGAATCGCCTCAAACCCGATACAGCAGCGGCCTTGCATGAGCTGCGGCATCGCGCCGACCTCCACTGCCTCATGGTGACTGGTGATCATATTCGCACAGCAGTGAGTGTCGCTCGCCAGTCGGGCATGATGGACCGCGACGCCCGAGTCATTATCGCTGACGAGCTGAACGCTCAGCTCGTTCAGCGGAGGCGTCAATGCACACGCTTGTCCTCGTTCGCTTCCGCGAATGCACAATCAGCAGTACCGGGAAATGCTGGTGGCGGTAACGTTGTGGTGCCGGTGGACACCACCACGAGTCAGGTAGTCTTCTCCGACAGCATGCATGTGCAGAAACGCTTCAGCCGGATGGAGGTGTTCAGCTTGTTGGCTGCATCACCCTGCTCTGCGCGTCTGAATCGCCTCCTGAACCGGAGTAGTGCACTGGGGGTGCGGATCATGGAGCGTGCTCCGCTCGTTGCCTGGGAAGCAGAACAGCCTGCTGGCTTTCCAGGAGCGGTGCCCGAAGATGCACCGATGACGAGTTTCCAGGGCACGACGCATTCTACGGAAGCTACCACAGAGGCAGGTGTATTTCGCTCACGCACGCGCTCGTTACGGAGCGAAGCAATGCTGCGCGATACCAGAAGCGCTCAACCCGGATACGGACGGCGAACTGCGGGTAGTACAGCGGCAGCCGCTGAGCGGAGCGATGAAGGGCTCGTCGGTGCCACGGGTGTCTCTGCGGGAACAAGCGGCGCTGAGGTCACGACCTTGGCGCGTGGTCGCCTTTCAGAAGCGAAGACACATCCAGCGTTGTTGCTCAGAGAGGCGGAGGCGGCAGAAGCGGCACCCTTGGAACAGCACGCTGCGGTCGCTGATGAAGCCGCTGTGCCGCCACTCCCGAATCGACGTCATTCTCTTTGGACTGGAGAACGTGCTGGCACCAGCGCTCTATCCTCGGTTGCGACGGCAAGGGTGGCGTTGCCCCAGGATGAGCCCGTTGCCTTGGCGATGACCGGAGCTGCGTTTCGTCTCCTGCTTCGAGAGTTTCATCGTTTGTCGGGGAGTCTCGCACGCAGTCGCACGCCAGGTGCTAGCAGTGGTGTTGGTGTTGGTGGTGGTGTTGGTGGTAGTTGTGGTGGATCTCGAACGTCATCACGTCGCTACCATTTCCTACGACAGGTGTTTTTGCGTTGTACAGTGTACGCGCGTATGTCGGCAGCCGACAAAACCGCTCTCGTGCATTTGCTACGAAGCCGTTTCGGCCTCTGTGTCGGTATGTGTGGAGACGGTGCGAACGATGCGGGCGCGCTGCGGGAAGCTGACGTTGGTGTCGGTCTCGTGGAACGACGCGTGTGGAGTACCAGCGAGTCGCAGGCCTCTGGCGAGGCACCCCTAGAGCGCATCCGGATCGAGAAACCCGATGCTCTGGCGCGGGAGTATGGCGACTCGCGCGCTCCAAAAGCCACCGGTACGAAGCGGGACTTGCTGCTGCTGCAGCGTCTCCGACCAAAGTCCAGCTCTTCGGCGGTTGCGGGTGACGACGAGGACGCAGTGGCATCGCTTGCAGCGCATTTTACCAGTCAGGTGACGAGTATTCGGGCGGTGGTCAAGGTACTCACCGAAGGCCGCGGTGCAGCAGCTGCTTCTCTGGCTTGTTTCAAGTACATGGGCATCTACTCGCTAACCCAATCGATCAGCACGCTATTCCTCTATCGCATCGGTACGGTGTATTCCGATGGACAGTTTCTTTTCCAGGATCTGGTGCTCATCATGCCGTTGGCGTTGACCATGGGTCGAACCGCCTCCCAGACGCGCCTCAGTCGACATCGTCCACCGGTGCGACTAGCTAGTGCTCCCGTCTGCTGGTCGATGGTGCTCCAGAGTCTGGTGCAGGCCAGCTTCCAAGCCGCTGCCGTCTATGCGCTGACACAAGCGGATACCGTACCTGGAAGCGTCTTCGGGATGACGTGTCGCTGGAATGCGCCCTGTCCGGCTGCCACGGTGCTCTTTCACGTCGTCAACGCGCAGTATATCTGGTCAGCGATCGCGTTCAATATGAAGTCTCCGTTTCGACAGTCATGGGAACAGAATCCGTGGTTCCGCACCACCCTGGCCCTGCTCTCGTTGCTCTGTTTGAGCGTGATCGAGCCTGTCGTTCCGCTCTTGCAACGGATGCTGGCCTTGGCACCGCTCTCCACGAGCATGCGAAGATGGCTATGGGTCCTTATCGCTTTGAACGGTCTGGCGACGCTTCTGGTGGAGGCTGTTCTGAATTGGTACGAACACGGACGTGTAAGGGTGTCTGTCGAAGAGTATTAGACAGGTGCCCTGGAGGCAACGTCGTCGAACGGTTTCGATCACCGCTGCAACAGACAACATTGAATAGGACTCGTTCGTGTCGTGAACGAATGCGTTCCTGGCAATGTTTGAAATGTACGCGTGCATGCATAAAAGCGCAGCATTGTTGTCTACATGAACAGAGACCTAGCACAAGGATATGCACGTCGAGGTGACCGAATGCTCGATATTCGAGATTCCGCATCACAAAGCAGCACATATATCTGGTGGACTTGCAGGTTGCGCTCACAAACGCGGATGCATTCCAACCGGGCAAGGATTGCTCTCGTGGTGACGCTCGACCTCTAGTTCCGTTGCCAGTTGTCGAAGGATATCGGTGAGCGTACTCAATTCTCGAGTCGGCGCTTTCGAATGTTGTAAACCGATTCCACGGTGGCACGGAAGTTGCGGTCAAAGCTTCGCTTGACAATCCTGTCTTGTTTGTTCGCAGTCTCGGGTTGCGCTTGGCAGCAAAGGCGTTCGACTTTTGTCTGTTGTCGGAGAACGAGAGAGAATCCACAATATCTGCTGCACCGACGATTGCCCTGCGGCGTCAGGTGGTCTGTTTCATCGGGCGACGCTTCCCCATAACTAGCAGAGAGAGCGCTTTCTTCGAATGCATACTACGTTTCTGCTCCCGGTGCAATACCCGACGATCACGGGCTGCCTCTGGGCTGTTTCTGCGGCGAGTACCCAGAATGCCGCACGTACAAGAGGACGATGTTCTATTCGATCGGCGAGTTATGGAACGATATGTTATCCGCGATGATGCACGAACCGGAACGAAAACCCAGGTCAGACGTCGGACGTCGAGATACTTGGATCCCTCTATGCAACCTTCGGGTAAAGCGGTAACGTACCCTAGACTAGACGCGATTGCGAGGATGACTGAAATCCAAAACCCTGTTCCATGGAGCCAGCGGATACGCGAGCTTATGGGCGTTTATGGCGAGAATGCTCATCATGCCGCTATCGAATGCGGTCTCTTCTACGCAAACAAAGAGCGGAGTGCTTGTTTGTCGAACGGCATCGACGATGGAACATGGCACGTTCAGTGAACGTTCAGTATGAATTGGTGGTCGAGTCGTCTTCGGATGACGTCGAGTATTTCTACGTCAATGTGGCAGCGTGAATAGCTGAATCCTTGTGTCGCCTTGAACCAGTAAAATGGATATCATGAAGAATTTGTGATTCGAGTACGCAAACCGTATGAAAAGGAGAAACCTTGAGGCCACTACGCAGGCAGTGGGCGTTGCTGTCGATGGTAGTACGGAGCCGAATTCGCGTGCCTGGCAAAGCGTCTTGATACAGGCGACGTTACGAATGCCCAGTGCACAGCTTCGACGCAGTCACTCTGAAAGAAAAACGACCGAGAATCCTGTATCTATTGATGAATTCGTAAGCGCTGCTTGCCGCACTTCAGATGTCGAGGCAGTACATGTGACGAAATTTCAAGAAAAAAACATCATCAATTCAGGAACAGATCGCGTAGGTCCATGTCCCATTTTAAGCTGTCGTCGGGTATATCGACAAGTCAGCGTTTCTGAAACGTTGTTTTTCGCGTCAGACTGCAACAGAAAGGCAAGCATCCAACAGTTGCTTCAGAACAAGTTCAGCGGGCATGGATCCCCATCCCCCTGGAGAGGTTCATAAAGCGATTCCACGAAATTCCAACCGAAATCAACGCAGCGTTGACCATTGCACACGCTACTCCACGAGTTGAAGGCCTAGAACATCGTCTCTTCGATCGATTTATCCGAGGCGAGCTCATGCTGCGCGTGTTGCAGTGCACCCTGCAACGCAGCTGTTGTCGGTGCCTCAAACCACAGGTACAAAGGCCTTTGGATCTCGGGCATCGCGTGAAACGTTGTTCGAGAGCGTCGCTCTGGCAGGTTGCGCTGATACGCACCCTTGACCAACACCCGACAACCGTGTTTCTCGAAAATATGTCGCAGAAACGCTGAGCTGGTCACGCGTTGGCGAACTGTTCCTGGATAACCATTGATCACAAGGATAGCGGTACATTCGTCCGCCCATAATACCGCGTCTTTGGCGCTGCACGGGTCGTGCTGGTGCTGCTCCACCAGAGATGAATCCGCCCCAGCACCGAGTAGAATGCTATCCGTAGTCGCTGCCGGCACGAGACGACGCCGAAGGCGCTCCAGATCACGCGTGTCGAAAGTGAAGCCGCGGCCTCGGTACTCTGGTGGACGCCACTCCACCCGTCGACAGCGATGCCCCGAGGCACTCGGAATCGACTGTTGTTGTTGTTGTTGTTGCTGTTGCTGAGGTGCCGCTGAAGCTAGTCCCGTCGAATAACCACAACCGTGCATGCTGCTCGAGGCATGCGAAACCGTCTGGGCACCGTCACCGTCGAATGATGCAGCTGGTAGGTCATCGGTCTTCGGGGATCGCCCCACATGCCGCGTTGCAGGGCAACTCGCTTCAACTGGCGACATTGGCGGATAACTTGCCACGTCTCCAGAGACGCTCCTGGTTTCCCTCGATTTCTCGATCGTTCTTCGGGTTGCAGCCGGCGCAGCGACATGTGAACGAGTCGCGCCGCATTCGATCATAGGCATCTGTGCTCCTTGCCGGGCGAAGCGGGGCCGCTTGGTACCCATCCAACGTTCCCGGGCCGTCGCCAACGCAGACGGCACCTCTTGACCCGCTGCTTCCAGACACTGGACCAGGAACGGCGCCGCAAAATCATCCTGATGCGGCACGAAAAGCGTATACGCTACCCCGAGACGATTTGCTCGACCTGTCCGTCCAACACGATGCACGTAGTCCTCGAGTGATCGAGGAGCGTGGAAATTGACGACCACATCCAGGTCTGGAACGTCGAGGCCACGGGCAGCCAACGATGTCGCCAGGAGCAAACGACAACTTGCGTGTGAGCCTGCGTCCGCAGATCGTTTCAGTGGATGTCGAAAGAGATCCCAGGTGTCGTCGCGATCGCCTTGATCAATACCACCATGGAGCGCCAACATGTGCTCTATTGCCTCGTTTGCGGCGCGTCGCAACGCCGGAGCACGCTTCGACGCCTGCTGCTTCTCCTGTCGATGCCATTCTACGAGTCGTTGAAAGAGCAGGTCCACCTGTTCTTGACGGGAAACGAACACCAGCATTCGAGCTGTTGTATGCCTGTCCAGAAGATCCAATAGCGCCGCGAACCGAGCCGCTTCACCCTGCTCCACCGCTTGCGGTGGGTCCGTTTCCGGTAACACGTGTACACGTTGTTGAATGGTTAACGGAATGCCCGGTTCATACGCTGATCCTGGCGACTGCGGCATGGTTAACGGCCGTGTCGTACACCGGATAAGCACCAGTCGACGACGTGCCCGATAGCGCTGATGATGCGATCCATCACTGGCGATCGCTGCCTGTCTCTGCTGCGATATGAGTTTGCGAATGAGCTTTTCCATAATTGGCGGCAATGTTGCCGAGAAGAACGCCATTTGGACCTGCGTTGAAGTCGCAGCGAGAATGCGTTGGATCTGTGGCGCGAATCCCAGATCCAGAAGCCTGTCGACCTCATCCAAAACCAGAAGCGCCGTACCACGTAGATGCAGGAATCTCCCTCGGTTCAACTGGAGAAGGGATATCAAGCGCCCGGGTGTTCCGATGAGGACCCGAACGCCGCGGCAGAGCGTCGCCACATTGGCCGCCAAGTCTGCACCGCCGTAGGCACATAAACACCAAGACTCGGGCATCGCAGGCACCGCGATATCAGGGTCAGCAACGCTAGCACGAAGACTAGCATCAGCATCAGCAGCGTATCGCTCGGGTTCCAGCGCACTGCACGATGGCCAACTGAGGTGCTGCAGCAGCGTCACCAGCAACTTGTGTACCTGCATGGCTAGTTCACGGGTTGGTGTGATGATGACCGCAACTGGACACGTTCGTCGGCGTCCTCTATCACGCCATGAGCGAATGAGGTACCGCACAAGCGGCACCAGGTACGCCAGCGTCTTACCGGAGCCGGTTTCGGCGACGCCCACACAATGGTGACCACGCACCAGCACCGGAATGCAGGCACGTTGCACCAGCGTGGGGTGCCCCATGCCCAGACCGTCTTTCAACCAGTCAAGGATCGTGGTAGGGAGTCCGGTCTGTTCCCAGTTGTGCAATAGCGATACGCCGAGCAGACGATGCGGCTGTTCGAGGTCGCGAACGAGAACACCCGGCGCTTCGGATACCGTTCGATGACGACGATCTGCGGTAACGCCCTCGACCTGCATACTGCCAGAAGCGGCATCGTTATCTTCGGTATCCGAGGACGCTGGTACGGAAACGGTATCGGCGTTGTCTGGACGACTGCTAGCCGGCAGTGAGCTCAAGCACGGTTCCGAGCGAGGCTGGAGTGCTTGCACTTGTCGAGTGCGATCGGCAAGGTGTGCGGTTCGGGAAGCAGCGCCCCAATGGCGTTGTCGTTTGGCGGGCTCGTGTCGAGGCGAGGTCCCCGGTGTGCCGTTCCCCGTTCCAGAGAATGACGGCTCAGCGGCCGAGGGCCAGCTTCCAGCACTCCGGTGAAGCCCGTTCTTCTCTGAAGCGCCCAGGTGCTCGATTTCATGCCCGTCGGAGACCAAACCGGTTTTCGTTGGGGATCCTGGCTCCGCCTTTAGACACGGAGAACGACGTGGTTGTTGCTGGATGTCGTGGCTTTGGGCAACAGGGTCCAGTTCGCAAGCGCTACCGTTTCGCGAATACGGGACAGAAAAACTCAAACACTCGTGCCTGTTCCCAGCAACTGGTCCACTGAGCGTGGCCATGAACGCGTCCAGTGAGTCCGTAGCAGTTCCCAGTTGCTCCATTCCGTCCTGGGCTTGTTCCTAAACGTACAGCAGCTCACGTCTGTATCCAACGCTGGAGATGCCAGTGGCCATTGTTGAGGGTGCTTGAGTGCGCGAGCAGTCGCGTCGTTCACGTGCGTTGCTCGACAGTCGATGAACCTCATGGTGTCTTCTGAGAAGGGATCCGGGATACTTCGATAGATGTCGAACGCTTTTCGATCGACGGAGTGTCTGCAATGATCAGGGGTGGTCTTTTTGTATATGGGATACGTGAGCCTGATCGCTCGTGGTCCACCGAACGTGCGATCGTTGTAGACAGCCAAGGAAAGCGACCAGGGCTTGGCTCTCGAGACGCCAAGTTCCGAAAATCACCAATCAGACTTGTCTGCGAGGGTCACGAAGCTTTATACGATGCCCTGTCTGCAGATATTATCGATGGTATGTGCTACAGTGGCTCGAGGCTGGTGCATGCTCGTACGGGGTCCAGCGTCGTCGCAATGAGCGATCTGTGAACGCCATCACGACAGAGAACTTGTCGTGGGTGACTGGGGAGCAGACCCCAGACAACCAGAGTACCTGGTATGGAATGAATCGTGACGCGTTTCCCGACTGGACCGAACGTTTGGTAGTAAGCTGGATCCCGGCTGGTCGCGGCAACTCGCCTGCCGTAGACGGGTGTCTAGCGCTCTGAACCCAGCGAACTTGCTCGTTGCGTACCACTGGGATCCCGGGGGGAGAGAGCGCGCGCGCGGGCACGCGGTCCATCCTTTGTCTCTCTGCAACCCGACGAGAGCAGCTTATCCTAGAGTGGCTATGAGTGTTTCGTAGCTGCCGTGGTTTCCAGCATTCGAGTTGTGCGGCAAAGAACCCTAGTGGATACGCGTTTCGAAGCGTCCTCAGCGGCTGCATCTTCGCATCTTTCGTGTTCCGTTCAGCGTCTGGATACGTGCTGAAGCGGTTCGAGGACGCACGAACCCGCCTCCGTTCCTAGACGATGCGATATTGGACACAATTGCTGCTGAACCGCAGCCTGGACCACGGGTGTGCGAAGATCATCAGCAACTGCTACAGAAGACTGGGCAGCAGCAGCAGCAGCAGCAGCAGGACACATACCATCAAAAAACCGATCCCCAGTTCCAGAATCAGCAGACCAGAACGTGAATGCGTACTTTACGGGCCTCGTGCTCGTGGTTCATGGGTGAACGCGTGGTGCACCATGCTCCTGGCGATTTACAGCTGCACCAAGCGCTACATGGTAGCTCGTATCGCTGCTTGATGGGATGCTTTCGACAATATGCTGCCTCTGCTGAAAGGCATGCGCAAACGCCCATGAACCAACTCCCGCTTTCCATTCCATTCATGCACGACACAATGGCGCGTGCTCGACTCTACAATGCGGACAGAGCGCGGTGCACTTTCCACGGCAACTAGCAGTAACCCGTCGTCGTCGTCGTCGTCCACGTCACCGTCATTCGCTATCTTTCACAAGCTCGATAACATCCCTGCAAAAACTCGTCTATCCGAGCGCCTCGCGCTGCACGCAACCGGCAAGACGGTAACCATGTATCCACATACACACACACACACACACGTACACACGTACAGCTAGCTTCCCGGTTGGTCCGTTTCCGCTCCGAGAATCACCAGACCCGGCCGCATCCGTTCCAACGATTGTACCGATACCGCCGAAAACGAGTCCTTATTGCAGCCGCGCACACACAGCAACCGTAAATACGGCAACGTCGGCAACAATACCGCGAGCCCGCGCCACGTCACCGCTGTGAACGCCAAGTTCAACGTTTCCAACAAATGCGGCTGCCCGAGATCCTGTTGTACCTGCGCAAGCCGTGCATATTCCCGTAGACCAGCATCAGAAATACGCATATTCTGGCTGATATTCAGCGCTCGCAGATACGGCAAGTGTTGCGCGATCAGGCGCAGCGCGGCATCGGTGAGCGCACCGCTGCAAACTTCCAAGCTTTCCAAATATGGACACGCTTGTACAAGATAGGACATTCCGCGATCCGTAATGTGCGCACCGAACAGGTCCAGGTGCCGCAGGTGCCGCGGTAACCCGATGCGTCGATGCAGGTGCACTGCTACCGTCGCTGGGGACAGCGCCGGAGCCGCCACATCCCTACTGCTGACAGGCTCTGGACTGGCTTCGTTCTCTTCTACCTGGAGCGCATCATCGCTAATGAGTCGAGCGTCCAGTCCCAGCCATTCTAACTGCTCCAGCGTGGATAAACTCTTTGTGATGTTGCTCTGAACGGCTGTGTATGAGAGATCAAGCCGCCGTAACTGACGTAAACGCGCGAGCAGACTGGCTCCGACGGCACTCGTGACGTTGGTATCCGCCAGGTCTAGTTCACGTAGTGACGTGAGCGACTGCAGATGCTCCAGACCAGCATCCGTGATCAACCGGCACTGCGATAGATCGAGTCGCTCCAGGCCCTGAAACAAGCGTACGTAATGACTGAGCGAGCGATCCGTGAGACGGCAGCCATGCACACTCAGTGAGCGCAGCGTGTCGCGGCTCGAATAGACGCCGTGTGTCGCGTGCACGAGGCGCTCGACGGCAGCAGGGTTCTGCTGGTACTGCTGGCGGTTGTATTGGTGGTGCGTGCGGCGTCCGCTCGCTAGCCCTGCCAGAGCTGCCAGAAAGCCGTCCGTTACCAGTCGAGCACACTTGCCCAGGTCCAGGTGCACGAGTTGCTTACCAGGGAGCGCGAGCTCTTCTCCGAATCGCGTCGCTGCATCGGACTCAACGGACAGCGTTTCTCCGCATCCGCACAACGACAGTGACTGCAACTGTGGGAGAGCGCCCAGTTCTGGCAGCACTGCCCCGGTGATGCGCGTATACGAGAGGTCGACGACGCGCAGGCTCTGTCGATGCTGACGAAGCAGCGGCCTCAATGAACGATCACCGAGACGGAAACAATGCGCCACCGAAAGTGTCTCCAGGGTACCGCTGCTGCTGCTGCTGCTGCTGCTGTTGCTGCTGCTGCTGTTGCTGCTGCTGCTGTACAGTAGCGCTTCAGTCGTCAGCGGTGCAACGAGGCCCGCAGATGCTTCGGTGGTGGCAACGGATTCCATTGCGGTGTCTTCCGAGTCGCCAGCCTTTGCCTCTGGTGTCGACAGTGCAGCGACCAGCGCACCCAGGCCTTCATCCGTCAGATGGATGCACGAGCTCAGATCCAAGTGTTTCAGCGCGAAGCGTCCAGCAGACGTTCTCTGGCACGGTCCACGAGCGACTCCCGACGCCAGCCCCTGAAATGCCTCGTCGGTGAGCGAGCGGCATCCCGCTAGACTCAAGCGCTCCAGTTTCGAGCACAATCGAAGCAGAGCGCGCACTCCCGGACCCCAGATGCCAAGACAGCCATCCAGAATGCACTCCTTGAGTTGCCTCAGATGGGGTGCCAGGCCTATCAGACCGCGATCCGTGATATGACTGCAGCCACTGAGGTCGAGCGTTTCCAACGTTGCGGCTCCTGCTGCTGCTGGGGCGAGTGCCAACAACCACGTATCCCGTATGCGAGTCCGGTACGGTGCCGCTACTCGAAAGCGATGCCCCAGCGACACAGGGGCAGGTCGAATCTGCAGTCCCGGTCCGATGTTGGGCCAGAGGCCGGAGTCCGCTGCTGTCAGGGTCACCTGCGGCGCCACCCGCTGGGCATAGAATCGCAGCAGAGCGGGTGTTGCAATGCCGCTGGCGACAGCTGCCTCCCAACACAGTGCGAGCAGCGGTTCAGGTAAGGAATCCCAGGCGGCAGCGGCAGCGGCAGCAGGTGCTGCAGCAGCCCGCTGGACACCGTCCAGCAGCGAAGCAGGCATACCAGAGGCGTCGACGCCGAGCCGCACAAGAGCCCGAGCCTGTTGCCGCAGGTGTGCTTCCGCTGTCCACGACGATGCCATGAACGTGTTCACTGCGTCGGCGGCATCCATCGACTGGCATTGTGGATACCTGTCCAGGTGCGAATCCGCATGCTGGCCATCAACGGTGTACTGGACGAAGCACTGGGCGCAGAGCGTCTGCAACGACGCAGGCACTGCACCGAAACCGAGGATCGTGACGCTATCACCAATGTCCGGTGGCAACGTCCGTCGAACGAGTTCACGGACTCGTGGATGACTCGATGCGTTCACAGCGAGCAGCGCTTCACAAAATGCCTCGCTCCCGCTGTCAGCAGCACCAGAAGCTGGACTCGATACGAGCCGCTGGACGCGCACCCAGGTGCTGTTGCGAGGCAGCGGATCCTGCCAGATACCTGCCTTGGGGCCGTCGTTCGGAGACGCGCTGTTGTCGAGACGCAGCAGAGCGCACCGCGCCTGCTGTTGTCCCGCACGGACAACGCCGGCGTCCTCACCAGACCCAGTACGCATGGAACGCGGACCGCTCATACACTGGCGCCCTCGACAGCTGTTTCCAGCAACCGCATCCTGCTCTGCGTCGTTTCTCGCGCGCTCTGATAGCGGACTTGCGGCTCCGAGCAGCTGATGCAGCGCTGAGGTCGCTGCATGGAGTGTCCGTTTGGCGAAACCAGAGTTGTGTGCATCCGGCTGGTGCGTCGCTGTGGACAGCAGCGCGTCCATCGCATGACGTCTTGGAAACGCCTCAGAGGCAAGCTCTGCTGGCGGTGAGTTTGCATCGCTGCAGCGCTCAATGGAGGCAGCAGCGTCCACCGAAAGACGGACTGATGCGGAATCCGCTGCGATAAACGCTGCATGATCGATCCTTCCTCGATAGGTGTGAACGTCCACAGCGGGCGTCACTGGTGATGAGAAACCCGCTGACGACGGCGAGCTCGTGCGACGCGGTGTTTCGAATCGCTCATCAGTCGCTTCTGTGCTGCTTGGTCTGCGTTCGGGCACGTGACCAGCGGGAAGCGCGCAGACACTTGACGCTGAGGCACCAACGACGTCGCCATAGCGCTGCAGCAATGGTGATGCCTCCAGCATCCCAGCTGGTACAGACTGTAGCTGGCGCTCATCGGAAGCAGTACACGGGCTGTATGTGGCAAACCTTTCCCCCAGTGAGGTCGGCGACATTCCGGGCTCGCGCTCCAGGGACGACACCAGCGGTACTCCTGCTGCCGGCATGAGGCGCTCACCGTCCCTGCTCAGCGAGGCACTGGGATGCAGGTCCGCGTCGGCAGCAAACATACAAGGCAGCGGGTCTGTTCCGCGCCAGCGATACAGCAGGGTATAGCCGCGACACGCTACCGGAGAGCGCGTCGTTTGCCCAGGTACACAGCAATACGCATGGGCGTTCACCAGAACGATTTCAGGAGCACCAGCAGCACACACCGACTGGATGCGATGACTCGGGTAACGCTCGGGGATGACACCCGAGCGCCGAGTCCAAAAGCCGCCCTCGGAGACGCTGCTCTGCGTTGCTGCATCCGGGCGTGAATGACGCGACCTCGACCCGTCGTTTTGATGGAAGCGTTCGACATCCATTCCAGCTGAGCTCGCTAGCGACATCCAATATGAGTGCAGGGCCGTCGTAGCGGAACTCGCCAGCCACAGCGACGCTCGAAGCGATGCACGTCGCTGGGGCCTCGAAACACTGCGCTCTGGTGACGCAGCGTCAAGAACGCGTGCACCAGTGGGTGACGCAGTAGTAGTAGTAGCAGCAGCAGCAGCAGATGCCTCTCTTTGGAGCAAGTTCCCGTCCTTGGGGTTAGCGCAGATTCCTTGGTTGCCCGTGGAACTGCCACTGAGTACCTGCAGGAGTTCGCTTAACAACGGATGCCGCGCCCCCGCTCGACTGAGCGCCTGCTGGCGTTGGTGCAGAAGCGTGAAGCGTCGCCCAGGTTGCGGCTTGGAAGGCATCTGTATGGCATGGAGAGCCCAGCATTGCAGCTGCTCGTTGCCGTCGTATTCATCATAGCCACGGTCATGATCATGATGATGATGATGATGATGATGATGATCATGGTGCTGATGATAGTGGGCACGTGGATTTCGGCCAAAGCTCGGGTACGACGCACAGCGTGGATAGCGAACGGATCGCCTACACGGCAATACACTCGTGCTGGCTGCACGTCCAGTGGCAGAAACACTACTTGCGCTAGCCTCAAGCGATTCGAGGACCTCCTCCAGCGCTTCCACATACCGTTCCATGAGATCGAGGTCGGTGGTAAGCGGGTCCTCGCCCTCATCTGGGTACCTGGCAAGCGGTGCTACTCCAGTGGAGCCATCGCACAACGTTCGGGCGCTCTCGCCTGCCTCGATTCCAGTCGAAGGCGACGAACGGTCACCTCGTGGGGATTGTTGACGCCGGACTGTGCCGCCGAGTGACGCTGAGCCAGCGTCTTGACGATACCGTTTGTGATCAGTGAACGAGCTCGCCCGCAAGCGGCACCTGCGTTCGTTATTGATGAAATCCTGGAGCGACAGTGCACTTTCCCGAGCCAAAGTCGATCGATTTGTCCTTTCAGAGCCGCTGGCTGTGAACGATGCGTTTGGCGACTGCAACGAGCCCGACGAGGAGCACGAGGAAAACGTACCAGCCCCAGTTGCATGACGAAAGCCGCCGTTGATAAACAGTCGCCGTCCGTCCAGAGAGGTATCGGTCTGGAGGCTGGACCTTGACCACTGCATATCTTCATCGCGAGGTGGTAATGGTGGTAATGGTGGTGGTGGTGTTGGTGACCGCGCCTCCAGGCATGTCGTTCGGCTCGAGCTGCACCCGTGTATGCAGGATATGCTGCGACTGAATTTGTTGGGCACTGCAGCAGCGTTCGTCGGACACTCCTGCAGTGAGCCTTGAATGTTTGTTTTCCGTTGGAGTGCCTGGGTATCGAGTTGCTGGGTTTCCTGGGTCTGTCGCTGGCGGGCAGTATGTGTGCGCAAACTACAACCGCCAGACGCATTGAGGTCTCCGCTTACCAGGTCCGTCGGCAGCGCGGGGCCCGCATGTCGAGCAACGAGCGCTGCCAGCGACTCCAGCAATGCATCAAGATCAAAGAGCGTCTCGAAAGGCACCGAGATCGACCCGTCAGCGAACAGATCGTGCTGGAAAGGATCATAGGACAGGCTTTCGAGGCATCCGGTGCGACGCTGTTGCCAACGATGCCAGAGCGCTTCGTCGCTGCTCTGGGATCGCTGTTCAGGAAGGGGCAGCTCATTCGCGACAGGCGCTGCCATGGAGGCCGCAGCACTGGCATCTACGCAAGCTGGTAGCTCAGGAGCATCAGCTGCTGCCACCAAAGGCTGTTTTGGGGTGCTGTCGAGTGCTCTGCAGGGTTTCGGTGCTGGAAGCGTCGACAGCGTCGTCGCGTTTGGTGCATGCTGGCGACCGCCGCGTTTCAGCTCGTGCAGCGAAGCGCCATGCTGTCGTTCGCCAACCAGTACAGGGAACGGTTTGTCGCTGGAATTCGGAATCAGAGAACGAAGGATGTCGTCAACGAGTCGCAGCGAGTCCCTGCCAATATGTAGCGGCAAACTCGCCGACCAAACTGACATGCGCTGCGGCATCTGTTGATCCTTATCCTGGTACTCAGCGCACAAACTCCACAGACACAACCGAATTAACGCCATATCGCGTCGCATACGCAGAATGAATCGCTTCTGCAACCATGAACATAGTGCACAACAACGATTCGACAGATACTCCGCGTCCTCTGGCTCAGGTCTGGGCGCGCTTGCGCAATGACGCTGGATGCGCGGTGGGCCTTCTGTTGCTGTTGTTGTTGCTGCTGCTGCTGCTGCTGCTGCTGCTGACGCGCGAGTCACGGTGTCCATGACGCTTGCGCCCAGCCGACGGGACGCATACCCGCGTGTCGATGATGTCGTTGACGAGGCGGGCGGTTGTACGCCAACCTCGCACGGCGATGAGGCATCAGCATCCCCGCAAGCCATGTGGATGCAGGGCGCGTACGCTGATGCGCACAAAACGGCGAAGCAGAGCTGCCACACCTCTCGACGCGTCAGCGCTGAGACTCCTGTCGTTGACCACCGCGCATCTAGAGCGGACCAAACGGCCTCGTTCGCCAGAGGATCATGGTTCGCATTTGTATCCGAGGGTGTCCAGATCAAGTGTAACAAGAAGGACAAGAGTGCCTCTTCGTGTGTGATGCAGGTATCAAGCGGGTGTAGTTCACAGGAGCGCTTATTCGCAGCGGAGGCGGCTGTGGTAGGCGTCTGCTCCGAGACCGAATAGGACGCCTCCAGTAAGTCCAAAAACTGTACCTGTTTGAAGCCATCATTCAGTTTTCCGCAAGGTGTGTTCGATATTGTCGTCAGCTCCGGCACAACGACGGCGCTCGTACGCTGACGCGCAGCATCGCCGCCCTGGCCCAGCCAGCTGGTGCGTCGCGAGGTGTCGGCACCCTCGGGAAGCTCCCCGGAGACCGTAAAACGCGTCCCTGGTTCCAATACGGCACTCCACGGACCGGACAACGACAACGATGGAGATTCTTCGTAGCTGTCCATCATTGGACCCTGTAGGTCTATGTGCGGCGCCTGTACATGCACACTTGCGTGCCGCGCAACAGTCGGGTGGTACTCGGCCCAGGAGCGCAGCGAACGCTCTGCGTCAGTGAGCGCCGAGGCATTCCCACGTTCCACAGGAGAAGCGACGTTGTCGGTCCGATCATCCGGACGAAAAATGCTGACTGTGATGCCCATGACACAATGCACCACAACGCTCTCTACGAAGAGCCAAAACAACGTGTTCCAGAGGTACTCGTCTCGCCGCGGAGCTGTTTGTCACGGCATCCGGTAATAGAGCTGCTGCTGCTGCTGCTGCTGGTGCTGGTGGTGCTGCGAGATTGCCGGCCTCGGAGCTGTGGGCGGAGCGCGCGCGCGCCGCCCCCGGAAGTCCGTTGGCGACGGCGACGGCTTTGGCTTTGGCTTCGACGCCATGCGGGCGATGCGCAAGCCATGACCGTTTTGTACGCAATTGTCGTGACTAGATATTTTTGTTCTTCGAGGCTGAGCGGCCGCATGAATCGCCTGTCGATTCGTTGCGTGACGCCCGTACGCAGTCATCACGAATCATGGAACATTTTATGGGTCTGCGGTGACGCCCGGAGACCGTTCGCTGTATATCCATACAGCGAGCTGGTCTTCCTGGATTACTGATCGTACCATATGAATGTCTCGCACAAGGTGGCGATCCATCTCGCGGAGCCACGGATTTATTTTTCATGGAAAGTATCCTGCATTTCAGCAACATATCTGCACGACGTACGCAACGATTCCTTCGAGCGTGCGTTCGATACAGAACCAGTAGACGCTTTGGAAACAGACGAT
>Ga0080006_1142525_pt1 | contig 20524 bp, 10 predicted proteins | sample RS3BMetagenome_FD_69209 | JGI IMG/M metagenome (GOLD analysis project Ga0080006, IMG submission 69209) | Ferric oxide microbial mat and aquatic microbial communities from Rainbow Spring, Yellowstone National Park, USA - RS3B (SPADES... ...
CTCGATCTTAAATATGTCGGGCTCGCCGTTTATGGTAATTTGAACGGCGCCGTGATCCCTGTAGAGCCTGAGGTTCTGTTCCCACTTCTCGAATACGGCTGCAGTATCGTAGGCGTAGACGTTGAGGAAAACTCCCCCTAACGAGTTTGAAGAGGTAGACGAATATATATTGGCCACTGCTCCGCTCGAAAACTTGAGGTTCATGACTGCAGCGTCGTCTATGTCGTAACCCGCCGGGACACCCTTGTTAAAACCGTTGGCTGCGAAAGCCTGGACTTGGGTAACGTCTCCCGCGAAGTACCTCGCCTGGTCAACTGTGTGCGTCACCTGTTCGTGGAGCTGAGTCCCGCTTTTATCCCTGTGTATCCACCACCAGTCCCTTGCGGGCGTACCACCGATCCATCCCCCAATCATCAAAATGGGTGGGTCTTGAGAGAAGGCCTCCCGAGCGTAGTTTACCGACTTCCTGTAGCGGTTCATGTAGCCGGCGGCCGTGATCACGCCTTTTTCTTTGACGGTAGACAAAATCTTCTTTCCCAGATCTAAATCCAGGACAACAGGCTTTTCCACGAAGAAAGGGATACCGCGCTTGGCAGCTTCTACCTCCGACCCGTGCGCGAAAGGCGGCAAGAAGTAATAACACGCGTCCGGCTTCACCTTATCAAGCATCTCCCCCACCGATGGGTAGGCTTCACCCCCGTACTTTTGCGCGAAAGAGCGAGCCGCTTCCGGAACAACGTCGTAAAACCCGGCAAACTGCACGTCAGGAAAGGTGGCAACGCCTCTAGCGTGCGCCTCCGCTATTCCGCCACAACCGACGTAAACAACCTTTAACTTATCCGCCAATTTGTTGGCAGTAAGTTGCCGTGGAATAAACGTATTTCGCCGTTCAACTCGACGTTACGCGGTTACGCACCGCGAAGCGCAAAGAAGGAGGCGGGGAGAAGGTAATGCCAGCCGCTTTCGGCGCCAAACGGTTATACGCATCATCCCAGTGGTCTAATAGGCGTAAAAAAGACCAGGAGGGTTTGGGCGACGGACCTTCGCCCCGGAGCCGGGCGAGCTGCTCGAAGCGCGTTCAGCCATTTGTTATTCCCCGTTCAGCGTTACCGTTGAAGACGCGGCATCGCTTCTCGCTTGAGCTTCACCGCCACCGTTTTTATCTCGAAGGGAGACAACCCGAACCTGACGGTTTTTCCCTCAAACCCAAGGGGACTTTCGAAGTATTCTCCGGTTTCCAACAAGTCTACTTCGCGCGCTGATTTCACAGGAGAGGGAAAAGTGACAATGACGTCCCTCGCCGTGCCGTAAGGGTTGTAAAGCCTTGCTATTATTTCGTCACTGGCTTCGCTAAGCTTGAGTGCGGCTAGCACAATCCCCTTGGGTTCGACCTTCAAAGCGGATATCCCCTCGCATTTGAGCTCACCTGACCGCAAGAAAAGCGGGGGCTCCGCTGTCAGCTCGTAGGCCATTCTTGGCACCTCCCCAGTTTGCCAATCCCCATCATGTGGATAAAGCCAATAGGTCACCACGTGCTCCCCCACGGCGGGGTCCTCCGACTGATCGGTCCAGCGGTCCTCAAACGGATCCCTACGCCTAGGTCCCCTGAGAAGGGTGATCTTAAGCTCGTTACCCGTGTAGCTGTATCCGAACTTATAGCCCGAGATCAAGGACAAACCAAAGCGATGACCGGGTTCATCCACGTCGGCCCACCTGTGCGCTGGCACCTCGACCTTGGTGGCATCGACTTCTTCCCATGCCCGCCCGGGATACTCCATCTGTCCCTCACCAGAAGACGCATCGTCTCTAAACCTCTGTATCGCTCCGAACTGTATCCCGTACGTCGCGAAGGCCGCCGCGAACGAAAGAGGGAAAGCGGCCTTGAGAGTAGAGTATTTTTCACTCCAAAAAGCCCTGAGCACGAACTTTATGGCCGGAAGCCCCCTTATCAAAGAGACCTCTTGGACGAAGCGGGACTTCCCCCATTCTCTCTTAACCGTAATGGTACCCACAATCGGGCCGTTCGATGAAACCTCAATTGACTTATAATCGCGCAGCTCTCTCATGTCCTCCAGGTACATGTTCCAAGCGGGCTCCCCAAAGGGCGCGTTAGGGGGGATATCTTCGTAGAGCTGCAACACCCCTCCCCTTTTCGAGGTGTCAAAGAACTGCCTACCGGAGCGCTTGTCGATCAGGCTAGAAATCAAGCCCGTGGCTGGGTCGAACTCAAGCCTAAAGAACTCATTTTCGATATACCAATGCCCGATGGTCACCCCGTCACCGCTGCTGGGAAGACCTTCTTGTTTGGAAGCCATGCGATCGTCGTCCACCTTTTTCAAATCAACCAATGCCAAAGGCGGTAGCTCCAGCTGCATCAACGCGGAGGCGCCGCCGTCTTCACGCCTCAAGATTTGTGCCCGATCCCCAACGTCGCTCAATTTCGCTTTCTCCACGTCTACCTCAAGGATGGCTTCGAAGCTCCATGGCAGAGGATTGAAGACGTAAAGGTGCGACCCGCTTTGCCGATCAGTCCCCGCCAACTCCATGGAGGCCAATGAACGGTTTTGCACCTCGAAGGCGGAACTTTCGGCCCACTTATACTCCTCGGAAAAGAGCTCATCATAAACCTCTTTGAAAGATGTACCGTCGGCTATGTCGTGAGTGGTCATGAAGAGGAAATTCTCCCACGCCTGCCTTAGCTCCGTTCTGGGATACGGGTAGGACGACGACAAATAGGCCAGCACGGCCAGCTTTTCCGCGTTAGTGAGGTCGGATTCCAATTTCCTCAGCGCTTTTTTCACCCTTGCCTCGGTGGTGAACGTCCCCCTGTGAGTCTTGAGGTAGAGCTCGTCGTTAACGCGAGGCAGTTCGACCGAACTCGCTCTCGACTCCAACTCTGAGAAGAAACCGTGCGCCGTGCCGAAGTCTACGACCGGGAAGTCCCGTTCCCCCCTCAAAGAAAGCGCGTCAGTTACCATGTACTTGACAACGCCTCCCCCATGATCGCCGTACCCATAAAGGTAGAGGAGCAGGTTAATCCCCTGCTCCCGTTTTAACTTCGCCAGGGCCTCCTTCATTTCGTTTTTTCTTATGGGGCCGTCATACCTCATGATGTCGTAAGAATCTCCAATAGTTAAAAATGATAACACCTCAGAACCGTCGGGCGAAGCCCAACGAAAAACGTGGTGAGGAAAGTAGACCGGTTTCTTCATCATCGAGACTTCCCAATCGAGCTTGCTGGTGAGGAAGTAGTTCAAACCAGCCTTCTTGAGTACTTGAGGCATTGTCCACGGGAACCCGAAGCTGTCCGGCAGCCAAGCTACCTTCGGATCCACTCCGAATTTCTCCTTAAAGTAGAGTTTACCGTACAAAAACTGCCTCACCATAGACTCTTCCCCGATCAGATTCGCGCTGAACTCGCTCCAGCTTCCCCCGACGATCTCCCACTGGCCCGCCTTCGCTTTTTCCTTTATCTTCTGGAAAAGGTCAGGATAATATTTCTCCAGCCAACTGTAGACTTGGGCAGAACTCTGAGCAAAGGTTAAAGAAGGAAACTCGTCCATGAGTCTCAGGAGGTAGTTCACCATACCAGCTAAAACTAAATGTATGGTCTCGTCCTTAGTCCACATGAAGGCCAAATCCACGTGAGAATGACCAAGCAACAATACCTTATCCTCGCGCTCTTTGTCAGGGTCCAATTCCCCTACGTAGGAGGGGGAAAATATATGGCTATTCATTGGCCTGCGATAATTCAGCAAAAAGTATGCGGCTTCGATCTGCTACTACTTGCATTGTTTTCAAAGCATGAACTTCCGCGAAAACTCGCTAACGAGGGCGAATTAACTACAGACTTCGCTGTGGGGCTTCCCGGTTCGTGGAGGCGCTTAAGCGGGGGCAACCAAGAGGTATTCCACCATCGTAGGGGCGTTTTCATCCGCGGTGCCTCGCCTGCGTTCCACAGGCAAAGCCTTCCTTGAGTATGGCAAGGCCGAGGCCACATCCCCGTCGGACTGCAGGACGCAAGGGGGCAGGCGAACTCTCCTCTCCTCCCCCCCCCCGCCTGCCCGCCCTTCCGGCAAACTAAGCTTCACCGCGGTTTGCGGCTGCAGCATACGCCGTCGGTCTTAACAAAGCGGATGACCTCCGTTAGAACGGTAGCGCTTTCCATCAAGACATCGCGGGAGAGAATGGCTCCCGCTCCTCATGTCTAAGAAACCGGCCTGAGGAGGGCATCTTAAAAAATGGGCCTCCGAGCTTAAACTTACCCTCAAATGGGCTAGCTGTCCCCGGCTCCGAGAGGCGAGGTTTCGCCCCTTTGAAACCCCCAACCTGTATAAGTCGTCGCCCGAGACCTATATCGATACCTTTTGCTGCATAGGCGGCTTCCATGATCGCGGCCGAAACGACGCCATCGCTTCCCGGCGCTATCGGTTTTCTACCGGACTCCACGGCTTGCACGAAATCCTCGATAACTGATATCTGATGCCCCTCCACTGGCCAATCCCTCCATTCGCCCTTGATATTCACGTATAATTGATGACCAGGCAGCCCGGTGACGGCCGTTCCCAAATCCCCGTAAACCTCAAGGAAGTTGAAACCGGCCCTCTGCGTCCACGCCCCCTCCACGACGCCCATCGTACCAGAAGGCCACGCCATTATCAGGGCGCCTTCATCATCTATTTCGTAAGCGGATGTAGCCCTCGAAGTCATCCCCGTCACTGATGTTGGCGGTTCTCCCTTCAACCAATAGAGCAGGTCCACGCCATGGACACCCAAATCCAGAAGGCCTCCCCCTCCCGACCGACCCTTATCGATGAACCAGTTTCCCGGTGGGAACCACTTGTCAAGCGCTGCCGAATGCGCAACCCTAATCCTCATGAAGGTGACCCGCCCCAGCGTCCCGGCGGATATCAATCCCTTCACTGCGGCGTTAATGGGAGACAACCTTGAGCCGAAGCATATACCGAAGGTCACGCGAGACGCGTAGCTGACCATTTGCTCAGCCTCCGCCCTCTTGAAGGCAAGGGGCTTCTCCACGAGGACGTGCTTTCCTCTAGAAGCCGCCTCTTTGACGTAAGTTAAGTGAAGGTTTGTAGGTGATGCTATCAGGACCGCGTCGACGCGATTAAAAAACGCGTCTAGATCGGGGAAGTACTCAACGCCATGCTTCTTTGCGGCCTCTCTGCCCCTTCCCTCATCCTCATCGTATATGGCAGCAAGCAGGCCTTTCTTCTCCAGCTCGGACGCGTACCCCTCGGCGTGCACGTGCGCCATACTCATCATGCCAAACCTTATTGCCATAAAGTACTTAGGCACCAAAAGATAAACGTAACCTCGGCATAAACTCGACAACTAGTTATTGCTCGTCTTAAGAAGACGTCTAGCTTACGCCTCAGAGCTCTTTCCCACGATATTTTCCATCCGATTCATGCCCTTTTGAGCGAAATTGATACCCTTATGAAGCCACGCGTGTACTCATATCGTGGAGGTTAATGCTGAAACCCGTGCTGGTACCGGAACCCCTCTGGGGAGTTTCGCTGGACCACCTCTTGTACCCCGTGATTCAAGGGCAAAGAGAGGTGGCAGAAAAGCACAGCGCAGCCTTGGGTAAGCTCAGGGTAGCCAATTCTGAGAGGCTTGGATCTCATGCGCTCTGCGCGATCTGCGGTAGGAATTTCGCAGATCAGGTCGATGAAATATGGGAATTTGAGGACGGCGTGGCTACCCTAAAGGGCCTCCAGCCGGTGTGCAGGCTCTGCCGCGAGGCAAGAAATTTCAGATTCTACGGTAGGGGTAACATGTATGAAGCAATAGATTGGATGAAATATCTTGACGGGATTGGGGACGAAGAACTTGCTCAGATGCTAGGAGAGGCCTACCTCCGTTGGAAGAGGCTCAGCTCCATAACCGACTGGACGATACGCGTGGCCACGGGGGCCACGGCCATAGATCCGTCGGATGAAAAGGACCTCGAAAAAGCCTTGAACGAACTCTACTACTTGGACAAAAACGGCAAGAAGAGTCCCTCGCCTCGCCGATGAAGGGATCCAAGCACCGCTAAGAAAATTTCGGAAATTCAAAACAGCAAATGAAATTCATGCCAGTTCGATACTCGCGCCTTTGCGCTGCGCGCGGAAATTATGACGACGCGGACGAACCAACGGACTATGCTAAATTTTTCCCTATCCTGACTGAGCCTTCGGGGAATCGGGGGAAGACTCGGCTGGGTTTTGCGCGCCAGGGTGAACTACCTCTCTCCCCACTTCCACCCTTCCTCTTACTTTTGCACATTGGACTTCGCTGTAATGAAGCGCTTACCGTCGAGCGGGATTGCGGGATGTTTCCCGCGGGGCTGATAGGAAGCGCCGCCGCCGTCGGGTGTCCTTTCCCATCCGGCGTTCCAAGGGAAAGCCCCGCCATTCGCGCCGTGGGCAAGGGGCAAATCGCCGCTCAGTTCAGTTACAAAGGCTTATCGCAAGGTCGCCATCCATCTCTACCGTGAGGCAATTCTTAGTCCCCATATAACCCGATAAAGTTAAATTCGAATAGAGATAGCGTGCGCGCATGGAGTACAGCTTAGACGGAGAATGGGACCTCTACTACGGGCCAGGGAGCATATCCGTCCGCGACATTCAAGATGCAAACCAAAAGCTAAAAAAAGCAATTGCCCGCGTCCCTGGCGAAACACTCCTAGACCTTCAACGGGCAGGCGAAATCCCAGATCCATACTTCGGTGATAACTTTCTTCTCCTGAGGCGTTATGAAGAATACCAGTGGTGGTACCACAAGGATTTCGAGTTCGACCAGCCCGGACTAGAAGGAGTTGATTTAGTTTTCCACGGCATCCAGGGGATCGCCGAGGTTTTTCTAAACGGTGAAAGACTGGGGCGTTGTGAAAACTCGTTCATCGAACACCGCTTCGACGTCAGCGGCAAGCTGAAGGAACTCAATTCGCTGGTGGTCAAGTTCGAACCGCCCCTAGATTGGGCAGCCAGAAAGGCGTACGATGCCATGACCTTGTCGTGGGAAGGGAGGGAGGAAGCCCTTTGGCTGAGGGTTCCGCAACACGCCTTCGGCTGGGACATAGCACCGAGGATAGTTTCGAACGGGATATGGAAAGGGGTCGACCTACAGAAAAGGCGGGAAGGAATAGAGGAGCTCTACTTCGCAACGACCGAGGCAAACGAGGAGAGCGCCACATTAGAAGTGTATTACAGGCTGTCCCAATCTCTGGTATCGCGCGTGCCGCTGACCCTGAGGATAACTTTGAATCCTAGGCGCGATGCTACGGCTCCGCCTAAGTCGTTTGAAAATCTGATCGAGTTCGTAGCGGGTCACCTAAGGCTAGAGGTCAATAAACCACTGCTTTGGTGGCCCAAGGGATACGGAGACGCAAACCTATACGACGCAAAATGCGACCTGTTCGAAGGAAATAGGTTAATCGACTCCAAAGAAGTAAAGATCGGTATAAGAACGGTCCGCCTCGAAAGATCGACGCAGAAGGGGGTTTTCAGATTCTTGATAAACGGAAGACCGATAAGGTTTAGAGGCGCGAACTGGACGCCGTTGGACGCCTTCCATTCCAGAGATGCGAACAGGTTGGCCGACGTCCTCTCGCTCTACGATGACCTAGGCTGCAACATAATAAGGTGCTGGGGAGGAGGGGTATACGAAAGCGAGGAGTTCTTCGATTTCTGCGATGAGCACGGCATAGCCGTATGGCAGGACTTCGCCATGGCGTGTGCCAGATATCCCCAGCACGAAGAGTTCCGCCGCGCGATCGAGGAAGAGGCCGTACAAGTAGTGAGGAGGCTCAGGAACCATCCCAGCTTACTGCTATGGGCTGGCGACAACGAGTGCGACTTGGCCTACGCTGCAGAAAACCTATCCCCATCTGACAACCGGCTGACCAGGGACGTGTTACCAGCAGTATGCAAGAAAAATGACCCCCATAGGCCCTACATCCCCTCATCGCCGTACGTTTCTGAGGGCCTATCATTAACAGATTTACCCGAACAACACCTCTGGGGGCCAAGGGATTACTTCAAGAGCGATTATTACACGAAAAACAAAGCCTCGTTCATAAGCGAGATAGGTTATCATGGATGCCCGAACCCCGATAGCCTAGCGCGGTTCATCCCAAGCGACTCGCTTTGGCCTCCCGACGACCGCTTCTGGCGCGCTCATTCGGTTGAGCACTGGCTCGGGAAGAGGAGAGAGTACAGCAGGATAAAGCTGATGGTAGACCAGGAAAGGGTGTTCTTTGGAGAGGTGCCCGACAAATTAGAGGACTTCGCGCTCGCTAGTCAGATAACCCAGGCTGAAGCGCTCAAATTTTTCATAGAACGCGCAAGGCTTTCGGATAAAATTTGGGGGATAATTTGGTGGAACGTCATAGATCCCTGGCCGCAGATATCAGACTCCGTAGTGGACTACTACTTCAAGAAAAAGCTGGCCTACCACTTCATCAAAAAAGCCCAGAGACCGTTCACGATTGCCATGACCGAGCCATCGGGATGGACCGTGAGCGCAGTAGCGATAAACGACACTCTTGTCCAAGTAAGGGGGAGTTACGAGGTCGAGGTCCCCGGGGAGGGGACCTTGGCGAAGGGAACTTTCTCTGTGGGACCCGCCTCTAGGGAGGTCCTGAGCACACTGACCGTGGTCCCCTCTGAAAAGAAGCTGTTCCTAATAAGTTGGGAGATAGAAGGAAAGAAGTTCACTAATCACTACCTGATGGGGCAACCGCCCTTCGACCTAAATCAGTACCGCCAGTGGCTCAGTTACATAAGCCCATTTACCGACGATCCAACACGAAGGCTGACTTCCTCCCCGCCCTGAAAGGCGAGGCTTGTCATTCGTTTTATCTCGCTTGAAGAGCTACGAAAGCGAGCACCAATTTTGCTCGTTCTTGAAACGCTCCCGCCCATGCCGCCTGCAACTCACCTGGTTCGACGACTTCCGAGATGGGCTTCGCAAAAAACTATTTCTCGGTTCGCAACAGCAACTTTATGGTTTCAACCCCTCCCGCCCCCACCGTGATACCGTAAGCGTTGTCGACTGAAGGGGTTATGGTTTCCCCATCCCGCTCATCCATCGCAGACCGCATGGCCGACTTAACCCGAAAGGCAAACTTGAGCTCGCCGGAGAGGGGGTGAGCCGTCGGGTTCCAAAGCCTGATAACCAATCCCTTACCGTCTTCCGATGGCTTGAAAGCGGTAAGCACCAATTCAGGTGGGATTTCCACAAAGCTAGCAGAGCGAGGGATCGGCTCCTTCAAACCGTCCACGCGCAGTAACAGTGGGGGAGAGAGAAAAGCCTCAGCCTCGTTGTAGGCCGGTTCGCGGGTGTAGGGTATAACGGATATCCTGAACCTCAATTCCTTCAAAAGCTGAGAAGCCGGCGTCTCTATGTCTGGGCCAGCTCCTCCCCTTCTGACGGAAAGATCGGAGCGCGAAAGCCAACCCACCGACCTATAGAGGGTGACCATAAGCGACCTGTTCCCTTCTCCGGGTGACTCATCTGCCCAGCACTCGTAAGCCCCCGGTGCAGCGACCATGAAGCCTCTGCGCGCCTCCCCCGTGCCGCCTTCGGCCGCGCACCAGCCCTTAAACGCGTAAGAGTCACCAGGCACCTCTGCCCACCCCTCCCCACGCGGTAATTCTTTATAGGGGTGACCTACCACACCGAAGGCCGTAGCGCAAAGCACCCTCTCCATCCCGGGCATCGGGAAAGCTACCCTCAACCTGTGGTCCCGAGCGGTATTCGCGATCTTAAAGTCGATATCTATTCTTTTGATTCCTGAGATCAACCTTATCACGGCGTTGACCGGCATTTCCACCAGCTCGGCCGACCTCTTTCTACCGTCGACATGGCTAGGCACCATCATGGAAAATGAAAGGCGGAGCTCCTGCCAATCTGGAAAGCGCACGACCTCCCTTTGCTTCAGGAAACCCTTGCTGCTGATTATTGGACCCTCCGCTGGGTCGTGCGCGTACTCATCGCCGCGATCGCCTTCGTCGACCAAAAGAGCGAACCCGTTAGTCCTTTCTCCGCTAGCTTTGTCGAGAACGCTCAAAGTCCCGTCTTCCTCAGCGGAAACCGCGAAGTACTCGTTTTCTATGCCGTATATCCCCTCAACGCCGCTCCGCGTAGGACCTATAGAGGTTGGCACGGGCCCAGCAATCGGCTTATCGAACGAGTAACCGAGCGGCGGCAAGTCCCGCACCAAAAAGGCCTTAGTGATCAGGTTGCCCGTGAAGCCCTTGTCCTGCTTTTCCTCATGGGTTGGCAGACCGGGCAAGTCTTCGAGTTTCGTGACGGGTACGAACACTAGCTCCTTCCTGTGCAAGTTAACGGGATTGAACACAAAAAACATCGGCTCACCTCCTCCTCCGTTGGCCAAATGCTCAGATATGAAGCGCGCGTCGGCCATCGCAGAACCCACGGCGGCCTCCCTTGCCCTATCAAGTCTTTCCGCGACCTGCTCGTTTACCTCGTCAACGCCAGTGGAACAAATGCTATCGTGGGCCTGAGACCTTAGGACCAACTTCCAGGCGTACTCCTGCGACCTCGGTTTTCCCCCGAGGGCGAGGGCGATTGCCGAAAGCGGCTCCGAATAGGAGGTAAGCGCCCTTTCTGCCGAGAAGTTCTTCTGCTTGACATCGGCTCTCGTCGAAAGCACCCCGTAGTCAACCATTGTGTACTTGGCTCCCCTGAGCTCTCCCCTGTAAACCTTGAGGTTTGCTTCCTTGAGATCTGATGCCAGCTCCTGGGCGTAGTCCTCGACGGTCCCTACGCGGAAGTCGAAAGCCGGTAGCTTCTCTCTCAGCGCGTCCAGTATTGGCTTCAACCGCTGGGAAGACATGTGATCGCAACCATTGGGGAGTAGGATGACGTGCGAAGCCGAGCGCCTCGTTTCTTTTTCCCTTTCTAACAACGTCTCGACCTTGTTCACTGCCTCGGCCGAGTTCTGCTGGGCCGCGCCTTGGCCCTTCAAGGAGAAGAAATATTCGTTTCCGGCGGACATGAAGACCACGGAATAGGGATCCTTTATGCCCAAGGCATTGGCCCAGCAATACCCATTCCTGATAAAGACGGCCAGTACCCTTTCCCCGCCGGGGGCTTCCCAGTAAAACTCGTCGGATAATTCCTCCCCCTCTTCCCCAAGCCCACGATAAAACAAGAAAACGTTCAAACCGAATTGACTCAGGATCGTTGGGAGGGTCGCCACGTGACCGAAGGTGTCGGGCAGGTACCCGACCCTCATGGCGCGGCCGTGGGCCGAAGCCACCCGCATGCCATAAAGTAGGTTCCTGACCAGCGCCTCGCCGCTGGGTATCCACTCGTCTGGCTGGGTGTACCACGGGCCGACTGCGAGTTTTCCCATTTTTACTAAGGAGTCAAATCTGTCCTCGTTATCCGGCCTGATCTCCAGGTAATCTTCGATGGGGACGGATTGCCCATCCAAGGTGAACTTCTCGAGCTCCCCCGTGCTGAGCATTTCAATCACGGAATCGATGACCGTGACCAGCCACTGCCTATAGCTCTCGAAGGGCAGGTACCACTCCCTGTCCCAGTGAGTATGAGGAACGATGAAGACCTTCCTAAACCCTTGAGACATGTCCTTAACGCGCCAGCTGGATAAATGTTTAACGCCCGAAGAAGCCCAAAACTCAGGAGCTCCGCTACGCACTCGCTGCCCCGCATTCATCCGAGTACTGATGTAGCGGGACCAGCGGCAATCCGCTATTCCTACTCGCTGCTTCCTTATCCTTGTGCTGGGAATCTCTTCTACGCAAACTTATAAGCCGACGCCCATGGTCGGTATGAGCTACGATGGTATCATAGTGAGCCCCTCGGGTTATCGCGGGATATGGGGCAGGGGGCTCAATGAAAGCGTTGCCAAAAGAGCAGCCAAGGCTTTCGCGAGGTACGTCGGAGGGGGAGATATAATAGTCGGGCGCGATACCAGAGAAAGCGGACCCTCGTTATCCGCGGCCGTCATGGCCGGTTTGGCAGAGGTCGGCGCGGACTTCACTGATGTCGGCGTAGCGCCCACGCCAGCGATAATTTGGAAGGGCAGAACCGGGGGCTTTCGCGGGGGCGTAGTGGTTTCCGGCTCTCATAACGAACCGGAGTGGAACGGACTGAAGTTCTTCTTGAAGGGAGGACTGTGGCCCACGGAAAAAGAGGTCGAGGAGCAATACGCAATATACCTACGGGAGCACGATGACGGTAACCACGACGCGCCTGCGCATGAAGTAGTAGATTTTCTTGACGACTACGTGGAATACGCCCTGAGTAAGTTAAATTCAGAGCCGGTCGAAGCAAAGCACCCGAGGGTGGTGATCGACGCGGCCGGGGGAGCGGGGATTAGGGTTACCCCGCGTTTATTGCGCAATATGGGGGCAGAGGTATTCGTCATAAACTCGGAAGAGGGATTATTCAATAGAAGGATGGAACCAGTGCCGGAAGCGCTGGGTAGGCTTTCGGATGTAGTCCGGGAAAAGGGAGCCTCGGTGGGCTTCGCGCACGACTGCGACGCGGATAGGCTAACCCTCGCGGACGAAAAGGGCAGACCGCAATCTCCTAACATGACCCTGGCTTTCGTTGCCGAAAAAAAGCTCGAAATGGCATCTAGCAACAAAGTACTCGTGACGAACGTGGCTTCTTCCGCGCTATTTCAGGACATAGCCGACAGGAACGGCGGAAAACTCGTGCTATCGAAGGTCGGTGAGGGACACGTCGTGAGGAAAATGCTCGACGTGAACGCCCTGATAGGCGGAGAGGGGAGTTCGGGCGGCGTGATACAACCGGAGATCAACCTCACTAGGGATGGCGTGATCGCAGCGGGCACCATATTGTCTTACGTGGCGGATGGGGTATCCGTTTCGTCCTTGATTTCGTCTTTCCCCACGTATTACACGGTGAGGGACAAGGTGCCAGGCACAGCGGTAGTAGATGAGCGTATTGTAGAAGCCGTGAGGTCAACCTTCCCGGACGGCTACATAAGCACCATAGACGGGGTCCGGGTGAGCTGGAGCGGGAAGTGGGGGCTTATCAGGGCGTCCCGCACCGAGCCCGTTACGTGGATAACGGCAGAGGCAAAGAGTCAAGAAGAGGCAAGGAAACTCTACGAAATCCTAGCTAAGATAACATCGGACTACGCTACATTTCAGGGTAAGCGACGGGCGAAAGAGGGGGAGGATCGGGAGACCCGGGTCTAGCTCAGAACGGAAACGCGTAAAATTGCATCCATGACGGGCCAATGGATGTCCGGGAATATTGGGATAAAGTAAAGGGGTGTTGGCTAGGGAAAAATGCCGGAGGAACGCTGGGAATGCCCTTTGAGGGCAAGCGTGAACCGAATGACGTCTCCTACTACACGCAGTCGCCGGGGCAGCCGGCCCCCAACGACGACCTGGACCTACAGTTGGTGTGGCTAAAGGCGCTTGAGGAAAAGGGCTTTGGCATCACCTCAGAGACGCTTTCCGAGTACTGGACCAAGTACGTCGTGGTCGACTGGAATGAGTACGGAGTGGCGCGGGATAACCTCAAGGCAGGCCTCCTTCCACCGATTTCGGGGAAATTCAGAAACGGCTGGCAGCACAGCAACGGGGCGTGGATAAGGTCGGAGATATGGGCAAGCGTTTTCCCAGGTCAGCCGAACCTGGCAGCTAGCTACGCCCTTATGGACGGCAGCGTCGATCACGGAGATGGCGAGGGTACTTATGCCGAGCTGTTCACCGCTGCTTTAGAAAGCATGGCATATTTCGAGGGGGACGTTCAGAAGCTCATATCCGCCGCTCTTGGCTACTTGCCAGAGGGAACCGAGACTGAGAAGGCCATAAGGACTGCCCTATCTTCCTACGAAAAGGGCCTCGGTTGGAAGGAGGCTAGAGAAGCGGTTATCCGTGCCACGCAAAGGACGGGGTGGTTTCAAGCTCCAAGGAACTTGGGCTACGTGACAATCGGCTTACTTTACGGGATGGGGGATTTCGGATCATCCATATCCACCGCCGTCAACTGCGGGGACGACACCGACTGTACGGGAGCGACCGTCGGCTCCATAATGGGCATAATCAAGGGCGAAAGCGGGATCCCGGAAAAGTGGAAGTCGTACATAGGTGAAAGCATCAAAACGGTAGCGATCGGTAACTTCACACCCCCAAAGGACCTCAACGAGTTGACCAAGCGTACCGTCGCCCTCGGTTTGTCCGCAGGCGCACTTTACGGCTTCGCCGACTTGGAGAAAGGGCAACTGTTTCCCTCAAGCGAAAGGCCGAGACCGCCATCCATAGATGTCACATCGGTCACGAGGCACGGAGAGCTATTCGACGTAACGCTGGTATACGAACGCGGGGTCGTCACGAGGCCGGAGGTCGCGCTGCCCATATCCATAAGAATCCTGAACAAGGTCGGCTGGCAAAACGCGTTTAGGCTGATCGCCGATCCCGCGCTGACGCTCCCTGAAAACGAGGTCGTTGTGGGACCCCAGCGTGAAACGTCCGTCCGGGCACTGCTTCGTAACGATGGATACGGCTTCGCCTCCCCCGTGCTCACCGTTGTACCTTCGGCATCGAGCATCCCTATTTCTATTAAGGCAACGACGTTCTCCGGTGTCGAGTCAGGGATGACCCTAAGGGCAGCCGAAAACAAGAGCGCGGAGTTCAAGGACGCGGAAGCCTTTGACGAGCTAGGAAGGCCGGCGGGGAGTGTGATTCACGCAGTAGTGACCGATGACCCCGCGCGGACTTGGCATTCCGGGACATCACCGGGACCCCATTCCGTTACGGTTAAGTTCAGCGAGCCAAAGTCGGTTTCCGAGGTGGTCGTGAACTTCGTCCCCAGAAATCCTCCGATCTCCTTCGAGGGGTACGCGGAGACCGCAGAGGGTTGGGTCAAGCTCTTCGAAGAGCTCAACTACTCAGATCCAACGGGCTACCGCGCCCAATTCCCGCCAATCTCCGTGAAGTCGTTCAAATTCCTGATAAAAAACAGCAAAAGAGAAGGCGCCGAACTGAGTCAGATCGAGATTTATCGACCGTCGGTCGGAGTTAGCAAGCAATTAGGCTTTCAAAACCCCCAGAATCGAGGGCTAGCATCCCCCTCCCGGGGTAGGTCGGACGAAAAGTCGTAGGTCCCCGAACCGACCTCGACGATCGTTTCTGACCCCTCCACTCTGGTCGCCAGTACGCCACCTTGTCCGACCACTACCGGCCTTCCCCCTTCCTTGGGGTTTACGCCTTGTAGGTATACCGAGCCCCGGGAGCCCACGGGCAAGGACACCCTAGCGCGGAAGCTGCGCCCATCCACAGACCACTGGAAATGGACGAGCCCCTTAACCGTCCTAATCGACGCCGTTGCGTACTTGAGCCCCAAGTTGAGGGGCCTAAAGATCACGTGCGAGAAAGCGGGCTCATTTTCATCGACAGATATCCCGGCGACTCTCCTGTAAAACCACGAATCGACGCTACCGAACATTATGTGATTGTGGGAGTTCATGGCGCCTCCAGTCAACAGTTCCCACCTTTCCCATAGCGTGGTGGCGCCCTCCCTTATCATGTAGCCGTACCCCGGATAGGAGGGCTGCACCACTAGCGAGTAAGCCAGATCCGCCCTTCCCAAATCGCTGAGCACGTCGAAAAGGTAGCGCGTGCCGATAATACCGGTGTTGAGGTGCCTGTCGTGCTCTACTTCTACGTCGTGTATGAGGTGCTTCGCTACCGCCTCCTTGTCCTTTGCCATGCCAGCCCAAAGGGCCAATACATCGCAGGTCTGGCTGCCGTTCCCGGGGCCGTAGTGATCCTTGTTGTAGAATGCGGAATTAAACGCATCCGCAACCGATGCCGCCAACTCTTCGTACTTTTTGGCTTCATCTCCTCTCCCCAAAAGGGAAGCCATCTTCGATATAAGCGAAAGCGACCTGTGCAAGTACCAGGTGTCGGTCAGCTCGCGCGGCGTCTCGGGCGGAACGATGTGAGATGGAGGGCACCAATCTCCGTACTTTATTATCTTCAAGATTTTATCTGGCGCGCGAGATATCAAGAACTCAACCCACTTTTTCATGGCGTCGTAATGCTCTTTTATGGGTTTATCATCTCCGTAATAAACGTGCAACAGCCATGGGATCTCCAGGAAGGCCACTCCCCACGCCGGATCGGCGGGGTAAATCTTCCAAAACGGTGGGACGACGTCCGATATCTCCCCGTCATCTTTCTGGCTTTCCTCCATTTCGCTTACCCAGTTTTCGTAGAAAGCCGGCATCCAGAAGTTCAGGATGGCCTCCTCGGCCGTCAGCTGGGCGTCTCCCATCCAGCCCATCCTCTCATCTCTTTGGGGGCAATCCGTGGGAACGCTCATAAGATTACTGAGTTGCCCCCTCACCACCATGGAATGTATCCTGTTCAAGACGCCATCTGAACAAGAGAATCCTCCGCTGACCTCGACGTCCGAATGGACGATCTGCCTCGAGACGCTTTCTATTGAGGGGACGGCCGGTAAGCCGGTTATTTCAGCGTACCTAAAACCGTGGTAAGTGAAATGGGGAGCAAACTCTTCGACGCCTTCTCCCTTGAACGTGTAGGAATCCGTAGCCAAAGCCCCCCTGAGGTTCTTGACGTTCAAGTTCCCTTGATCGTCGAGAAGTTCGGCGTACCTTATCTTCATGGTTGTGCCCCTGGGGGCGCTCGCGCGTACTCTTACCCATCCCGTGAAGTTCTGGCCGAAATCGTACACGTAAACGCCGGGAGACGGACTATCCACCGATAGTGGCTTGTCCTCACCAACGACCCTCACGGGTGGAAATGTCTCGGCGACCAGCTTTCCCCTCGGCTGCTCCGCTGCAACGGCTGCTGACCATGAAGAGTCGTCATAGCCTGGCCTATCCCAGCCCTCGCTTTCCTGCCTGGCGTCGTAACTCTCCCCGGCATATATGTCGTCAGAGGTGATCGGCCCGGCGCTCGTCTTCCAAGTGAGATCGGAAGTTATGACCACGCTCTTCCCGTCAGTAGATGTGACCAAAAGCTGAAGCAGAAGCCCTTGTGGCGCCTTATATCCGTACCGGTCCACGTACCGTCCGCGCCCCAGGATTACCCCAAAGGCGTTTTTATCCCTGAGAAGACCCGTTACGTCGTAAACGGAGTAAAGGACCCTTCTGTCATAATCGCTCCAGCCGGGATCAAGAACCCTATCGCCCACTTTCGAACCGTTCAGCCTAAGCTCGTAGTAACCAAGGCCGGTCACGAAAACGAAAGCCGAAGCGATATCCTCCCCGTTGAGGCTAAACTCCTTTCTCATCAGCTGCCCGCCCGTTATCCACGTTGCTTTCCAGTCTTCGGGATCAAGGCCCGTGACAAAGCTGGACCAGTCGCTCCACTCGCTTTCCCTACCCTCTTTATCCCACCACTTAACCCTCCACCGGTACCTTCTTCCTGGGGAAAGGGTTGGTCCGGTGTACGCCACGAACTGAGAAGCGGAGTTTACCCTGCCGCTATCCCATACCTGCTCACCGGATACCGCATCTTTAACCTCAACCCTGAAGGAGGTTTGTACCTCGTCTCTATCCTCGTGCTCCAAAGACCACGAAAGCCTCAGATCGTGCTTGGGAACCCCGAGGGGTTCTCTTGAAAACTCGCACATCAGGTCGCGCGCTTTCATCATGAAAAACAGTGCGCCGTGGGACTTAAGCGTTGGCAACGATGAAGGGGTGGAGGTCGAGGGGGAAAGAAGAAAGAAAGAAGAAAAGAAGGAAGGAAACCAAAAGACATCGCTAGCCATTGTTTTCACAATCTTTCGCACTCAGGCTAACCCTTTCGATCGGAACTGCCTGCCCCTGCCGGGTTTACGAATCAATGGTAGCAAGCTGAGTAAACAGAGATACTCCCTAGCTGAAAAAGAACCCTAAATTCGAAGAAAAGTAATTCCCTGCGTGCACTCGCAAGGCGAGCAAGTGCATGAGGCTCGCTGGTTGAACGAACCACCGCCTTTAGCGGAATACCCCAACACGCGACTTTTCTGCCCCCCTTTGAGCTTTTTTCGATCTAAGAACTCGCAAATTTTTACATTGGAAAAAGAGAACTTCCCTTACACCCAGCGAACTTCTTTCGTCCATAGCAACCTTCCGACCTCCTCCCCGTCCTGAAAGGCGAGACTAGCCCATTTCTTTGTCGTAATCCATCTCTACGGCCTAACGCTACCAAGCACAGGCTCCGATCAAGCGAATACTCAGGGAAGAAACTAAGACGTAATTTTCACCCTCAAAATGGTTAAAAAGGTAACAGGGATAGATCGCATGAAGGTCAAGGACGTTCTCAAATACGGTAACTTGCACCAGTTGGCTGGCGTGCTACCGCTTAGACTGACCGATGGGCCAGAGGAAGGGGTCCGCGGGGCCCTGATTCGCTCGGGATCCGGCTTGAACCTACTGGTTTTGGCCGACAGGGGTATGGACATAGGACTAGCCGAGTTCGAGGGAAAAAACCTCAATTGGAACAGCAATACCGGCTTCCTGCATCCCTCTTATTTTGAGCCCGAAGGAAAGGGGTGGTTGCGGGGTTTTTATGGTGGTTTCCTCACGACGGGCGGCCTTACCTACATGGGTGCGCCGTCCATAGACAAGGGAGAGGTACTGGGCCTCCACGGGAGGGCGTCGTACATCCCCGCGAGACGTTTTTGCGACGCATCTGGCTGGGAAGGAGATGATTACATCATAAGGGTATCCGGTGAGATAAGGGAAACGGCGATGTTTGGCCCAGACGTTTGCCTAAAGCGGGAAATCAAGGTCAAGTTCGGAGAGCGCGCCTTTACCTTAATTGACACGGTGGTAAATGAGGGATATGAAATTACCCCTTTCATGATCCTTTATCACTTTAATCTGGGCTATCCCCTGCTTTCCCCCGCATCAAAATTCGTTTCCTCATCGACGCTTTACGTCCCCAGAGACGAAGAGGCGTGGGAAGGGCACGAAGAATTCGATAAAGTCGAGCCTCCCACCAATGGGTATAAGGAAAAAGTTTACTTCCACGATTTGGCTGCGGACGATCAGGGTTTCTGCTACGCTGGTTTGGTGAACGGTGATTGGGGAGTTTCCTTCAAGTTTCAAAAACATCAATTGAGGAGACTTATTCAATGGAAGATGCTGGGTCAAGGCACGTACGTACTAGGGATAGAGCCAGCCAACTCCCTAGTCATGGGAAGGGCAGAGGAGAGGAGATGGGGGACGCTGGAGGAGCTCAAACCCGGCGAGGAAAGGAAAATCGAAATAATCGTGGAGATACTCAAGGGAAAAGATGAAGTGCAAGAATTCCAGGCCAAAATAAAAGACATAACCGACGGGCAACCCCCTAAAGTAGCCAAAGACGTCGACGAATTCGTGGAGTTGACGAAGAGAGCGCGCTGGTGAATCTGCCAGCCCGGTTCGTTTTTCTGTGGGCGCCAATACCCGATAAGGCTAAAAAAGCAGCCAGTCACCCGACTTGGCTCCCGGCAAGAAGCACTCGCGCGGTCCTGCGTAGCCCGCTCCTAGGGCATCACGAAATGCCGCTATTTTTGGCAAGCTACCTAGCTTACGCCAACCGATTGCTCGCCCGTGCAAAAGAACATCAGGCCATGAAAGGCAGGCCGCGCACAGATGGCGTACTCTGCCAACTTTAGCCTTACCCAGCATATAGCGCGAACCTTGGGTAAAACCTTCCCAACTGACCTCCTCCCCGCCCTGAAGGGCGGGGTTTGTCGTTCGTCTTATCAAGGCAAAAACGCATCGCGCGAATAATCGCGCTCGTTCACGAAGCTCCGCCGGTAGCTGAATTGTTACCTCCTTTCCCGAGGCAGCTGATTGATAAATCCCGTCTATTACGTACTGCATTTTTACTATTGGCTTTGGAGGAATTGGGTTCTCTATTTCTCCCCTTACTGCGCGGACGAAGTCGTTTATCTTCTGCGTGAATGTGTCCAGACGAGGCAGGTGCTGGGGGGTTATGTTAACCATGTAGCCGTTCATGTCGGTGTAAAGGGTCAAGGGACTAAGGCCTATGCCTCCCTTTGTGCCCAGCACTAGCGGATTGCCAAGGGACTCGGCGTGCATGGCCCAAGCCTGCTTGTACACCATGACTAAGTCGTCCTCGAACCTTATGAAGGCAGTGGAGAAGTCCTCAACCTCGAACTTCGCCGGATCCCAGCCCCATATACCGGGTATTTGGCTCGCGCTTACGTCGTGGCCTATGTAGTCGGCCGTCATCCCAGAGACCGACACCGGCGTTGGATGACCTAACAGGTAAAGGGCGGTATCGAGCACGTACACGCCTATATCCAGCGTCACGCCTCCTCCAGCCAGCGATTTCTCTATGAAGGTCTTTCCCGCGTTTGAACCCCAACCTGGTATTCCCCTTCTCCTGCCACCGTCGACGGCCTCCGCGTAGTAGGGCTTTCCGAGGAAGCCCGAATCCGCGAACTTCTTGGCCGCCACCAGGGCTGGCTCGTACCTGCTCTGGAAGCCAACCATGAGTATTTTGCCGCTTTGTTG
>Ga0080006_1160740_pt1 | contig 20498 bp, 18 predicted proteins | sample RS3BMetagenome_FD_69209 | JGI IMG/M metagenome (GOLD analysis project Ga0080006, IMG submission 69209) | Ferric oxide microbial mat and aquatic microbial communities from Rainbow Spring, Yellowstone National Park, USA - RS3B (SPADES... ...
GCGCCCATCCACGTCATCGTCCGCAGCGACAAATCCGATAACTCGGACACCTTCCAGGAGTTCCTCGAGGCCGCGTCGAACGGTGCCTGGTGTAAGGGCGCCGGCCAGACGTTTCTGGGAGGTGTCGGTGACGGCGCCGCCGGGGACAACGGCAACTCGGCGATGCTGCAGCAAACTGACGGGTCGATCACGTACAATCAGTGGTCGTTCGCGGTGGGCAAGCAGTTGAACATGGCTCAGATCATAACGTCGGCCGGTCCGGACCCGGTGCCGATCACCGTCGACTCGGCCAAGAAGATGATTGCCGAGGCGAGGTTCAAGGGCCAAGGCAACGACCTGGTGGTGGACACGTCGTCGTTCTACAAGCCGACGCAGCCTGGCGCCTATCCGATCTTGGAGCCGACTTATGAGATCGTTTGCTCGAAGTATCCGGATTCGGCGACCGGCACGGCGGTAAAAGCGTTTATGCAGGCCACGATAGGTCCCGGCCAAAATGGTCTGGACCAGTACGGATCCATTCCACTGCCCGGCTCGTTTGAATCGAGATTGGCGACAGCGGTGAATGCGATCTCGTGATCGGGGTGAGGGGAGCTCGATGGTGAGTGACAACCAGCCGGGCTCGCGGGCGGGGTCGCGGTTTGGCCCCTATCAGCTGAAGCGCCTGCTGGGCCGCGGCGGGATGGGCGAGGTCTATGAGGCCGAGGACACCCGCAAGCGCCGGGTGGTGGCGTTGAAGCTGATCTCGGAGCAATTTTCCGCCAACGCGGTGTTTCGCGCGCGAATGCTGCGCGAGGCCGAGGAGGCGGGCCGGCTGACCGAGCCGCATGTGGTGCCGATCCACGACTATGGCGAGATCGATGGGCAGCTGTATCTGGATATGCGCCTGATCGCGGGAGCCGACTTGGCCACACTGTTGAAACGTTTCGGGCCGTTGAGCCCACCACGGGCGGTGGCCATCGTGGAGCAGATCGCCGCCGCACTGGACGCTGCGCATTCCGCCGGGGTGACGCATCGCGATGTCAAACCGGAGAATATCCTGGTCACCGGCAGCGACTTCGCCTATCTGGTCGATTTCGGTATCGCCCGCGCCGCCGCCGACCCGGGATTGACGCAGGCCGGCACGGCGATGGGAAGCTACAACTACATGGCTCCGGAGCGGTTCACCGCTGATGAGGTCACCTATCGCGCCGATATTTATTCGCTGGCATGTGTGTTGGCGGAGTGTTTGACCGGTTCACCTCCCTTTCGGGCCGACAGCATGGAACGGGCGGTCGGCGCGCATCTGACGGATCCCCCTCCGCGGCCCAGCCAGCTGCGACCCGGGAAGGTTCCCTCTGCGTTAGATCAAGTGATCGCCAGGGGTATGGCCAAGAGCCCCGATCAGCGGTACGCCACCGCCGGTGACCTCGCGGATGCCGCCCACCACGCGCTGACCACATCCGACCAGCACCAGGCCAGCGAGATTCTGAGGGAAGGCCAAAGCGCAGCCTGGCCCGGCGCCGCCGGTACCGGGCAGGTCGGCGACCGGTGGTATTCCGCTACGCTGGGCGGCTACCCGGACAGAATGGTTCCCCCGGAGCCGTCGCCGGGCGCCGCGACAATGGCTGGTCCCCTGGCTTACCCCGTGCCCGGGGGCACCGCCGGCTGGGGCAGCGCCCCCGGGATGCCGCCGTCCGTTGCGTCCACGGGCCCAGCGGCGCGCGGCCAACCGTCCGTCGCCCACGGGCCCGACTTCACGCCCGCCGGGCCTTCGCCCCGCCGCAAACGCACGCTGTGGATCCTCGCCGCTGCGGCGCTCTTGGTGATCGGCGCCATCGGATACTTGGTGATGCGGCCCTCGCGCCCATCGACGTCGGCGTCCGGGCAAAGCGTGCTGGCTTTCACCGGCATCGACTTCCGTCTCTCCCCGAGCGGGGTGGCACTGGATGCGGCCGGCGACGTGTTCGTCACCACCGAGGGCATGTTCGGGCGGGTGGTGAAGATGGATGCCGGGACGGGTAGCACGACGGTGCTGCCGTTCAAGGGCCTGTATCAGCCCCAGGGGGTGGCGGTGGACACCACCGGTGCCGTGTATGTCGCCGACTTCAACAACAGGGTGGTGAAGCTGGATCCCGGGTCGAACAACCAGACGGTGTTGTCCTTCACCGGTCTCGACTACCCCGAGGGCATAGCGGTGGATAGCGCCGGCAGCGTCTATGTCGCCGACCGGGGTAACTCCAGGGTGATGAAGCTGGACGCCGGGTCGAGCACCCAGACCGTGCTGCCCTTCACCGGCCTCAAGAACCCGGACGGCGTGGCGGTGGACACCGCCGGCAACGTCTACGTCACCGATACCGATAACCAGCGGGTGCTGAAGCTGGATGCCGCGTCGGACAACCCGACTGTGCTGCCGTTCACCGGCGTCACCGCGCCCTGGGGCATCGCGGTGGACAACGCCGGCACCGTCTACGTCACCGAACACGACAAAAACCAGGTAGTGAAGTACGCGGCGGGATCCAGCGCCGCGACCGTTCTGCCGTTGACCGGGCTCAACACCCCGCTGGCCGTGGCGGTGGACAAAAGCGGCAGCGTGTATGTCGCCGACCGCGGCAACGACCGGGTGGTCAAGCTGACGAGCTGAGGTGTCGAAGCGCTACGCCGGCTCCGGGGTGCGTAGAAACAAGTCGTTGTGCTGTCCGGGTGCAGGCGGGGGGTCGGCGGCCACGGCGTCGAAGCTGGCATAGCGCGCCGGGGTACGGATCACCGTGAGGGCTTCATCGCCACCGCCGACGTCGCCGACGTGCACGGCGAGCTCGTTCTCGGCGAACAGCGGGGTGTGGACCACCTGTTTCCAGGTGTAGGTCAGGCAGGCCATCAGACCGCCCTGCTGGAGCAGCTCGACCCATTCGGCGGCGGTCTTGGCGGCCAGCGCCGATTCGAGCTCCTCGGTCAACTCGGGGTAATGCAGAGCTCGCGCGCGCTGGTCGACGAATCGCTGGTCGTCCAGCAGATCGGGCCGGCCGATGATCTCACACAGTTTCGCCCAGTGTTTGGGCACGTACGCGCTGATCACCAGGTACCCGTCGGCGGCCCGGAATGCGTCCGACGGTTGGGTGGCGAAGCCAACTCCTTTGCGCTGCTTGGCCTTTGGTGCCGCATCGGGCTTCGGCAGGTCGCTTGGCTTGTTCAGGTGCAACGTGAGCTGGTTGGCCTGCAGGCCCACCGCGACGTCATACATCGCGACCCGGACGACATCGGCCACCCCGTGCCGCTCGCGGTTGAGCAATGCGGCCAACACCGCCTGGGCCAGCACGTGGCCGCTGGCGTTGTCGACGAGTTGGAACGGGATTATCTGCGGTTTGCCGTCGGGCGTGGGCATCCCGGTGGTCATGCCCGCCTCGGCGGCGACCATCAGGTCGACCCCCGGTCTGCTGCCGTGCGGGCCGTTGCCGCCGTATGCCGACAGGCGCGCGTAGATCAGTCTGGGGTTACGGGAGCGCAACTCGTCGGGACCCAATCCCATGCGCTCCATCACCCCGGGCCGAAACCCTTCCAGCACGACATCGGCGGTGTCGGCGAGCCGCAGTACCTGCTGCGTGCCCTCATCGGTGGTCAGGTCCACCACCACCGACTTCTTGCCCCGGTTGTTCGGCAGGAAGTACGTGGCCAGCGGCGGACGTCCGGGAAGCACCGCCGTGATCTGCCGGGCCGCGTCGCCGGCGGGCGCCTCGACCTTGATGACTTCGGCGCCCAGGTCGACCAGTACCTGTCCGGCCAGCGGCCCGGCTACGTTCTGGGTGAAATCGAGGACGCGGTATCCGTCAAGAGGCTTGGCGGGTGCGCTGTTCGTCATCGGGGCCTCCCGTTACCGGGCCCTGCGCAGGACCGCGGTGCAGTAGTAGTTCTTGCCGAGGGGCGCGTCGGGATCGCTGGACTGCAGCGGCAACCCGTTGTCGCCCAACAGCTGATTCAGCGTTGTGCGCACCGGCTGCCAGCTGCGCTCGGCCAGGTAGGTCGCCACGTCGTTGCGCTCGCCGGGGAAGCCCAGATCACCGAGCGCGATGTCGAGGCCGTTGGCCCGCCACTTCTCGCTCGCGGCGTTCAGCGCGTCGCCGCTCACGCCCGTGTTGAAGAAGACCTCGGCCACCAGCCGACTGCCGTCGGCGCTCAGTGCGGTGATCTGGTCCAGAAGCCGGTCCTGCGCCTCGGCCGGCAGGAAGCCGAGCAGGCCCTCGGCGGCCCAGGCGGCGGGCCGGTCGGTGTCGAAGCCGGCCTGCCGCAGCGCCGTGGGCCAGTCGTGCCGCAGGTCGATCGGGACGAACCGCACCTCGGCCGTCGGCGCCGCGCCCAGCCCGGCGAGCGTGGCGGTCTTGAACTCGATGACTTCGGGCTGGTCGACCTCGAACACCGTGGTGCCCGGCGCCCAGGGCAGCCGATACGCGCGGGCGTCGAGACCCGAAGCCAGAATGACCACCTGGCGGATGCCCACCTGCTGGGTATCGGCGAAAAAGGCGTCGATGTAGCGTGTGCGCGCGGCCATCATGTCGGTCATGCGCTGCATGCCCCACGGGGCGCCGGGCTCGTCGACGTCGGCCGAGTCCAGCACACCGGAGGCCCAGCGGGTCAAGAAGTCGACGCCGACGGCGCGCACCAGCGGCTCGGCGAAGCGGTCGTCGATCAGCCCGTCGCGGGTGGCCCGGGCCCGTCCCGCGGCGACCATGGTGGCGGTAGCCCCCACGCTGGTCGCCAGGTCCCAGGTGTCGTTGTCGGTACGGCCCATGCGAGATAGCCCCTTTCCGTCTGTCCGTTAGCCAGAATAACGACCGCCGCGTCACGCCCCGCGGGTGACCAAGGGCCCCGCCCGGTGCGGCGTTGCGCTCTTGCCCACGGCCCCGCCGCCGGGCAGCATCGACCCGTGATGAGCACAGTGCAGACGACGATGGACAACTGGGTCAGGCGGCTCGGCCTGGAAGGCTGGTCGCTCTTGCTGTACGCGCGCTCAGGGGGCCTGCGGCCGATCCCACCCACCCGAATCGCCGGCGTGCTGCGCGCCCTCGACCGCTACGGCCTGTTGGGGGCCGCGACGGTGATCACCGCCGCCCGCGACCGCGACGGGCTGGCGCTCATCGACGAGCGTGGTCCGCTCACCTTCGGCGAGCTGGACACCCGGACCAATGCGCTGGCCAACGAGTGGCGCCGGCGCGGGCTCGGCCCGGGCGCCACCGTGGGCATCCTGGCCGGCAACCACCGGGGCTTCCTGGAGGCGGTGTACGGCGCCGGCAAGTGCGGCGCGGCCGTGCTGCTGCTCAACACCGGGTTCGGCGCCGCACAGCTCGCCGACATGGCGGCCCGCGAAGGGGTCGACGTGCTGGTCTACGACGAGGAGTGCGCAGCGGTGGTCGCGGACCTGCAACCGCGGCTGGGCCGCTTCCGGGCCTGGGTGGACGCGCCCGGCCCCGACACCATCGATGCGCTGATCGAGCAAGGCGATACCGGCCCGCCGCCCGGCTCCGGCGGCCGCCCCAAGATCATCATCTCGACCAGCGGGACGACCGGATCGCCCAAGGGTGCGCTGCGCTCGGAGCCCTTCTCGCTGATACCCGTCGGCGGCCTGCTCGGCAAAGTGCCGTTCCGCGGCCGGGAAGTCACCGAATGCTGTGTGCCCCTGTTTCATTCGCTCGGCTTCAGCCACGCGATGTATGCGATGGTGCTGGGCTCCACGCTGGTGCTGCGCCGGCACTTCGACCCGGCCCGCGCCCTGGAAAGCGCGGCCGAGCAACGAGCCAGCGCCATGATCGTCGTGCCGATCATGCTGCGGCGCATTCTCGACCTGGGGCCGCAGGCCCTCGCGGAGCACGATCTGTCGGCGCTGCGGATCGTTTTCGTCGGTGGATCCCAGCTCGGCGCCGCGCTGGCCAGCCGCGCGCTGGAAGCGCTGGGACCCGTGGTCTACAACATGTACGGCTCCACCGAAGTCGCCTACGCCACCATCGCCACGCCCGCCGACCTGGCCGCCGCGCCGGGCTGTGTCGGCTCGGTGGTGCCCGGATCGGTCGTCAAGGTGTTCACCGACGACCGGCATGAGGCGCCGCCGGGGACGCCGGGGCTGATCTTCGTCGGCAACGTGCTGACCTTCGAGGGGTACACCGACGGCGGCACCAAGGAACAGATCTCAGGCCTGATGTCCACCGGCGACGTCGGCCACTTCGATCGAGCGGGCAGGCTGTTCATCGACGGCCGCGACGACGAGATGATCGTCTCCGGGGGCGAGAACGTGTTCCCCAGCGAGGTCGAAGGCGCGCTGGCCCACCATCCCGACATCCTCGACGTGGCGGTCGTCGGCGTCGGCGACGAGCAGTTCGGCCAGCGGCTGCGCAGCTACGTCGTGGTCCGGCCGGGCGCGTCTCTGACCGAGCAGGAACTCAAGGACTACGTCCGGCAACGGCTGGCCCGCTTCAAGGTTCCGCGCGACGTGATCTTCGTCGACGCGTTGCCCCGAAACGCGGGTGGCAAGGTGCTCAAGCGGCTGCTGAAAGACCAAGCGCCGCAGGCCTGATCCGCGCGGCGGATCCTGCCCGCGGCGCGAGCGTGGGCCCTATGGACGATTTCCGGACAGTTCCGGTGCACAGGGCCCACACTCGGCCCGCTAAGTGCTGAGGAGGGCCGGCGCCGGCAGGCCAGCCATCGCGGCTCAGCTCGAGGCGCTGAGGATCTTGATCGCGAAGATCAGCGTGTCGCCCGGCCGGATTCCCGCGCGGGGCTCACCGTTGGGGTAGCCATCAGCAGAGTTCATGGCGACCGCGACCGTGGACCCGACCCTTTGCCCCGCGATGGCCTTCTGGAAGCCCGGCACGACTCCGCCGAGCGGGAAGTCGACCGGGGCGCCCCGTTCGTAGCTGTTGTCGAACACCGACCCGTCACGCCCGTCGACGCCCAGGTAGCAGACCGAAACCCGGGCCGTGCCCGGGACCACCGGTCCGTCTCCGGCGTGCAGCGTATGCACCTGGGTCTGGGCCACGCTGAACGGCGCCGTCACGGTCACACGCGGGGCCGTGCTGTCCGTGGGCCCGAAGACCGCGATGCTGCCTGTGGTCCCGGCCAGCGTCCAGTCAGGCGTTCCACCGCTCGCCGGTGCTGCGGTCGGGCACGAGCCGGCCGCGGTTGCCGTGCCCGACGCAGCGAGCGTCAGAACAGTCGCCGCGAGGCAGGCCGCGAGCGCGACGGAGAAAAACACTCGGGGGGATTTCACCGCCGTCACGCTACAGGTACTCAGTGCGTCCCCTGCCGCTGGTCCTCCGGCGGCCGGCCAGTTCGTGTGCCACCGTATCGAATGCCCGCAGCGTGTCCAGCATGTGCGGCTCGTGAGAGTGCGGCTGGGCCGATAACTTGGCGGCGACCAACTCGGCGGCGCGGTTGACGTAGATCATCTGACCGCACATACCCAGGCACAAGACGACGTTGTTGCCGGGGTAGGGAAACCACATCTGGTTGCGGTACATCCCGCCGGGCAATCCAGTGTCGTCGAGGCTGGCGGCGAACGCCTGACGCGAGTCGGGGCCGCCGTCGAGGGTGTCGGCGATCCATGCCGCCGGCACCACCTGCTGGCCGGTCAGCGAGACCCCGTCGCGCAGGAACAGCGACCCGAACCGGATCATGTCGGTCAGGCAGGCGCTGATGCCGCCGTCGAAGAAACCGGTGCCGGCCGTATCCACGCCGATGGTGGCGTCGCGTTGGGCGCCGATGCGGCTCCACAGCAGTTCCGACATCAGTTCGGGCATCCGCTGGGCGCCGGCGACCTCGCAGATCCAGCCGAGTACGTCGGTTTCACACGAGCGGTATTCGAACGGACCGCCGTGGGCCGACTTTTGCCGCAAGGTCAGCAGGAAGTCGCGCAGCGTGGCAGGGGCGTCCGAACGGCTCTTGGGCGCCCACCCCATCGCCTGGTCGAGGAGGTGTATCTCCGCTGCCGGGTCGTCGTAGTTCTCCGAGAAGGCGATACCCGACCTCATGTCCAGCAGGTGGCGCACCGTCGCACCGGCGTAGCCGCAGTTCGCCAGGGCGGGAACGAATGCCGTGACCGGCGCGTCAAGCTCGATCGCACCGGCCTCGTGCAGGGCGCCGACGACGGCCGCCACCAGCGACTTGCTCACCGAGAACAGCAGGTGCCGGGTCTGGGCCCGCAGGCCGCCGCGGTACTCCTCGGCCACCATCGACCCGCGATGGGCGACGGCCCACCCGTCGGTGGCGGTGGCGGCCATCACCGCGCCCACGGTGGTGGCTGCCCCGCGGGTGCTGATCGCCGCAAGCTCGGCCACCGGAGCGCCGGCCGGGGGCAACGTCACGGTCGGTCCGGCCCCGCGCGAGATCACCGCGGTCGGCACAAAGTCGTCGACGTGCTGGAACGACCACTGCGAATAGGGCGGCGACAACCAGTTGGCAAGTGAGATACCGGCCGGGGCGCTCACGCTCACGCTCGTGCGACGAGCCGCGAGACGATCGGCGTGGCCGGCGCCAAGGGGATCGAGGCGAACTTCGCCTTGATGCCTGCGATCCAGTGCCGGCAGCGCTCGGTGAGTTGGTAGTCGTCGGTCTGCAGGTGCCCGCGAGTGACGAGCACCCCGAGTTGGGCGCCCTCGCAGCGCAAGTCGCCGGGCGCCGCGACACGCATGTAGAACGCCTCGGATTCGTCGATCACCGTGGCCCAGTCGTCGGCGGGGCGCGCAAACGAGACGCGTCCGTCGTCGTGCAGGTGCCACACACCGGTGCGTGGCGTCGCGGTGAAGAGCTCGAGATCCGGCGAGGTCTCCGACATGATCACCTGACCCCAGACCTCGTCCTCGCCGTAGCCGCGCTCCCAGCGCGCATTGATCTCCCCGATGTCGAGCTCGTAGTCCACGTCCATGTATTCCAGCAGGTGGAAGAGGAACAGCGGCATGTCGGCGTAGGCCTCGGTGGTCAGGTTCGTCATCGGACTGGCACCGCTCAGGCGCGGGTTCACCTCGCCGAGGTAGAGCTGGTCGGAGTCCAGGTCGTGCAACAAGTCCACCTCGAAGTAGCCCAGGTATCCCTCGCGGCTCAGCACGTCGCCCAGCTTTCGCACCATCTCGCGCGCGGCGTGCGTCTGTGCGGGCGGCAGCGCCTCGCGCCAGACGTCGTTGCCGCACCAGGCGCCCTTGCGCGCAGTCAGTTCCGGGTAACCGACGAGGCTCGTCATGGCGGGGCCGATCACGGTGCCGTGGCGGGTCACGGCGCCTTCGATGCACACCTCCACATTGCGGATGCGTTTCATGACTTTGACCTCCGGCTGCCGCGCGAGGTCAGCGGCGCAACTGTCCCAGTCGCGCCGGCCGCGCACAAAGAATGTTGCGTCGCCGGCGTTGCCGTATGCGGCCTCGACGACGAGATCATCGCCCAGTCCGGCGCTTCGTGCGAGCGCTGAGAGCTCGTCGTAGGAGCCGGCGCGCCCGATCGCGTGAGGCACGCTCGTCACGCCCGCCTGGTCGGCGAGACGCGTCATCACAAGCTTGGAGCCCAGGCGTTGGCGCAGCTCCGCCGGGGGATGCATCACCTCGAGTTCCGCCTGCTGCGCGAGGGCCTGGGTCTGCTCGTCAAGCATCACGAAGCAGGCCTTGCCGCCGGGCCCACGTTCTGCGATGAACTCGAGTGTCTCGGGATCGGCCAGGAGGTGGTTGCACACATCTCCCATGGACCCGAAATCGACGCGGTCGCGCCGCCGGGGCACGAACACGCGCGGATGTGTGCCCTCGAACGAGTCGAAGTAAGTCAGGTAGAAGAAGTTCCGCACCCAGCGGTCGATGCCGAGCAGGTTGAACGGCGTCGGCGAGATGAAGTACAGCGGCACCGTGTTGGTATGAAAGAACGCGCGTAGGTCCGAGAGGCCGTTCAGGGGGCGGCGCGGCTCAGACCCGGGACCGTCTGCGTGCACGATCATGCCGGCCGCGGTGACGTCGACGCTACGGCGGTGAAATCACACAGCTGCATCAGACAAGTGTGCATGCCATGACCGTGCCGCAGTGCGGGGTACACCCGAACGCCGGCCGCGCGCTTTCCCCGTGGCGACGTCACGCGAGCACCCGGGTGACCTTCTCGGTTTCGATCCTGCGTTGCTGAGCCGCGGGGTCGGGATTGGCCACCTGAACCAGCGAGGCGCCGACGGCCATGATCGACAGCAGGCCGTCCACCAGATCGCCCGCCCGGGTCCATGACGCGCTGGACAGCACCCGGTCTTTCGCCGTCAATCCCCTTGCCGCGGCTGAGGTTTGGCATTCGCGTAAGATCTCCTGCACCGACCGGCCGGCGAGTGCCGGGCCCGGGTGGCGTTCGGGCACGATCTGGTCGCCGTGCACGCGGACCGCGGTCGCGTAGTCGGTCACGCCGATCGGCAGGCCGGGAGCGGGGCGCCCGAAGGGGTCCAGGGACAAGACGGCAACTTCGCCGCCGGTCGGGCCGGCGAGGTCCGAAGCCTGGTCCAGCCGGTCGGCGGTGCACAGGGCGATGGCACAATCGGCGCCCGGGTCCGCGTCGAGCACCGCCTCAGCGCCGATCCACCACACGCCGAACAGGACGGCCGCCGTCTGCCAGTGCGCCGGCAGCAGGATCACGACCCGGCTGGCCGGCCCTGCGCCCAGTTCGTCGCGCAGCAGGTTGGCGGTCTTGGCGGCCCAGTTGGCCAGGGTCGCCGCGGACAGTTCGGTGCGCTCACCGGTGGCGTCGTCGTAATAGGTGATGCGCGGTCCGACCGGGTCGGCGCGCAGCATCGGATCCAGGATCGCCCCGCTCAGCGTGATCAGTTGATGCATTCGGGTTTGTCGGAGCCCGCGGTCAGGATCGGCGACGGCGGCGGCACGTTCGGGTCGCTGCCACCCCCGGGGCTCGACGCGCCGGCGGGCATGATGGAGCCGGTCCCGGACAGCCCCGAACCCGGACCGGTGTAGTCGTTGGCGAGCACCACCTTGACCGAACCCGGCGCCAGCGAAGTGTCGGGGACGACCGGCAACCCGCCCAGTTCCCTGGCCACCTCGTGGGCGCCCATGTCGTCGGCCTTGGCGGCCCGGACCTGACTGGCCTTGACGTGGCCGCCGTCGTTGTTGCCGACGCTGCCGGTGGTGAACCCCTTGGAGCTCAGCACGTCCGACACCGCCGCGGCCAGGCCGTTGATGTCGGTGTCGTTGACCACGCTGGCGGTGGTCTTGGCCGGGCTGTAGGCGAGCTCCTCGGTCTTGCCCTGCGCCTGTTCGTGCAGCAGGCCGGCGACCCACTCCTGGACCTGGTGCGGGTCGACCCGCACCACGCTCTGCATACCGTCGTCGCTCCAGCCCGCCCCGTCGAGCACCGGGATGGTGGCGAACGCGACGTTACCGCCGGCCAGCTTCTGCATCTGCTGGACGAAATCCATCACGTCCCAACCGGAGGAAATCACCACCGAACGCTGGATGGCGGCCTCCAGCCGCTTGACCGTGGCGGGGCTAGACAGTGTCTTGCCCGAGATCACCCGGTGGGCCAGCGAGGCCATCACCACCTGCTGGCGCACCACGCGGTCCAGGTCGCCGCGGGGCAGCTCGTGGCGCTGGCGCACGAAGCTGAGCGCCTCCGGACCATCGAGCCGTTGCTGGCCGGCGGGGAAGTCGGCACCCGAAAGCGGTTCGAACACCGGCTCTTTGAGGCAGACGTCGACGCCGCCGAGCGCGTCGGTGATCAGGGCGAAGCCGAGCAGCCCGATCTCGGCGTAGTGGTCGACGGTGACTCCGGTGAGGTCGCCGACGGTCTTGATCAGCGCCTCGCGCCCGGCCTCGGTGCCCTGTGCCGCGGCGTCTTCGGGGGAGTCGCCGGCCTTCACCAGGCTGACGCGCTTGGCCTCCCGTGTTTGGCCGTAGACGCCGTTGATCTTGGTCTTGCCCAGTCCCGGGGCCGTGACATAGGAGTCGCGGGGAATGGAGATCGCGGTGGCCGACTTCCCGCTGTTGGGGATCCGGATCAGGATGATCGTGTCGGTGTTGGTCGCTTCCTCGTCGCCGGCGCGCAGCGTCGCGAGTTCCTCGGCCGAAAGCGGGTTGCCGTGCGCGTCGGTGCGACTGTCCAGGCCGACCAGCAAGATGTCGATCGCACCGTCGTCACCGCCCTTGCCCAGGGACGGCGCGGACATGTGAAAGATGCCGTCTTCGAACGAGCGCACGTTGCTCCACGCGATTCCGGTGCCCAGCACGATCAGGATCGTCAGCGCGGCAGAAAGCACACGAACCACACGCTGCACATTTTGCACAAGCATCACACTAGGTTACTTGCGGCACATTCGCTTCCCGGGTAGCCAGGTGCGGCGTGGCCCGAGCTCTTCGGGCCGTGCCACACTCGACACCATGTCAGCGAGGATCGTGATCACCGGCGCCGGCGGGCAGCTGGGCAGCTGTCTTTCCGCACTGGTGGCCGCTCAGGGCCGCGACGCGGTGTCCTTCACTTCGAAGCAGTGGGACATCACCGACCCGGCCGCCGCGGAGCGGATCATCGAGGGCGGTGACGTGGTGATCAACTGCGCGGCATACACCGACGTCGACGGGGCCGAGAGCGACGAGGCGGCTGCGTACGCGGTCAATGCGGCCGGCCCCGGACACCTCGCGCGGGCGTGCGCCCGCGCGGGCGCCCGGCTGATCCATGTCTCCACCGACTACGTGTTCTGCGGCGTGTTCAAGGGCGGCGTTCGTGGCGACCTGCCGCGCCCCTACGAACCCGGTGACCCCACCGATCCGCGCGGCGTCTATGCGTGCAGCAAGTTCGCCGGCGAGCAGGCCGTGCTTGTGGCGCTGCCGGAGGCCTCGGATGGCCCGGAGGGTGTAGTGGTGCGCACCGCCTGGGTCTACACCGGCGGCGCGGGCAAGGATTTCGTCGCCGTCATGCAGCGGCTGGCCGCCGGCGAGGGCCCGGTGGACGTGGTCGACGACCAGGTCGGGTCACCCACCTACGTCGGCGACCTGGCCGCCGCGCTGCTCCAAGTCGCCGACGACCGGGTGCCCGGTCCGATCCTGCACGCCGCCAACGAGGGCGCGGTCTCCCGCGTCGAGCAGGCCCGCGCGGTTTTCGAGGAATGCGGCGGCGACCCGGAGCGCGTGCGCCCGGTCAGCACCGCCCAATTCCCGCGGCCGGCACCGCGGCCGAGCTATTCCGCACTGGGCAGCCGGGAGTCCGCCGCGGCCGGCCTCACGCCGCTGAGGCCTTGGCGCGCCGCACTTGCCGCGGCGCTGGCGGCATCTGGCGGGGGTGCCGCGGCCGATCGACCCGTACCCGCTGCGCGATGACAGACGTCCTGCCCGTAGTGACGGTGACCTACTCACCGGGTCCCCATCTGGAGCGGTTCCTGGCGTCCCTGTCGCTCGCCACCGAGCGCCCCGTGAGCGTGCTGCTGGCCGACAACGGCTCCACCGACGGGACCCCACAGGAGGCGGTGGAGCGCTACCCCAACGTGCGCCTGTTCGACACCGGCGCCAACCTCGGGTACGGCACCGCGGTGAATCGCGCGGTCGCACAACTGGCCGAGAGCGGGGACATCGGCGATGACTGGGTCATCGTCGCCAACCCCGACGTGCAGTGGGGCCCGGGCAGCATCGACGCCCTGCTGGACGCCGCGAGCCGCTGGCCGCAGGCCGGCGCGCTGGGTCCGCTCATCCGCGAACCCGACGGGTCGGTGTACCCCTCGGCGCGCCACCTGCCCAGCTTGATCCGCGGCGGCATGCACGCCGTGGTCGGACCGTTCTGGAGGGGCAATCCCTGGACGCTCGCCTACCGCCAGGAGCGGCTCGAGCCCAGCGAACGGGCGGTGGGCTGGCTGTCCGGCTCGTGCCTGCTGGTGCGCCGCTCGGCCTTCAGCCAGGTCGGCGGTTTCGACGAGCGCTACTTCATGTACATGGAGGACGTCGACCTGGGCGACCGGCTCGGCAGGGCAGGCTGGCTCAACGTGTACGTGCCGTCGGCGGAGGTGTTGCACCACAGGGGCCACTCCACCGGCTACGACCCGGCGAGCCATCTGGCGGCCCATCACAAAAGCACCTATCTCTTCCTGGCCGACCGGCACCGGGGATGGCGGCGGGCCCCGCTGCGCGGGGCGCTGCGGGCCTCCCTGGCGCTGCGTTCGCGTCTCATGGTGCGCAATACGCTGCGCTCGATCGGTCGGGAACGCAGACGGAATCCGGCAGAAGGGCGGCGCTGACGTGGCAAGTCTCCCGGTGGACGCGGTCGTCCTGGTCGGCGGCAAGGGCACCCGGCTGCGGCCGCTGACGCTGTCGGCGCCCAAGCCGATGCTGCCGACCGCCGGGCTGCCGTTTCTCACCCACCTGCTCTCGCGCATCGCCGCGGCGGGCATCGAGCACGTGGTGCTGAGCACGTCCTACCAGGCGCACGTCTTCGAGGCCGAGTTCGGCGACGGGTCCAAGCTGGGCCTGCAGATCGACTACGTCACCGAGGAAAAGCCGCTGGGCACCGGCGGCGGCATCGCCAACGTCGCCGACCACCTGCGCCACGACACCGTCATGGTGTTCAACGGCGACGTGCTGTCCGGCGCCGACCTGGGCCGGCTGCTCGACTTTCACCGAACCTGCCACGCCGACGTCACCCTGCACCTGGTGCGGGTGGGCGACCCGCGGGCGTTCGGCTGCGTGCCCACCGACGAAGACGGCCGCGTCACCGCCTTCCTCGAGAAGACGCAGGATCCGCCGACCGACCAGATCAACGCCGGCTGCTACGTCTTCGAACGCGGCATCATCGACCGCATCCCGCGCGGACGTCAGGTGTCGGTCGAACGCGAGGTGTTCCCGGCGTTGCTCTCCGATCCCGAGGTGAAGATCTGCGGCTACGTCGACGCCAGCTACTGGCGGGACATGGGCACGCCGGAGGACTTCGTTCGCGGGTCGGCGGATCTGGTGCGCGGGATCGCCCCGTCGCCGGCGCTGCGCGGCCACCGCGGCGAACAGCTGGTGCACGACGGTGCCGCGGTGGCCCCGGGTGCGGTGCTGATCGGCGGCACGGTCGTCGGGCGGGGCGCCGAGATCGGGCCCGGCGTCCGGCTGGACGGCGCGGTGATCTTCGACGGGGTCAAAGTCGAGGCGGGCAGCGTGATCGAACGCTCGATCATCGGGTTCGGCGTCCGCATCGGTCCCAGGGCGCTGATCCGTGACGGGGTGATCGGCGACGGCGCCGACATCGGCGCGCGCTGCGAGCTGCTGCGCGGTGCGCGGGTGTGGCCCGGCGTCGCCATTCCCGACGGCGGGATCCGCTACTCGTCCGACGTCTGAGCGGTTTTGGCCCTGGCCGTCACTCTAGCGTGACACTCGACGTCGGCGGTCACTCTGGCGTGACACTCGACGTCGGCGGTCACTCTAGCGTGACACTCGACGTCGGCGGTCACTCTGGCGTGACACTCGACGTCGGCGGTCACGCTCGGCGGGTCGCCCGGGCCACCAGGTATGCCAGCGCGTGATCGGAGCCCGGCGGCAACGCGTCGGCCGGCCACCACCGCAGGTCCTGGGATTCGTCGCTGATCGTGATCTGCGCTCCGGCCGGGGCGTGTGCCACGAACTGCAGGTCCAGGTGACGGGTCGGCACGCCCAGCGAGCAGGTGACCGGGTGGGCGTGCACGGCGGCCAGCTCGGGCTCGATGCGCAGGTGCGCGATGCCGGATTCCTCGGTGGCTTCGCGCAACGCGGCCGAGACGACGTCGACGTCGGTGTCGTCGCAGTGCCCCCCGAGCTGCACCCAGCGGCCCAGGCGCGGGTGCAAGGTCAGCAGCACCCGGCTGCCGGTGTGGTCGAGCACCAGTGCCGACGCGGTGACGTGGCCCGGTACGCAATCGCGGCGGCAGGCGTCGGCGCGGGCGTGCACGAACGCGAGGACGGCGTGCCGCAGCGAGTCCTGGGCGTCGTCGGGGGCCCGCCATTGCGTGAGGATCGCGATCGCCGAGTCCCGGACCGTCACCGCGACGCTCACTTGCGGATCAGCAGGTCGCCGACCTCGGCCGGGTCGCGGACACCGGCCGGCTCGTCCGGGTAGCCGATCGCGACGGCGCCCAGGGGTTCCCAGTCGCCCGGCAGCTCCAGCTCCGCGCGGACCAGGTCGGCGGCGAAGATCGTCGAGCCGATCCAGCAGCTGCCCAGCCCGCGCACCGCCAGCGCGACCAGCAGGGCCTGCACGGCCGCGCCCACCGCGACGGTGAACATGGTGTGCTCGGCGGCGGTGCGGGCCGGGTCGGGATAGGCGTGGGCGCCGTCGGGCACCAGGAACGGGATGACGAGTTCGGGGGCGTCGTAGAGGATCTGGCCGCGCGCCACCCGCCGTTCGATGGCGTCGGCGGGCCTGCCGTCACCGGCCAGGTCGGCGCGCCACCGGTCCTTCATGCGGTCCAGCAACCGGGTGCGAACGGCCGGGGTCTGCAGCCAGACGAACCGGACCGGCCGGGTGTGGTGGGGCGCCGGCGCGGTGAGGGCCTCGGCGACCGCGGCGGTGACCAGGTCCGCCGGCACCGGCCCGGCGCCGAACCGGCGCACCGACCTGCGTAGCAGCTGGGCCTGCCGCCGACCCATCTGGACGGCTTCGGCCGTGCCCAGCCAGAACAGGTCCTCTTCTCCGGGCCGCAGCAGTTGGCGGGCGGTGGTGCCGTCGTCGTGGACGGCGAGTCCGCGCACCACGGCCACCGGCATCCCGGTCAGCTTGCCCTTGACCAGATCGCCGGCCGCCGCGATCTCGTCGGCGACCGCGACCTCGGTGACGAGCAACTCGTTGCCGTGCCGGTCGACGGTCCCGGAATAGCTGTGCAGCACGGCCAGGCCGGCGGCGCCCACCGCCGCATCGATCTGCCCGTTGCGCCAGGCCCGGCCCATGGTGTCGGTGACGACCACGGCGACCTCGACGCCGAGCCGCTGCCGCAGACCGGTGCGCAGCGCCGCCGCGCTGGCGTCGGGATCCACCGGCAGCAGCGCCAACTCGTCCCGGTCGACGTTGGAACCGTCCACGCCGGCGGCGGCCTGGACCAGACCGAGCCGGTTCTCCGTGATCAGGGTGCGGCCCTTGCACGCCAGCACCCGCACCGCCTCGTCGTCGACCAGCTTGCGCCGGAGCCGATCGCGCTCCTGGGGATCCTGCGGCGCCGGCACCAGCCGGCCCTCGCACTTGGACACCACCTTGCTGGTCACCACCATGATGTCGCCGTCGCGCAGCCACGGCGCGGCCGCGGCGATCGCCGCGGACAGGTCGTCGCCGGGCCGGAACTCGGGCAGCCCCGCGACGGGCAGGATCTCGATCGACGAGGCCGAGCCGTGCTCCTTCATGCCGGCACGCCCGCGAGGTCGAGCCCGGCGCGCACCATTTCGGCCGTCGCGTCGGGGTCGGTCATCAACAGCGGGATCGAGCGCACCGCGACCCCTTCGATCTCGGCCTCGTCGCCCTGGTGCACCAGCCAGCAGTCCAGTATCCCGGTGGTGCGGCGTGACCCGTAGTGGCGGCCGACGGCCTGCGCGGTGGACTCGACCCCGATCGCGGTGAGGCATGCATCGGCCATGCCGCGCAACGGCTTTCCACCGATGATCGGCGAGTAGCCGACCACCGGGGCGGGGACCGAACGTAACGCGGCGCGGATGCCGGGTACGGCCAGGATGGCGCCGACGCTGACCACCGGGTTGGACGGCGCCACCATGACGACGTCGGCGTCGGCGATGGCCGCCAGCGCTTCGGTTGCGGCGCTGGCCTTCTCGGCGCCGACGAACGCGAAGCTGTGGGTGGGTACCCGGGCCCGGTAGCGCACCCACCATTCCTGGAAGTGAATCGCACGACGGCTGCCGTCGGCCGGGTCGGTGATCACCACGTGCGTCTCGCAGCGGTCGTCGGTGGCGGGCAGCAACCGCGCGCCCGGTTGCCAGCGGTCGCACAATGCCGTGGTGATCTGGGACAGCGGGTAACCGGCGTTGAGCATCTGGGTGCGCACGAGATGGGTTCCCAGGTCGCGGTCGCCCAACGCGAACCAGTCCGGCTGCACGCCGTAGCGCGCCAATTCCTCTTTCGCGTGCCAGGTTTCGTCGCGGTGACCCCACCCCCGCTCCGGGTCGACACCTCCACCTAAGGTGTACATGCAGGTGTCCAGGTCCGGACAGACACGCAACCCGTGGATCCAGGCGTCGTCCCCGACGTTGACGATCGCCGTCAGTTCGTTGCCGGTCACCGTGTCCGGGATCCGTTGAGCGGCAAACCGACCAAGCCCGAGCAGCCGCTGGACGCCCAGCAAAAAGCGGGCGCCGCCGACGCCGCCGACCAGAACGGTGACTTTCACTGGAGCTCCACAGGGCCTGACAGTACCGCCCGGCCCCGGGGCCCGTTGGGCCCGTTGGGGTCGCCGTATCGATCCGCATATGACGTGACGCCAATGTGATCGACACGCCGGGGGCCTAAAACAACGGAAACGCCGAAAATTGGTCACGAGATGATATGGAAATGCACCCAAGTGCTTGACCCGGCAGGTCAAGGCGTGTCTAATCACAACAGTGTCATTTCCCGGTTGGCCGGCCGATTCCGGTGTCGCAGACCGAGATTCGATCACTTGTTCGAATTGTCTGTTTATCAGAGCTGTCTGTACATCAGAACAGAGCGAAACACTCACTCTCTCCACCTAGTTGAGGAGGCGGACAACCGCATGTCTTACGAGCACCTTCGGGGCGTCATGGCAAACGCAACGCACACCACCATCAGCCCGGCCCCGGCCGCTCTTCCCCGGCCGCACCTGACCGTGGTTCCCGATATCCCAGTCGAATTCGAACCCGAGCCGCTGCCGCTGACCCCGGAGCAATGGCAGGACCGCGCGCTTTGTGCGCAAACGGATCCCGAGGCCTTCTTCCCCGAGAAGGGCGGCTCCACCCGGGAGGCGAAGAAGATCTGCCTGGGCTGCGAGGTGCGCCATGAATGCCTTGAGTACGCCCTGGAGCACGACGAGCGGTTCGGCATCTGGGGCGGCCTGTCCGAGCGCGAGCGCCGGCGCCTCAAGCGGGGCATCGTCTGACGCCCGTAGCATGACGCGGGGGGTTACTCGTCGTCGATCGTCGGGTCGATGACCGAGGGGTCGACGTTCAGATAGATCGCGACCTGGGCCACCAGGATCTCGTTCAGCAAGTCTCCGAGCTCGAGGGTGTCCTTGGCTCGTCGCTCAATTGGCTTGCGGAACAACACTATTCGTGCCCGTGTGGCATTGCCCCGGACGTCCACGCCGGCCGGGATCAACCGCGCCAGTGCGATGGGCCCGTCGGCGACGACTTCGGGCGGCCACTGCACACTGTCGGGGTCCTTCGCGGCGATCCGGGGGATTTCGTCGACCGCCACGTCGAGTTCGGCGAGTCGATCCTGAAAGCGCCGCTCGATGGGTTCATAGGCCTCCAGCACCGCCATGTCGAACCGCTCGGCGCGGCTGCGCCACCCCGGCACGGTTGGCGGCAGCAGCGGACCGCGCATGTCACGGCCGCGTCGGGACGCCCGTCGGGATAACCGGAGCGCGGCCGAGCGGCGCGCCGTTGGCCCGGCCGGGGACTGGTCGCTTCGCGAATAGCCCACGCCCCCGATGGTAACGGTTGGACATCGCCGGTCGAACGGATGCGCGTGTCCGGCGCTTGCGCGGCGTTTGCGCACGATAGCCTGTCGATCGTGAAGGTTCCCCGTCGCTGTTGCCGGCCCGGGTGTCCGCACTACGCGGTGGCGACCCTGACGTTCGTCTACTCGGACTCGACGGCGGTCGTGGGTCCCCTCGCCACTGCGCGCGAGCCGCACTCGTGGGACCTGTGCGTCGGCCACGCCGGCCGGATCACCGCGCCCCGCGGCTGGGACCTGGTGCGGCACGCCGGCCCATTGCCGGTCCCCGGCAATCCCGACGAGGACGACCTGGTGGCCCTGGCGGATGCGGTGCGCGAGGGCGACCCGGCCGAGCGCGGCCGGGGTGGCACTTCGGCGTCGCTGAAGGCTTTTGACGGCTTCGCCGATGCGCACGCGCGGGGCACCGGGGCGCAGGCGACCGCGCCGAGCGTGCTCGCGTCTCCCGAGCGCCGGTCGGGACGCCGCCGCGGGCACCTGCGGGTGTTGCCCGACGCCGGCGACTAGCGCCGGTCCGGGCGCGTGTGACCTACCGGGGGTTCCGCTGCAACCGGTGCGATCAAAGTCACTGCGGGCCTATAGGCTGACGCCAAGAGTTCACGTCGTCAGGAGTCCTGCATGTCCCGGCCCGCCGCGACTGTCCACCGCGTCGTCAAGGCCTACGACGTGCGGGGGCTGGTCGGCGACGAACTCGACGGGCCGCTGGTCACCGACCTGGGCGCAGCGTTTGCCAGGCTGATGCGCGCCGAGGGTGCCCGGAAGGTGGTCATCGGCCACGACATGCGGGACAGTTCGCCGACGCTGGCGGCCGCGTTCGCCGCCGGGGTGACCGGGCAGGGCTTGGACGTGGTGCGGATCGGTCTGGCGTCCACCGATGAGCTCTACTTCGCGTCGGGGCT
>Ga0080006_1161688_pt1 | contig 20496 bp, 19 predicted proteins | sample RS3BMetagenome_FD_69209 | JGI IMG/M metagenome (GOLD analysis project Ga0080006, IMG submission 69209) | Ferric oxide microbial mat and aquatic microbial communities from Rainbow Spring, Yellowstone National Park, USA - RS3B (SPADES... ...
TAGCACTGTTTCCAAATTTTGTTACAGTCCTTGTAAAATATCCGCTGATATTGTAAACCTCAAGATGATTTTCATGGACAATAGGTACTTTTTTCATAGTATATACAAAGTATATCCTAATAATAAATTTTTCCATCAAATTACCATATTAATTATATCCAAAAACCTAAATTTTAATCATTCGGAGATACTGGTCTTTAAAAAAATTAATTAGTGAAAATTAATTTCAGGGATAATGAAAAAAATTAGGTTATCCAGGGAGTATGGCGGTTGGGTAACACTTACCCTCACATTTGTTCTATTTCTTTTTTATTCTTATATAAATAAAGATTATAAAGGTTTAATTTTTTGGGTGCCTGCATTCCTTGGTATTTCAATATTCGATAGAAATTTTTTCGAGTTTGATAAAATCACTCTATTTTTTCTATCAATAATAATATTATTTTCTCTAATCTCAATTTTTCTCTACTTTTTTGTATTAATTCCATATACTTTATTTCTCATCTCATATTTTCTCAGGCAAAGAAGAATAAGCACATACCTTGTAACACTTTTTGGTCTCTCAGGGGAAATATTACTTCTATTTTTTTCCCTCAAATTTTTGGGCCTTGAAACCCTAATTCCATTTTTCATTCTTATCTATCTTTACGGTGCACAGTTCGGTGTGAGTTCCTTCATAAAAGGGAACTTTACATTATCCTTGTATAATATTTTGCCTGCATTTTTAATCATCTTTAGCTATCCAATATTTCTGGTTTCATTGATAAGACTTTTTTACTTTAAAATTAAAAAAATAAAAACTATTGGTTTAATAGAATCTTTTTCTTACCTTGCAGTGATTGTGTATTTTATTCTTAAAATTCTCTTGTCTCCCCAGGTTTAAGTATCACCACCTCGGCAATCCCCTTTAATTCATTCTTCAACTTTTCAGGATCCTGTCTTATCACATCGAACGTATTATAATGTATTGGTATTACTGTCTTTGTTTTGAGCATCTTTGCCGCAAGTGATGCCTCCCTTATTCCCATTGTGAAAAATCCTCCAATTGGTAGTAGAGATATATCAGGAGAATATAGATCACCTATAAGCTTCATATCACCGAATATGCCCGTATCCCCCGCATGGTAAACAGTTTTACTTCCCTTTATAATAAAACCGCAGGGAAGGCCTCCAGAATGTTCAAAATTGTCAGAGCTTATTCCTGATGTATGTAAAGCATAGACCATTGTAATCTCTTTACCCTTGAATTCAAAGGTTCCGGAATAGTTCATTCCAATGGCATTTACACCCTTTGATGATAGGTACTCAGCAAGCTCGTATATTGCAACAACACTTATGTTGTTTTCCTTTGCTATTTCCATTGTATTACCAAGATGATCTCCATGACCGTGTGTAACTAGGATTAGGTCAGGATGCAGGTCAGAGGGCTTTACTGGCGATAATGGATTACCTTCAATGAACGGATCTATGAGTATCTTGACACCATCATCTATCATTACTGCAGAATGTCCATACCATGTAATTTTCATAAAATCACCTCACATAGTTTCTAAACATTTTGGACATACATACATATTTTTATAGAAAACTAGATGGGTGGAGAATCTTCCGCAAACATCGCACAATCCTGCATATGCCTCCTTTTCCTTCTCCTCTTCAGTATATTCCTTCGATTTTTCTTCAGCTATGAATAGAAGATCTGGTGAAATCTTTACAATATCATTCTCAGAAAGAAGACCTACAATTGAATCTCCGCTCACCACCGGCAGCTTTCTTATCTTCTTCCTATTCATCATCCTGGCAGCAACCTCAAGTTTCTCATTCTCATCAATAACCACCATAGGTGTGGACATTATGTCACCTAGTTTTATCTCTGATGGATTTATATCCCTTGCCACCACCTTGACAACAAGGTCCCTATCCGTTACTATACCCACTGGAATTCCATCCTTTGCTACTATTATTGTACTAATGCCCTTCTGTACCATCTTTTTTACAGCTGAAGAAACATCAGTGTCTATGTCAAGTATCATAGGGGATCTGGACATCAACTCTTTCACCCTTATCTCTTTCATTCTTTTCCACCCTAATTAAACATGGATAAAATATTAAATAAATTTTTTCTTTTAAAAGCCTAGCAGAAATCCTTTATAAAAAAATAATTTATTATATTTTTTATTTATTCTATGAGTGTTGCATAACAAGAATTTCATAATTAAATTCTCTCTGAAATTTATTCTATTGATCGAGCTAATTAAATACCAAGATTTATTTTAATTAATGTACCATTTCTATTCCATCTATAATCCCTCAATTTTGATAGAAATACTTATATTTATATTTTAAATAATATTTATCTAATGCTTCCACTTAAATCTAATACCTATTTCTGAGAATGGCTAAAAATCCGTTAAGTGAAACAATAATCAAGTAGAAAGATTGTTACCAGATAATGTTAAGTAAGATCCTTAGATATGATTCCTACTAAGACCATAACCTGGAAAATATTTTTAACCTGGCCGTTTTTTATTGTATCAAGATGGAAACACCATTGATGAAACAGTATTACGAAATTAAGAAAAAATACAAGGATATGATACTCTTTTACAGGGTAGGTGATTTTTACGAGACATTCGGGGATGATGCCAGGGTAGTTTCAAGGGAGCTAAACATAGTTTTAACATCTAGGAACAGGGAAAGGGAGAATATACCTATGGCGGGAATACCCTACCACGCACTTTATTCATACATAGGTAAACTTGTAAACAAGGGATATAAGGTGGCACTATGTGAACAGCTTGAAGACCCCAGGTATGCCAGGGGGATAGTAAAGAGGGATGTTGTTAGGGTTTTCACTGCAGGGACCGTATATGAGGAGGAGCTCCTTACATCTGTGACAAACTACATTTGTTCAATAAGCATAGAAAATAATGCAGCAATAGTATTTGCAGATGTTTCAACGGGTGAATTCAGGGGTACTTGGTTTACCGAAGATCCTCTAGAAAGTACAATCTCAGAGATGCAGAAAATAAATCCGAGGGAGGTGGTAGTAGCAAATAATTTACCAGGAGAGCTTAAAAATATACTCGAGCAAAAGGGTATACCCTATAATATAGAAAATGTGGACAGGTTTGAATCAGCAGAGATCCTGAAGAGGCATTTCCCCCTCGAGAATATTGATAACGAGCAGTTACTTATTGCATCTGGAGCGCTTTTGAAATATCTTGAAAAAACAAATCCCGATGCCTTCAGGTCCCTTGGAGACCTGAGGATATACAGGACAGGCGATTACCTCATCATGGATGATACAACAATGAAAAACCTTGAGATATTCAGTGATATCAGGGGTGAGGAAAAAAATTCATTACTTGGCATACTTGATTCCTGTAACACAAGGATGGGAAGCAGGATACTTAGGAGATACCTTTACCATCCCTCAATAGACGCATCAGCAATAAGGGAAAGATTAGATTTTGTGAATATATTTTTTAAGGATACCATCTCAAGGATCTCGCTCATCGAGTATCTAAAAAAGCTTCCTGACATAGAAAGGATATGGTCAAGGGTGGAGGCTGGAAGGGCCACACCCCAGGACCTTATTTCACTAAAAAGGTCCTCTGCCACCATAGAAGAAATAATAAATATCCTTTCATCTATAAATGGTGTTGAGGAACTGAGGAAAAGGATAGGTTCAATGAAGGAAATAGCTGAAAAGATAGAGAAGGCAATAAATGAGGATTTCACAACATATAGAATAAAGGAGGGTTACGACCAGGTTCTTGATAACTACAGGAGGATAATATCTGAAAAGGAGAAGATGATACAGGAGATCGAGAGGAGGGAATCTTTATCAACTGGAATAAAGAATCTCAGGGTGGGTTACAACGATGTTTTTGGATACTATATAGAGGTACCAAAATCACAGGTATCAAGGGTCCCTACATATTTTATCAGGAAGCAGACATTAAAGAATGCTGAGAGGTATACTACACAGGATTTACAAAACCTTGAGTACAGTGTTGCAGATGCAAGGGTAAACATAGAGTCAAGGGAGGAAGAGGTATACAGGAAACTTCTTGAAGAAATTTCAAAAATGGGTGATGTAAGGGCTAATGCAAACGCAATTGGAGAGCTTGATTTCTATGTCACCATGGCTGAAATTGCAGCAAAAAGGGGATATACAATCCCTGTTGTGGATGATTCAACAGAGATAGAAATAAAAAATGGTAGGCATCCAGTCCTGGAGATCCAGGGGAATTTTATTCCAAATGATGCCTATCTTGATACTTCAGGGAACAGGTTTATTATTTTAACAGGGCCAAACATGTCTGGGAAAAGTACATATATGAGGCAGATAGCCCTAATAATCATAATGGCACAGATAGGCAGTTTTGTTCCAGCGGAGTATGCGAGAATAGGTATAGTGGATAGAATCTTTACCAGAATAGGTGCTAGCGATGATATATTGAGGGGAAGAAGCACATTTTTAAACGAGATGGTGGAGCTTGCAAACATACTCAACAATGCCACAAAAAGGAGCTTTATAATACTTGATGAGATTGGCAGGGGAACGAGCACATTTGATGGATTGAGTATAGCCTGGGCCTCTGTTGAATATATACACAACAGGATAGGTGCAAAGACAATATTCGCAACACACTATCATCAGCTCATAGAACTTGAGAAACACCTTGAGGGTGTAAAGAATTTCCATATGCCTGTTGTTGAAGAGAATGGTAGGCTCGTTTTCACAAGAAAGGTGAAGAGGGGAGGTATTAATGAGAGCTATGGAATAGAAGTGGCGGCAATGGCAGGTATTCCATCAGAGGTGCTTGAAAGGGCCAAGGAAATACTAAGGAAGATCGAGGAAGAGAACGTGCTTGAGGTAAGGAAGCACAGGGTTTCCCAAAGAAGCCTGCTTGAGATAATGGTTTTAGAGGAATTGAAAAAAATAGATCCAGATAGCATTGATAGCGAGGCTGCAAAAGAAATATTAAAGAGATTGAGGGGGATGCTTCAGGGGTAAATCCAGGTACCAGATTTTCCCTCGTATGCCTCCTTTAGCCTCTCTGGGCTCGTAATTAAGACCTTTCTTCCACCATTCTCCAGAAACCTTATTGCTGCAAGTATCTTAGGACCCATGCTACCTGGCTTAAAATGCCCCTGTAAATAATACTCATGGATTTCCTTAACAGAAGAGCTTTCTATGCCCTTCTGATTTTCCTTTCCATAGTTAAGGTAAACCATATCCACTGCTGTTAAAATTATCATCTCTATTGCATCAATGTCCCTTGCAAGTGTGGCAGCACCGAGGTCCTTGTCTATCACACCCTCTACACCCATTAATGATCCATTCCTCCTTATAACAGGGATACCCCCTCCTCCCACTGCAATAACTATGAATCCTGATTGTAATAGATTTAATACCGCCTCTCTTTCAACAATTTTCTTAGGATCTGGTGATGGAACAACTCTCCTCCATCCCCTTCCTGAATCCTCTATCATCCTCCATCCCTTTTCCCTTATTAACTCCTGTGCCTGATATCTTGTGTAAAAGGGTCCTATGGGCTTGGTAGGGTTCTTGAATGCAGGATCGTTCTCATCCACCTCCACCCTAGTAAGTATTGTCACTATTTCCCTGTTTATTCCCCTGTTTTTTAAAACATTGTTAAAGCTCTGCTCCAGCATATAACCTATCATGCCCTGTGACTCTGCCCCGCATACATCCAGAGGCATTGGTGGTACAATGTCCTTTGCTTGCTCATTCTGAAGAAGTATTGCACCCACCTGTGGCCCGTTCCCATGCGTGAGTGCTACCTCCCTTCCCTCGAAGATCCATGAAATGCTTTCTGCGGTCTCCCTTGATCTCTTGAACTGGTCATCTGCCGTTCCCTTATCTCCAGGTCTTAGTAATGCATTTCCACCTACTGCAATCACTATCCTTTCCATTCTTTCACCCTGAGAGAATTCAGGTATGCATTATTTCTATATAAATTATGATTCTGCAACAGAAAATAAAATATAGATGAATTTATCTTATTTATAATTATGAGTATTCTCATTAAGAATGGCCTGGTTATAACACAGAATATAGAAAGGAAGATCATTAATGCAGATGTTTACATTGAGGGGAATTTTATAACTGAGATAAATAAAAACATACCACATGAGGCAGATTATGTGATAGATGCAAGGAATAAAATAGTTATGCCAGGACTGATAAATACGCATACACACGTTGGAATGAGCATGTTCAGGGGAGCAGTGGAGGATCTTCAGCTCGACAAGTTTCTTGAGAGAACCTTCCAGCTTGATGCAAAGAGGAAGGAGGATGACATATATTATTCATCTCTACTCTCCATGGCAGAGATGATAAGGACAGGAACTACATCCTTTCTCGATCTTTACTATGATGAACACATAATAGCCAAGGCTGTGGAAAGATCGGGGCTTCGGGGATTCCTTTCATGGGTGACCTTAGACAGGGAATTCACAACACAAAGGGGTGATCCATTGAAAAATGCTGAGGAATTCATATCCTCACACAGGGGTAAGGAGAGGATAATACCTTCCATAGGCTTCCAGGGTGTATATGTCTGCTCTGACGAGACACTTATGAAGGGGAAGGAAATAGCTGAAAGGTATGGAGTAATAGAGCATATGCACCTATCTGAAACAAGGAAAGAGGTATATGATTATCTAAAGAAAAAGAACAAAAGGCCCGTTGAACACTTAAAGGAAATAGGTTTCCTCAATAATAACCTTGTTGCAGCGCATACGGTATGGCTAACGATAAGGGAGATAGATTATCTTTCCCAGGCAGGAGTGAGTGTCTCCCACAACCCTGTTAGCAATATGAAGCTTGGCACAGGTGGTGAAGCGCCCGTACCAGAGATGGTAAATAAGAATGTTAATGTTACCCTTGGCACTGACAGTTCTGTAACAAATAACAACCTTGACATGTTTGATGTAATGAAGACCACAGGTCTTATGCACAAGAATGAGAGATGGGACGCATCAGTACTTTCATCACAGGCAATACTTGATTTTGCAACAATAAATGGTGCAAAGGCGCTCAAGATGTCTTCACTATTTGGATCAATAGAGGAGGGAAAGTTAGCAGATATAATTATTGTGGATCCATTCCCTTCAGGCATTCCACTGAAGAAGGAGAATGTTGTTCCAAACATTGTCTATGGATTAAAAGGAATGAACGTTACGCACACAATAGTGGATGGAAAGATATTAATGGAATGGGGTAATATATTATCCTTTGATGTTAATGAGGTAATTTCCTTTATGGAGAATGTTTAGAGAGTGTAAATGATAGCAAATACAACGGCATCGTTTACCAGGTTCTCTATTTTGCAATATTCGTTCGGACTGTGTTCCACAGGGTCAAGGGTTGACCATACTACTGCAGGGAAACCCTTCCTTCTAAGTATTGCAGCGCAAGTTCCTCCTCCAATGCCTATTAATTTAGGCTCTATCCCCCTTTTTTCCCTCAATACATTTAACAATTTTTGTACTATCTCAGAGTTGATGTCGGTGGTGCCTGCACTGTCTGCCCTCTGAACAACCGTAAAATCTATTTTTGCACCAGTTCTCTTCTCCACCCTAGAACAAATCTTCTTTACATCGTCTATGACATCATCTATAGAATATGCTGGAAGGATCCTGCAATCAAAATAGAAAACATCCTTACCTGGAATAGTGTTTATATTCTGTACGTTCGCTTCCCTCTTTGTGGGTTCGAATGTGGAATATGGTGGTATGAATATTTCATCTTTCCTATCATATTTTTCATGTAACCTTTTGTCTATACTAGATGCAAGATCCAATGCAATCCGATGCGCATTTAAACTTAAATCGGGCCTGGACGCATGGCCCTGCTTACCATTAACGGTGATTGAAAACCAAAGAATTCCCTTCTCTGATATCTCTATCTCACTCCCATTTTCATTCCCCGAATCTGGGACAAGGAATTCATCCTTTTCTCCAAACTTGTAATTATTAACAACGTAATCAAGACCATATCTGCTACCCATCTCTTCATCGGATACAAGGATAATACCTATGGAGTTCTTTGGTCTTACCCCAGATACCTTCACTGCCTTGAAGGCATAAAGGGCACCAACAAGGGATTGACCATTGTCTTCACTTCCCCTGCCATAGATCTTTCCATCTTTGATGTAGGGCTTGAAGGGATCACCATCCCAGAGTGATCTGTCACCCTCTGGCACAGTGTCCATATGTGCAACTATCCATATCGTTTTATCCCTATTTTCACCAAATATCTTAGCTATAATATTTGGCCTTATGAAACCCTTATCATCCCTTGCGTCAACTCTTTCTAGAACATCTGGACCAATCTCCCTTAACTTTCCCTCAAGAAAATTGGCCCTGTCTAGCTCGCCCTTCCCACCAGATTCTGGGCTTATTGCCACTATGGGTATCATTTCCATAAGTGTCTTTACCATATCATCCTTCATTGAGATTACTATATCCTCAATCATTTTTTCCACCCTCTGCAAGCTCAGGGAGGAGCATAGGTATGCCTTCCTCAATCCTATACCTTCTTCCACAATTCTTGCATGTTAGTATTCCTCTTGTTATCTCCTCCCCTCCCTCTATTACCTCAAGGGAGAATTCACCCAGGCATACTGGACATCTAAGTATATCCAGTGTTTCCCTTTTCATACTGGATTTGCTGTTGCTATTATTCCGAACAGGAGCCAGATTGCATATATTATAGTTACTATGGCCACTATCCAGAATATTATGTTTAATAACCTGATCCTCTTCACACCCATGTCCAGTATTATTCCCCTGAGGCCATTAAGGGCATGATAGGTCACTGAAATTATGAATACTATGTAGAATGCCTGCCACCAGGGATCCTGTAGTCTCTCAAGTATTTTCTGGAATAGTATGTTGTTTATTCCATATGCATGAGCAATTATAAGGTGAACGCCTAGGAAGAATACCATAAAGATTGCTGTAATCATCTGGAATAGCCAGGCAAGTGGCTCCATGGTTTTCTTTACACTCTCATTGAATGCCATTTATGCACCCCCTATAAAGCTTGATGCAACAAAGTAGGTTAGGAGTAACCAGCCTATAAGACCAAGGACCATCATTATCCAGAAGAATAGCTTTCTTCTCCTTGTACCAATGCCGAACTCCTGGACAACAAGCCTTATACCATTTGCGCCATGGTAGAAAATAACAAGGAAGAGTAAAATGTCAAGGGCAACAAATGGCGGTGATTCAACAGTGCTAAGAAAATTCTTGTATGCAATACCACCATTTAAAAGCTGTGAAAGAGCACCAAGATGCATATAAAGGTATAGAAGAATTACAAGGCCTGTTAGCCTGTGGAGAATAAACGCGATACCACTCTGTAGATGTCTTCCCTTTATATTTATCCAGTTTAATGAATCCTTAAAGGACATTCAATCCTTCACCCCCAGATGGAAAAATCTCTTTAATTCATAACCTGCAGCCTGTACCTTCAGTTTTTGTATTGCTCCAGCAGGATCTATGTCCTTTGGACATGCCTCAGAGCATTCTGATGAGAAATGGCATCTCCAACAGCCCTCGGCATCGCTAACAACGGCAAGCCTGAGGTTCTTACCCTGGTCCCTGCTGTCCGCATTGAACCTGTAGGCTGCTGCAAGGGCTGCAGGCCCTAAATAGAAAGGATCGCTTACTGCAACTGGACATGCAGCTAAGCATGCGCCACATTTTATGCATAATGTGAACTGTTTATACTTTGCAAGCTGCTCTGGAGATTGCAAGAGCTGGCCCTCTGGATTGTCCTTCCTAACAAGGTAAGGCTTAACACTCTCGTGCTTTTTAAAGAATTCATCAAAGTCAACAACAAGATCCCTTATCCATTTATAGCCAGCAAGGGGTTCAAGTGTAATTACCTTCTTTCCTATCGTCTTTATCTGCGTTGAACATGCGGTCCTGGGGAAGTTGTTCACCATTATTGCACATGACCCGCATACCTCCATCCTGCATGATGCCCTGAAGGAAAGTGTTCTATCAATATTATCCCTTATGTAATAAAGGGCATCGAGTATTGTTGTTCCATTCTCCACCGGTACCTCATACTCCTTGTACTCCCATTTCTCGGGAGTACCCTTCTTTATCCTAAATATTACCTTATCCATGGGATCACCTCAGTACTTCCTCTCCTCTGGCTTCCATTTAGTCGTCCTTACGGGTATGTAACTAAGAACTACTTCTCCATTTACCTTCTGTGCTATTGTGTGCTTCATCCAATTAACATCATCCCTCTTTGGATAGTCTGTCCTGTAGTGAGCACCCCTACTCTCTTTCCTTGCAATGGCACCAAGGATCACCACCTCCGCCACCTCAAGAAGATTATCAAGCTCCAGGTATGTGAATAAATTTGTATTATATTCCATTACCTTGTCCTCCACGTAAACATTCCTGAACCTCTCCTGGAGGGATTTTACTGTCTTTAGAGCATCCATGAGATCCTTTTCGTTCCTGAATATACCCACCTTCTCCTGCATGGTATTGTTTAGTTCCCTTCTAAGCATTGGTACTGTCTCACTTCCCCTCTCCTTAAATGCATCAACATAAATCCTATTCTCCTCTGCCTTTACCTTATCCATGTCAATATCGTTCATCTTTGCATCCTTTACATATAAAGCCGCATTTCTTCCAGATATATCACCAAAAACAAGGCATTCGGCAGTTGAGTTTGATCCTAGCCTGTTTGCACCATGAATGCTTATGCAAGAGGCCTCACCAGCAGTGAATACGCCCTTCACAGGCGTTTGTGTATCATTATCAGCATGTATTCCACCCATGGTATAGTGTGCAGCAGGTCTTACTGGAAGAGGCTCATCCTTTGGATCAATTCCATTAAATTTCAGGGCAATGTCCCTTATAGCAGGAAGCCTCTCCTTTATTTTTTCATCACCCAGGTGCCTTAGATCAAGTAATAAATATGGTCCCCAGGGGCCCGTAAAGCCTCTCCCTTCCTGTATCTCCCACATCATTGACCTTGAAACCACATCCCTAGGAGCTAGCTCCATCTTCTGGGGTGCATATCTTTGCATGAACCTCTCGTTCTTGTTGTTTAAAAGATATCCCCCCTCGCCCCTGGCACCCTCAGTGATTAGTATACCCGACGGAACAATACCTGTTGGATGGAATTGAATGAACTCCATATCCTTTAGCTGCATTCCAGCCTTAAGTGCCATTGCAGCACCATCACCTGTAACAGTATGCGAGTAGGTGGTAAATGAATATAGTCTACCCAGGCCACCAGTTGCAATGATTAATGCCTTTCCCTGGAAAAGAACGAACTCCCCGTTTTTCATGTTTATTGCTGTAAGGCCTGAAAAGCCTTCCTTATTAATTATAAAAGAAGTTACAAAGTATTCTTGGTACCTTTCTATGTTTTCATAAACTAGCATCCTTTCATAAAGGGTATGTAGTGCATGAAAACCTGTCCTGTCTGCGGCATATGTTGCCCTAGGGAAGCTATGGCCACCAAAGGGTCTCTGGGCAATCCTCCCGTCTGGGAACCTGCTCCATGGGCAACCCCAGTGGTCAAGATCGAGTATCTCCTTAGGCATCGTCCTTACAAACAATTCAACAGCATCCTGATCGGCAAGGTAGTCACTGCCCTTTATTGTATCATAGGCATGGAGATCATAGCTATCTCCCTCATAAAGCACTGCTGCAGTACCACCTTCTGCAGCTACTGAGTGCGATCTCAGGAAAAATAGCTTTGAAATTACTGCAATTTTTATGTTTTTATCTGTTTCGGCAGCAGAGATTGCTGCCCTCAATCCCGCCAGGCCTGCACCAAGTATCAATAAATCTGCCTTTATCTTCTCCATGGGATCTACCTCTTTAAGTTAATTTCTATATGGAAATACAATATTTAAAAGATTCGAATTCTATTCTTCAAACTCTAACTCAATCTCCTTATAGCCCTGCTTATAAAGGTCCTTTCTGTGAGCCTCAAGCATGTTTATTTCTTCACCGTTCATTTCAGCATAGGTAAAAACGTTACCCCTTTTGTAAACATCGCTCAACCTTTCCCTGTAATTAAGATCCCTTAGAAGATGGTGATCAAGGACCACCTTATCAATCTCCCTAGATATTTTTTTGAGGTTTTCACTGCTTCTTTCAAGATCTATTTGGGAAAACTTGTAACCGAGGAAATAGGTGGGAGGGCCATCTATTATTACAATATCCGGGTTTTCCTTAATTATATATTCTGCAACAGATTCTACTATAGGTCCCTCCACATCAGATGTGAACAATATTTTCTTATTCTTTTCAACAACCACAGAAACCACATAACCAAGCCTGGATTTCTCATTTCCATGGTGAAAGGGTGGTGAAAACTTTATGGAGGTACCTGAGATATCATAAACCATTGAATCTGCAATCTCATAATTTTTTATTTTATTTATAAAATAATCTGCCCTGATTTTCTGGCTTCTATTTATGTTGTTTACCGGGTCCTTTATAATTAATCTTCTATCATAAAAATCCTCCTCTGGATCATAATGGTCATAGTGATAATGTGTTATAATTATTACATCACTTTCTTTAGCAATTTTCCTTATTTTCTTTTTACATTCCATTAGTTTTTTATATTCTACCTCCGTTGGTCTTAATCCATATCTATATGGTCCAAGGGAAGCAGATGGATCTATGGATATCCTTATTCCAGAATCTATAAAAAGGGCCATGGATCTTACACCCTGAGAATCGGAACATAGAAATTTTACCTCCATGGATTGTGCTATGCCTAAATCTTATTTACGCTTTTCTTATTTAAAATAGATAATTTATCAATTTGAAGGAACAATTTCAAATAAATTAAATAATAAATTGTTTTTAGAGATTTTCATGAGCGTATCAAGATCCGAGATAAGAGCGCATAAGAGAAAAATTTACATCTCTGTTTTAAAATTCCTGCTAATATTAAGGAGAGTAAATAAGTATGCAAAGAGGGGAAAGAGTGATAAGGTAAGGGAGCTCGCAGAAAAAAATGTAAAACTTTTTTATAAGCTTGGTCCTACATTCATAAAGCTTGGACAGATTTTATCTTCTAGAGGGGATATGTTCCCACAGGAGTATATAGACAAGATGTCTGAACTTCAGGACATTGTACCACCAGCACCCTTTGAGGAAATAAAAAGGGAGATAGAGGAGGAATATGGAAGGCCATTGAATGATGTTTTTGAATACTTTGAGGAAAGGCCCATATTTTCCGCGAGCCTTGGTCAGGTTCATATGGCCAAATTGGGTGGCAAGACAATAGTGGTAAAGGTTTTAAGACCGGGGATAAGGAAAAGGGTGGAACTTGATCTTGGTGCATTAAAAAGTATGAGAATTATGCTGAAGACAATGATGGGTGAGGATTTTTATTTCATGGCACAGAGGGTTTTATCGGCATTTGAAAAGAGTATTTACGATGAGATGGACTATAGAAAGGAGGCTAATAATCTTCTTGAAATATCTGAAAATCTATATTCCAGGGAAAAGGACCTCAGAATACCCGGTATATATATGGAGCTTGTAAGGGAAAAGGTATTACCAATGGAGTACATTCCTGGCATTAAAATAACTGATGTGGAGAAGCTTAAGGAGAAGGGATTTGACCTAAAATCTCTTGCAAGCAGGGTGGTGGAGGTATTTACAACTATGGTGATAAAGGATAATGTATTTCATGCAGATCCACACCCTGGGAACATATATGTGGATGAAAACGGGCATCTAATACTCTACGATTTTGGAATGGTGGGAAGGTTAGATAAAAAAACGAGAAGAAATCTCTTTATGCTTTACAATGCACTTATCTCCAGGGATGCGGACAGAATAATAGATGCAATGATAAGGCTTGACGCCCTAGATCCATATGCCGACAGGTATGTTATAAAAAAGGGTATTGTACTCGCCCTGAGATCTCTCGAGGGTGAAAAGGTAAGCGAATATGAGGTAAGGGAGCTTGTAAATTTTGCAAACAAGATATTTTATGAATTCCCATTCAGACTTCCAGATAACCTTGCACTCTTTATAAGAATGTACGTTTTGATGGAGGGTGTGGCACTTACTTTGGATCCTGAATTTAATATGTTAAACTCAATAGGCAAAATTTTGGATTCCCCAGGGATGAGAAGGGAGCTAGTAGTTAGTACTTTATCAACCGAACTAGAAACTATAATGACAAATTATAGAACACTAATGAGGTTAATTCCTAAAATGAACGATTATCTTGATATGCAATCAAACTATACAAAATATGAAAAGGAGAAGGGTTACGAGTACATCATTCCTGGATCAATATTCGTTGGAAGTGCTGTACTTGCTATTAATCATCCATTTATCTCTTTAATAGGCTTTGCCCTATCAATTGGACTTTTCATTTATTTCTATTTGAAATGATTAATCCACCTTTACCTTGGCTGCCTTTCCAATCGGTACTGTTACTGTAAGTACTCCATTCTCATATTTGGAAGAGGCCTTCTCCTCATCCACATTGACAGGGAGTAAAATCCTCTTGTAGAATCTTTCAGGTCTCTGCCTTACATGAACAAGTGCCTTTTCCCCATAGTCTATTTTTCTATTTACCTGTATCTTCAAATATGCAGAGCTGATCTCAACATTAATGTCCTCCTTTTTTAGGCCTGGAAGATCAGCAGTAATGACAAGGTTTCCATCTATTTCCACAATATCTATGGGTGGCATTATGGATTCAAAGAATCCCTTCCTCCTCTCAGCTAGGATCTTTTCCATATCATTTTTAATGTCCTCCGTGAAGAACTTCAGCCATGTTTCCACCATTTCACATCACCGGGTATTATTAAATCTTCAAGTTAATTAATTTTTTGTAAGTATTAAAAAAAATAAATGTTTTTTTATAAATCTTAAAAAAAATCAAAAATGAAAAATTATATTTATTATTAAACAATATACAATTAAAGGTGGTACCATGAAATATATTTATTTTTTCGAGGAAGGCAGCAAGGATATGAAGGATCTTTTAGGTGGCAAGGGTGCAGGTCTCGCAGAAATGACAAACATAGGTCTTTCAGTCCCTCCGGGCTTTACAATAACAACACAGGCATGTAAGGATTATGTTAAAAATGGTAAATTTCCAGAGGGTTTATGGGATCAGATTATTGATTCCATGCGAAAACTTGAGGAAAAAACAGGCAAAAAGTTTGGGGATGAAAAAAATCCTCTTCTTGTATCAGTAAGATCTGGAGCTCCAGTGTCAATGCCAGGGATGCTCGATACAGTTTTAAATGTGGGATTGAATGATAAAACAGTAAAGGGTCTTGCCAAAAAAACCAACAATGAGAGGTTTGCCTACGATTCCTACAGAAGGTTAATTCAAATGTTTGGAAGGATTGTACTGAATGTTCCTGGTGAGAATTTTGAGAATGCAATGGACGAAATAAAGAAGAAATATAATGCAAAGAACGATGTGGATCTTGATACTAATGCACTTAAGGAGTTAGTTGAAAAATTTAAGAATATAATAAAAAATAATGGAAAGGAATTTCCACAGGATCCATATAAGCAGTTAGAGCTCTCAGTTAAGGCGGTCTTTGAATCCTGGAACAATGAGAGGGCAAAGGTATATAGGAAACTAAACAACATTCCTGAGGACCTTGGTACAGCCGTAAGCGTGGTTATGATGGTCTTTGGGAACATGGGTCCTGATTCTGCAACCGGTGTTGCATTTACAAGGAATCCTAGTACAGGTGAGAAGGTTTTGTTTGGTGAATATCTGACAAATGCCCAGGGTGAAGATGTTGTTGCAGGGATAAGAACGCCCAAGCCTATTGCAGAGCTTGAAAAGGAGATTCCAGATGCATACAAGGAGCTTGTAAGGAGTGCAGAAATACTTGAAAAGCACTACAAGGATGTTCAGGACATTGAGTTTACAATAGAAAAGGGAAAATTCTATTTGCTACAGACAAGGAATGCAAAGAGGAATGCAAGGGCTGCGGTAAAGATCGCTGTTGATTTTTATCATGAGGGGATACTAGACAAGGAAGAGATGATAATGAGGGTGGATCCTGCTCAGATAGATCAGCTTCTTCATCCACAGGTAGATGAAAAGGTAACTAAGACACTAATTGCAAAGGGTCTTGCCGCCTCACCTGGTGCAGGCATAGGCAAGGTGGTCTTCGACCCGGATACTGCCGTAATTCTATCACAGAAGGGTGAGAAGGTAGTACTTGTTAGGCCGGAGACAATGGCGGATGATGTTCATGGCATTGCTGTGGCCCAGGGTGTTCTAACATCGAGGGGAGGTATGACCTCTCACGCAGCGGTGGTGGCAAGGGCCATGGGAAAGCCTGCTGTTGTAGGTTCAGAGGAGGTAAAGATAGATATGAAGGCAAGGCTTTTCCAATCAAGGGGCTTTACTGTAAAGGAGCTAGATGTTATCACAGTTGATGGTACAACTGGCTCTGTATATCTTGGTGCAGTTCCTGTAACAATACCTGGTCTTTCCCCTGAGCTTAAGGAATTTCTTGGATACTGTGATGAGGTAAGGAAACTGGGTATTAGGGCAAATGCAAATACTCCAGAGGAGGCAGCAATCGCAAGGGATTTTGGTGCAGAGGGCATTGGTCTTGCCAGGACAGAAAGGATGTTTCTAGGGTCTGACAGGCTACCTATAATGCAGGCAATGATTATGAGCAAAACAAAGGAGGAAAGGATAGAACACCTTAACCGCTTACTGGATATGCAAACAAGGGACTTTATTGAATTCTTCAGGATAATGGACGGCTTCCCAGTTATAATCAGGCTTCTTGATCCACCCCTCCACGAGTTTCTGCCAAAGCATTTAGAGCTGGTAAATGATATTAACGAATTAAAAATGAAGCTTAAGGAATCAAAATCACTAAAGGAAATGGATTCAATAATGGAAGAAATAAATGAAAAGGAAAGGATATTAAAGACAGTAATGGCCCTTGAGGAATTCAATCCAATGATAGGCTTCAGGGGATGCAGGGTAGGTATAATATATCCAGAGATATATGAGATGCAGGTGAGGGCAATAATAAGGGCTGCTGTAAAGGTGAAGGAAGAGGGGAAGAACGTGATACCAGAGATAATGATACCCCTGGTAGGAATTGAGGGTGAGATAAGGATACTCAGAGAAAGGCTTATACCAATTGCAGAAGAGGAATCAAAGGGTAGAATAAAATACATGTTTGGTACAATGCTTGAGGTACCCAGGGGTGCATTGGTAGCTGACAAGATAGCAAGGCATGTTGATTTCTTCTCCTTTGGCACAAACGATCTTACACAAATGACCTACGGATTTTCAAGGGACGATGTTGAGGCAATATTCATGAACAGGTACCTTGAACTGGGTGTTTTGAAGGACAATCCATTTGAGATACTTGATAGGGAAGGTGTTGGTGAACTGATGAAGATAGCAAAAGAAAAAGGAAGAAAGGGTAATCCAAACCTGGAACTTGGAATATGTGGAGAACATGGTGGTGAGCCATCGTCCATAGAATTTTGCCATATAATCGGTCTTGATTATGTTTCTGCCTCACCATACAGGATACCAATAGCAAGGCTGGCTGCGGCCCAAGCAGCAATAAAATATAAAAAGGATTTAAATAAATGATGGTCATAAGGTGAAAACATGAGTATTATTGATAGTCTGAGCATAAGGAAATTACTCGATTCAAGGGGTAATCCCACCGTAGAGGTGGATGTTATTACCATCTCAGGGGCATTTGGTAGCGCAATAGCCCCTGCGGGTGCTAGTAAAGGATCACACGAGGTAAAGGATTATCCACCGAAGGGTGTGGATGAGGCAATTAGGGTATTCAAGGAAAAGGTGATGCCAGAATTAATAGGTCTTGATGTTCTTGACCAGAGAGGCATAGATTCTATTTTGCATGAGGTGGATGGAAGCGAGAATTTTTCAAACATAGGCGGAAATGTTGCAGTAGCCACATCTATAGCCGTAGCAAAGGCTGCAGCAGACTATCTGGGAATACCACTCTACAGGTACATAGGAGGTATAAATTCATTTAAGATACCCTATCCCCTGGGAAATGTAATAGGTGGAGGGAAACATGCAATAAATGGAACAACAATACAAGAGTTCCTTGTTCTTACACAGGCGGATAGCGTTAAAAACTCAATTTTCACAAATGCAGAGATACATAAGGCAATAGGAAAGAAGCTTAAGGAAAAGCTTCCTGGTGTATCCATAGGCATGGGGGATGAGAAGGCCTGGGTAGCATCAATAAAGGATGAAGAGGCGTTCCAGATACTTGTGGATGTCATTGATGAATTCAAGAATTCCACAGGATATAGAATTTATCCAGCAGTTGATTTTGCAGCATCCTCCTTCTACATAAATGGAAAGTACAGGTACAAGGATAGGGAACTTACTCCAGATGAACAGATTGAATATGTGTCAAGCCTTGTTGAAAAATATGGCCTGTTTATTGTGGAGGATCCATTAGAGGAGAACGACTATGAGGGTTTTGCAAGGTTGACTGAGATTATTGGATCAAAATGCCTCGTAGTGGGCGATGATATATTTGTAACAAACATCGAGAGATTTAAAAAAGGTGTTGAGATGAATGCTGCAAATGCAATACTATTAAAGCCAAACCAGATTGGCACATTAACAGATTTTATTAAAACAGTAAACTTTGCAAAGGAATCTGGATATGCAACCGTTTTCTCCCACAGGAGCGGTGAAACAGAGGACTCGGCCCTGGCCGATATTGCCGTGGGTCTGAATGGGGACTATATAAAGACAGGCACAGTGGGCGGTGAAAGGACAACAAAGTTAAATCAACTAATAAGGATAGAGGAAGAGATGGAGGAATAAGGATGGTAGAATTGCTTGTGTCTGAGGAAGAGTACCTTAAGGCAGGTGTGCAGATAGGAACACAGGTCAAATCTAGGCAGATGATACCTTTCATATTCAAGGTCCGTTCCGACGGCCTGAATATACTGGACATTGCAAAGACCGATGAAAGGCTCAGGATTGCATCAAAGTTCATTTCAAGGTTCGATATGGATAAGGTTCTTCTAGTAGCACAGAGACAGTATGCACAGCAACCGACAAAGATGTTCGCAAATGCAACAGGTGCAAAATATATAGTGGGGAGATTCATTCCAGGTACATTGACCAACCCAAACCTTCCAAACTATACGGAGATTGATGTACTTGTTGTAAACGATCCTATTACAGATGAGCAGCCAATGAAGGAGGCAGTTAAGATTGGTGTACCCATTGTTGCACTCTGTGATGCCAATAACAGGATCTCATATGTGGATCTCGTAATACCAACAAATAACAAGGGAAGGAAGGCACTTGCACTTGTCTATTACCTCATGGCAAGGGAAGTGCTAATGAACAAGGGAAAGATAAAGACATATGATGAATTCCCGTATAAGGTAGAGGACTTTGAGGCACCCCTATAGTATATAATTCAGATATCTATATATATGACTAATATATTATGTTATTAACTATGAAAGCCAAAGAGGTATTAAACCTTTTGCGTATTTCCAGAAAGAACCTCCACGTATATGTAGCAACAGGAAAGATAAGATACACAGTTATGCCAAATGGTTATTATGATTATAACGATGAAGATGTTTATAAATTATTAAACAAGGATGTTAAGAGAAAAACAGTCATCTATGCAAGGGTATCCACAAACAAACATAAAAATGATTTAAATAATCAGATAGAGCAGTTAAAGCAGTGGTGTTTCATGAATGGATATACAATAAATGCAATATACTCAGATATTGCATCTGGTATTTCTTTTGATAAAAGAAAAGGATTTTTCGAAATGCTTGATGAAATTTTAAATTACAGGGTGGAGAAAGTGATAATAACATACAAGGATAGATTAAGCAGGGTTGGTTTTGAATTATTCAAATATCTTTTCCAGAGATTTGGAACAGAGATTGTTGTAATATCAGAGGTTGGAAATGCTAAGCTTGACAGTGAGGAGGTGTTTGAAGAAATAAGATCGATGTTGCACTGCTATTCCATGAAGATGTATTCAAAGAGGAGAAATCATTCAATAGAGGTGGGTTATGAAAGTTAAAAGAACAGAACAGATTTACATTGGTAAAAATGAAACAATCTCAAAGCTATGCCATATTTCAAAGAACCTGTACAATCAAACTAATTATGTATTGAAACAACAATTTTTAAAGAAGGAAAAATTATCATCATATGAAGATCTTGTAAAATTATTTCAAACACCATCTGAAAATGATGAGGAAAACAATTATCAAAAACTTCCTGCACAAACAGCACAGTGGACAATCAAGAAGGTAAAAGAAGCATGGAACTCATTCTTTAAAGCATTGAAGGAGTGGAAGAAACACCCTGAAAAATTTACTGAAATGCCAAAGCCACCCAAATATAAGAATAAAAATGGTGAATTCTTTTTAGTATTCACCAACCAG
>Ga0080006_1163814_pt1 | contig 20494 bp, 21 predicted proteins | sample RS3BMetagenome_FD_69209 | JGI IMG/M metagenome (GOLD analysis project Ga0080006, IMG submission 69209) | Ferric oxide microbial mat and aquatic microbial communities from Rainbow Spring, Yellowstone National Park, USA - RS3B (SPADES... ...
TACTGATCGCCCATAAGTAACACCAGGTCGGGACGAGCGGTCCTTCCCGACCTGGGCTCTGCCAAGCAAGCCGTCGCCGTTTCGGGTCTTGCGCCACTGGTGTGGCCGCCCTTACGCCTTCGGGTCTTGGACTGGCCCTCACACCCGGTACCCGCCATGCCGACGCTTCCCACTGAGTAGCTCTCCACATCAGCGGGCTGCCCCGCCGCTTCGATCCTCCGTTCGGATGTGGTCACACCTGGACTCGCCAGTGATCTGCGCCGGGCAGAGTGCCCGAATGCCCTTCTACCGAGAACCACGGCCGCGGCCGTGTGCCCGGATACCTGCTGATGCTGCGCCAAGAGGGGAGCCAGCCAGTACTGGTGGCCCCAGATTGAGGTGTAAGCGGCGGGAACGCCAACCACCGCGGTACCCCGCCTGGAGGCCATCGCCACCAGCCGGTCCCTGAACCTGGCGGTCGGCATCCCCGAGACAACCTTGCGGAACCAGTGCCGGGAGCCGTAGCGCTCCCGCCCGGTCGAGCGCATCTCCGAGAAGCCCAGGTCCTCGATGGTGATGCACCTGGCCCGGCTCACCTCGGCCAGGTCCAGGAGCTGTGTGATCGCCTGGCGCAGATGCCCGTCCCTGGTAGCGGCGGACAGGTCCTCGGTCACCAGGGGGATGTGAGGCAGCCGACCGACCGGGTTGCTGGAGCGGTCGAGCAGGGCGGGGGCCAGGAAGCCATGGTTGTGGTCCACCGCCAGGGTGCGCGTGGCCCGGTCCAAGAGCAGCTCCTGGTAAGCCGGGACAGGAGCAGGGGATGCCGGGGTGAAACTGGCATCGAGATAGAACCGGTCCTTGGCAGGGTCAAAGGAGATGCTGTAGGCGACCGCCCGGTCGCCCCGCACCTGCGCCAGCCACTCCGCCTGGCGATAGGAGAAGTGAACTTCCGCCTGGAATCGATACCGGGTGAGTCCCCCTGTGGTGATGTTGGCCATCTGGGCCAGCGGCTGAGGCAGGTCCACCTCCAGGACACCTTCGGGGCTGAGCCGGATGGTCTCGTTGCCGAAATGCTTGCCTGACTCGCCGTTGGCGGTGATCCACCACCTTGAGGCATCCCATAGCGCTCGCCACTGTTCCTTGGTGATCCCGGCCTGGTCGAGGTGCAGGCGGTGGCACAGCAGCCGCTTGCCACCCCTGGTGATGTGCACCCTACCGGCGTCGAGATCCTGATCCAGACGGGCCTTTCTGGCCCGCAGGTGCTGCAGCCGCTGCCGCTTCATGGCCAGCTCCCACCGGGAGCGGTAGCCGAACTTCAGCTTGCGTCCCGCTCTGCCGGCGCGCAGTTCCTCGCGCTCTTTGGCCGAGTGGCAGGAGAGCTCGATCTTCTCCTCCAGGATGGCGATGGCCCGCGTGAGATCCGCTCGCTGGCGCAGCTGATTGCGCCTGGCAGTTGCATAGGCGTCGTTGGAGGCCTTGGTGATCGCCCCCGCCCAGCGCGAGGAGGACTCCTTGGTGATGGCCCGCTTGCGCTGCGCCCAAACCTTCTCGCTGGGGTCCAGCCCGGCCCGGCCGCGCTTGGCCAGATCCGCTCTGGCGAGCCGCCCCAGATGGGTTCCCAGCGTAACAATCACGGCTTGGTCGGCGTCCGAAACGCGCAGCCTGGTGCGGATCCGCAGGGTGGTGACCGCGGGCGCCTGCACCGGGGGCGCGATCGGGTGGCGAACCCGGCTGCTCATGACCTCACCTGTGCCGCTGATCGGCTAGGAGCCGCTCGTCCCACATCTATCCTGGCCCGCTTGGCGCCTTGGGGGCTTGGCCATTGATCACTTGGCGGATGGCCACCGACTCCGCGCCCGACCTCCACAGCCACGATATGACCTGAAGACTTCGTCTCAACCAGCGCTGGCGCTGGCCGGAGCCGTGACGCCGGGGCGAACCGATCTTTCACACCAAGAACGTCCCGCTTGCACTAGCCGGCGCGCGCCCTCAAAAGCAATCACCCACAGCCTGACCCCACCAGTCCTACTCGGCAACCTCTTCCATGTTCACTCAACCGCTCGTATGGGCACTACCGACCACTCCTCCGCCACCAGTTGCCAACCCTCCAATGCGAATCCGGCGGGTCGGCCCGGGGTCGAAGTGGGCACTGATGATGGCTCTCACCCTCGTCTCGGTGCCGCTGGTCGCGGCGTGCAGTGGAGCCCGGACCCGACCCCCGGGGCCAGCTCACTCGCCGACCTCCGGCCCGACTGCCGTGATCCCGGACGCCTGCAGCAAGCACCCAGCGCCCCTGGAGGCGGGGTCGCGGGTGCCTCCAGCAGATCTCTCCTCAATTGACTTTCTCAGCCCGTCGATCGGGGTCGGGGTGACCCTGTCTTCGGTTATGTGCACGTTGCACAAGTCCGCAGTCGGCGGCGTCCAGCTCGGGAGCGAGCCGTACCCCACGCGCCTCGCGATAACAAGGACGGGAGGTGGGCTCTGGACGGTGGAGGGCGGTCCTCTCCCGAGGAGCCTCCTGACCAACTTCGTCACTAGCCTCGCCTTCTCGAGTGCGACCACCGGCTGGGTCGCTGCGGACGGACACTTGGCAAGCACCAGCGATGGGGGGCGGCTCTGGAAGTTGGTCAACCTGGGAGGGAGCGTAGCCAAGGTGGCCCGATCTAGCTCCGTAGTGCTCGCTCTCACACAACCGGTGACGAGTCGGGGACACTGGACTCTCTGGAGCGCCCCAGCAACCGGCGGCTCCTGGCGACCCGGGTCAGCCCCACCCATACCTGCAGTGGACGGGTTCTCCGCATCCGCCCTGGGCCCAGCGCCGGAGACGGCCGTAGTCGCGGTGACTCAGGCCTCCCCCTCGGGGCTACAGTCGTTGCTGGTGGTGACCGCCGACTCGGGCGCCACCTGGAGCGCCCGCACAGATCCCTGTCAAGCGAGGCTCTGGATCGGGGAGCCCTTAATCGCGGCCACCAGCTCGAACGATCTCGTGAGCCTGTGCATAGGGTCAGCCGCCGCCGGCTCCAACACCACGGGGCTCTACATCTCCCAGAACGCTGGTCGTACCTGGTCGCCGAAGGCGCTGCTGACCAACCTCGCATCGCCCGATCTGACCGGGCTTCCTCACACGGAGGCTACCGCTCTCGCTGCGCCCTCATCGTCCGACCTCTGGATCGCAACCACCAACGGGCTCGTTGGCAGTGGCGACGGCGGACAGTCCTGGTTCAACGTCGCAAACGTCAACCCACAAGGAGCTACCTTCCCGGTGTTCTCGTTCGTGGGTTCGCTGGACGGATGGTTGCTGGCACCGGGCACCGGACTATGGCACACGACCAATGGCCGCCAGTGGACCACCGTGGGCGGATGAGCAGCGGGTTACCACACCACGGCCGATGTCTCCAGGACTTGCGTCCGCCCAGGACTAGCCCGACTCAGCGTTTCACTACGGCGATGAGGTCCTCGTAGAGCGCGTCGGGGGCAAGGTCAAGACCGTGCGGCCACGCGAAAGCTCCGTCTGGGTCGAGGCGCACCAAGGCGAAGAACTTCGGGTCCTTGAGTGGCTCGAAGAGCTCGCCCCACAGGTCGGCGGAGAGATCCACGGTTCCCTCAACTCCGTCTGCGAAGTGCAGCTTCAAGCTGTGGGGAGCGATGGGTTCGACCGAGATCAAACGCGGATACGGAGCTTCCATTCTCACGATCCTACGTCAGTGGCGACATTGGAGCCAGGGCATTGCGATTCTCAGCGGTCCCAGTTGGTGGGCCAGTGCCGCGTGGTGCTGCGTGTGCTCCCATCAGCAGCCCAGCTACCGTGGCGTCGGTGTGCTCCGAGGCACCGCAAGCCACCCCAGCGCCCCCCTGGAACGGAGCGCCCAGCTCGCCACAATCGGCCTCCGGCCGACCTGGTGGGGCGTGCCTCGCTCGCCTGGGGGGACTCAAACGACTCTTCATGGGAGCTCGCGCCGATGCCGGCGGCCCGCCGGCCCGTGCCGAATCAACGATGACCTGGCACCGAGAGACGCTTCACCGGCTGGCCGGTGACACCCCAAGCCACCCAGGGGCACTCCGGACCGGCCGCTCGGCCGCCAACCTGGAGGCCCGGTGCAGCCTCTGCGACGCTGCGACCAGAGATGTCCCGCTTCCAGTCATCCCCACGCCACCACTCTCATGGGATAGTGTCGGCGGAGGAGCGGACTGCCGCCATGAGCTCCCACCGCCGGGCCCTCCACGCAGATGACCTCCGTCAAGCTCCTATGCAGGCGAAGTCGAGGAGTTGTGACCCATGTACCCATTTGAGAGGTTCGCTGAGAAGGCCAAGAAAGTCCTCACCGTGGCGCAGGACGAGGCTGAGAAGTCCCACCACTCGTACATCGGCACCGAACATGTCCTGCTGGGACTCATTCGAGTGGACGACGGCCTCGCGGCTAGGGTGCTCGCCGATCTCGGGGTGGAGATCGACCAGGTCAGGGCAACAATCAAGTCCATGCTGGGCCCCAACGAGCGAACCACCATCCAGCAGATCCTCCCCACCTCCAGGGTCAAGAAGGTGATCGAGATCGCGTTCGACGAGTCCAAGCGGATGGGCGTCACCTACGTAGGCACCGAGCACCTTCTGCTCGGCCTCCTGATCGAAGGCGAGAGTATCGCGTTTCACGTGCTCGAGGACCTCGGCGCGACTCTTGAGCGCGTTCGAGACGAACTGGCCACGCTGCCACCAGATCTGGACGTCGTTGGACCGGAGCCGCTTGGACCTGCCCACCAAGTTCGAAGCCGCGCCGGATGGACCGGGTATGCACCGTGGCAGCGCCCGCCTTCTACACCAACACCGCTCCTTGCTCGTCTCACCGCTGAGGCCCGGAGTTGCTTGGTCCTGGCCCAGGAGGAGGGGATCAAGGCTGGAGTCGGCTACATCGGTGGCGAGCATTTGCTTCTGGGACTGTTGCGCCAAGGCGAAGGACTGGCCGCCCGCGCACTCGGGCTTCTCGGTGTGACCCTGGACGGCGCGCATGATGCGGTGAAGAAGGCAAGTCTGGATGCACCCCAGCAGGTTGTATCCCAGGTCACTTGGAACGGTGACCTCGACATCGTGCTCAAGGTCGCCACCGACCTGGCGAGTGTCCGCCGGGCCGAGTGGACTGACACGGAAGACCTGTTGCTGGCGCTTTGGATGATGCCCCCTTCCTCGCGGACGCAAGAGGCTCTTCAGCTGCTAGGGCCCACGGTCGACGCGGTGCGCGCTTCGCTCGGCCACCGGGGGACTGGGCACTCGGGACCGGACTGAACGTGGGCCAAGCGGTGGTTCCTACCGGAGGAGCCGGTTGCTGCTGTTCATCTCCCATCGCGAAGCCGTGGCAAACTGCAAGCGTCCTGAGCGGCGGTGCAAGGTCGCCGATCCGGTGGACCGAGGAATGGGGAAGCCTTGAACGTCACAACGCGAGGCTCCGCTTGCCCGGAGAGGCAGTCATGGGGAAGCAATGGCCGGGGATACCCGCTGGACGCTTCACCAGCGCAGAGCCATCGGTTGTCCGGGCCGGCCTGCAACGGACAAGCTGCGTCGCTCCAGCAACGCGAACAACCATGAGACGGCGATCAGCGGCGCACTGCAGCCACCTCAGGGCCTACGCTCACGTGGGCACGATCTCAAATCGGTGACGGCCGTGGAGCCGATATACCTGGAAGTCGGTGTCCAGGGTGAACACGCGTCGATCTCCCCGCTCCTCGGCCAACGCGACGAGCGTCGCGTCCGCAAAGTCCATGGGCAGGTCCGCGTACTTCGTCATCAGGACGGAGCTGCGCTCAAGGGCGGCCCAAGACAGCTCGACAATCTCCAAGCGCCGACTCAGCACCAGCTTCCAAAGTGCAGCCTGTCCCCGCTGGCCACCCGCGCGGGACAGCAAGTACATGGCCTCGGTGAACGCAGGCCAGGTGGTGAGCAACGGCAAGGAGAGCCGCTCTACGACCATCCTGCATCGGTCGTGATCCGGCTCGTCGGCGTCGATCAGGGCAACGAGCGGCCCCGCGTCCGTAAGGGTCACGACCGAGGCGAGTGTTCGGCAACGACTTTCCGGAAAGCCTCACCTGTGCGCCGCGCCCGACCGCCACCACCATGGACAACGCCCACCACGTCGGCCAGGTCGGCCCCGTTGCCGACGACCAGAGTCGCGTCGGCACGTTCCGCGGCAGCGCGGCGGATGAACTCCGAGAGCGACTCCCCTCGGATCGCTGCCGCTCGCTGGAGTCGACCCTCAAGCTCAGGATCAAGGCGCACGCTCTTCACCCAGACAGCGTATCACGGAGTATGCCAGCAGTGATACGGCCCGGACCCCGGGACGTGTTCGGCTTACGGAACTGCCATCGATGGCCCCGCTCGGCGACCAATGAGTCCGTTGATGGTGCACAGGGTACGATCGTTGGGCCGGGTGGACTCTGGCGCCGGCATCGTGCAGCCCGTGCGGCCGACACCGTCATCTCGGGCCGGCAACGGTCAGCCGCACAGTGACCGTGTCGCCGGCGTCGAGCCCTTCGGCACGGCGCACCGCGTCCTTCACGGGAACGATGTACAGCCCGTCCTTGGGCCACTGCGAGGTCGCCCACTCTGTGGCGCCGATTCGCGCCCGGACCGGGATCATCCCCCAACCATAGGTGACGGCCCTGGACAAGGCGTGCAGCTCGCGGCTCTCCTCATCAGGTACCGAAACGAAGTAGAACGGCGACGGGCCACGCCAGTACCAGAGGCCGCCGGTGAAATCAATGTGCAAGCCGTCGGGCTCACTCAGCATGACGGCCACTTGCGGGGTCTGGTGAACTCGCTTGTGACCGCGGTCCAGTCCGCACGGCGCCACCGATCAGTCCACCCTTGGCTGCCGCAGCTCCGGCCCGTGAGGACGACCCATCAACGGCGGCGCCCCAGAGCACGTAGAGCTCGGCGACGGCGTTCGCGGCGGGCATGAACTTCCACCAGCTATGGAAGGTCCACTCCATCGCCTCCCATGCGGCTTTGATTGGTCTTCGGCTCCCCTTGGTGGTGAATCCTGGCCCGCCACAGGGACGAGATGCTCAAGCAGGTCGTCGTGGGCCAGTGTGGCGGGGCGGCCCAGGGTCTGCAACTCTGCCACGTCCAAGTAATTGGCCTTCCAGCGCGGGAGGGATGCCAAGGCGGTCGAGCCCACCGACTAGGACTCACGCTCCGCGCGGGCGGAGAGCCGCGCCCACGGGTAGTGGCTGGCGGTCATGGCGGCAACCGTAGCCCTCAATGCAGGCTTAGAGGAGGCCCGTCGCTTCGGTGAGACAGTGCTGGAACTGGGCTTCGAGGTCCAGACCTGCTTATCGCAGCCGCCGCGCAGGAAGCGGCCAGCGCAATCCTCCACTACGACGTCGGCTTCGACTTGGTGGCCGAGGTCACCGGGCAGCCCAGAGCGTGGAGGGGCCAAGGGCAGCGATCCCTAACATTGCCATCGCACCCGGAAGACTGGCACAGACCGCTAGGGCGGAGCGATGTCTGAGGAGAAGCTCCGTGACCAGACTCAGCGACCATGACCTGACCGAGCGAGAGTACCGGACGACGGACCGGCTCTCGCAGCGTCGCCTCGACCGCACAGGATGGCTACGAGGCGAAGATGAGCGATTGCTGGCTTTGCAGGCGCTGGCCGCGATCGGTCCCTCACGAGTCCTCGATGCGGGGTGTGGCACCGGAGACTTCGCCGCCCTCATCGCAGCGCCAGAGGTTCTGTGCGTTGACTCATCCGAGGCGGCCGTGAAAGCCACCGAGGCCAAGGGGTTGACCGCCCAAGTCGCCGATGTGCAGGACCTCCCCTACCCCGACAGATACTTCGACGCGGTGGCCTGCAACTGGGTGCTGTACCACGTTCCCGACCGCCGCAAGGCGATTGCGGAGTTCGCGCGCGTGCTCACACCATCTGGACGGTTCGTTGGCTGCTACAACGCCCCGGATCACCTCGGCGCGCTGTGGTCAGCTCTTGCCCTCGGCGATGATCCGGACGACTTCAACTCGGCCAATGGACCCGGTGAGCTCGCGGAGTCCTTCGCCACCGTCGAGGTCAGGGAAGTGTGGGGCCAAGTGCTGTGGGAAGAGCGAGACGATCTCCAGACCTATCTCGACGCCTACTCCGAGTTGTACGGGCCGCTGAGCGCCCCCGACGTTTCCTACCCCTTCCAGGCGGCCCGCCACAACGTCGTCTTCGTTGCTGATCGACCACGTACGCAGGGCGCGAGACCGTAGAGGCGCCCGCCCGGCGCGTGCCTGCAAGCCGGAGCCAAGGGGCCGCTTCCCGCCCCCATAGGGTGCAGGCAACCGGTGAAGCTCGCGTTGACCGAGCAGACGTCTGTAGTTGCGGCTCGCTCGCTGGCAGCCATAGCCGCTGCCGAGGGACGCCGGCTCTTGGCCACCAATTGCTTCACTCCTCGAAGGCTCGCCCCACCCATCTGAGGTGCTTGGGCACATCGTCCGGGTCGTCGGCTGCGGCCTCTGCCAGCCAGGTCAGGGTGAGTACTCGGGTCTGCCACGAGAGCTTCTCCGCGAAGGAGTCACCAAGGGGCCGGTCGTAGCTGGCCAGCACCTGATCGATGAAGGCGCGATCTCCGACTCCGATGAGACCGACGAAGTCACCTACAGGGTCGCCCACCATCGCATCCGTGAAGTCGATCAGCCCGGTCAGGTGGCCGGTGTCCGGGTCGATGAGCAGATGATCGGGACAGATGTCGTTGTGAATGAAGCATCGAGGACCGTCCCGGGCCGGCTCTGGAATCGCGCCGGCGAGGTATGGTTCTGCCTTCTCGAGCAGGTCGTTGGCGAGCAAGGGCCGTACCGACCCCGCCACGCTGATCAGCTGCTCTCTCGCGCTCCGCCAAGCCTCAGCTGCCAGGCCCTCGGGCGTTCCCGGGATCCGGGCTGGGTCCACCCCGTGAAGGCGGCTCAACGCTCGCCCGATCTCCCGCGCCAGGCAAGCGGGATCAGCGACCCGGGCCCGATCGGCCCCCACTCCGGGGAGGCGACGGTAGCCGACGAATAGGTAAGGGAAGCGGCCAGATGGCTCGCCGATGAAGTCGAATCGTGGCACCAGCGCGCCCATCACCTCTCCGACGACGGTCATGATCTCCACCTCGCGAAGGAGCCACGGGACCCGCTCCGATCGCTTTGGGAAGCGAAGGATCCACTCGGATCCGACGGTGAACAGCTCGTTGTCCCAGCCCGCGCCGAGCCAGCGCACCGCGCCACCGGCAAGCCCAGGGAACTGTTCAGCCGCCAAGAGCGTGACGGTGGCCGCGTCCAAGTCGCGGTCCGGCAATCTGTGGCTCACGGCTTGGAGTTTCGCGCCAGCCGTTACGGTCTCAAGGTCGAAGCGACACCCAGAAGCATGACGACCTGACGGGTAAGACGGCTGAGATCGAGGTGGTCGGGGGCGCCGATCTGCGTCCGGAGCTTTGCACGCGACAGGGTCGTGAGCTTGTCCACCGTGAGCCCGCACGCTACCTGAAGGCGGTTGGACGGAGTGGGCTCGACACGATGCACAACCGCTGGGCGTCGGTCGGATCGGTGGTGAACGGGCAGATGGTCACCGAGTCGGTGTCGAAGCGATAGTCCTGGACGTTCACCGCCGGCCGAGGCTTGCCTGCATAACCTGCCCCCCCGTCGACGGTCCAGATCTCAGCCCGTCTCACTCATCGGGCCAAGTGGAGACAGCATCGACAAACGCTTGATCCTCGACTGCAGACCTGCTCTCGGCGACCGCTCGCGACTGGCGGTGGGCCTCCTCGGCGAATCCGGGCGCGCGGACATCTGGTACCCAGATCTGGACTGGGCGGAGGCCCTGGTGCGCCAGTCGTGATCGATGCTCGCGCACCATCTTAGCGGACCCTGCACTTTTCATCGCCAACCTCCTTGGGCACATGCAACTATTACAGAGCGCGCGTGTGTCGGCCTTGTCCACCTCGAATACTCCGTGCCGGGCGTTGGTTCGGGACACCTCCCAGGTCCAGCTCAGAGTTCCTCAGCAGATCGTGTTCGCCATGGAATGCGGGGAGCGGCCGGCCAGGTCACGGAAGGCTGATGCGTCCTCAACCCATGCGCGCCCAGCCGCGACCAGTGAGTGGCAATACCGGGTATACTGGGGTCGTGGCCAAGGTCATGGTGTCACTCCCCAACGATGTGCTGAGAGCCGTCGACATGGAGGCAAGCCGCCGAGGAACCACCCGCAGCGGGCTCCTGCGGGAACTGGCTGAGAGCGCCATGCGAAGCCGCAGCCTCAAGAGGGCGGAACGCATGGCCGAGATCGACAGCCTCGGTGGCCATCCTAAGGGTCACGGAGGTCATGTGGCGGAACTGGTCAAGACGACCAGGCCGGAAGCTTGACCCTCTGGCTGGTCGATGCGAGCGTCCTTCTCGCTCGAGAGGATTTGGATGACGCCAACCACAACCCGGCCGTTTGGCTGCTCGCCGGTCCCGACCCCCTTGCCACCCTGGACCTAGCGTTCTACGAGGTGACCAACGTGGCGGTTCGCTCCTGGCACGACGAGTTGGCGGCGGGCAGATTGTGCGACCGAATCAGTGCGGTGGCGGACGATGGCGGCCTGATCCGAGCCGACTCGCAGCTCCTCGCGAATGCCACGCTCATCGCTGCAGAGCACGGGATCTCGGCCTACGACGCCGCGTATGTAGCGGCCGCTCGGAGCGCGCGGGCCCGGCTAGTGAGCTGTGACGTACGCGACCTCGTGTCACGGGGCTTGGCTTGCCTCCCGAGTGCCGCACTCTCCGGGCCGGCGAGCGCCCGATAGGCCGGCCCCACGCCCCCACCTGCACTGCCTCCCTGGTGACACCCGTCTCGACTCTTAGGCGGTGCTCAATGGCCGCCCCCCGAAGCTCAAACGAACATGATCCGAAAGGGACGGTGACAAGAGCTATTGTGTAGCGCTACCTCAAGGTCAGGTGCTGCTATGAACTCGGCCACCGGCGCTTTCATAAGCTGCCTGACTCTGGATCAGGAGATCGGAGGTTCGACCCCTCCCGCCCCAGCCCTCCACTTCGATAGGAGCGCTTAACTCCATGCAAAGAGCCACTAAAACTCAATACCAGTAACTTATGGTGGTGAGAGGATCCTGATGGCTGCCGGGGTCGGCAGGGTGGGCTGAGGCCAGTGGCGATGCTCTGGGCGCTTGACAGCGAAGCTGGTCATCTTGCGGCGCACGACGCGGGGGTTGGCGCGCAGGCGGCGACGGGTTGCAGTTCTTCGAGGATCTCCTGGGTGGCATGGAGGATCCCCGCGGCCAGGCTGACCTTGTCGCCCACGGAACGGCGAATGCTGCGGCGTGCGGCGCGCAGGGTACGCGTGAAACTCACCCGGTCAGAGTCGATGTCGCTGTTGTGAGCGGCCTGGCAGAGCAGCGCTCGAATCGCGTAGTGGACGCAGAGCATGCCCCACGCCTCCTGGTAGACCCCGTCGGAGGTCTTGGAGCGCAGCACCACCCGGGGGCCGCGCTGGTGAGTCTTGAGCTCATCCAGTGCGGACTCGAACTCCCAACGCTCCGCGTAGAGTGCGGCCAGCTCATGCGCAGCTGCCAGTTTGGGATCCAGGATCGTGGTAACCAATCGGTAGGCCGACTCCGCCTGGGGCCGACCCGGGTCCTCGATGGTGTACTCGATGACCCGCACTACGAGGACTTCTTTACGGCTGCGCTTGTCGGGTGATGCCACCAACTCGGAGCGGAACGAACCATCGGGATAGCGCTCCAGCACCGGCAGGACCGCATTGGCCTTGGCGCGCCAGCACAGCTGCGCGCCTGTCCCCGCCATGGCCGAAAACAGGGGGTGGGCGGTAAACCCTCGATCCGCCAGGATCAGCATCCCCGGGTCGATCGCAGCTACCAGCTGGCGTGCGAGGGTCGGTTCGCCAGTCCCGTAAGCTCCCATCGCGGCTGCGAATATGGCTTTGGTGCCGGACTCCGCCAGCGCCACGATTCGCAACTGCGGGAATGCCGACTCTCCTCGACTGGAACCGGGCCGTCCGAACGTCTGGGCATTGTCAGCGGTGTCGGCGGTGTCGAGCGTGGTGCCATCCATGGAGACCACCCGCCACCCCCGATAGAACGCACCCCGGGTGTCCAGCTGCGCCAGCGGCACGCACGCGGCTGTGAACAGCGCTTGCAGCGGCGCCGGTCCCAGTCGCGCTCGCGCCTTCGAGATCGCCACCGAACTCGACCGCTGCAGCGCATTCCGGGCCCGCCCGAGTAGACCTTCGGTCAGTTCCCGCAGCACCTCCTCGTAGCCTGCTTCTCGGAACAGGGTCATCGCCAGCACGTAGTAGACAACCATCCGTGCCGGTAACAGCCGGTAGCGCAACTCACGCTTCCCAGTGCTCTCGATCGCCTGGTCCACCAAGTCCTGGGGGTAGGTTGCTGTCAGCACTCCCAGGGCGATCCGGTCGCGCAACCGCCGGCCATCCTCAGGCTTCGGCTGTCCTGCCCGTGGCACCCACCAAATTATACCAGCTTTGGGGTCTAAGTTACTGGTATTGGACCTAGACCGGCGGCCCCGAATGCCCCCCCTGGGTCCTCGGCCGACGCCTGATCCCCGCACCCCCTGCTCCCAGGGCCAGACCGAGCACGGCAAGAGGTAGGGCCGGCAACAGCGGAACCCCAGCCCCGGCTGCGGGCACCGGGATCTGCTCGCTCACGGTGTAGGCCAGCTGGGCTCGGCTGGCGGTGTAAGTCTGGTCCCCGGAGTAGCTGGCGAGGAACTGGATTGGACCGGCGCCCGGCAGGGCGGCCTGACAACTGCCGCGGCCCTGGGCGAGGGCGATGGTGCAGAAGGGATTCCCCCCCTCGGTGACGCTGATACGTCCGCTGGGGGCCCCGCCATCAACGGAGCCCACCACGGCACTCAGGGTCACCCGCGATCCACTGGGTCCCGAGGCGGGCTGGGCTGAAATGGTGGTGGTGCTGGGGTACTGAATGGTGATGGACGGCGTCGAATTGGACATGCGTCCGAAGGTGACCTGGGTGAGGGCGGGGCCGGCATAGCTCTCGCCACCGCCCCCGCCGCCGCCGGTTCCAAGCCCGCCGGGCCCGCCGTTCCCAAAGCCGCCGCCCCCGCCCCCGCCGCCGGCGAAGTACCCCCCGCCGCCGCCGCCACCACCTGCGCCGCCGGCTGGGGCGCCGCCGCCGCCGTCGCCGCCTCTGGTGGCCGTGCCCGCGGAGCCAGGAGAGCCATTGTCGGCACCCCCCTGCCCCTCGCTGCCAGCCCCGCCCTGTCCCCCCACGGAGGCGGTGCCGCCACTGCCCGGCTCCGCCATGAGAGAGCCGCTGACTTCAGACAGGCCGGCCGTGCCGGGGTACGCGGGCTGGCCACCGGCCCCGCCGAAGCCTCCATCACCGGCGTTCAGGTCGCCGGCGCCGCCCCCGCCGCCCGCGACTACCATCCGGGGATCGGAGGCGGTACCGAAGAGCGCGGGGTTGCAGCTGGCGGCGGCACAGAGCTGGATGTCGGTCGCGCCGCCGCCACCGCCGCCGCCGGAGACGGTGTAGGTGGGGGCGTCGGGATTGCTGGTGAATCCTCCGACCCCTCCGCCCCCGACCGCCGCCGATCCCGAGCCAGGAGCCCCATTGGCCCCCACCTCGAGATACAGCGTCTCTCCCGGGGTGACAGACAAGAGGCCGGACACCGTCCCAGCAGCACCACCGGGAGTGGTGTAAACGGAACCAGCGAGGGTGTCGGTGGTGGATCCGCCGGTGCCCCCCACAAGGCTGACCAACAGCTCCGTCACTCCCGGGGCCACCAGGTAGGCAGCTTCCCCGGGGGCGGTGTCGCGGAGCCCCCCGGTGGCCGGCACGGCCGCGGCGGCCGGGGCCGCCAGCAGGCCCGTCAACCCGATGAGGCCCAGCGCCACCACCCCACCGGTGGCGCCGATCCTCCTCTTCCTCATGGTCATGGCGAGAGATCTTATAGCGACGGCTTTGCCTCCGGCAAGGGTCCCAGTTCGCCACCGGCGGGCGCCCGCGCCCTTCCGCCCTACACTCCACCTGAGGTGACGGCCGTCAACGTGAGGCTGGTGGGGTCCGGGCTGGCGGTGGAGGTCTTCCAGCCCCCCTGATCGCTGCCACCCCCGAGCTGGCCCTCTGTGCCATCGCCACCTCCAATCCGCGGCGGCGACGCGCGGCGGCGGCTCGGTACCCCGGGGTTCGGCTGGCCGCCGACCTCGATGAGATGCTGGCCAGTAACACCCACCTGCAGCTCCTGATGGTCGGCTCGCCCAATCGCCACCCTCTCTCCCCGGCGCCGGCGGCAATCGAGGCGGGGTTGGACCTAGTCGTGGACAAGCCCCTGGCGCTGAGCTCACACGAGGCGGCGCAAATCATCGAGGTGGGGCGCTGGCGCGGGGCGCGGTAGTCTATTACGTACTGGCCATGACCCTGTTCCGGGAAGCCGGGTACGAGGAATTGCTGCGTGAGCTCACCGCGGGACTGGCGTGGCGGGGGCGGGCAGGCCTGGCTAATAATCCGAGCGTTGGCAAGCCGACACATCAGAGGATGTAGCGGAGATCGGGGGCGTTCTCGATGCCGCCGGTCTCCGTGACCTTCTTGCCGGTGTCCGCCACCGCCACCCGAACGGGTGCCTTGCTGACATCCAGTCCCGCAAAGTCGGATAGGCTCACCCATGGGATCAGCCTTCGCAACGATGTAGCCCTGCTGGGGGCGAGCTTCAGCCGCTACCTCGGCCCTTCCCTGATGACCTGCACGGAGCTGCCTGGCCTTTGCCCCGGCGGTTTCTTCCCTCGCTGGCGCTGGAGCCCTTCGCAGGGCGCACACCCATTCAGGCATAGGGCTATTTGACCAGGGTCCCCGGAACCGGCCCTAACGAAAGCGCTCAGGCAAGGTCGAACCGGTCCAGCATCATGACCTTATCCCAGGCCTCCACGAAGTCGGCGACAAACCGTTCCTGGGCATCGTCACAGGCGTAGTACTCGGCGAGCGCACGAAGCTCCGAGTTGGATCCGAAGACGAGGTCCACGGCAGTTGCTGTCCACTTGAGCTCCCCGGTTGTCCGGTCCCGACCCTCGTAGATGGGCTCGCCCGAAGTGGACGGGGTCCACTCCGTGGACATGTCCAGGAGGTGCGAGAAAAAGTCGTTGGTGAGCGCCCCTGCCCGGTGGGTCAGAACCCCGTGCGGTGCGTGGGCAAAGTTGGCGTCCAGGGCCCGCATGCCCCCCACTAGGACCGTCATCTCGGGGGCGGTCAAACTCAGCAGATCGGCTCGCTCCACCAGCAGGTGTTCCGGCGGGAGCTTCTGTCCCGCCCGCAGATAGTTTCGGAAGCCGTCGAAACTGGGCTCGAGCACCGCAAAAGATGAGGCATCAGTCTGCTCCTGCAGGGCATCCGACCGCCCCGGGGTGAATGGCACCGAGATCTCGTGGCCACCCATACGGGCCGCCTCCTCGATGGCCGCGCACCCCCCGAGGACGATGAGGTCGGCGAGCGAGATGCGCTTGCCTCCAGACTGAGCGCCGTTGAAGTTGCTCCGAACCTGCTCCAGGGTTCCAAGCACCGCCGCCAGCGCTGGCGGTTCGTTAACGTCCCAATCCTTCTGGGGAGCCAGCTGGATGCGCGCCCCGTTGGCGCCGCCCCGCATATCGGTGCGCCGGAAGGTGACCGCCGAGGCCCAGGCCGTGGAGATCAGCCGGGAGGTCGACAGCCCGGACTCCAAAACCGACCTCTTCAGCACGGCCACGTCATCCGCATTGACCAGCTCGTGGTCGACCGCGGGCAGCGGATCCTGCCAGAGCTGGGACTCGGACGGGACGAGCGGCCCGAGGTACCGCGTGAGTGGGCCCATGTCCCGGTGGGTGAGCTTGAACCACGCCTTGGCGAAGGCCTCGGCGAACTCGTCGGGATGGTCGTGGAAGCGCCTCACGATTGGGGCGTAGGCCGGGTCGAACTTGAGGGCGAGGTCAGTGGTGAGCATGACCGGAGCATGCCGCCGGGACGGATCGTGTGCGTCTGGAACCATCTCCTGGGCGGCAGTGTCGGTCGGGATCCACTGCTTAGCACCAGACGGGCTGGTGGTGAGCTGCCAGTCGTAATTGAGGAGGTTAGCGAGGAACCCCTGATCCCAGGCGACAGGGTCGCTCGTCCAGGCGCCCTCCAGACCGCTGGTCCAGGTGTCCGCCCCCATGCCGGTGCCGTAGCTGTTCTTCCACCCCAGGCCCTGCTGCTCCAGGGGCGCACCCTCCGGTTCAGGCCCGATATAGCGCTCGGGGTTCGGCACCGCGCCGTGGGTCTTGCCGAAGGTGTGCCCGCCAGCGATGAGGGCCACGGTCTCCTCATCGTTCATCGCCATCCGCGCGAAGGTCTCGCGCACATCCCGGGCAGCCGCCAGGGGGTCCGGGTTACCATTCGGGCCTTCGGGATTGACATAGATCAGCCCCATCTGCACCGCGGCGAAGGGGTTGGCCAGCTGCCGATCGCCGCTGTAGCGCTGGTCGCCCAGCCAGGACTCCTCCGGCCCCCAGTACGCGTCTTCCTCCGGTCCCCAGATGTCCTCTCGGCCGAAGCCGAAGCCGAAGGTCTTGAAGCCCATGGCCTCCAGCGCGCAGTTGCCGGCGAAGACGATCAGGTCGGCCCAGGAGAGGTTGCGCCCGTAGCGCTGCTTGACTGGCCAGAGCAGGCGGCGCGCCTTGTCCAGGCTCACGTTGTCCGGCCAGCTGTTGACCGGCGCGAAGCGCTGGTTGCCGTTCCCGCCCCCGCCCCGTCCGTCGGCGATCCGGTAGGTGCCGGTGTCGTGCCAGGCCATCCTGATGAACAGCGGGCCGTAATGGCCGTAATCAGCCGGCCACCACTCCTTGGTCGAGGTCATCAGATCAAAGACGTCGCGCCTCAGCGCCTCTACATCAACTTGCTTGAACGCCTCTCTGTACTTGAAGTCGCGGCTCAGGGGGCCATGGGCGGCCGCGTGCTGGTTGAGGACCCGCAGGTTCAACTGGTTGGGCCACCAGTCCTGGTTCGAGCGACTACCTAGCGCGGTAGCGGTGTGAAGCACCGGGCACTGGCCCTCAGGACGGCTTTCACTCTCAGGCAATTCGTTCCTCCTTCATGCCCACGGTCGGGCTGGATCTGCGGTGATGCGGCAGAGTGGCTGAAGCGCGGATCCGGAGCGTAGCGGTCGCGCCCCCCGTTCCGTCCCCCTCCGATTGACAGGCAGGACATGTCCCCCAGTAAGTGACCTCGGCTTCGTCGAGCAGGTAGCCGTGGGTTTGGGCGGGGCTGAGACACGGCGCCTCCCCGACCGCGCAGTCCACATCGCCCACAGCACCGCACCGACGGCACACGATGTGGTGGTGGTTGTCCGCCACCCGCAGCTCGTACAGGGACACGCTGCCGGCGGGTTCGATGCGGCGGGCCAACCCCACCCGGACAAGGGCCGCGAGCACGTTGTACACCGCCTGGGACGAGACCGCGCCCACCGAATCCTGAACTTCGCCGATAACGGTGTCGGTGTCTGCGTGCGGCGCGCCGGCCAGCGCCTCGAGCACGGCGAGCCGAACCCCGGTCACGCGGAGCCCCGCAGCCCTCAGGGCTTGGGCCCACTCAGCTCTAGACCGTCCGATGGCTCTCCCATTCACTTGGCCACTATTCTAGACTAGACCATAGATTGGAGTCAACCTAGTTATAGAACCAGCGGAGGGCTGACTCTTCCCTGCTCCCACGGGACCGAGGCGCGCCTGAGCCAGGGGCTGGCAGGATCGCTTCCGGGGCCTCCCCAGCGGCTCACCCCAACGAAGCGCGGTCGGGACGGCGAGCACAGTTCCGGCCAGGCACCAGGCTGCAATTGAGTTTGTGGACTGTGCTCAGCGAACAGAAGCATGCGCGATGTAGGCGAGATGGGGATCGCCGCAGAAGCCCCGGACGGCTTCCGGGAGCCCTTGGAGTCGACGGAGCGTAGCGTGAGCGATGGCCGCTGAGTGACTGCTTGGCCGCTGCCCGATCCACCATGAGGTAGCGCGCCTGGCTCTGTGATTGGCAGTTCACCCGGACGCGTCACCTGACCTCGATGTTTCGGGCAGCGAGACAGGGTTTCCGCCCGTAGGCGTTGGCTACCCCTTGCTTTGCCGGCTCCCCGCCGCGTACTGCGCTAGCAACCTCCGCACCACCGCCGACAGGGTGGTCCCTTCGCCCTCCGCCCGCTGACGTGCTGCGACGTAGACATCGGCGGGGACACGGGTGTTGACCTTCGGTGACTCCCCGTGAGCCTCCCCTTTGGCGGGGCGGCCGGGGCGCAGGTGGACGCGCCGAGCCAGGGAGAGGTCATAGCCGGCCGTTGCTTCTCGCGACAGCTCCTCCTCCAGCTCCGGGGTCAGAACCGTCCCGTCTTTCAAGACGAAGGCTGGGTTCGCCATGGCACGGCCTCCTCGTACTCGCGTCGATACTTGTCTCGCAGTTTCATCGCGTGGATTACCCGCAGGTCGTCGGCGGCGTTGGCCACCGCGACCACCTCCAGAGGGACGCCGTGGGCGTCATCGCCGAGGTAGACGACACGGTCTTGCCCGACCTGCCCGACCGGTGCCGGCTGGTCGAATACCAATCCGCAGTGCTCGATGACGAAGCGCATCTGCCCATCGGTGATTCCATGTTTTCGAGCCGCCTGTGTGACCTGGATGACTGCCCCACTCCTAACTGTATGGCAGTTTAACACTGTGCCTGTGCTTGTCGCTGCGGCACTTGGCGCGACGCTCCGAAGCTGGCGGGATCGTCCCTCCTCAGCACAGAATGTGCGTATCGCATGCTGGGCTGGGCTGGGGTCGTGGAGATGGAGAGATTGCGGCCGTGATGACCGTCCACAAGATCGCTGCCGGCGACAGTGCGGCCTACGTCGCTTACCTTGCCAGCCAGGGTCCTGAGCGTCGCTGCGGCGACTACTACCTCGGCCATGAGGGCCGGCCCGCCGAGGGACCCAGTCAGTGGCTCGGCCAGGGAGCTGTCGCCCTCGGCCTCGCTGGTGAGGTGGGACGAGAAGACATCCTCTCCCTCTGGCAGGGAAAGGACCCCCGCTCCGGCCAGCAGCTGGTCCGCTTTGCCCACGGCGTCCACACCGCCGCTGTCGACTGCACCTTCTCCGCCCCCAAATCAGTCGCCATCGTCTGGGTCCTCGGAGACCAGCAGACCAGGGACAGGGTCGAGCTGGCCCACCAGCAGGCAGTCGAGACCGCTCTCGCCCACCTCGAGGCCCACCCCGCCGTTGCCGCCTCCACCCTGCTCGAGCAGGCCGAGCTGGCCGCTGCGGCACCTGAGCCGGCCGAGCTCGTGGAGGAGCTGGAACAGGAGCCAGAGGCTGAGTCGGAGACGGCTCCTGAACAGCCCGAGCCGCACAGGGAGCTGGAGCCCGGCTGGACCTTGGTGGATGAGCCCGAGCAGGGGGCTGAACGGGAGTGAGATGCGACCGGATCAGCCCGGAGAACTGGTGCCTGGAGGGCTTGTCTGGAGGGGGTTTTCCACAAGGGAGTCTCGCCTCAGCGAGTCTCGACGGTATAGATACGACGGTAGATACGACGGCACCTCCCTTTTTTGATCTCAACCGCGCGTCTGAAACTACCTACCTTGGGCGCAGGCACAGGACCCTGGGAGCGATGCTGTGGCAGGGGGCATTGCCTCAGGGCTTGTCCGCGGGCCGCGCGAGGCACCGGAGGATGTCGGCTAGCGGCTCGAAGGCAGCTGCTTCAGCCTGTTTCTCAGCCGCCCAGGCCGCCTCATGGGCGGCCGCTGCAGCCAGGCGGTCACGGTTGAGGGTTGTGTCGGCATCAAGGAGCCGTCGCATTGGCTCTCCGGTACCAGAGGAGAGTTGCGCTGCCACCCACTCAGCAGGTCGGCGGGAGAGCACATCCTCAAGGATGGCGGTCTGGCGCAGAGAAGGGCGCCGTATTCGGTAAGTTTGCCGCCACGCGCCCAGTACCGCCGGGGGTAATCGCGCCTCTGTTGGCATCGTCCTCCTGGCCCGGCGGGCCACCTCCAGCCGCCACATGCCCACGGGTCGGCCTTTGACCAGGTTGAGGGTGTATCTGGAATCGTGATCTACGATCACCCGGCAGGCGCGTTGGTCTCGCCTGGCAACATCACGACGCTGACCCCAGTCAAGGCGAAGGCGGCGATCGTGGGCAGGTTCCTCTCCTCAGAGAGGCCCTTTGGGGGGCCCGAAAAGAGGCTGTACCGGCGCGGATCCCGGAGCGACTCCGCCTCGAGGAAGGTCCACGGCCGGCCCGCCACCGCGTCTACTAATCCGAAAGTAAGTAAAGCAACGTCACTCGAGGATGTAGCGCAGATCGGGATCGGGGAAGAAGCCGCGTACAACTACGGGGAGTCTTTGCAGGCGACGGAGAGCTGACAGGGCTTTCCGGCGGAGGTCGTCCGGCCCTGCTAATTGACCGCGTCCCAGTCGGTGCCCCTTCACGTTGCGCCAGACCCATTCGTCGGGATTGAGCTGGGGGCTGTATGGCGGCAAGAAGAAGAGACGCAGTTTGCCTTT
>Ga0080006_1260280_pt1 | contig 20480 bp, 12 predicted proteins | sample RS3BMetagenome_FD_69209 | JGI IMG/M metagenome (GOLD analysis project Ga0080006, IMG submission 69209) | Ferric oxide microbial mat and aquatic microbial communities from Rainbow Spring, Yellowstone National Park, USA - RS3B (SPADES... ...
CGATGATGATAAAGGCCCCACGGCCACGATGCTGGCGATGCCCACCGTCCTGCAACGGCGGGCCTTTGAGTTACTGGAGTGTACCCAGTAACGGGAAGTGACAAAATGAACCAAACCCTTGTACTGCAAGGGTTTTATCATTTCTGCGGGCTAAACTCCGGTCTAATGCGAGAATCTTCATTGCCGGGTCCTTTCGTAAAAACTGACGTTTGAGCGACCTACGCGGTCAGCTCGTTGTTAACCGGGATTTTATCCCAGTCTCAACGTCCCCCGAAAGGCTCGGCTTCATAGTTTCTGGAGCATCTTGAACCAAACCCGCCAAAATCAATGCTCCCATCAACATGCGCAACTTGAGCACCTTGCCCCGCGAACTTGAGCATCCTGGACACCTTGAAAATCGCGAAAAAAAGCCTTCCGACTGCAAGATTGACGAAGAAGCATTTCTGCGGAATTATTGATCCGGAACCGTCTTGTAAAAGCTGGATTAGTCGCCTACCGCATCATTTGGGCTCTGCGGATAGATTCCCAACGGATTGTGCAATCATTCATTATTTTACTGACTGTTCATGACTGCTTTTTTTATTGCGCACCGCATTCACTTGCCAGCGCATTAGGATATCAGGGCCAATTCTTTCGGGCTGGGCGAATTCTAGCATTGTGGCTTGGTTGATGGATTGCAGCGCTATGCCTTCCACCGCGTGGCGGGCGTTTTGATCGCCGGCAATTTTAGGCGCGATAAATACCAGACCCTCATCAATAAGTTTTTTTTCCAGCATTGAACCCAATAGTGTTGGCCCCCCTTCAACGAGGATATTGGTGAAGTTATGTTTTCCCAACTCTGCCAGCGTTGCAGCCATATCAAGGGCACCATTTTTATCAGCCGGAACCCCAATACACTCTACGTCGCGCTGTATTAATTTTTTCATGCGGCGTAAGGCCACACCGGTTAGTGACGCTCGGTGAAAGACCAACGTTGGCTTATCCACCGCCGTAAGCACCAATTTGGAATTCAGCGGCAACCGGCATTGGCTGTCGATGATAATACGCGTTGCGGTGCGACGAATATCACTTTCTTTTGCGGGTCTGGCGGTCAGCATTGGATCGTCTGCCAATGCCGTTCCTATTGCGACCATAATGCCGTCCACTCGCCCACGGATGAGATGAACCCGTTCGCGTGATTCCCGGGAACTGATCCATTGCGATTTTCCGTTGCGATCGGCAATGCCGCCATCCAACGTTTGCGCCCATTTTGCAATCACATAGGGTTGGTGCGTGGTAATCCATTTTACAAAGGGCCGATTCAATTGCTGTGCGTGCCCCTCTAATACCCCGGTATCTACCTGAATTCCGGCCCGCCGCAACTGTGCAATGCCCTTGCCGCGCACCAGTGCATTGGGGTCCTGCATGGCCACGACCACCCGTTTAACTCCCGCATCAATGATGGCTTGAGTGCAGGGGCCGGTCTTGCCGGTGTGACAGCACGGTTCCAAGGTGACATACAGCGTGCCGCCGCGCGGCAATGTGATAGCCTTATTCAAAGCATTGATTTCCGCGTGCGGGCCGCCAAACTCCTGGTGCCAGCCTCGACCAATAATGGCTGCATTCCTTACCAGCACGGCACCGACCATGGGATTTGGCTCAACGAAACCCTGCCCACGCTGCGCCAGCCGCAACGCGAGGCGCATATAATGGAAATCAATTGCAGATAATTCGTGAACAGGCATAATGTCTCCAATCCAGGGCTAGTTGATGCTCAAACGGGTGCGTGACAGATTCCACGGGCAATGGCCGATAATCCGCGATTGAACCATACCGCTACAGAACGGCTTTCGGCAGCATAGAGTCCCGGCGCGCCGGGAATAGCCCGGTGGTTGGTTCGCGGCATAAGATCAATCCCGGCGCGCCGGGAGATTATCATCCGGTGCTCGGAAACCTTATTTTCATTACCCGCGTAAAGTGTCACGCACCCGGCTCAAAATCGGCCCCCGGAATTATATTTACTTTTTACCATCATACTGGATATAATCAAGAACCAGTTAGATAGATGAACTTTCTGAAGGAGTCTCATCATGGCGCGTTTTCCAAACAGCAAACGAATTGGTAAATTCTTTGTCGCGGCGTGTGCCGCGGCGGTGATGGCGGCGGCCTTGGGCCTTGCCCCTCCAAAAGCTTCGGCTGCCAACCGGGGCGTGTCAACGGCAACATTAATGGATACCGTATTGCCAAATACGGTCATGCACGCGGTGCCCATGCGTGATGCAGTGCAATACCTTCGGAATATGACCGGCGCGAATATTTTCGTTAACTGGAACGCCCTTCAGGGCGCGGGTATTTCCAATATTACACCTATCACTCTGCATCTGCGTGATGTCTCCATGCGGAAAATTTTATCCGTTATGCTCCAGCAGGCATCCCCCAATGCGGCACTGGTAGATTACGTCAGCCAGAACGTATTGACCATTACCACCCGTCAGGAAGCCAACACGCATTTGGTAACAAAAGTTTATCCGGTCGGTGATCTGGTTATGACGGTGCCGAATTTCACCGCCCCAGCGTTTAATTTGCAGAATCAAAGCAGCACCAGCGGTGTGCAGGTCAGCAGCGGTTCGAGTGGTGGCGGCGGCGGATCCGGGAGTTCCAATTTATTCAGCGGCAGCGGCGGCAGCGGTGCGGGTGGAATGAATACCACCACCCAAACCACAACGCAGCGGGCACAGGCGCTGGTGGCGTTAATTGAGGGTACCGTGCAACCCAATATCTGGACCGCCAACGGAGGCTCCGCGACAATTATTTATTTTAATAGAGAACTGGTGGTCAGCGCGCCGGTTTATATCCAACAGATGATCAGCGGAAGCAATTAACGCTTTCCGATGTGCTCTGGCTCCGGATTGTTAAACCAATCCGATTTTTGGTAGTCCGGCAGTGAAAAATCCAGGGAAATATTGGCGCACCGTTCTTACGGTGGTGATATACACGGCATTGGCAAATTCTTCGCTTGGCATTTACGCCGTAACGTCCTCCCCAAACCCACATCCTGTGCCAGTAAAACACGATTCGGTTGCGACAAAAACGACTGCCATATCCAGTCCGACAACGCAACCGACTTCGCAATTTCCCCCAAACAAGAATTTTCGACCCGCGGAAATTGGCGGAGTTATTTTTGTACTCAATGACCCATCGCTGCTTAAGCATGTGTTGCCGCCGATGGCTTTTCATCACAAAACACTTTCGGACGTGTTGACAACCTTGAGCACTTTGACCAACACCAATGTTGCGGCAGGCTGGGCCGCCATGGCACACGCGGGGATAACGCCCAACCGTCGCCTTACCTTACGCTTGCCCAAGCAGGGATATAAGTTGGATCTGGTGGCGGCACTCAAATCGTTTGCACCGGATGTTCGCATGGTTATTTCAGCCGATCAGAATGTCATTTTTGTTAATACGCAAGCAGCGGATAATCAACATCTGATTATGCGAACATATTGGCTGGAAGATTTAATTGCCAACATTCCGCGCTATATAAATCCGCATTCATTTGAAAGGAAAAAGTCCAATGCGGGGGCCGGAGGAAAAGCTTCTCGGCAGGAACCTTCCGCGGATGGCTCCGCCGCAAGGGCCCATTCATCCGGTAATGCTTCCGCCGGGCAAAGCAAACAATCCCACACGCAAACCAATATTCTGCAATTGATCACAGATCATGTTGAGCCGAAGATATGGCTGGATCACGGCGGCAAAGCCACAATAAGCCAAGTAGGCAATAAAGTCATCGTCATCGCCCCGGCAAGCGTGCAGGCACTGCTGCAAGGCCCATCGCATTACAACCCCAATGCCGCACCGCTTTTTATGACCGTTTCATATTAACGTCCGCGGTTTCTGGTCGTTCCCGATAACACCGATTCCATAACAACCAACATCGCGCTACTTACCGAGCCTGCTTCAGGATCAGCTTGGAAGCCTGATTGCTCGTAACGTTCAAAGCGCCAAGCGTTTCAGCGGCGGCGGTGCGCACCTTGGCATTAGTTTCATGCGATACTTCATGAATCAGGCTGTCAATTTGCGAACGGCCCAGATGGTTGCCCAAATTGCGGGCCGACTGCGCCAAGCTCGTATAAAACGCATAGCGAACGCCTTCAGGATCGGACTGGCTGTTCAACGCCGCATGCGCCAGGATCCGCTGGGCTTCCGGATTACGGATTTGTCCCAGCGTTTCGGCAACCGCAATGACCACGCTGTCATGCTTTGATCGCAGGGCCAACTTAAGAGCCGGAATCGCCTGGTTGACGTCATACAGGCAGGAACGGTTCATCGCCATAAGCTTTAATTCATGCGCGGCAGTCAAAGCGAATCCCACCGATTCTTTGCTGCCGATGGGCTTGCTGCCGAGGCGCGTCAAAATCTCGGTATAGGCCTGTGCGATGGAACTTTTTGTCGCTCCGGTCGGAATTTCACTGATCGTTGGTTCACTGACAAATTCCGCATGGAGTTTGGGCAGGTCTGAAGCGGAACCCATTACCAGCATGGGTGTAGACCGCAGTCGATAATCAGTGGCCGCATATTGCTGATATTGAAGCGCAGCCGGGCCACTGGGCACAATCACCATGCCGATGTACGGCACGCCCATGGATTCTGTAACAGCCTGCGCAACCGTTGCGGCATCAATTACGTGATAGTCGGCCCGCAGGCGGGCTTTCATCTCATTTCGTACCTGAATATCAGAATCAACCAGCAACACGACCGGCTTGGTGGACTGCGCAATGGCTTCCGCAAGCGTTGGTATAACTTCCGATGAACCGGTAAATGCTTTGGCCGGATTGGCCAAGGCCAAGGCACTGGCTGCTTCAAATCGAACCGCTGGATCCGGATAGGCAAGTGCCTGAATCAAAGGCGACGGATTCTTACCCGCGCCAACCAAGCCATCAACGCCGCCGGTTTGCTGCAACGCCATCAGCGTTTTCAGAACCAGCGGACTGTTATCCGCGCTTAGGGCAATGTTCAGAACCGGATTGAGATACCGTGGGCCTGCGGCGACAGCATAATAGTGCGCATCGGGCATTGAGCGCTTCATTGTCGGGTCTTTAGCCCCCGCTGGAAGATCGACTTCGCGCCGCAGATCAGCGGCTAACCAGAGGCTGATCGCCGCGGAATTCTTGGGATCAAGCTTGAGCACTGCTTCGCAGGCCCGCATGGTTTCGATATCTTTCCAGATCGCAGTGGGTACGGGTACGCCGACAACATCATTGAGGCCTTTGTCATAATACCAGACCGGATTGGTTGCCTCATTAGGATGATTGGCCGCAACGGATGGTTCATTATGGTAATACGCTTCGGCCAGCCACAGATAAAGATCCGCCGCCGAGAGGCGATTAAAACGGCCAGTGGGGTCAATTTTGGATATGGCGGTGCGCGCCGCCTTTTTCAGATCAGGCGGCGTATTTTTATCAGTGGCAATTTGTACCAGGTACGGCAATGCCTGAGGATAACCAATATTACCGAGCACCTGAACAATTTGAATTTTTTCCGGCGTTGACGGCGTAGCAAGCTGTCGCACCAATGGGTTCAAAAGCGACTTGCCGATATCGCTCATCATTTGAACAATTGTGGGGCCATAGCTGGCATGGGACGGGCTGTTGAGAAAATGGATGAAGAACGGCACGGAAAATTCACCGGCGGCGTACAGCCGCTGACGGGAAACGACATACGCCTGCGGACTGTTTACCATCACTTTGATCGCCGCGATGATACGCGCCGGATTGCGCGCCACCATCAAGTGACCTTTTTGCAGCAAAGCCGATATAGCTGCGGAAACCTTTTTCAGGGGCTTATTCTGCTGGTTGCCAATTAGAATTTCCGATACGTCACGGCCATTGGCGGCGGCATCAAACGCCCGCAACGCCACCACTGGCGATGGGCTAGCCGCGAGGAATGCTTTGCCGCAATCACGCGCTAGGTCTTCCTTGCCAAGAAGTGAATAGTGCAAAAACAGATCGGCATCATTGACCAACTTAGCCGACGGCTTGGCACCCATCATGGCGGATGAGGGCTGTTGCGCCTGCGCCTGATGTGGCGGCAGGGCCGTAATCAACAGAGCCACAGCCACAGATGCGCTGACAGCCAATCGCTTCAGCAGCCGATTTCTCCGATCCCGCTGATGCGATCCAGCAGCGGACACCGGGAATAGATTTCCCGATGGGTTGTGACAAATCCGTTGCGCCCGTTGGGTAGAGAGCGATTTGAGCATAAAGCCTCCGAAATATGTTGTGCGTTCGATATCACGTAAAGAGCCGGTATAACCCGCTCCGCCTAACAGCTTCCCCGGTCACATCGGCTTGACAGAACCGCAATACGAAAGCAGACGAACTGAAATATTTGTCCGTTCGCTTAAGCCGCGGCGCCGTCGCGCCAGTCGGTGCCGTGGCCAAAAATGGAACCTTCCCTGCCACGGCGGGAGCCGATTATAGACCACTGGGGCAGGGTGTCAAAGAAAAAATCGTCCGGGAATCCGAAATCCGCATTCTTCGGACCTTCAGGCCGTCCGCTTCAACCCCTCTGACACTCCGGTTATGCTTGAGAAAATGAAGACCGATGCCCGCCAATTTCTATCCCCAGACGGCCCTGTAGCCCGCCGGCTTAAAAATTTTGAACTCCGCCCGGAACAGGTGGAAATGGCCGCATCCGTGGATGAAGCCTTTGAAAATAATCACCACCTCGTGGCCGAGGCTGGCACGGGAGTGGGCAAATCTTTCGCTTATCTGATTCCGGCAATTCGGCAGGTGGTAGAACGAAACCGCCGGGTGGTTATTTCCACCCACACAATCAGTTTGCAGGAACAATTAATTGAAAAGGACATTCCATTTCTAAGAGCCGTCGGAGGGCAGGAATTTTCCGCGGTGCTGTGCAAAGGGCGGGGAAATTATCTTTGCCAGCGCCGCCTCGAACAGTCTTTATCTAAAATGGAAGTGCTGTTTCCCGATATGCGGCAGCGTGATGATCTTGAAATGATTCAACGCTGGAGCGAAACCACCGCTGATGGCTCTTTATCTTCCCTGCCGCGCCAACCATTATGGCAAACCTGGGACAAAGTGGCGGCGGAACATGGCAACTGCATGGGGCGGAGATGTAAATATTACGACGGCTGCTTTTATCAGGCCAGCCGCCGGCGAATTCAACATGGCCAAATATTAATATGCAACCATGCCATGTTTTTTGCCGATTTGGCCCTGCGCCGCGTGGGTTCGGGCATTTTACCGCGCTATGATCTTGTCGTACTCGATGAAGCCCACACCATTGAAGCCGTGGCCGCCGATCATCTCGGACTGAAAGTCTCCGAATCACAGGTCGAGTATCTGCTGGGGAATCTCTTAAGCGCCCGGCAGGATCGTGGCTTTCTCATGTCCATCGATAACAAGCTGGCATTACCCGCGAAAATATCGGTCGATGCGGCCCGCGCTGAAGCGGAAAAGTTTTTTGAGGGCCTCGCCCATTGGAAAAAAGAAAAAGCCCCCTCCAATGGCCGCATCCGGGATAAGGGAATTGTGGACAATTATTTGTCCGCCGCGCTTGATTCACTTGAAAAATCCCTGCGGGTTATCCTTCATGAACTGACCCGGCAGGGTAATTTTGAATTCTCGCAAGTCACGGATGACCCCACCGATGGCGCACCGACTACTGGTAAACAGCAGCAAATTGAACGCGATTTTTTTGAGCTTACCAGCCTCGCCAACCGCTGCCATGCGATGTCCGTTTCCGTTAAAGCTCTTCTGGAGCAGGAGCAGCCCGAATCGGTTTACTGGATTGAGGAAACCGGCAAGACCTATCGAAAAATGGCATTGAATTCCAGCCCGGTGGATGTGGCGGCCCACTTGAACGCCAATTTGTTTAATTCCGATCAGATTAAATCTGTCATCCTCACGAGTGCCACCTTGGCGGTAGGCCGGGGCGGAAATCAGTTTTCAAACAGTACTAATCAAAAATCAAATATCACAGATGGGAAAATAGACGCGGGATCAAAAGCCGTAAACTCAGAATCTGATATTTCAAATCCCAAATCAACAGGTTCAACGCTCAAATCCGGCACCGCAGACGCCATATCTGAACTCTCAAATTCTAAATCTCAAATGACTGATGCGGCCAGACCGCTGGATAAGATGCAATCACCCTTTGCTTTTTTTCGAAAACGGATCGGTTTGGATTCCGGAAAGGAAATCCAGCTTGGCTCACCGTTTGATTATCCAAACCAGGCCACGCTTTACCTTGAAACCAACCTGCCGGATCCAGAAGACCCGGCCTTCCTCAATGCGGCTATGGATCGGGCCATGCACTACATCCGCCAAAGCCAGGGGCGGGCATTTATTCTCTTTACCAGCTATGCTACGCTGGGAAAAGCATCGAAAATTCTCGCACCGCAACTCTCTTCGCTCGGATATCCGATGCTGGTTCATGGCGGAGAACTCACGCGTGGGCAGCTTTTAGCGCAGTTCAAGGCGGAAGATCACAGCGTACTATTAGGAACCGATTCATTCTGGCAGGGTGTGGATGTGCCCGGCGAGGCATTATCCAATGTCATTATCACCCGCCTGCCGTTTTCCGTTCCGGACAAACCCATTGTCGAAGCCCGTATCGAAGCTATTAAATCCGCCGGTGGCCAACCATTTAAGGAATATTCGATTCCTGAAGCGGTGATAAAGTTTCGCCAGGGTTTTGGCCGCCTGATCCGTACCCGACAGGATAAAGGCATTGTGGTGGTGCTGGACAAGCGCATTGTCACGCGGAGCTATGGCCGTTCATTTCTAGAATCGCTTCCCCCCTGCCGCGTTGTGCGGGTATAAATCAATAGTATGACCGGATCAGGTAATAACAGAATTTCAATTTCCCGCTGACAGTCCGCTTTGAAAATTTCATTTAGAGAATGAGGCATAAAAAAAACCAGCCAAGGCGTGAGCCTTGGCTGGTTTCAAAAAGTCAAATAAACATGGGTATCATTTCCATATACATGGAGAGAAGGACGCCGCCAAACTGTGTTACCACAGATGGCCCGACAGACATTACAGTCCAACGGACGAGAAAGTTCTGACGATCACGGGTGGATTGCTCCACTAATCTCAACGACAACCGATTTTTGGCCACAAACTTTCGTTTGGAACAATTTTCCAACATATACCAGGTGAGTCAATTGCTGTGAAGAAATTGATTTCAAATGCGGCATGTCAACGATAGCAAGGTAAGCCATCTCGATGTCGCATGGACGTGTTGGCGTTTTAGATAAACTAAAATCAGGAGGTCGATTGGGACCGTGTTCTAAGTAAATCCCTTAGAAAGGAGGTGATCCAGCCGCAGGTTCCCCTACGGCTACCTTGTTACGACTTAGTCCCAGTCACCGGTCCTGCCGTAGCACCGAAAGGCGTTTCAGGCATTACCAGCTTCCATGACTTGACGGGCGGTGTGTACAAGGCTCAGGAACACATTCACCGCGGCATAGCTGATCCGCGATTACTAGCGATTCCAACTTCATGAGGGCGAGTTGCAGCCCTCAATCTGAACTGGGCCGTTTTTTATCCGATTTGCTCCACCTTACGGTCTTGCTTCGGTTTGTCAACGGCATTGTAGCACGTGTGCAGCCCTGGGCATAAAGGCCATGAGGACTTGACGTCATCCCCGCCTTCCTCCGGTTTAACACCGGCAGTCTCGTTAGAGTGCTCAGCATTACCTGTTAGCAACTAAAGATAAGGGTTTCGCTCGTTATGGGACTTAACCCGACACTTCACAGCACGAGCTGACGACAGCCATGCAGCACCTGTGCTGGTTCCGGATTGGATACCGATCGTTCATATTTCTATGTTCTACTTCCAGCATGTCAAGCCCAGGATAAGGTTCTTCGCGTTGCTTCGAATTAAGCCACATGCTCCACCGCTTGTGTGAGCCCCCGTCAATTCCTTTGAGTTTTAGCCTTGCGACCGTACTTCCCAGGTGGCAGACTTCTCAATTTCTCTACGACCGCAACGGGGTCAGACCCGCTGCAATCTAGTCTGCATCGTTTAGGGCGTGGACTACCGGGGTATCTAATCCCGTTCGCTCCCCACGCTTTCGTGCCTCAGTGTCAGAACCGGCCTAGTTACCCGTCTTCACCACTGGCGTTCCAGACGATATCTACGCATTTCACCGCTCCACCGTCCGTTCCAGTAACCTATACCGGCCTCAAGCACGCCAGTATCAGAAGCTATTCCCGGGTTGAGCCCGGGGATTTCACAACTGACTTAACGCACCACCTACGCACCCTTTAAACCCAGTGAATCTCAGTAACGCTTGGGACCTCTGTATTACCGCGGCTGCTGGCACAGAGTTAGCCGTCCCTTTCTCTGGGCTAGATCAACTTTGGAGTATATTATCCTCCATCGCTTTCATAACCCTAACAGTGGTTTACATTCCGAAGAACTTAACCCACACGCGGCGTCGCTCCGTCAGGCTTGCGCCCATTGCGGAAGATTCGTTGCTGCAGCCCCCCGTAGGAGTCTGGCCAGTGTCTCAGTGCCAATGTGGCTGGTCGTCCTCTCAGACCAGCTATCCGTCATAGCCTTGGTGAGCCGTTACCTCACCAACTAGCTGATAGAAGATAGCCCGCTCTTAAACCGATAAGCCTTGCGGTCCTCATCTTTGGTTATTTCGGGATGCCCCGTCATAACATCATCAGGAATTACCCAATCTTTCGACTGGCTATGCCTGTGTTCAAGGTACGTTAGCTATCCATTACTCACCCTTGCGCCACTGGGTATTGCTACCCCGTGCGACTTGCATGCCTTAGCCACGCCGCCAGCGTTCACTGTGAGCCAGGATCAAACTCTTCAATTAAATGTCGTTTTTCCGATGACTCGTGCCTTTCGGCCCTTTTATCGGATTCGTGCAAGTTTGAAGGTTTGCCTATTGGCAAAGCCTAATATCGGACAACTCCCGGATTTGCACCCGGCGTTCTTCCGACTCGCTTCAAATAATGCAACTGGCTAGAGTTGAATTACCGAAGCGATACTCAGGATTCTCAAAAGTGACTTGGCTTGCGTTACAGATGCAGGGAGTGCATCCGTAACGACTTTTCAAATCGACTTGCACACGAGAATGCCTGAATGGCAAGCTTGTTATTGCTTACCGTTTCATGACGCAGGCCGTTCCGCTAAAACCCCTCGCGGAGTTTTGTGCATGCGGTTCCAGCCTGCCACATCCTCGTGGCGTCCTTAACCATGTTTACTTGTCAAAGAGCAAAGCAAATAAGCTTCCACAACTCTTTCCAACCAGCCTTTGGGACAATAAAGCCCGCGGCTGACTTTATGAGCCGTCTTCAACACGAAAAGCTTTTTTGGATCAAAGCCTGGTGTTGGTCCCTGCGGCAACTTTCGTTCCCATCAAGGAGGAACTATGTTACCAAGGGTTTTGTTTATGTCAAGCGTGCTTGAAATTTTTTATTTCCGCCGCCGTAACTTCTGTTTCAAACAAACGAATTTGTTATCCACACAAGCCACATCAGAACCACCCAATCACCTAAGCGATTGGATTACCATTCCGATCAGCGAATAATAGCAGAACCTTAAAAAAAGGCAACCACCCCGCAATTATTCTTGAAAATTATTCCCCGGAACCACCCCCATCACGACCAAATGACCTAGTTAAATTGGTAAGATTATTTTTTGGTGGCCCCTAACTCGGCAGACCAGCCGACCGTCCCAATCCGGTGCGCGACTGCTTTTACGGGCTTCGGTATCTTTTCCCATTGAAAAGCCGTTCCGGCAGTTGCAAACTCTCTCAGCGGAGGCACTTATGCCCGCCACTTTTCGTCAATACTACCTCCGCAGGCATAGCGTCATACCCTAGGGAATCTGTCCCAGTAATGGCCGGGATTACTTGCACAGGCTCCCTGAGCGAATATAACTTTGCGAATTTCACTGGCGACTACTGGCCGCGGACTGTAAAATCATTCCGCTCGAGTTGCCGATGGCACAAATCACAGCACCGGTGGAATCATGTTGTTCGTTTCCACCCCATCGCAATGCGGCCACAGCAGGAATGATATGGCATGAAAATTCTTCATGTGCTTACCGATATGCGAACTGAAAACAGCTCTCTGGCTGTTTCCGTGTGCGGCATGGCTGAAGCCGTCGCAGCGCGGGAGCATGACGTAAGCATTGTTTGCTTGAAAATGCAAGGCACGGTCATGCAGCCCCAGGGCGTCCTGGTACGGGGGTTCGCCCCAGATCGGCAATCCGCACGCATGCCCAGTGCCGATCTGCGCGCTTATCTACAGCAGAACGTCCGTCATTTTGATGTTGTTCATATTCACGGCCTGTGGCAAAGCCCGGTACATTACGCCGCAACCGCCGCGCGACAGACAAAAGTTCCCTATATCCTCGCGCCGCATGGACAGCTTGAGTCGGACATTCCGAAAAACGGCGGACGTCTTAAACAATCCATTAACTGGTTGCTGCGTGATTCCGCCATGCTGCATCATGCCGCAGCCATTCAATGCCTGAACATCTCAGAAATAAAACTTTCTCCCGCGCTCACAGGCCAGAAAAACACGATTATCGGCAATGGTATTCCAGCCACCGTGTGTGAAAATCTGCCCGCTCGCGGTTCCTGGCGCAATGAAATTCAATCCACACTCGGAAAGCCGGATCGTCCATTGGCTTTGTTTCTCGGGCGAATTGAGCCAAAAAGTGGCTTGGAACGCCTGCTTCCGCACTGGGCGGCAGTTCTCAAAGCGCAACCGGATGTGCTGCTGGTGATTGCCGGCACAGGTGACAAGCCCTATATCGACGCACTCAACGACCTGATCAAAAAACATAATTTAACCGGGCATGTTGTCTGGACCGGGGAACTTGCGGGCCTCGCGAAATGGCGGACGCTGGTCGATTCAGATGTCTTTATTCTGCCGGCCCATCAGGCAAGTTCATCACCGGCGATTACCGAAGCCATGGCTGCCGGCTTGCCTGTGGTGATCACACGCGAATGCCACTTTGATGAAGTTGAAGAACATCAGGCCGGAGTGATTATTGAACATGGCGATATGGCGGCGTTTGTAACATCCATTTCCGAGTTGTTGGGCAACCATGAAATACTCAACTCCATGGGGCAAAACGCCAAAACGCTCGTGCAATCGCACTTTACCTGGGAAGTAACCGGCGAGAAGCTCGAACGGCTGTATGAATCGCTGGCCTTGCATACGGATATACCACTGGACTTGCTGCCGCCACGAGATCATCCATAATTAGCTTTTTACACGAGGAGCGGAACATGGGTATCACTGCGGGCTTAAATGAGTATCGACCGGCGGACATTCGGAACATTGTCCTGATTGGTCACAGCGGATCTGGAAAAACCACACTGGCGGAAGCTGTGGCACATCGCTGCGGGGTCATTACCCGCATGGGTTCCATTGAAGAAGCCAACACCGTTTCAGATTTTGAACCTGAAGCGCGACGCCACAAACACTCCACGAACTCCACCGTCATGTTCGCCAATTTTGAAGACCGGGAAATTAATCTCATTGACACCCCAGGTTACCCGGACTTTATTGGCCACGCTCTCGCGGCAATGCCCGCGGTGGAAACAGCCGTCACTGTCGTTAATGCTTTGCAAGGCGTGGAATATAATACCCGGCGGCTTTTCCACGCCGCCGGAGAACTCGGCCTCGCACGCATGATCGTGGTCAACAAGATCGACGTCGCCACAGATTTGGCCGGCGTGCTGGCACAATTGAAAACCACATTTGGCACCGCATTACATTGTATCAACCTCCCCAGCGGTGGCGGAACGGATGTCGTGGACTGCTTCGACCATGACGCCGGAACCACCGATTTTGGACACGCCCAGGCCATCCACGCGGAAATGATCGAAGCCGTTGTGGAAATGGACGACGCCCGACTTGAAGAATATCTGGCCGGTAAAAAAGTCGAGCCGGCGGAACTGCGATCCTGCTTTATCAAGGCGATGAATGCCGGCCATGTCGTGCCGATTCTCTTTACCTCCGCCAAACATGAAGTTGGAATTGATGACCTGCTGCATATCCTCGTGGAAGAAGCTCCATCTCCCGTATCCGGCCGGATGAAACGCCTGGCGCGCCAAAATGCTGAAAATCCGGAGCTAACCGAAACGTTGGAAATTCAGCCGGACCCCGCGGCACCCCTGCTGGCACAGGTTTTCAAGGTCACCACGGACCCCTACGTTGGGAAGCTCTGCATGATGCGGATATTACAAGGCAAACTCGATGCCAATACCGCATTTGTCTATGGCAACGATAAGAAAACGCACCGGGCGGGACATGTGTTGAAACTCGAAGGCCGAGATCATCCGGAATCTCCTGTTGCGTACGCCGGCGATATCGTCGCCGTCGCCAAGCTTGATGATCTGCACGTCAATGATATTGTCCATGCGCCAGCCGCCTTAAACAATCTCCGCGCCATTTTGCCGCGCTATCCGGCGCCGATGTTTTCCATGGCTGTTGCGCCAAAATCCCGCGGCGATGAAGTCAAGATTTCCTCCGCACTATTTAAGCTTACCGAAGAAGACCCGACATTTCGCACCTCACATGATCCACAAACCCATGAACTCATTATTCATGGCTTGGGTGATCTGCATTTGCGCGTGATGCTGGAAAAAATGAAAAACCGTTTCAATCTGGATGTTACCGCCGCCCCTCCGCGCATCGCCTACCGCGAAACCATTACCACCCGCGCCGAAGGACATTACCGGCACAAAAAGCAGTCCGGTGGAGCGGGCCAATTTGGTGAAGTCTATTTGAGAATTGAGCCGCTGGAACATGGCAAAGGCTTTGAATTCGTCAACGAAGTCTTTGGGGGTGCCATTTCCGGGCCATTTATTGCATCGGCGGAAAAGGGAATTCGTGACGCCCTGGAGCATGGGCCAATTGGAGGATATCCCGTGCAGGATGTCCGGGTCACACTTTACGATGGCAAAACCCATCCAGTGGATTCCAAAGATATCGCGTTTCGTATTGCGGGAAAATATGCATTTTTAGCCGCCATGCAAAAAGCCCGGCCCATGCTGCTCGAACCCATGGTTTCACTGGAAGTCGTCGTGCCGGAGTCGCACTTGGGCAGTGTGACCGGTGATCTCAATGGCCGCCGCGGACGCGTGAATGCCACCGATCTATTACCCGGCGCAATGGCCGTGATTCATGCCACCGCCCCGCTTTCAGAATTGGGCCAATATGATAATCAATTGCGCAGTGCGACCAGCGGCCAGGGCAGCTTTTCCATAGAGTTCTCCCACTATGAAACCGTTCCGCCCATGGTTCAGGCAAAAATCTCCGCCCAATACCAGGCCCCGGTAGAGGAATAGCGCGTATGCCAAAAGCCACTGCGGCCACACGCCGCGACATATATTCTCTGGCGTTGTGCCGGCGGATTCGTTCGCTCCAGCCCCCCGCCGGGGCGGCCGCACTGTGGTGGATGGGGCAATCCGGCTTTGTTATTAAATTAGCCGGACGAATTATTTATCTGGATGTGTTTTTTTCCCCCATGCGGCAACGTGTCATCCCGCCGCTGCTTCCACCGCGGCATGTGACGCATGCCGATATTATCTGTGGAACACACGATCATATTGATCATATTGACCGTGCCGCATGGCCCACCTTGGCCGCGGCATCCCCGGATGCACTTTTCATCGTTCCGCTGCTCTTGCGTCAGCGCCTGATCAAGGAATTGGGAATTCCCGGAACACGCTTACTTGGCGTAGATGAACACCAAAGCCTGCAGATTGGCCCGGTGACCATTTACGCGATTGCCGCAGCTCATGAATTTCTGGACCGTGACCGCAAAACAGGTCTGCATCCCTGGCTCGGATATGTCATTCAGGGCGACGGATTAACAATATATCACGCCGGTGATACGTGCCTTTATCAAGGTATTGAGGAAAAAATCAGACGCTTCAAGCCCGATCTAATGCTGCTGCCCATCAACGGGCGGGACGCCCGCCGACTCAAAAGTGGATGTCTGGGAAATATGACATTTCAAGAGGCCGCCGATCTCGCGGGACATCTTGGCCCCGGCCTCGTTGCCCCCATCCACTATGACATGTTCAAATTCAATGGTGCTGACCCTCAGCGGTTCACCGCCTATTTGACAGTGAAATATCCCAAGCAGCAATCCCTGATTTTCCGTCATGGCAAGCCGGTAATTCTGCACAAAAGCAAATCGCGCGGCGTTCGCGTTGAGTTACCACTTCGGCGCTGAAACAACCAAGAATGCCATCAATACCAAGCCCACAGTATCTTATCCAATCGTAATCGCGTTTACTGCAACTGCCACTTGCGACGCAGAAACCATTCGGTCGTAAGCGACGCCACAAACAGCAGGAAAAACAGATTATTATTATACAGGGGAAACGCTGTTCTCTGCACCTGGTTCTCGGCCGTTATCGATGCCTGTAATCGCCGGGCCAGAGCGTTAATACCACTTAATTCACTGTATGAACCGCGCGTAATCGACGCAATGCGCTGGAGCATCTGCGGTTCGGCGGCGAGTTTGTTCATTTCACCAACCGGTGCGATAACATAAAAATCGGTGCTGTCCGTGCCCAGGGTTTTACCGTGGCGCTGGGCGCTAAATACCAGATGATAATGCCCCGCCACCGGAGGCATATAGTTGCGTGTATACATGCCGATATTGCTGTACCTTGCGTGCAGGGGAAGGGTGTGCGGTTTGCCGTCCGGGCCGGTCAGGACGGCCGAAACATGCGCGTAGCGCGTCAATTGCCCCCGGGCGTCAGTTACTTCCACACGCAGATGCACATTGCGCCCGGTGTCATAGCGCTCGCGGCGGATCATGGCGGTTACGGAAGAACCTTTTAATGTTTTGATTTTGCTTTCACCGGCCAGCCAGCGGATTAACTGCCCCCAGAAACGATGATACGGCGACCGCAGCCCCATGGTTCTTAGCGCCAGTTGCCAGCGGTAAGTGGTATCCGCCGCAAAAGCGGCGACGCGACCTTTACCATAATGCTGCACCGCCAGAACAATCGCGGCCCTGCCATTAACTTGCGCTTCCGGGTCGGTCAACAGCACGGTTGCTCCGGCCTTCGCCCCGGCAAAAGCGACACAACCGGCGAGCTTGGGGAGTTGATTTTTTGCCGTTGCGCCGTTCGGCGCATTAAACCACGTTGTAATGCCCTGAAAAATCGGGCTTCTCGCTCCAAACGCTGTAAGTTGCGGTACAAAGGATGTATTAAGCTGCGCCGGTTGCACCAGCTGAAGATCAATGGGAAATGCGGGAGCTAACTCGGATAGCCCCCAATCTCCACTGGCAAAATTCTGCTGCCCGCCAATCATGATCAATCCCGCCCCATTACGAACAACGTCTCTCAGTTCAGCTTGTTGCGCGCGGGTTAGAAAGCTGGAACGCACATCCCCCAGGATGATGACCTTAAATTCCTTCCATTGCGCCAATGTGTCCGGCAGCGCTGTCAGATGCTTGTTGCCACCACGAACCATAAAATAGCCGGGGCGCGTCTGAATCAGGCTGACCAAATTCACATTCGGATCCGTCGATAAATCCTGCTCCAGCGGCCCAACTTCCGGTCGGATGCGCCCCTCCAGATACAACACCGCAATTTTTGGATTGGTTATCAACATCGGAAACTGTTGTTTATTTCCCTCCGTGGTACGCTCGGCGGGATCCACGGGAATTCGGGCGGTTAAAACCAGGCGGCCCACTTTTTGCGGGGTGAACTTAAATTCAACCGTTTGCGGTACCGGCCCGGAATGCAATACCAGCCGATGTTCGGCCAGTTCTTTCTTTCCCTCCATAAGATACACATGAATCGTGCGGTCATTAAAGGCACTCGAACGAACCAGCGCTGTTAGCGACACCTGCGTATCCACCGGTGCCGCCTCCGGCCCGTTGACTCGGACAATTTCAATTTGTGGCACACCTCTGGCATGGGTGGAAGTTGAACCCACGCGCACCGGATAAACCCGTACGGGCAGGTGCTCCAAGGTGCTGAACTTGGTCGGGCCGTTCTCAATACCATCACTGAAAAGCACCAACTGATGCACGCCGGAATTCACCGCCATTTTGATCGCCTTTGGCAGATCCGTCTGTTTTCCATCCGGGGCGATGGCCGTCCATTGGGCGGCGCTGGTCAACGGTGCATTATGAATTCCGTCATACGCAAAGCACTTGATTGCAAAATGGCCCTTCAGATCATGTATCAGCATGTGCGCCGCTTGCACACTAAGCAAATATCGACTCGGTTCATTGGGCCGGTCATTGACACTCATCGAGCCGGAGGCATCAATCATAATGCCCAGCGTCGGCATATTGTGCGGCACGGTGATCCACGCCAGCACAGGCTGAAACATCAGCAATAAAATAAACGCCATTCCCGCCAGGCGCAACCCAAAAAGCCATAAGATTCTGCGCCTGCCCAGCACCTGATAAACACGTTTGTAAAACAGCCAGATGGCCAGAGCGGCAATGGCAAAAGTGAACAATGCCGCGATAAATATTTCACGCGCGGTCGGAAAAATTAACACCATCAGACCATAGATAATCGCCACACCGGCGGCCACCATGGCAGTCCATGGCATGGGTTCCCGCTCTGCACTGCGCGAGTCCGGTACCGCCTGCCGCACATTGAGCCAACTATAAACGCCCAGCGCCATCCCCGCCGCCAACGCTACAATTCCCCACCAGGCAAAACCCTGCTGGCCTAAAAAGTGCAGCGCTACCGTGGCTATTACCTGCATGCCGTCAACCTGTCACAATGCCTAAGCCACAATTCCGTTGCCCGAAGCCGGTAACTTATTCCGCAGTCCAGGCACATCCATAGGCCTAACGCCGCATCCGGCAATTTGTTGTATCACCGGATGATATTCACCGCCGCCTCGCGCAGCCTTGCAGGCCATCAATGCCATATCAGGACAGTGAATTTATTACCATCCCCGTGGCCAGTTTGGGATAGAAAAAGGTGCTCTTCTGCGGCATAAGTTCATTGGCATTGCAAAGCTGCCGCACCGATTCCAATGGCGTGCTCTGCAATACAAAGCCCGCCTGATACTGCCCCGATTGGCACATTTCCCGCACTTCATGCGCCACATGCGGGAACGCCCATTGCATGGCTTTCCCTTGCGAAAAGGCTGGCGCTACAATCCGGTCAAATATCAGATGCTGCAATATCGCAACATCCAATTGCCGCCACGGCCCGGATTTCCCAGCCAAAGCCGGATCATTGCTGATTTTCCCCAATGGATCTTGTTCCACCGGTCGCACCACCACAACACGGTCAGTCTTGGGATCATAAATGCCCATGGCATGAAGCCCAAATTTCGGCAGCCGCTTTTCCAGATTATCCATATCGTTGCCCGAAAGCTCATCGGATACACGCTCCAGATTACCCGCCGCCGCATTCAGAAATAAATCAATGGAAAATCCGGCAAGATTGGCCGCCACGCGGTGGGTCGGCAAAACAATCAAGCCCGGATCCTGCATGGCAATAAGCACAAACAACGCAAAATTAGCCCCATGATCCCGAGGCAAGCTCGCCCCATGCTTCGCGGTTATTTCCGCCCGATAATTCAGGCACGTGCCATAGCGATGGTGCCCGTCGGCAATATACAAATGTTTTTCCCGCATCAAGCTCTGCACCGATGCAATCACTTGCGGGTCAGTTACTTTCCACAGATCCGATGTTACCTGCGACTTGCCATCCTGTGATGGAAGTTTCGCCGTCGCCACCGCAGCGCTGCTGCCCACCGCCGCAAATAATTTCCCGGTTACGACATTGGCCGCATCATCATATAAGCCAAATACCGGAGACACATTGGCATTCGTAGCCCGCATCAACATCAGGCGGTCTTCCTTGGGCCCGCTGAATGTTTGCTCATGCGGATGAATCGTGCCCTGCGGCCCGAACTCTTCCAGCCGCACGCGGCAAAATAATCCGCGACGATGATAGGTTTTGCCATCATACGTATAGGTCTGCTGATAAGGATAAAGTGCCGCAGCGGCATCGCGCTGCAATACGCCTTGCTCTATCCAGGCAGCCAGGGTTTTGGCGGCCTGTTCATACGCCTCAACGGGGCCGGCGTTTTTCGGGGGAACATGCGGCAAGTCAACAGCCACAATATTATGCGGGTTTTGTGCCAGCAAATGCTGTTTATCCGCGACGGAAAGCACATCATAAGGCGGTGAAATAAGCGGGGTTTGTTCTGTTTGCGGATAGCGAATCGCGGCCAGGGGTTGAATATCAGCCATTTGAGGTTCCTGTAATACATTCCAATAAACACAAATCCAATGTAGTGATTGTAAGGCCGACACCGGGGTGCTGGCCAGTTAACAACAATTTTGGGACCCGCGCCGGTCTGGCCTGATGAAAACCTCCAAAATTTAGCAAAAAACACAGGTGGTGTGGACCGTGAATTTGTTGCGCAAGGAGCGATAGCCATGACGGGGCGAGGCTGGTAAAATGCAGCTTGGACGGAT
>Ga0080006_1166771_pt1 | contig 20469 bp, 19 predicted proteins | sample RS3BMetagenome_FD_69209 | JGI IMG/M metagenome (GOLD analysis project Ga0080006, IMG submission 69209) | Ferric oxide microbial mat and aquatic microbial communities from Rainbow Spring, Yellowstone National Park, USA - RS3B (SPADES... ...
CCCCCCCCCCCCCCCCCCCCCCCCCCCCCCCCCCCCCCCCCCCCCACCCCCCCCCCCCCCACCCCCGCCTCCCCCAACCACTCATCCGCGGGCAAGCCCGTCGGGGCTCCGGGCCTCGGCCGACGCCCGGATGGGGGCTGCGCCACCCTGGGACCGGGCCCTCGGCGGACGCCCTGAGGGATCCCGCCATGCCCGGCATACGGAAGTGTCCGTTCAGACGGCGGTGGTGTGTGGCGGCGATCCGGTATAAAAGTAGGGAGGGGTCCTGGGCTCCATGCGGGAGAAGCACCTCGGCCCAGGCCCCCGCCCGCCGCGCCCGGCATTTAGGCCCGCAGCCACCTGCACACGCCACGCACTCGGAAAGGGAGGCGCCACATGCCCCCGTCAGCAGATCTGGTCGTCAACGGGGTACGGCATCAGATCCCGCTTGAACAGCGCCGGAGGCTCCTGGACGTGCTCCGCGACGACCTGGGCCTGACCGGCGCCAAGCCGGGGTGCGGGCAGGGGGCCTGCGGCGCCTGCACCGTCCTGGTGGACGGCGTGCCCGTCCGCTCCTGCATGACCGCGGCCGGAGACGTGGCCGGCCGCGCCGTCACCACCGTCGAGGGGCTGTCCGCAAACGGTGCGCTGCATCCGGTGCAGCAGGCCTTCGTCGAGGCCGGCGCCATGCAGTGCGGCTACTGCACGCCCGGGATGATCCTCGGCACGGTGGCGCTCCTGGCGAAGAATCCGCAACCGGACGGGGCGCTGATCCGGGCGGCGCTGGACGGCCACATCTGCCGCTGCTGCACCTACCCGCGCCTGCTGCGGGCCATCCGCGCGGCCGCGGAACGGATGGGACAGGGCCAGGCCGGGGCGCCCACCGAAGTCCCGCCGGCCCCGGGCCACCCGGCGGAGCCCGTGCCCCGGCCGGGCCCGTGGGACCTCATGCCCCCGGAGCAACGCGACTACTTCGAGGTGCTCGGAGACGGGCTGGTCGTCGTCCTGCCGCCGGGGGGAGCACGCCTGGACGGCCGGGGGACGGTCACCGGGGGCGCCTGGATCCACGTGGGCGGCGACGGCACCGCCACGGCCTTCACCGGCAAGGCGGACGTGGGCCAGGGCACCGACACGGCGCTCTCGCTCCTGGTCGCCGAGGAACTGCGCCTGCCGGCCGCCGCAGTGCGCATCGTCATGGGGGACACGGACCTCTGCCCCTTCGATCCCGGCACCTTCGGCAGCCGGTCGATGCCCGACGCGGGCGAATACCTGCGGGCCACGGCCGCCGCCGCGCGCGTCGCCCTCATCGGGATCGCCGCGCAGCGCCGGGGGATCCCGGTGGACGGCCTGGTCGCGGCAGGGGGCCGCGTGCACCAGGGCGCGGACGGGCCGGCCCTGGCCTATGGAGACCTGGTGCGCGGCCTCCGCCGCCTCGAGATCGCCTCGGCGGAGGCGCCGGTGACGCCCGGCTCCGCATGGGAGACCGCCGGAGAGCCCGCGGCCGCTGCGACCGCGCATGCCGTCGTGACCGGCGGCAAGCGGTTCCCCTCGGACGTGACGCGGCCCGGCATGCTGTACGGCCGGGTCCTGCGGGCGCCCGCCTACGGCGCGCGCCTGCGCTCCGTCGATCCCTCGCGGGCGCAGGCGATGCCCGGCGTGGTCGTGGTCCACGAGGAGGCCTTCGTCGGGGTCGCCGCCGCCGATCCGCTGTCGGCGCAGCGCGCGGTGCAGGCCGTCGACGCCGACTGGGAGGTCCCGCCCCAACCCGGGGAACGCGGCATCGCCGAATACCTGCGGACGCACCCGGTCGAGGTGCGGTCCTGGGGCGGCCCGTCCCGCCACGAATCCGGCCGGGTCGACGAGGCGCTGGCCGGCGCCCCGGTGCGGCTCGCTGCCACCTACACGGCCGCGTACATCGCCCACGTGCCGCTCGAAACACGGGCGGCGGTCGCCGAGTGGGCGGGCGGCCGCATCACGGTCTGGACCGGCACCCAGCGCCCCTTCGGGGTGCGCGCCGAGGTCGCCGCGGCGCTCGGGCTGCCGGAGACCGCCGTGCGGGTGATCGTGCCGGGCACCGGCTCCGGCTTCGGGGGGCGGCACACCGGCCAGGCGGCCATCGAGGCGGCCCGGCTGGCCCGCGCCGCCGGGCGGCCGGTCAAGGTGATCTGGAGCCGGGAGGAAGAGTTCATCTGCGGCTACTTCCGCCCGGCGGCCGTCATCGACGTCCGGAGCGGGGCCGGCGCCGACGGGGGCGTCACCGCCTGGGAGTTCACGAACTTCAACGCCGGGGGCGCGGGCATCCAGACCCCGTACGAGATCCCCCACCAGCGCATCGAGTACCGTCCCGCCGCCTCCCCCCTGCCCCAGGGTTCGTACCGCGCCCTGGCGGCGACCGCCAATCACTTCGCCCGCGAGTCCCACATGGACGAGCTGGCCCACCACTTCGGCGCCGATCCGCTGGAATTCCGGCTGCGCCACCTGCGGGACGACCGCCTGGCGGCCGTCTTCCGGGCGGCGGCGGAACGGGCGGGCTGGGTCGGGCGCAGCCGCGAGCCGGGGCGCGGCCTCGGCATCGCCGGGGGCAGCGAGAAGGGCGGCCGCGTCGTCACCTGTGCGGAGGTGCGCGTGCACGGGGACGGGCGGCTCGAACTCCTCCGCATCGTCACGGCATTCGAGTGTGGAACGATCGTCCACCCGGAGGGCCTGATCAACCAGGTCGAGGGCGCGACCGTGATGGGCCTGGGCGGGGCCCTGTTCGAAGCCATCCACTTCGACGGTGGCAGGGTCACGAACGCATCGCTCCTGCAGTATCGCGTGCCCCGCTTCAGCGACATCCCGCCGGTCGAGGTCGTGCTGCTCGACCGCACGGACATCCCCTCGGCCGGCGGGGGCGAGACGCCGATCGTGGCGGTGGCGCCCGCCCTGGCCAACGCCATCTTCGCGGCCACCGGGCGCCGCCTGCGCTCCCTGCCGCTCCTGCCCGACGGCATCGTGCCCTAAAGGCCCGTCCCGCCCCCGGGAACCCGCGCCGGACGGCGGGACCCGGGGGCGGCGACACCGCCGGTCGCCCGAGCCCCAGGGGGTGGGCGGGCGGTACCGCGCGGCGGGTCCTGGGCGGGGCGTTCCCCGCCGGCCCCGCCGCCATCCGGAGAGGGGGAAGCCCGCATGTCGGGCGCGACCGGGTCCGCGCCGCCCCGCATCTTCATCGGGGGTATCGGGCACGAATCCTGCACCTTCACCCCGCTGCGCACCGGGCTCGGGCAGTTCGGGGTCGCCCGCGGGACCGAATGGCTGCAGGCCGCATCCGGGGCACGCTCGGTGGCCGGCGGGATCCTCCACGTCCTCCAGGCCGCCGGTCTGCAGCCGGTTCCCGGGCTGTCCGCGTGGGCCGGCGTGTCGGGGCTGGTGGAGCCGCCGGCGTGGGCGGCCCTGTCTGGAGAACTACTGCAGCGACTGGCGGACGCGGCCGGCGGCGGCATCGCCGGGGTGGCCCTCGACCTCCACGGCTCGCTCAGCGTCCAGGGCCTGGACGACGCCCAGGGCACACTGCTGCAAGCCGTACGCGCCTTGGTCGGGCCGGCCACCCCGGTCGTCTGCGCCCTGGACCTGCACGCCTGCGTCACGCCGCGGATGGTGGCCGCGGCGGATGCCTTCGCCGGCTACCGCACCGCGCCGCACCGGGACCACTGGGAGACCGGCGTCCGGGTGGCGACGCTGCTGGCGCGCATGCTGCGCGAACGCCGACGGCCCTCGCTGGCCCAGGTGCGGGTGCCGCTGCTGTTGCCGGGGGAGTTCGCCCAGACCGACACCGAGCCCACCGCATCGCTCTGGCGGATGGCCGAGGGGCTGGAGCGCCATCCCGCGGTGTGGTGCGTCTCCCTCCTGGACGGCTTCCCCTGGGCGGACATCCCCTACAACGAGGCGAGCGTCCTGGTGGTCGCCGATGCCCCCCCCGAGCAGGCGGAGCAGTGGGCGCGCGCCCTGGCGGGCGGCATCTGGGCGGTCCGCGCCGGCTTCTACCGCTCGGCGCCCGCCTTGCCCGTGGACGCGGGCCTGATCCAGGCCCGGGCCTGGGCGGCCGCCGGCGCCCCGGTCATCCTCTCCGACAGCGGAGACAACCCCACCGCCGGCGCGCCCCAGGACCGGGCGGACATCGTGGCGGCGCTGCTCGCCGCGGACGTCCGCGACGCGGTGGTGGCTCTCCTGGTCGATCCTCCGGCGGTGGCGGCCGCGGCCGCCGCCGGCATCGGGGCGGCCGTCGACATCCAACTCGGGGGGACCCTCGCCCCCGGGGACAGCCCGACCCTGCGGCTGCGCGGCACCGTCGAGCTGCTGCGCACCGGCACCGCCGCGGGGACAGTGGCCGTGCTGCGGGAGCGCGGCGTGCGGGTCGTGGTCGGCGAACGCCGGCGGGGCATGACCGATCCGCACTTCCTGCAGGAACTCGGCATCGACCCGGCCACCCCGGGGCAGATCCTGGTGCTCAAGATCGGCTACCTGTTCCCCGCCTACGCCGATCTGGTCCGGGCGACGCCCGGGGCGCAGACGCTGCTGCTTCTGACCCCCGGGGCGACGAGCCTTGATCCGCGCGCCTTCGACTACCACCGCGTCACGCGGCCGATCTATCCCCTCGACGCCGATGCGGGCGGGATGACCGACGCGGCCTGGGGCGTCGCCCTGCACCCCGGCGGGCCGCTCGCGGGGGGATGAGGCGCGCCCGGCCCGAATCCGAGCCGGGGCCCCGCAGGATTGCGAGGGTACCGCGCAGTAGCCCGCACGGCGCCGGCGGGCCGTGGCCGTCCGGCGCCATCCTCACCCGACGGGGGGTCCGCGCGTGATCAGTCTCGGTGTCAATTCGGTGCTCTTTCGAGAGTTCGACTTCGCCACGGCCGCGCGCCATATCGCCGCCTGCGGCTACGACGGAGTGGAGATCGCCGCGATCAAGGGCATGTGCGAGCACCTGGCACTCGACCGCTGGCGCGAGCAGGCGGCGGACTTGAAGGCCGTCCTGGAGGCGACCGGCCTGCGGTTCCTGTCGATGGAGGTCGCCGGCATCGGCGACGAGGCGCGCCTGCTGCAGGCGTTTGAAGCGGGGGCCGAACTGGGCATCCCGGTGGTCAACGTCGGCCCGGGCGGCAAGTCCGGGAACCCGGACGACCTGCAGCGTTCGATCGACACCCTGGCGCACCTGGCGGCCCTGGCCGAGCCCTTCGGCGTCACCCTCTGCGTCAAGGCCCACTACGGCAACGCCGTCCACGACACGCCCACGACCCGGCAGGCCATGCAGGCCATCCCCTCTCCGGCCTTCGGCATCGACATGGACCCGAGCCACGTCTACCGGGCCGGCGAAAACCCCGAGGAGGCCCTGCCGCAGGTCCTCGCCCGCGTACGGCATATCCACATCCGCGACTGCCGGGGCCGGACGCAGGGGCCGGGGCCCATCGAACTCCAGGCCTGCGGCCGGGGCGACATCGACCTCTTCTCGTATTGCCGGGCGATGGCCATTGGCGGCTACGACGGCCCGGTCTGCCTGGAGGTCATCGGCGCGAAGCCGGAGCACTCCCTGGCGCATGTCTCCATCGTGGCGGCCGAATCCTACGGCTACTTGAACGCCTGCCTGAAGCAACTGCACGCGAGGTGAGGTAAGCCCCATGCCCAGGAAACTCCCCAACATCCTGTTCTTCGGAGTGGACAGCCTCCGCCGCGACCACATGAGCGGCTATGGCTACCGGCGCCTGACCACGCCGCACATCGACCGCTTCGCCAAGGACGGCACCCTGTTTGAGAACCACTTCAGCCCCAGCATCCCGACAACGCCGGCGTACGCCTCGATGCTCACCGGCATGGACTGCTTCGGGACCGACGTCGTCGCCCTGCGCCACCAGGGCGGCCTCGGCGGCCACGTGAAAACGCTGGCGGAGGTACTGGGCGAGAACGGCTACAACACCACGTGCGTGGGATTCACCGGCAACCCCTCGTCGCGGGGGTTCCAGAAGTACCTGGACTACTCCGGGTGGGGGCCCAATGAGACCGGACGCAGCCCCAAGGCCGAAAGCCTCAACGCCGTGGCCATTCCGGAACTGCGGCGCCTGGCGGCGGAGGAGCAGCCGTTCTTTCTGTTCCTGCGCCACATGGATCCCCACTCCCCCTACCTCCCGCCCCGGCCGTTCGAGCGGGCCTTTTACGGGGGCGACGAGTTCGACCCCGCCAAGAAGACGATGGAGCCGGTCTACGCCTTCAAACCCTTCGCCGACTACCTCCGGTCCTGGATCCCCGAGGGGTGCACCGACCACGAATACGTGGACGCCCAGTACGACGGGGCCGTCGCCTACATGGACGCCTGCATCGGCAACCTCCTGACCACCCTCGGGGCCCTCGGCCTGGAGGACGACACGCTGGTCGTCATCACCGCCGACCACGGCGAGACCCTGCACGAGCACGACTGCTACTACGACCACCACGGCATGTACGAGTGCACCCTGGTGGTGCCGCTCGTCCTGCGCTTCCCGGGGCGGGTGCCCGCCGACCGGCGTGTCGCGGACACGACGCTCATCTCGGACATCATGCCGACGGTGCTCGACCTGGCGGGCATCCGGCGGACGAAGATCCCCTTCACCGGGCGCAACCTGGGCCCCCTGCTCAAGGGCCACGAAGTGCCGCGCATCTCGGAGTTCTACATCACCGAGGCCACCTGGATGCGGAAGCACGGCTGGCGGACCCCGGAGTGGAAGCTCATCCACGCCCTGGAGCCCGACTTCCACTTCAAGCCGGAGGTCGAACTCTACAATCTGGTGCAGGACCCGCTCGAACTGCACAACGTCGCCGAGCAGGAACCGGCCGTCGTGGCCATGCTGCAGGGACGCATGCAGGCCTGGATCGCCCGGCGGGAGAAGGAGACCGGCCGTACAAACCCGATGTTCACCAACCTGAACTGGCACGGGCACGGCGGGGAGCCCTTCAAGACATCCCAGCAGGCCTACGACACGATGTACATCGGGGGGCCGAAGCAGGCGCGGGCCCTGCAGGCCAAGGGGTGAGGGCCTGATCCGGCCCGGAGGCCCGGAGGCCCGGAGGCCCGGAGGCCCGGAGGCCCGGAGGCCCGGAGGCCCGGAGGCCCGGAGGCGTGTGGATGGACCGCCCGCGGATCCCGGGGCCCGGACCAGCCTGCCGGGACCCGGACGGTTGAGGGCGCGGGCCGCATGGCAAACTAGGACGGCGCTGCAAAAGGCGGTTCCGGCGTCCGACCCGAGGCTAAAGGCGTTGGGGGACAAGGGCCTGCGGAAGCGTGGCCTAGCAAAAGAGGACGGTTGCAGCGGCCACCTAGGCCACCGCTGCAACCGTCGCTCCCATGCCGGATCCGGACCGGACGGCCTGGCGGAATGGAGCGACCTGGCTCGCGAGGCGCCGGGATGCGATCCGGTGGGGGGCACCGGGGTCATGAAAATCGGGGCCTCGGCAGAGGGCACGGTCACCGGACCGGTTGCAGCGGAAATGGAGGGATCGCCGAATGAGCGACGCCCAAGTCACGATCACACCGATGAAGAACGGGCCCAGTCTGGTGCAGGGGCCGGTCCGGCTGCTCGGCGCGGACGGCGCCGAGATCGAGCACAAGGACTCCTTCGCGCTCTGCCGCTGCGGGCGATCCAGCAATAAGCCGTTCTGCGACGGCACCCACCGCACGATCGGCTTCGAGGCGGCTGGAGTAGATCCCGCGGCGGCGAAGTCCGCGGGACGGTAGGCCCGCCCTTCCGCTCGCCTTCGACCGGGAGCGGTCCGGAGCGGTGGGGTGCGCCCCCCGGGGGCGAGGGCGCACCCCACACCGCTCAGATCTCCGGAATCTCGATGGCGACCTCGCGCCCTTCGGCCGACGAGCGCAGGATGCCGTCGATGACCGCCTGGTTGCGCACGATCTGCTCGCCGGGGATGGGCGCCGGACGGCCCTCCTTGATCGCGTCGACGAAGTCCCGCACCTTCGCGAAGAAGATCTGGATGTTGTGGCGCTGCACCGGGACCGCGGTCTCGGTGTTCATGCCGAGCAGGTCGTGGTAGAGGGTCATCGAGCCGACGCCGCCGTCCCAGACGCCGCTCCAGGGCCCGCTGCCGGCGGGCGTGATCTTCAGGCCGGCGTCGGTGCCGAGGAACATCGTCGCCCCGAGGGTGTCCATGTGCATGGCCCAGGAGATCTTGAAGTTGAGGGCCACGCCGCCCTCGAGCCGGACCAGTGCCGCGCCGAAGTCCTCGACGTCGAATCTGTCCGCCTCGCGGTGGTAGGTCGGTGACGTACCGAAGTAGTTGGAGGCGTACGCGGAGACCGTCAGCGGCTTCGGGTAGTCGAGGGCGTTGAGCGCCATGTCCAGGGAGTAGCAACCGATGTCGGCGAGCGCGCCGGCCCCGGCCAGATCCTTGCGGATGAAGGTCCCCCCCGGCATGCCGCGGCGACGGCCGCCGCCGGTCTCCACGTAGTAGACCTTCCCGAGACGGCCGGACTGGACGATCTGCTTGACCATCTTCATGTTGGGGTCGTAGCGCGGCTGGAAGCCCACGGTCAGGATCTTGCCGGCGCGCTTGGCGGCCCGCGCCATCTCCACCGCCTGCTCCAGGGTCACCGCCATCGGCTTCTCGGTCAGGACGTGCTTGCCGGCCTGCAGGGCGTCCACCGAGGTCCGGTGGTGGGCGACGTTCGGGGTGCACACGCTGACCCCGTCCAGGTCGAGCTCCAGCAGCCGGCGGTGGTCCTCGAAGGCCTGCGCACCCGTGAAGCCCGTCCGCTGGATGAACTCCGCCGCCTTGCCGGGAATGACATCGGCGACCCCCACGACCTCCACATCGGGCATCTGCTTGTACGCGTTGGCATGCGCACCCGCGATCCCACCACTGCCGATGATACCGATCCGGACCGAATCCGCCATCTATCTCCGCCCCTTCCGCCGAGAGACCCGCTCACCGCCCGCGCTAGTTCCGGACAGGGAGGGGATTTCCTATCGGAAACCGCGTACCAACCGCTTCCGCACACAGTTCGCCGCATCCGGCGGGGGGCGGCGGGGCTCGGGGGCCGACGGGGGCCGCGCGTTGCGCCCCGGAGATCGCGGGTATCCCGCCAGCGGACCGCCGCCCCTCGGCCCACGGGCGGATGCCGCCGGAGGGCCCCACCGCATCGGCGCACCGATCGCCCCCGGGGGCGCCGGCGTGCGCCGCACCCCCGGCCGATCTCGGAACCCGGCCGCACACGGGGGGTGCCGCTTGGCCCTCACCCGCGCCCCCTCACCGCTCCGCAGGGTCTGCCCCCGGCGCGCCGTCCGCGCGCCGGGTCCCGGCGGCGAGCGCGTCGCGCAGGCCGAAGGCGACCTGGGTGAAGATGCCGGCGGACCCGACCAGGATCAACACGGCCCCCACCACCACATCGTTCCGCGCGGCGGCGGTCCACACCGCGCCCGCGGCCGGACGGCCCGCGACCAGGACCCGGCCGACCAGGAGCCACACCCCGCCCAGGGTCAGCACCACGGTGCCCCAGAGACCCGCAGACATCAGAGACGTCAGACGCGGCGTCCTCACCGCCCCCCCTGCGCGGCCGTCGGGCCGTCCCCGGCATCGGCCATCCGCCGCCGCACCAGATCGGCCAGCAGCGCGGTGGCCAAAGGAACGAGCACGTCATCCACACTGGCCGGCGGCGACGCCGGGTCGGGGGCCGCGGCCGCCACACTGGCCGGCGGCCCCCCCGCTGGTGCAGGCTCCGGCGCGCTCCGGACGGCACCGGGCGGCACCGCTACCGCGCCCGGGGCGACCCGGCCGCTCGGGGTGGCGGCCTCCGGCGCGGGAGTGCCCGACCGGCCCCGGCCGGCCCGGCGCCCATCCGCCCGGTGCTGCCGGCGCGCGGCGCGCGTCTGCGCGGGGACAACCCCCATGCGCCGCATGGCGCCGCTCAGCGTGGCGGCGTAAAGGATCAGGGTTGCCGAGGAAACCGCCACGACCCCGACACCCGTCCAGAAGTCGATCAGCGTGGGCCGGCCCCAACCGCCGGAAGGCTGCGGGTAGTCGAGGACCCAGGGCGCCACCAGGAGCCAGATTCCGGCCAGGAGAGACACCGCGGTCGCCGCGAACGCGGAGAGATGCCGTCCGAGTCGCAGTCGAACCCACCCCCCGGTACTGCACCGCCCCTCGCCGTCAGACCCGGCCGCGACCGACGGGGCGGTGGGATTCACGCCGGAGGCGCCCCCGCCGCGCCCGCGACGGACCGGGGTACGGCCTCCCCCCGCCCATTATGACATGCGCCTCGGCGTACCGGATGCCGGGACCCCGTCGGGCGGACGGCTCGGGGGGAGCGGCTCAGGCGCCGCCGCGGGACGCGCCGCGCCGGGCGGCGGCCAATCCGACCACGACGGCCGCCCAGACGGGCAGATCGCCGGCGAACTGGGCCCAGGCCAAGGCCGTCCCCGGCGTCCCGCCGACCGGCAGGGTAGCCATGCGGAGCGAGACGGCGACGTTCACCCCCCAGCCGAGAGCCGCCAGCAGCATCACGGCAGCCAGCCGGCGATATCGCCGCGGTGCCGCCCAGGCCGCCCCCGCGGCGAGAAGCAGGGCCATCAGGTGTGCGAAGTTGAGGGCCGCGACCCAGACCGGCCTGAAGATGAAGGCGATGGCGTTCATCGGCCCGCCACACCCGGACGGGAGGGACCGGGTCTGGGCTCGGGTCCCAGCAGCCGCGACAAGCCGAGGGCGAAGGCCCCCCACAGCGGCGCGTCGGAGAGCACCGCCGTCACGACCTGCCGTAGGGGCGTCGACTCCAGGCCAAGAGGCGGCCCCAACGCCTGCAGCCCGAGGGACCACAGCGGATCGGCCGCCAGCAGCAACACCACCAGCGGCAGGAGACCGCGCCGCCGGAGAAAGGCGACCGCGGCCGCCGCGGTCAGCAGGGCGTCGATGCCGTCCGCCAGCCCTTCCGCCAAGTGGACCGCGGCCATCCCCTCCCCCCGGCCGCCCGACCGGCGGCGGGTGTCCCTGATCGCGGGCCCCGGGCTGCGGCCCACCACCCCATCCGCGCCGCTGAAGCAAGCGCGACCCGGTCCCACGCGCGCCGATCCGGGGACCGCCTCACGCCGGGGCCGATGGATAGCCGGCGTCCTCGACCGCCGCCACCGGGTCGCGCGGCGCCACCCGGACCGGGTCGAAGGTGACGGTGGCCTCGGCCCTTTGCAGGTCGACCACGGCGGACGTCACGCCCACCACGGCCTGGAGCGCCCTGGCCACCGCCGCATGGCAGCGGCTGCTGGAGATGCCCTTGACCGTGCACCCGTGCGTCATCGCCATGTTCGCCACTCGCTGTCTCCGACCTCGTGGCGCGCGCCCCCGGAGCAAGGCCGTCCGGCGGGACCGGCAACCCCTCCCGGATGCCGGCGATACCCCCACAGCGCCGGGCTCACTGGCGCGAGAACTGCGCGACGACCTCCAGCACTTCTGCGACGGCGCGCTCGCCGTCTCCGTGCCGCAGGGCGTCGGCGACGCAGCCCCGGATGTGGTCCTCCAGGAGCGAGCGCCCCACCGCCCCCAGCGCCGAGCGCGCGGCGGCCAACTGCACCAGGACGTCCACGCAGTAGCGGTCCTCCTCGAGCATGCGCTGCACGCCGCGCACTTGCCCCTCGATGCGGCGCAGCCGCTGCAGGAGGTCGTCGTTGTCGCGGCTGTAGTGGCTCGCGGCCCTGGGCGCCGCCTCGTGGTCATGCGCCATATGCCATACCCCCGTACCGTATCACGGCGATAGTATGCGCGTGCGCTCGGGGCCGTCAAGGGCGGCACGGGGCCGCGCCAGCGGGTCCAGGCAGGGTGGGACCTGAAGCCGCGACGATGCTGCGGCGGTGGCCGACACAGGCCTTCCCGGCCCGGGCCGCCTTCGAGCGCGGCGGCGACGGCGGCGGCCCCTGCCGCGGGGGCCCGGCCGCGGGGGCCCGGCGCCTACCGCGACGCGCGCAGGAAGAGTCCGAAGAGCACGGCGGCCAGGATCCAGAGGGCGTCGGCGGCCGTGTCGCGGCCGCCGGCCCGTAGCCAGGCCCCGCCCAGCAGCGCGGCCCCGCCCCACACGGCGAAGCCCAGGGCCCGGGCCCGGCGCCCCTGCCGGGCGATTTCCCGGGTGAGGGGGGACCAGTCGAGCGGTAACCGCCAGTCGCCGCGGGCCAGAGCCTGCAGTGTCCGGTCCGCGCGGGCCGGGGCGGTGATCGTGTCCTGCAGGACCCGGACCACTTCCGGCCCCATCCCGCCGAGCAGGCGGCGGGCGAGGGACTCGATCCCCGCCGCCGCTCCCGCCACGGGCTCGGCGACGGCGGCTGCCTCGGCCGCGTGGGCGGCCGTCGGCGTGGATCCCGCCAGCCGGGCCAGGATGCCGGAAGCGGCGCCGACATCCAGGTAGCGGAGCGCCGCCTCCACCAGCATCAGGAAGAAGCTCTCCCCGGGCGCCAGGCGCTCCACCATCCCGGCCAGGATGCCGAGCGCCCGGCCGAGCATGGTGTACCGGGCCTGCAACTGGAACGGGTGCGCGTAGAGGAAGTCGCGCATCTCGTCCACGAAGGCGTGGAACGCCGGTGTGCCGGGCTGCCGCATGTTCATCCCGAGGAGTTGGTCGACGACGAAGGACAGGGCCCGCCGCAGGAGCGCCCGGTCGGTTTCCGGACGGACGAAGCCGAGGTCGATCGTCGCCTGCGTGACGAGGTCCACGTCGCGCTGCAGCATCCCGACGAAGAAGCGCCGCAGGGCTTGGCGGTCGCCCTCGCCGAGTTCGCCCATCATGCCGAAGTCGACGTAGGTCAGCGCGCCGTCGGGCCGGACGAAGAGGTTGCCGGGGTGCGGGTCCGCATGGTAGAAGCCGTCCTGCAGGAGTTGCTGCATGTAGCTGCGCAGCAGGCGGCGCGCCAGCCGGACCGGGTCGAGCCCCGCCTCGGCCAGGGCGGCGACATCGTCGATGCGCAGCCCGCCGACGCGCTCCATCACCAGGACCGTCGGACGGGTCCACTCCATCTCCACGGCCGGGGCCGACACCCAGCGGGTGGCGCCGAAGTTGGCCGCGAAGCGCGCGGAGCGCCCGGCCTCGCCGACCAGATCGAGTTCCTGCCGGCTCACCGCGGCGAACTCGGCGTGGACCGCCAGCAGGTCGAAGCGGCGGCCCCAGGAGGTGCGCCTCTGGGTGACGGCGGCCGCGACGGCCAGAGTGGACAGGTCGGTCTGGACCAGCCGGTCGATGCCCGGCCGCAGGACCTTGACGGCGACATCGCGGCCGTCGGGCAGGCGCGCCGCGTGCACCTGCGCGAGCGAGGCGGCCGCCAGCGGTTCCCGTTCAAAGGAGGAGAAGACATCCCCCACCGGACACCCGTAGGCCTCCCGCAGGCGGGCCTCCACCGCCGGCCAGGGCACCGGGGGCACGACATCCTGGAGGCCCGAGAGTTCGCGGGTGAAGGCGTCGGGGAGCAGGTCGGCGCGCGTGCTGAGGAACTGGCCCACCTTGATGATCAGGCCCTGCAGCCGCAGGGCCGCGCGCCGGATACGCGCCCCCTGCCGCGCGTATAGCCGAGCCTCGCGGCGCTTGGCGGCCTCTTCCCCGAGCACCCGGCGCACCACGGCATGCCAGAGGAAGTCCGCCGCGACGGCCAGACACAGCCAGAAGACCCGGGCGGCGCGGGGCCATCCGGCCCGCGGGGCGCGTGCCGCGTTCAGCTGTCAGTCCTCCAGGGGGTCCGCGGGCCTCGCCGGGGCGGCCTCGGCACCCCCGGCGGCCGGGGCGGCCTCCTCGGGCCCGTCGTCCTCGCGCCAAACCTCGAAAGCCTCGCGGAGCTTGTCTCGAAATCGCCGACGGCGCTCCTGCCAGCGGGCGCGGGCCGCCGGATCGGCATCGCAGCCCCCGGTGCCCGCGCCGCGGGCACCCCCGAAGCCCAGGAGCCTCAGCAGCCAGGAGAAGAAACAGAACACGGCAGCATCCCCCCAACCGGCGCCCTGCGGCAGGGCCGCCGCCGGCCACCCGCCCCCCAGGCTAGCAGTTGCGTGGGGCGGGGTCTAGGTGGCCGCGGCAAAAGTCCTCTTTTGCGAGGCCGCTGCTGCCAAGTCCCTTGGTGCCCAAGGGTTTTCGGCTCGGGTCCGGGCATGTTGCACCTGGCGCCCGAAACCGCTGGGCGCACTGGCGTTCGCACGCCAACGGTTACAATCCGTGAGCGCCGGTATGGGGCGGTGACGCCACGACTGAGGATTTTGGAGGGCTTTCCAGCCCTCGATCTTCCTCAGACGCCTTCTGGCGCCCTCGGCCGTATTCCGGAAGGTACGCGGGAACCAGGTGCTGCTTGGTCATCGCCCGGCCTCCGTCGAGCGGTTTGTGCAACACGCCCCGGTCCGGCGCGGAAACCGACTCTTGCAGTGTTCCCCTAGATAGGGCGGGGCTTGGCCGCGGCGGCGCCGGGGGCGGCGCCCGGGGCGGCATGGTTGGCCTGCTCCAACTTGCGCCATTCGCGCTCCCAGAGGGCCAGGACCCGCTGATGCTGGGCCTCGAGGCGCACCAGGTCGTCCATCGTGTTGAGGGCCGCCAGCACGGCCACCTGCGAGGTGCCCAGGCGCGGGTTGGCCTTGGCGATCTCGCGCATCCGCGCGTCGACGCGGACCGCCAGGTCCTGCAGGTAGGAGGTTGGCGCATCCCCGCAGAGGCGGTGCTCTTCGCCGTAGATTCGCACCACGACGCGGTTGCCTTTGTTGCGTTCGGCGTCGCTCCCTGCGGGACGCTGCGGCGTCCGGTCGACCACCGCGATCCCCCCTTCCCCCGGCCGCCCCTGGCGGCGGATCGTACGGCACCGCTCACGTTCGGTCGGGCCCGCAGGATTCCTGCTCGCACCCGCCCCGCACCTACGGGACGGACTCGGCGAGCGACTCCCACTCGGCGTAGAGCGACTGCAGCCGCATCCGGCCCTGGTCATAGGCCGTGACCGCCTCTGCCGCCGCGCGCCCGTCCCGGTAGAGTTCGGGCTCGGCGAGGCGCGCCTCCATGCGGCGCAGTTCGTCCTCCAGCCCGGCGATCGCGGACTCGACGACCGCCAGCCGCGCGCGCCGCTGCCGCTCGTTACGGTCCGCGCGCGGACCGGCGGGGACCGGACGCGGGGTGGCCGCGGGTTCGGGCCGGCCCCCCTGCACCGCGGCGGCGGAGGCCGCCCGGACGGCCTGGTAGGCGCCGTAGCCCTCGCGGATGTCCCGCACTCGCCCGCCTTCGACCCACCAGATGCGCGTGCAGAGCCGCGCCAGGAAGAAGCGATCGTGGCTGACCAGGAACAGTGTGCCGGGGAATGCCGCCAGTGCCTCTTCCAGGGCCTCGCGGCCGGGGATGTCCAGGTGGTTGGTGGGCTCGTCGCAGAGGAGCACGTTCGCCTGCTCCAGGGAAAGCAGGCAGAGCAGCAGGCGGTTCCGCTCCCCGCCGGAGAGGTCGCCGGCCCGGCGGAAGACCGCGTCCCCGCGGAACAGGAAGCGCGCCAGCAGGCTTCGCGCCTCGGCGGCCCCCTGCTCGGGATTCGCCTCCAGCACGTTCTCCAGCACGGTGGCCTCGTCGTCGAGGCCGGACATGTCCTGGCGGAACCAGGAGACTTCGACGCCGCGTCCCCAATAGGCGCCGCCGGCATCCGGGGCCTCCTCGCCGGCCATGACGCGCAGCAGGGTGGTCTTGCCCGCGCCGTTGGGACCCACGATGCCCACGCGCTCGCCGCGGGCCACCTGGGCGTCCCAGGGCAGAAACAACCGCGCCACCCCGTAGGCCTTGGTCAGACCCTCGATCGAGAGCACCTCGCGGCCCGTGCCGCCACGGGGCTGGAGGCGCAGCCCGGGGCCGCGGGCCTCCGTAGGCCCGGCGACCGGACCCTCCGCCTGGAGGCGCTGCAGCCGCTTGGACCGGCTCTTCGCCTGCCGGGCGCGGTTGCCGGCCCGGTAGCGCTCGATATAGGCCTTCAGCCGTTCCTCCTCGGCCGCTGCGGCGGCCGCCGCCGTGGCGGCCGCCGCGGCGCGTTCGGCGCGCTGCCGGGCGTAACTGCTGTAGTTGCCGCTGTACAGCTCCGAGCCTTCCGGACCGAGTTCCACGATCCGGCCGGCCACGCGGTCCAGGAAGTATCGGTCGTGGGACACGCAGAGCAGTGCGCCCGTCCAGCGCAGGAGGCGCGCCTCCAGCCACTCGACGGCGTCGGCGTCGAGGTGGTTGGTCGGCTCGTCGCACAGCAGGAGGTCGGGCTCGGCGAGGAGCAGGCGGCAGAGCCCCAAGCGGACCCGCTGCCCGCCCGAGAGGCGCTCCACCGGGACGCCCCAGACAGCCTCCGGCAGGCCGAGTCCGGCGAGCGTGGCCTCCGCCGTGTGCTCCCGCGCGTACCCGCCGCCCTGTTCGAAGCGCGACTGCAGTTCCCCGTAAGCCGCCAACGTCTCGGCGGACGCATCCCCGCCGGCCATCCCGGCGCCGAGGGCGGCCAGCCGGGCCTCGATGGCCTCCAACTGCGTGAAGGCCGACAGGGCCGCATCGCGCACGGTCCGGCCCTCCGGCAGTTCCGGCTCCTGCGTGAGGTATCCCACGCGGGCGGCACGCGCCAGGGCGATGCGCCCGCCGTCCGGCGCCTGCCGGCCGGCGATCAGGTCCAGTAGGGTGGTCTTGCCCACGCCGTTGGGACCCACCAGCCCCGCGCGCTCGCCCCAGCCCAGCGCGAAGCCGACGTGGCGGAAGACCGTATGGTGGCCGAAGGACTTTTCCAGTTGCTCGACCACGACGACGGACACGCTTCGCCCTCCCCGGTCCCGGCCTGCCCCGGCAGTGTACAGGCGGTGCGCCGCCCCGGCAACGTCGGCCGGACACCCGGCGCCGGCCCTTGTGGTAGATTGATGGCGCGCCCCGGCCCGGTGGCGCTGGAGGCGGTTCGCATTCCCGACGCAGGCAGGGGATGGACGCGCAGGGCCGTCCTCGCGGGCGCAGGCGCCCTGGCGTCGGGGTCTGTGCTGGCCGCCTGCGCGGGCGGCGCACCCGCCACGCGGCGGGGGACCGTCCGCCTCCTGCTCGTCGGCACGGGCGACATCAGCCTCTACCAGCAGATGCTGCCGCGCTTTGAGACCGCGCATCCCGGGATCACGGTGCGCCTCACCATGGCCTCGCCGGGGCCGAAGCAATCCCTGACCACATCGCTCCTGGGCGGCGGCGGCCCGGACGTCTTCTGGATCTCCGACCCGGCGCCCTACCTCGGCCGTCCCCTGCTCCTGGACCTGTCCGGTCCGGCGGCCCGCGACGGGTTCGACCTGACCGCCTTCAGCCCGCCCGTCCTGGCCTCCTGCCGGCAGGGCGGCTCTCTGTTCCTGCTGCCGCGCAGCGTCTCCCCCGGGGCGTACGCCGTCCGCACCGACATCTTCGCCGCGGCGGGACTGGATGTCCCCACCGGCGGCTACACCGACCAGGATCTGGCGGACACGTGGCGGCGCCTCACGGGCCAAGGCCGGACGGGCGGCGACCTGGTGTGGTCCCCCACCTCGTCGTTCTACCTCACGGGCTGGGGCGCGTCCCTCGTCGATGCGCACGACCCGCTCCGGGCGGGGCTCGGCTCGGCGGAGGCGGTCGCCTGCGGTCAGTGGATGTGGGACCGGTTCTGGCGGGACGATTCGGCCCGGGGCCTGCAGGGCCAGAATGCGACGGCGAGCCTCCTGCGCGGAACCCTGGCCATGAAGGTGGTGTCCTGCGCGGGGGTGCCGCCGGCCGCCGGCGCCTACCAGAGCATCTCCTGGCGGCTGGCACCCTTCCCGCGCTGGCCGGCGGCGCCGGCCACCTTCGCCGACATGGACTACTACGGGATCGCCGCGACGACCGCCCATCCCGCCGAGGCCTGGCTCCTCCTCTCCTACCTGGCGTCGTCGGAGTGGGAGTCGGCAGCGATCACCGCATCCTTGGTCTGCCCCGCCCGCACCGCCCTGTGGCCCGCCTACCTGGCGGCGGCCCGCCGGGCGGCGCCGCCGCTCGCCCAGCAGCCCATGGAGGTGTTCAGCACCGCGCTGGAGCAGGGCTATGCGCTGCCGACGGCCCGCTTCCCCTACCAGGTGGAGGCCCTGGCGGTCCTGCAGCCGCTGTGGCAGCAAATGTTCGGGGTCAACCACACCCTCACGGTCGAGGCCGGGTTCCCGCAGGCCGCGGCCGCCCTCGCCAAGGCGGAACTGGCTGCGTCGGCGGGGGGATCCCCCGTACCCTGACGGCCGCGGGGTGGACGTGCCGCAAACATGAAGGCCGGGACGGCACCGCCAAAGTCGGTTGCCGCGTCGGACGGGAGCCGAAATCCCTTGGGGCTTCATGCCGGGGGCCGGGGGCTGGGAGTGAGCCGGAAGTGAGGGGTGCAAGCACCCGAAGCGACCTCGGCCGAGACGCGGAAGTGACCTGGGTCGAGCCGGCCCCGGAATGGGACGCGGGTGAGACAAGCCGTAGGCCCAAGGGGCTTGGAAACAGTGGCCTCGCAAAAGGGGACCCTTGGGACGGCATGTTTCACCTGGCGCCCGAAACCGCTTGACGCACAGGCGTTCGCACGTAAACTGTTCCAGTCCGTGAGCACCGATCTGGGGCTGTGACGCCACGACTGAGGAATTGCGGAGGAATTTCTAGCACTCGGACTTCCTCAGACGCCTTCTGGCGCTATCGGCCGTTTTTCGGAAGGCATGCGGGAGCGAGGTACTGGTTGGTCATCGCCCGGCCTCCGTCAAGTGGTTTGTGAAACACGCCCTTGGAACGGCCGCTTAAGCAGGGCCGCCACTCCTCCGCCAGGGCTACGCGAGCCAGGAGTCGCCACCTGGCCGAACCGCGCCGCCCCAGGCCCCCGCGGCGACCGGCACGTCACCCGGTCCCGGGCCGGGGCGAGTCCACACGCAGACCCGGTTCCTGGACGGCCTCCGTCCAGGGGCGGCTCCGCGCGATGACTTCGATCCGATTGCCATCGGGATCGGCCGTGAAGAAGCGCTGCGCTCCGGGGATCGGCGCGGTGTCCGCGACGGTCAGGCCCAGCGTCTCCAACCGGTGGCGCGCGGCCCCGATGTCCTTGACGTGCAGGGCGATGTGCCGCCCGCTCCGGGCGTCCGGCTCCTTCGCCTGCAACAGGTGGAGTTGCTCCTCCCCCAGGGCGAACCAGGCCACGGGAAAGTCGAAGGCGGGGGGCGTCGGCACCTCCTCCAGGCCGAGTGCTTCCCGGTAGAAGGCGCGGGCCCGGTCGAGATCGGTGACGATCACGGAGTGGTGGTGGATCCCGGTGATCTTCACGGTCAGGCCTCCCCTCGTACGGCACGGGAACCCGCGCAACGATCAGTAGCCCAGCGACTGGTCGACGACATTGAGCAGCGGCTGGCCGTCCAGGTAACGGCGCAGGTTCGTGGCGAAAATGTCGGCGATACGGTCGTGGTTGCCCGCGCTGGCACCGGATGTGTGCTGGGTGAGCAGGACGTTCGGCATCTCCCAGAGCGGGTCCTCGGGAGGCAGCGGGTCGGGGTCGGTCACATCCAGCCCGGCGCCGGCGATGCGGCCGCTGCGGAGCCCCTCCAGCAAGGCCTGCCGCTGCACGGTGGCGCCCCCGCCGACGTTGTATAGGTAGGTGCCCGGCCGCAGCAGCGCGACCTCCGACCGGGCGACGAAGTCGCGCGTGCCCTGCGTCAGCGGCAGCGTCACCGCCAGGTGGTCGGCCTGGGGCAGCACCTCCCGCAGCCGGTCCACCCCGACGACCCGCTCGGCGCCCTCGCAGGGGATGTCGGGGCGGCGGCGCACCCCCAGGACGCGCATGCCGATGCCGGCCGCCTTGCGGCAGAGGGTGCCGCCGACATCCCCCGCCCCCAGGATCACCAGCGTCTGGCCGTGCAGTTCGAACTTCTCGCGCACCGCGCGCATCGCCACCGGCTCGCGCCGGGGCTTGGCCTCCACGAACAGAGGCACGCGCACGGCGAAGGCGAACATCATCGCCAGCACCATCTCCGCCATGGGCACGCCCTGGGCGCGCGCGTTGGTGAGGACGACGCCCCGCTCGCGAAGTTCCGAATACAACAGATGTGAGACGCCGGCCGTGCCCGCCTGAAGCCAGCGCAGCCCCGTCGCCGCGACGACGGCTTCTCGCCCGAGGCTGTGGGCCAGGACCACCTCCGCCTCAGCGGCGCCGGCGATGATGTCGGCGGCGGCGGCGGCGAATCGGAAGCGCACATCCGGAAACTGTGCGCGTAGACGCTCGCGCCACGTGGAACTCAGATCGATGGCCACCAGGGCCGTCACCGACATAGCATTCCCCGTCCCGCGGCAGAGCCGGTTGGCCGGCAGCGGCCGCCACCGCCGGTGCTTCGCCCGAGGGAGTCCAGGATCCTCCCGGCGGAGGGGCGTGGGGAACCCGAGCCGGATTGTCGGTTGGCCCCCCGGGTGCGCCCTGGCCGAGCCGCCGTCCGGAGCCGCCCCCCGGGTGCGCCCTGGCCGAGCCGCCGTCCGGAGCCGCCCCCCGGGTGCGCCCTGGCCGG
>Ga0080006_1173421_pt1 | contig 20462 bp, 23 predicted proteins | sample RS3BMetagenome_FD_69209 | JGI IMG/M metagenome (GOLD analysis project Ga0080006, IMG submission 69209) | Ferric oxide microbial mat and aquatic microbial communities from Rainbow Spring, Yellowstone National Park, USA - RS3B (SPADES... ...
GTTCTCCTCCAGAAAAGGCAAGCATTGGTTCTCCGGCTTCATCAAACATATCTATGACCTTGAGTTTCTCTTCAAGTGTAAGTTCATCAGGATTTTTGTTTCCCGCGTTTGCATAACAATGCAAGCAATTGAGATTGCACTGCTTGGTTAAATTCCAAACAATCATCAGAGGTGCATCAAATATTTGCGGTTTTGTAATGCCGTATTTTGCAACACTCCTTAAGGTTAATGCTACTCCTTTTCTCACATATTTTTCTCTCAGGGCTGCTCTTATTGCATCGACGTTTTCAACTCCAAATGTTTTCATTCCACGCATCAAAGCTTTTTCTATAATTTTAGATTCAGTTATGTCGTTGATACCCTCAGGTTCCTCCACTCCCGCAAAGACGCCAAGCACGTGCTCAAATTTCTTCTGATCAGTCATTTTTATCATTATCCATCTTGCAAATTTATTGTCAACAATTTTCTGAAACTGTGCAACGAGTTTTGTGGAATCTGGCAGTTTTTCTGATCCATAAAAATTGACCCCAAAATTGTTATTGAAGGAAGGATCACTCATTGCTCATCACCTCGTTTCTGATGAAATATATTTTAGTATTAAAAATTTTACTTATTTCATAATCCATATTAATCAGCCTCCATAATTTCTTCTTGAGACTTTCTTACTTCAGAAGAGTCATTATTTCCAAAAACAATGACAGGAATATTTGAGAGATTTACCATCTCCAGGATATCAAATATAGAATGGGAATAATGGCTCATTTCTCCAACTTGTAATGCAATTATATCATATTCATTTCCATTTATGATCTTTGATATTTCTTCTTTAGACCTACCAGTTGAAATTTTATAATCATAAACAGCATTCTCTCTTTTTGGAATCATCTTGATAAATGAATACAATTTCTTTTCCGCTACTGATTTTGCATAGTTTATGTCTCCGTTATCAATGCAATCATTAAGTGTATCCACGGATAAAGGTACCACGTGGAAAAATGTTATTCTTAGAAAACTGTCAAACATATTCAAAATGGAATATATATTTGAAACTGTGTACTGGTCGCAGGTTGTAGGTATTAGTATCCTTAATATCCTTGGGTGAGATTTTTCATTGTTTAGTTTCTCTATTTTACTATATGGCTGTTGGCTGCTCATAATGTATTATATGAGAAGGGTAGTTAAAAATTGCAGACAAATATTTAACTTAACATAGAAAAATAATCAATAATTTGCTTATTCATGATAATTGTTTTACTAAAAAATCATTTAATAGGTTCCTCCAGTACAATATTGAATTGCTTTATTTCGACATCGAATTTAGTTAATTCTTTCTGTATGTAATTCCTTATATCTATGCAAGTTTCGCCAACGATTGAAACTATGATTCTCTCAGATCCGCTAATGATCATCAAACTCTTCACATTCTTCTCTCCCCTCAAAAATGAAACTAACTCATGTACCTTTGTAGGGTTGGTGTTGAGGAAAAGAAGTGCCTTACAGGAAAAACCCATCTTATTGTAATTTAAAATACCCTTGCATTTTTCCAGCACTCCTCTGCTTTTGAGAAGGTTTATTCTATCCCTTACAGTCCACATATTTCCATTGACTTTCTCAGCAACCTCTGAATAAGTCAGAGAACAGTCTTCTTCCAAAATTTCTAAAATCTCCATATCGAGCTTATCTAACCTGAACTCTTTCATATTTAGAATGATATATCTGAGAAGGATAAATAGTTAATCTAAACACACTCTATCAATAAAGAATTAATATTAACCAGAAATGACCAAGTGTGAATTTTCTGGAAAGATTTCTCTTAAAGAGGATCAAGATATCCAATCAATTGAATGTAAATGAAGATATCTCGGAACTGGAAAAAACAGTCAAAGAAAAAAGGGATGAAATTTACAGATATTTGAATGAAAATGGCAGTAACAATAAAATGGAAATTTTATCAAAGGATTTTACTGCATATACAATGACTCTCGAACAGGTTATTCTCGCGAGAAGACTTGAATCAGGAGTTTCAACTCTGATATATTTCATATATACTATTCTCGGAAATATTGCAGGAGTTATAATGTCTGTTTTGGTATACATATCTACAACCGGTTACATTGGCCATATTATTCTACTGATCTCAATAGCAGGAGGAATATCGGGAATAGGAATAGCGTTATTCAGCATGAAAAAGGAAAGAAAATTTATAAGTTCTTTGAAAAATGGGATATAAAAAATAGGAGTTACTTAATTACCATAACAGGTATTTTTGATTTGGAGATCACCTTCATTGCTACGCTTCCAATAATAAAATCTTCTGCTACCGAATGTCCTCTATGGCCCATCACCACTAAGTCAAATTTTCCACTGTTAGCCAATTCAATAATATTGCGGGCTGGATCCCCATCTATAATAGCGTGGTCAACTTTTATGTTGTCAGGGATTTTAAGTGATTTAATGAAATTGACCATTTTCTCTTCTGAATCTTTTCTGACCTTATCCATTCTGTCTACGTCAGCGAAATCCCATATATCTGCATAGTAAAGGGGGAGAACATAGATGAAATTGAAATGTTCAGAATCAGTGAAAATTCTCACCGCTTCCTTAGCGGCCCTCTCCGAGTATTTTGAAAAATCTATCGGTATCAATATATTTTTCATCGAATTATTTTCCATGTTTATTCGCCTCCACTTAGGCTTACTTCGGCTTCATTCATAAATTTTACGTCTTTACCTTTAACTCCGAAATAATGTGCAATATTTGGTCTCAATTTTATGTAGGTAACCAAGAATATTATCTGGAATATAGGGAACATTGCCGGGGCCATTGCTACAAGGGGTGAAAATGCGGTTGAAGCGATAGCTATTGCAGTTGCCTCATTTTTTCCTATGCTGGGGAATAGTGTTGCCATGCTGTCCCAATAATTTATTTTTATTTTTTTAAGGAAAACTGTAAGGAATATTAGTGATATCGTCCCGAAAACCATTGCGGTGTAAAATATCCCTATGATTTCATGGAAGTTCTTTACGACCATTGGCGAATTTGGCAGAAATATCAGGAATACTATCATGAACATTCCTATCATTGTAACAGTAGGAAAGACTGGGCTTATCTTTATGAATTTCTCCTTTCCCATCCCCTTTATAAGACCGTAATGGGTGATTATTCCGAATATTAATGGCAGCAGAATAACTTCAATTATAGTCATAACTAGCAGGTCCATGGATATTTTTAAATGGTAAATTGATCCATACAATCCTGCAAATAATGGGATTATAGGGATGCCTATTATGAATGTTATCGCAACAAGTGCAGTTGCAGCCTCTATGTTTCCTCTCATTAGACCAACATACCCGATGCTCATCGATGAGCAGGGCACAAGCCAAGCAAGGAAAATTCCAAGTCTAATCAGAGGATTTGAAACAAATAGATCTCCAAGTATTATAGCCATCAATGGCCCCCAGCCAAAATTCATAAGAAGGACTATGATGAGTATTTTCCAGTTTTTTACAGCTTTGGCAAGACCGCTTACATTCATCATCACCATCATAGGGAATATCATTATGATTATAGCTACCATTTCAAGGGACTTAATGGCATTAATATTCTGGTGAATCGGCTGAGCATATCTGAGACCAATTAGAAAGGCAATGACAATGGAAATTGCCACATAAACTCCTAGAAATCTGTCAAGATGGTCTCTCAATTTCACTAATTTTGATTCCGAAGTCATAGAACCTTTACTGTCAGGATAAATAAAGATATTGCACGCAAAAAATTGGGAGGATGAGATTCAAATACACAAATTATTTGGTGATTTTCAACAACCTGAAAAGCAGATCATAAATATTGCCATATTGGATCTTCCCACAGATCATAATCTTCTTTAACTTCCTTGATTTCTATATCATTCAGATTATGTTCCTTTACAGCCTCTTTATACAATGAAATCAATTCATCCGCATTTTTTCTTGCGAGTTCATCAAATTTATCTCTGACCATTTTTTCCATGTGGGGATGGAGTTTGGTAACTTTTGGCCCAGAAAACAGTACTTTATAAAATCTGTTTTCACCCTTAGAAATGTGAAAAATGGCACAATTAATTTGATTTTCAAAAGAACTCCTTGTTAATAAGGCAAGGGCTTTTACAATAGTCTTATCATTATTCTTATTCTCCACCTGAAATTCAATTTCTAGGCCTTTATCCACTTATATATGAAGGAAAATGGACTCATAAACTTATTTGGAAGAAAATTTTAAATTGTGCTAAAATGTATATTTATATTAAGGAAAAGTTAAATTCTCAACGACATCATTCCCTTGAATAATATAGAGAGAGGCGACATTATTATCATAACGAATCCCAAAAGCAAGAAACTCCCTTCATATCCGGTAATCTGAACAATAATACCCCCAATCATTCCAGACAATGAAACAACCGCAACACTGAAAGTACTGAAGGCCCCCTGAATTCTTGCCATCATATTCTGAGGTATTATTTTTAATACTGCGGTTCCTATTGCAACATTAATTATTCCAATCGATATCCCAATGATCGCATCAGGAATTAATACTAAAAATATGTTATTCAGGAAATATATGGAGAACAAAGAAGTACCTATTATAAATAAATTGATACCGGATATAAATCCCAATTTCCCCCCGATTTTACTGGCGTATACGGACCCCGCTATGATACCCAACATCAGCAGGCCAAATATTAAAGAAACGAAAACTGATGGCAATCTAAAGTGTAACTGAACTAGAACAATAAAAATAATACCTGCCATGCCAAATATGAAGTTAGCAAGGAAAGAAATGATCATTATTTCCATTACTACTCTGTGACTTTTAATAAATAAAATACCCTCTCTGAGAGTATTGGATATGCCAGAGTCAATCATTTCAATTTTTTTAAGGTCTTTGATAAAGAAAATGGGTATAACTGAAATTGTAAAGATTAAAAACAGTCCTAGGAAAGCCCCCATCATTCCCTGACTTATAAGAATGCCCGATGATACATACCCTAAACCTTCTGCGATAGAATATAGCGAGCTCTGAATGGATGTTCCAGATTTATAATGTTCAGAGTCCAGAAATTCTTTCGTCCATGAAGCCCTAATAGAATTCAGAATATCAGAAGTGAAACCTATCATAAAGGCAGAAAAATAGATAGAAATGAGAATAAGAAAATCATTCCTAAGCATTATACTTGCAAAGATGAATATCATAGATCCAGACCTTAGAAAACTTGCAGAAACAGCCAAAATTTTCTTACGTGATATTCTATCCACATACGCCCCAACTATAAAACTAATAAAAAGAGGAAAGGATAAAGTACCATCGGCGAGACCTGATAGAAATGGAGAATGAGTTAAATACAATACAACCCAGATTATCAAAAGATCGAACGATGAGAAACCAAATCTGGATATTGTTGAATTTATCAGGAGATTTCTGAAATTTTCAATTTTTGATTTATCTGTGGAATTTTGGTACATATAAATTCTACTTATAGGTAGATTTATATCTTATATATAAATTATTTCTGTATGGGAAAGGTCAAAATTAAAAAGGGAGAAGAGATCGAAATATTATTGGAGGCTTTTAGGAACAGGACGAAATTGTCAATAATCTCTCTCCTGTTGATGAATGGAAAGATGACAGTAACTCAGATGTCAAAATACATCAATACAACAAGGTCTAATTTATATCAGACAATAAAGGAGATGAAAAATGATCAGTTGGTCATCATTTCGGAATCAAGAATTGTTAAAAATTATATGGAAAAATATTATAAATTAAATATACCAATATTCGATAACGTGGGCCAGGAAAAACTCCTGAAAGAAATAGATAAATTAAATGCAGATGATATTAGAGAAATGTTAATTTCCTATTTTGTCTCAACCTCAATTTTATTAAATGCATTGGCAGAAGAGGTAAGGAAGGCAGATAACAGTGAGTTGAATGAAATGAAGAGTAAATTCGGCAGCACATTGATTTTATCGATGGTTACACTCGCAAAAGGACCTTTAAATGCATTCTCTTCCATGTACAGAGAATTCGTTAAGGATCTTGAAAAAAAATCAAAGGAAAACCAAGAGAAAGAGGATAATATACTGATGGTTATCTCTTTCCCTCTAAATAAAATTTAGGTCATCCTTTTATATGACAATTGACAGACAAAATTAAATATTAGCATTATATGTATATATCAATGACATATCTTGATTCGTCAGACAATAATATTTTCTTATCAGAAAATATGGAGGACCCGGTCCTTGTAGATTCAAGAATGTCAAATTATATAATTCTAGGTGGAATAGGGATAATTACTGCGACTATAGCGGCTGTGGTATCAGAAAATTTCTCTATACTCAATTTAAATGGAGCTATCTCGCTATTGGGGACGTGCAGTTATTTATTTTACTCTTCATCCCTGATATTATTAATTGGATTAATATTCAAAGATTCAGCCCTATTGAACAAGAAATTTGAGTTATTTAAGAATAGAGATAATCAATTTCTTTTATTGATATTTTTGATGATTCTCTTACTGACAGTATTTCCAATTCTTGATAAACTATCAGAGAGGCTATCCTATTTCTTGGTGCCGGAATTTTTATATGGAGTCTTAACATTTTTCATATTCACATCAATAACCAAAAATATCATGGCCTCAAAATAAAATAAAATTAAGAACATGGACTCAAAGTTAGCCTAAAATTAAAAACATTGAAAACCATTCTTTGCTACAAAATAATTAATTAGGTTAACCTAATTGTTTTCTAATGAATTTACCTTATGTTATATTATTGTCCTCCTTGATGGGGTTATCAATATTCTTATCATTCCCGCTAATTTTTTCGAAAGGAATTAAGAATAAAAATATGAGTTTAATTAATTCCTTTGCTATTGGGTTGTTAATATTTATCATGACGGATGTATTTTCAGATTCAAGTGATATTATCTATAATGGTTCACTTTATGGGTACGGTACAGAACCGTTCTATGATATTGTATTTTGTTTCGCATTCTTATTGGGTTTTTCAATCTTTTATTTCATAGGGAATATAGGACGGAATGGCAAAACAAGCATAACAGTCCCCGCTATAATCGCACTGGGAATTGGTTTTCAGAATCTTACTGAGGGTCTCGTATTTGGCGCATTCGGTGCAACTATAGGTTTTTCAGGTCTCATCGATGTTATTCTTATAGGTTTTACATTGCAAAATATCAGCGAGGGGTTTCCGATTTATTCATCCTACCTGAATTATGGGAACAATAAAGTAGCTCCTTTGTTAATCTTGTTCCTTGTAGGTGGCGTGCCAACAATTATAGGGGGAGTAACAGGATTTTATTATTTCTCTAAGGATTTCATATTATTCTTTGACGGTCTTGCCATAGGCTCAATTCTATATGTTATTTTGCCTATGTTTAAAAATATTCTTAATCTGGAACAGAAGGGAAAATTTAATTCTGTTTATTTTTCTATTATGATAGGATTTATAACAGGCTTTATAGTAAATCTGATTTAAGGAATTATATTGTTAAAAATAAAGGAATAATTTGTTATATTGTACGGTTATGGCGATCTAATGAAAATATTTGATCCCATAGTAACCAGGAGGAAAAATCAAGGAATAGAATCATGATGTCTCCAATGTGTATGTATTCATCAAATAACGGGAGTGTAAACAATTTTCATATTTTGCACTATGCCACAAGGACAATGGGTTGAGTAGGTATTATAATGATAGAGTTTACTTCAGTGGATTATCAGGGAATGATAAGTCCAAATGACCTAAGATTGGATTCAAAAAAAAACACTCAGAAAAACTCAATCCACTATTAAAGATAATAGAGTCATACGGTGGTCTTTCTGGCATACAACTAAGGCACGCAGAAGGAAGGTTGGCAACTACCCACCAGCAAAAGGTAGGGGAAAATACCTATAGACAAGGGAGGCTGGAAATCCATAACACTTTCATTTATTCCGTATAGTGATTCATGGGATACGCCTGAGCAAATGGATAAAGAATATATAGCTACTGTAATCAGAAAATTCGCTGAATCTGCTGCACTTGCAGCCAAAGCAAATATAGACATAATAGGGATACACGCAGCCCAAGGATATCTCATACATTGATTTCTTTCTCCAATCACGAACAAAAAAAATGACAACTATGGAGTAAATATAGAAAACAGAAGCAGATTCCTAATTGAAATAGTCAATGAAGTGAGGTCGAATATTCCGGGAAGTATGACACTATTTGTGAGAATCTCTGGAAACGACTATGTAGAGGGTGACTGGAAAATTGAAGATAGTGTTATACTTTCTAAGATGCTGTATGCAAACGGAGTTGATCTTATAGATTGTTCATCAGGCGGGATTGCACCAAGTATCAGAATGCCCGGCGATAAAGCATTTAACCTACCAGTATCATCATCAATTAAGAAGGATTGCAACATTTTAACATCTGTGATAGGAAATTTAGATACAATAGAAACAATGCAAAGTATATTAGAAAATGGGCAGGCTGACTCGGTCACGCTGGGAAGATTACTATTGAGAGATTCATACTGGCCTTCCAGACAGGAATATACTGAAACAGGTAAGAAGTTCTTTCCCGAACAGTACGCTGATGGATTCAGAGGTTTAGTTAAAAATTAAACTTCATCTAATACTATTAATCCTTTCCCTTAAATTTTTTTTATCTATCTTTCCTGTACTGGTCAAAGGCATCTCATCAATCTGTAAGAATTTATCTGGTATCCACCACTCTTTAATCTTTCCGTCCTGAACCATTTTAGAAAGTGCATTCCTCAGTTCATTTTCGTTGAAGGTCATACCATTTCTCAATTTCACAAAACACCAAGGCCTTTCTCCCCATTTCAGATCTTCCTTTCCGATAACTGCTGCCATCTCTACTGAATCAATATTTGAAATTGCATTTTCTACAATTGCGCTAGGAATGAATTCTGCTCCGCTCTTAATTAAATCCTTTATCCTATCTGCAATCCTGATATTTCCTTCAGAATCCAAGTATCCGGCATCTCCAGGCATAAACCATCCGTCTTCAGAGTAAGCCTTACTCGATTCTTCGGGATTATTGAAGTATCCTTCCGGAAGCCATGGAGCTCTAAATTTTATCTCTCCGCCTTTTGAACTGTCAAATTCAAATTCAGTATATGGTGCCGGGGTTATGGAATTTGTAGATATTTCGAATTCATCATATTTTTCTCTGGAACCTTTTCTCTTTAGTGTTCCTATACCAGCTATGAGTCCATCAGTGAATCCGTATATAGATGTTAATTCTATATTCTTTTTAAGAGCCATATTTACAAGCCCAATAGGGATGGCAGCACCACCTATCAGAATTTTCATTCCATTAAGCTTATCTGAATTTGGCGATGAAAGTAAAGAATAAAGCATAGTAGGGACCATGCTCATCCATGTCACTTTCTCCCTTTCGATCAATGATAGAGTGCTCTCTGGATCAAAACGCCCATCCATTACATATCTTGAACCAAGCATCGTGGCAAAATATAATGTCCCCCAGGACCAGATGTGGTAATAAGGGATAAGTGAGAATATTATATCCTTGGATGAAATTCTTGAATTCCCATCATATGATGAAAGCATAGTAAGTATTGACCAAATTGCAAGAACCATATCTCGCTGAGAATAGATTATCCCCTTCGGTTCATTAGTAGTACCGGATGTAAACAATACTGACGCTTTATCCGTTTCTAGTGATCCTGGAAATTTTGTATTAGTTTCGCCATGCAGAAGATCTTTAAAATAGTTATAATCACCTTGGAATTCTCCGAGAGCATAAACCTTTTCCCTCTCTATCAGACCCAAAGAAATTATCTTTTCCACAAGTGGCGCAAAATCCTTCGAAAAAAATAGGGCTTCATCCCTTGCAGATTTAATTGTCCTTATCATCTGGTCTGGCGGAAGTCTAATATTTACTGGATGTATAATTGAGTGACCAAGTGGAATTCCGTATAGAAGTTCTGAAAATTCTATCGTATTCCAATCTAGTACGCCTATTGTTTTTCCGCCTAAATCCGAATTAATGATTGCATTACTAATCAGAGCACTTTCATTTCTGAAATCCTTATAGGTTATCCTACGATCTTTATAGAATAAATATTCATCAGGATTTCTCATTAAGGTTTGGGTAAATAATCTGTCAAGAGTTAGTCCAATCAATTTATTTTTGTTCAAGATAATCCCTAAAATATATTATTGAAAATTCACTATTTTAATTTTATCTATAATTTCGGATTGAAAAAATTAGGAAACTCTACTATATATGAAATATTTAAGTATTTAAATATCCATTATAATATTATGGTAGGAGGATTTACAGGGAAAATATTGAGGGTGAACCTCGATAAACTTTCGGTTAGCATAGAGAATACGAATATGGAATGGGCACGTGAATATATCGGAGGCCAGGGACTTGCAACAAGATATTTTGTCGAAGAGGTAGACGCAAGTATTGACCCATATGATCCTGAAAATGAACTCATAATAGCTCCTGGACCGCTTACAGGAACAAGCGCTCCAACAGCGTCAAGGTATATGGCTGTAACTAAAAGTCCATTGACAGGCACCATTACAAGAAGCAATTCAGGTGGTTTTTTTGGTGCAAAGCTGAAGCACTCAGGTTTTGATATGATAATAATAAAGGGAAAAGCAAGGGAGCCCGTTTATATTTTGGCTGATAACGGGAATGCATACATAAAGGATGCAAAACATCTATGGGGTAAGGATGTCTTCGAAACAGACGATATTCTGAAGAAGGAAAATACAGGTAATGTTTCAGTTGCCTGTATAGGCCCTGCAGGAGAAAATCTTGTAAAATTTGCATCAATTATGAATGATAAGCATAGGGCTGCTGGAAGGAATGGGGTTGGCGCAGTCATGGGATCTAAGAATTTAAAAGCAATTGTTGCCGGTAATGGAAAGATGCCTGCAATAGCAGACAAAGCCAATTATCCCGCGGTTCTTGCAAAAATGTTGAAGAAACTCAAGGAAAATCCAGTAACATCTCAGGGACTTACAAACTATGGAACGGAGGTGTTGACTAATATCATCAATGCAAGTGGCATTTATTCTAATAAAAATAGCAGTGAATCTGGGGAGGATAATCTTGCTGATGATGTAAGCGGTGAAACGCTTGCCAAAACTTATCTTATAAGGAATGCTTCATGTTTTGCGTGTCCAATACACTGTGGAAGAGTTGTGAAGTTTAATGAGAGGGAGAGCGAAGGTCCAGAATATGAATCGACTTGGGCTCTTGGACCAAATACGGGCATTCATGATTTTTATCCAATAATAGCAGCAAATGATAATGCGGATCGGCTGGGATACGATACAATAAGTGCAGGTTTGACATTTTCATCAGCTATGGAAATGTATGAAAAAGGTATAATACCAAAGAATGACGTAGGGCCAACTAAATACAATTTTGGCAATCCATCCGCACTTCTAGAAATGAGCATAAAGGTAGCTTACAGAAAAGATTTTGGCGATGCACTTGCAGAGGGTTCTTATAGACTTGCTAAGAAATATGGTCATCCAGAATTCTCAATGAGTGTGAAGGGACAGGAACTAGCTGCATATGATCCTAGGGGTGTATGGGGAATGGCTCTTGAATACGCTAGTAGCAATATAGGCGGTTCACATATGAGGGCATATACTATATCCAATGAAATATTGAATGTGGAACCGGTTTCAAATCCGACTGAGCTGAAGGGAAAAGCAGAGCTTGTAAAATATGTACAAGATTTTACCGAGGTTATGGATTGTTCAGGTCTCTGCCAATTCCCATCATTTGCTCTGAATCTTGATGATTATCTTGAACTGATAAATGCTGTGACAGGATTCAATTATTCCAAAGACGAAATTCTCGAAGCGGCAGAAAGAAACTGGAATCTAGAAAGAATATTTAATCTGAAAGCTGGAATCTCTCCAGAGGAAGATAGACTTCCAGAAAGATTCTTGAAAGAGCCAATGCCTAAGGGGCCAAACAAGGGGAAAGTTGTTCCTTTAAAGGAGCTGATGGAAGATTATTACAGAGTAAGAGGCTGGGATGAAAGAGGTATTCCCACTAAAGCCCTCATTGAAAAATTAAATCTAAATTTCTATAAATTTTAACCTCCTGCCACCGGGGGGAATAAGTCTATGACATCCCCCCTGTTTATTTTTGTATCTAGACCATTGAGAAATTTTACATTTTTACCATTCACAAGAATTATGATATTGTGCCTCATATTTCCATTTTCATCTCTCATAATTTTATTGTATTCAGTATTGCCAAATGATTCAAAAACTTCTAGAATCTCCTTTATGGAGGTGGCATCTATAGTGAATTCATCTTTCCTTAATATCTCTCTCAGATTTGCATAAACTCTTATAAGGGCCATTGTTAAACTTCAATGAAAATACATTCTTTATATTTATCCCTATTTTAAATTTTAACAAATTATACAAAAAATGAGAAAATTTCAAAACTATGATCTGATAATTGAAGAGTAAAATCTAGCTTTTTGTCAAAATAATGAAATAAATCGTTATAAATCATTAGTTATTAATTAATTGATGAAAAATCAATTGGAGAAGTTAGCTATTATTGGAGGCGGCACAATAGGTATTTCTATTGCCATACCACTCCACCAAAATGGTTATAAAGTAACTGTGACAAGAAGAAATATTGAAAAGATTAGGGAATTAAAAGATTATGGAATAAAAGTATCAAATGACAATGCCGAATCAGTAGAAAAATCCGATATAATTATATTTGCGCTAAAGCCTTATGATATAATACCAGAAATGGAAAAATTGAACAAATTATTGGAAGGAAAAATAGTAATATCAATGGCGGCAGCCATATCTCTATCACAGATGAATGAAATTCTTAAAAAATCTTATCTCGTTAGGGCCATGACAAATATTGCAGCAAAGGTCAGTTCAGGGTTCACACCATTTTCTGTCCTTGTTAAGGATGAAAAAATTATTGGAAAGGTGGAATCAGTTCTGAAATCATTTGGTGAAACTCAGCTTGTTGAAGAAAGATATATGGATGCATTGACCGCCTTAAGCGGTAGTGGTCCTGCATATATTTTCACAATAATAGAAGCGATGATGTATGGCGGTCTGAAAGTTGGATTGCCCAGAGATCTGGCTCTAAAAGCTTCATATCAGACTGTTCTTGGATCCGCAAAGCTTTTAGCAGAAAGTACAGAGCATCCTTCTGTAATAAAGGAAAAGGTAATAACTCCAGGCGGGGTTACAATAGAAGGAATATTCGAGCTGGAGGATTTAAGATTAAGGACAGCAATTATGAGGGCCATAGAATCCTCGACAAAAAAATCAAATGAGATATCAAAAGCAATTGAAGAAAAAATAAGGAAGAAATAAATATTATTTCATTTAAAATACGGTGCCCTGAATTTCACACCATTCTTTATCATATTAATGCTATCGTCATATCCAGCGTCAGCATGTCTGAGGACTCCAGATCCAGGATCGGCGTTCAGGACCCTTTTTAATCTCTCTTCAGCAGATAAAGTTCCATCTGCCACCACAACGAATCCTGCATGGATACTGTTACCAATTCCGGTTCCACCCCCATGATGTACGCTTACCCAGGATGCACCGGAAACAGCATTCAAAAGGGCATTCAGAATAGGCCAGTCAGCAATTGCATCGCTTCCATCCTTCATCTTTTCTGTTTCCCTGTATGGTGAGGCAACAGAGCCTGTATCATGGTGATCCCTACCTATAGCTACAGGTGCTGAAAGCTCACCATCCCTAACCATCTGATTTATCATTAATCCTATCTCCTCCCTCTGACCGTATTTTGCATAGCATATCCTGGCCGGGAGGCCTTGGAAATGAACCTGTTCTTTCGCGAGTTTTATCCATTTGATGAGATGTTCATCCTCTCTAAATCTCTTTATTATTGCATTATCTATAGCGTAAATATCTGATGCCTCCCCGGAAAGTGCAAGCCATCTGAATGGCCCGGAACCTATGGCAAATAGGTCTCTCAGATAGGCAGGTACGTATCCAGGTATGTCAAAAGCTCTATTGTAACCAAACTCCTGCGCCCTTGTTCTCAGGTTATTTCCGTAGTCAAAGGTTTTAGCTCCATTATCCTGGAACCAGACTATAGCCTTTACTTCCTTCACTATGCTCTCATAAACCTTCCTCTTGTATTCCTCAGGATTCTTTTTCCTGAATTCCTCGGCACTCTTGACTGAATAACCCTCCGGAATATATCCAAGATTAAGGTCATGTGCTGCGGTCTGATCCGTCACAACATCCGGAACTATCCCCCTGTTCTTAAGTTCCTCATATACTGTTGCTGCATTCCCGAGTATCGCTATGGAGGTTGCCTTCCCTTCTGCCAATGCCTCATCTTTCATTTTCAATGCGTCATCCAGTGATTCTGTCCAGCTGTCAAGGTATTTGTCTCTGAGTCTCCTGTTTATTTTCTCCATATCCACCTCAACAACAACTGCAACTCCGTGATTCATCTTTATAGCCAAAGGCTGTGCTCCTCCCATCTCTCCAAGACCCGATGAAAGAACCCACTTCCCTGCAAGTGAATCCTCTCTAAATTCCTTTCTTGCGAGTGCAGAAAGTGTCTCATATGTACCCTGCAGTACACCCTGTGTACCTATATATATCCACGAACCTGCAGTCATCTGGCCAAACATAGTAAGTCCTTTAGCTTCAAGATCCCAGAAAATGTCATCTGTTGCCCACCTTGGAACAATCTGTGCGTTAACAATAAGAACTCTTGGAGAAATTTCAAAAGTTTTGAAAACTCCAACCGGTTTCCCTGACTGTATGAGTAGAGTTTCATCATTTTCGAGTACTTTAAGGTTCTCCACTATCTTATCAAAAGCCTCCCAGTTCCTTGCCGCTTTACCTTTTCCTCCATAAACTATTAGGTTATGTGGATCTTTTGCAACCATTGGGTCCAGATTATTCATTATTAATCTCAGGGCAGCCTCCTGCTGCCATCCCTTTGTATTCAATTTACTTCCCCTAGGTGCATGTATTTCTCTATGCATGAAAATCAATAGGTAATGCAGAAGAAGGTCATATGATTTTTCATAAAAATTTTACAATCAATTGTTAAATAAAAAAATATAAAAATTAATCTGAATGTCAATTGTTGGTGTATCCCAATTTAACAGCCTTTTTTACCGCATTTTCATAACCTGCTATACCTATGATCACCACAGAAAGTATGACCAGTATAAAACCAATTCCAAGATGATGAAGATTGTGAACAAGTATGGGAGTGGTTATCGAGTAGTCAAGGATCTGCGGGTATATTACCGAAAGTATCCCTCCCGCAACGAAAACCAATCCGCCATATGCAAGAACCCAGGAACTTATACCTCTTGAAACATAATTCAGGCCATCTTTGGAAAGTTTTTTCACCTTTGTGATCCATGTTCCAAAAGCCGCTCCAAATAAAACTTGCATAGCCATTGTTCCAAGACCGAACAGGAGTCCAGGGAGCCAAGCTACATATGCATTGGGCATGGATGGTGATATAACAGTGAAGAGTATGAGTGCAAAAGCACCAAATCCAAAACCGGCAATCAAACCATGAACAAATGCCAGTTTCAGAGGAACAGGCCTGAAGTCGTGATGCTCAGAATCGATGGGGTTGATTTTGTGTTGCATTTCAAGTTCTTGATCATGGCTTCCCCTTTTATGAATTCCAAATAGGTGCGATAGAAATTCCTCAATGAGATGAAAGTGAGGATATTTCAATTTTCTCATTATGTACAAACCTGAAAGAGCCATAACAGATCCTACAATTATATATATAATCCCTTCGTAAAATGGAAGGAAGAAAACTGGTGCCAGGGCGAAAAAGGCTACCTCACTTAAAAGAGATCTCTGGACAGTGAATCCAAGTGAAAAAATAAGACCAGCCTTTGCTCCTCCTCTCTTGCCAGTGGTACCTACTGCGTATGAGAATGTAATTGGCCATGTGTGTTCATCAGGCGTAATACCATGAATTATACCTAACAAAAAGGAAATTAGAAGAGCAGTGTAAACATCCGTATATACTGGATTATATAGATTGATATTCATTCACCTCACCCCGTATTATCTTTTTCCCATGGGGGCATGTTTCAGGATTTCCAAGCAGGCGGTCCATTTCTGATACTAAATTTGCTGAGACAAGATAATCATAACCAGCTGCTTCCAAACATGAATCAACATCTGATTCCCCTGAATCCTTAAGGGCACATTCAATAATCCTATGGGCATAGATTATTATTCCATATCTCTTGATACCTTCCTCAGTAGGAATTATCATACCCCTGTTGCTTTCCAACATTCCCTTCTTCTCCAATCTCCTAACTAGATCAAGAGCCGTTGGGGGTTTAATTTTAAGCTTCTTTGAAAGATCGACCAATTTCAACGGAAATCCTTTCGAACTGTTTTCTACAGCTATCACAAGGCAATCTCTCTCTTTCCTTGTAATTTTCCCGTTCTCCATAAATTAGTATTACACTAATATATTTAGATATTTTCTAATAACCTTGAAAAAACAAAAAATACCGTTAAAAATATCAGAAGTATCTCTTAAAATATTCTACAAGGAGAACAGACGGATCCAGGGTCTCTGGAATAATGCTTTTCACCTTATCATAATTCTTTGGTTCATTTACTATTGCAATTATTTTTTTATCAAGTTCGTTTCCATACTTATTCCTGATTGAAATTGCATTAAGAATATTCTTACCATCGTCATCATATCCCAGAATAATTTTCCTAGCCCGTTTCAGGTTAAATCTCTTAATTATTAAATCCATATCGTTTTCAAACTCAGTAAATATACCCGCTTCTTCAAGGTCTTTATCAATTTCTGGAGTATCCTTCGCTATAATTACGAGCTCATCCCTTGCTATCATATATTTGACAAGGGGCTTGAGAATAGGAGAATAACCTATTATGATAATGTAATCTTCAAGTCTCTCGCTTTCTATCCTTTCCAGGAAACTCACCACCCTTCTTCCTCTATTATATATCAACGGTGCTATTATAACTGTTGTCGATCCAAAGAATGTTCCAAGTCCCAGAATTGCTAGGCTTACTGTGAAAATTCTTGAAACATGCGTGTATGGCACTATATCCCCAAATCCTAATGTTGTTACAACCTCTCCTGTGTAGTATATTGCGGTTATAGGATTATCAATCTTTGGATGGAATTGCGCCCCTAAAATAAGAGATCCGAGAACTCCATAGAACATCACTATTACTATTGCAACTATTGAAATTGAAATTTCAGGTTTGTCGAAGAATCTGGTTGGGAAATTATAATACCTATGAAATAAAATAAGAAAAATAGCAGTCATTATCGTAAGAACAATCAAGGGGAAATATAAGATATATGAAAATAAAGAAAGGAAAATAATCTCAATTATTAGTAGGAGAACGGATATTAATGCCAAATACAATGCGTATCTTACTCTCATGAATAGGCCCCTGTAGGCAATGATCATTACCAGGAGTATTAGAATCATGAAAGGCACAGGTGAAAAGAAAGATTTTACTGAAAACAGACTAAATTTCAGTCCATTGTAAGATAAAAAAATAGTTCCAGCAAGTACTAAAATTGTCATAAGAAATAATAAATTAGAAGGAGCTGAAACTCTCTTTGATCGACTCACTCGTTAATATGACCAGATTGCTTAAAATTCTTTTCATAAATTGAAACCCAAAAAGGGAAAGCGTTTTAAATCTATTTTTAATGAACAACCATGAGAATTCTTATTTTTAGCGATATTCATTCTAATAAATATGCCATGAGAGAAGTTATGAAGGAAAAATTTGACGAAGCAATATTCCTTGGAGACATAGTGGATTATGGACCCGATCCATCAGAAACAATAGATATGATAAGGAGTACTGCAAAGTATATGGTAATGGGTAATCATGATTTTGCAACGGCATTCAATAGAGATTGTCTGTGTTCAGAGGAAAATCATGAACTTTCAGTATATACAAGGGAAAATATTACCCTTAAGGAACTTGGCAAAGAGGATATAAATTTCCTTAGGAAAATCCCTGAGAATATGGATATAAAGGTAGATGGTATTACATTATCGCTCGTTCATGGATCTCCTTCTGATCATCTTTATGGATACCTATATCCATGGAATATTTCAAAAGAGAATTTCAGGACTCCTTTTGGAAGTTATGTTGATGAGGGCATGATTCTTGTCGGGCATACCCATTTTCAGTTCCTGTTACCATTTGGCAAAATAACTCTTTTAAATCCTGGGTCTGCTGGTCAACCAAGGGATAACGATGTAAGGCCGTCATACTCTATTATTGACACAAATTCAGGCATTATAGAGATGAAACGTTTTGATTACGATAGGGAGTCTCTAAATAAAGCTATTTCAGAAAAGGTGACTGATCGAGTACAGAGAAATAAGCTGCTGAACCTGTTTCGATCATTATAATTTATTTACCCGGATGTTATGTTAACCGATGGCAGAAACATTTAAAATAGGAGCAGAGATCAAAGGAAGTAATTTTGAAGCAGAAATGACGGTCGACTCCCTTTACCTTAAGCTAAGAAACAGCAGAGTTGTCAGCAACGCCTCAATGAATGGTGGTTTGATGAATGCCACTGGTATCATAAATTATTCATTGTATGGAAAAAGTGACTGTAAAAACAAGCCTGTAGAATATCTGAGGAATGTATTGCTCTCAAGAGGTATAGATTACTCATCTGTGATTGGTCTTCTAACAGCTGTTAGACCAGACAGATTTGTTATATCCAGGAGCAGTATGGTCACTTCATTCATATCTGCAGGCGTGGATAATGCAGCAACTCCAATCGATGGGTTAAATTATTCAGGAAAAGGCACTATAAATATAATTGTACTTGCAAATGTAAAGATGACTGATGCTGCTATTATAGATGCATTCAAAACATCGGTAGAGGCAAAGAGCTATTCGTTATGGACGAGAAGGGTAACAAGTAAATTTTCAGGAAAAGTTGCCACAGGAACAATCACCGATGTGACGGCAGTGGTTTCTAATGAAACCGGTGAGGAATTCAAGTATGCTGGAACAGGAACGGACCTTGGGAGCTCAATTTCAAGATCAATATATGATGGGTTAACATACGCCTTAGATAATTTTTATGGTTACAAGAGCGAAGATTAAATGTTTTAATTTTATTCAGGGTGAAAATGTTCCCGATCTTCCTATTCTTCAAGAAATTCAGGGCAAAGCTGAAAAGTTCAGTTTATAGAGCGGCAACTGCTGCCATTGCAGTGGTTATCTACGGAACATTTTCAGAATATTTTATAGAAAATAAAATACCATCTTCCGGGATACATACCCTGTTTGACAGTCTCTGGTGGGTTATGCAGACAGTAACCACGGTCGGATATGGTGATACCCCTGTGTATGGCTACCTGGGAAGAATAAACGCAATGGTCATAATGATATTCGGGATTGGAAGCCTTGGATTTTTTACTGCTTCTCTGGCTGCCAACCTTATGGATTTTCAGCTGGCCAAGAGGATAGGCGAGGTGAGTTTAAAAATGAAAGATCATGTTATAGTATGTAATGTTGATGAAAGAATTAGAGATATAGTAAGGGAAATAACAGATAACGGGATAGAAATAGTTATTTTAAATAAGGAGGAGCCAAAACTCGATGACCTACCATACAGTTTCGTAAAAGGAAGTGCCCTTGAAGAGTCAGATCTGGAAAAGGCAGGAGTTAAATCATCATCAAAAATAATAATACTGCCAGAAAAATCTGAAGGAGATCAGTCCTCTGTTGATGCAAAATCCATTCTCACGTGCATGGTCATCAAGAGATTAAATAAGAATGCTTATGTCATAATAGAGCTTCTCCGTACTGAAAATTCGGAACACGCAAAAATGGCAGGAGCTGATGAAATTGTTGTGAAGGGTAGCATGAGTTCACTAATGATTTCAAATGCAGTAATTTCTCCAGGTGTAAGTAAATTATTTTATGAATTGCTGAGAGGAGACGACGGTTTCAGGATAAGGGAGTATGAACTCGGTACCAAATATTCAGGAAAAAATTGCGGAACCGTATACAATGACTTTGAGAACGGGAGCAGGGTTGTCCTTGGATTTAGAAATGATGAAGAAATAAAGATAAGGCCTGATCCAGAAAACAATGTTAAGTGGAAATATATAATCATTATGGAACCAAGGGATAAATGATTCAAAACTACTACTAGGGCTAATTTTTCACAAAAAATTAAGAAAAAATTAATAAATATAAAAAACATCTGTTAGGCATAACAGGTGATCTTAATGGCAAAATATGTTCTAGTATCAGATAACACATTAATGTATGGTTTTAGGGATTTTCCGCTGCTCGATTTTCTTCCATGTGCACCAGT
>Ga0080006_1256485_pt1 | contig 20450 bp, 17 predicted proteins | sample RS3BMetagenome_FD_69209 | JGI IMG/M metagenome (GOLD analysis project Ga0080006, IMG submission 69209) | Ferric oxide microbial mat and aquatic microbial communities from Rainbow Spring, Yellowstone National Park, USA - RS3B (SPADES... ...
CCACGACCACCCGGCCCACCTCCGGTTCGACCACCACGACCACCCGGCCCACCTCCGGTTCGACCACCACGACCACCCGGCCCACCTCCGGTTCGACCACCACGACCACCGCCCCCGGCGCCTCCGGTTCGACCACCACGACCACCGCCCCCTCCGGTGCGGTCGCCGGGGGAGCCGGCGGTTGAGGGCGGCGGGAGCTTCCGCGACGGGTCCGCCCGACCTCGCCGCCCAACCTTCTTCCGGGTTCCCGGACGTCGTTCCGCTTGACGCTGTTGCGCGGGTCCCGGGTTCCCGGACGTCGTCCGCGGGTCCCTGTTGCGCGGGTCCCTGCACCCGCGCCGGTTTCCGACGCTGATCTACTGTACGGGGATGCCGCTGAACGTAGATGCCGTCGGGTTCGTGTCCGCACCGGTCGAAGTGACGTGGAGTTCGAAGGACGCGTTGCTCTACGCGGTGGGGGTCGGGGCCGGCGCCCTCGATCCCACCGGATTCGAGCTCGAGTTCACCACGGAGAACAGCGAGGATGTGGTCCAGCGCGTCCTCCCGACCTTCCCGGTGGTGCTCTCGGGTGGGCAGGGGATCTACGCCGCCCTCGGCACGTTCGACCGGACGATGCTCGTCCACGGGGAGCAGGCGGTCGCGCTCGACGGCGCGTTGCCGGTCGAGGGGACGGCCGAGTCCGTGACCACGCTGACCGGTGTCTACGACAAGGGGTCCGGAGCGCTCGTCGTCACCGAGACCGTCGCCACTGAAGCGTCGACCGGGCGACGGCTGTGGGCCACCACGTCGTCGGCGTTCATCCGCGGCGAGGGCGGCTGGGGCGGCGACCGCGGGCCCTCCCAACGCTTCGCGGTGCCCGACCGCCCGGCTGACCACACCGTGGTCTATCCGACGCGTTCCGACCAGGCGCTGCTCTACCGTCTCTCGGGCGACAGGAACCCGCTGCATTCGGACCCGCGCTTCGCTGCCAGGGCAGGGTTCGAACGACCGATCCTCCACGGCCTGTGCACGTTCGGGTTCGCCGGGAGGGCCGTCCTCCATGCCTGCTGCGGTTCGGACCCGGACCGGTTCGGGTCGATGACCGGCCGGTTCTCCAAGCCGGTCTTCCCGGGGGAGGCGCTCACCGTCGCGATCTGGGAAGAGGGGGAGGGTTCGGCCGTGTTCCAGACGGCGACCCCTGCCGGGATCGTCATCGACGGCGGTCGGGCGACCTACCGCTGAGTCGGGTCCGCGCCCTGGTCAGCGGTCGACCAGGGGCGCGACCTCGGCCCCGAAGGCGGCGATCTGGTCACAGAGCTCGTTCGCCCCACGAGAGGGGAACCGCACCTGTACCTGGCCGACCCCGGCGGCCGTGAACGTGCGGAGGTAGGTGGCGATCTGGTCCGGTGAACCGTGGACCGTTCTCGGTGGGATCTCCATCCCGTCGGGAGGCGTACCCACGTGGAGGCAGTCGGTGAGCCCGCCGATGTCGAGCGGTGCGCCCGGGCGATCCTCCTCCCGCATCCGGCGCAAGGTGGTGACGAGCTCGGCGTTCGGACCGAGCGACTGCGGGAGCCACCCGTCGGCGAACCGAGCCGTCCTCCGCAGCGCGGCCGGTGACGATCCGCCCGTCCAGATGGGGGGTCGGGGCGTCTGGACCGGTCGGGGGCGCTGGCCCAGGCCCGACGCCGGCCAGCGGGGACCGTCCAGGAGAGGGAACTCGTGGGTCAGGGCGCTGGCCAGCGCAGTGATGGCCTCGTCCGTCGCCGGTCCGCGGCGGTCGAAGGGCGGCCCGAGGAGGTCGAACTCCTCTTTCACATGACCTGCGCCCACCCCGCAGATCACGCGGCCCCCCGAGAGCGCGTCCAGCGTGGCGAACTCCTTGGCCGCCCGCAGGGGGTGGCGGAGCGCCACCACATAGACGTGGGAGAGCAGGCGGATCCTGGTGGTGACTCCCGCCAGCCACCCGAGGGTGGCCACGGTGTCGTACCAGGTGGTGCTCATGGCCCCGGCGAGGCGCTCCGGGATGAAGGTATGGTCGCAGACCCCGACGTAGAAGAACCCGGCGGACTCGCAGGCGAGCGCGATCTGTGCCAGCTCGGCCGCTCCGGCCGCCGCCTCCCAGGCCTGTGCGTACATCGTGGACTGGGACTGGATCGGCAGCTGCATGCCGAACGCGGTGCGACCCTCGGGCAGGATCGTGACCACGTCGCCGGGGGGCGGGACGGACACCGGCCCGGTCCCGGATCGGTGCCCTGGGCCTGTGGCGCCCCCCGCTCCCGGTCCGCTCGCCGTGCTGTCCTCGTGCGCGTGTTGGTGCTGGTCTGGGCTCACCGGGGCAGGCTACCGCCCCGTCCGGGGCCCGGCAGGTCCTGGACGGGGCGGCGGACCGCCGGACGTCGTGCTTGTTGCGCTGCCCTACGGACTCTGCAGGCATCGTGCTTCCGGGCGCGACCGCGCTGACCGATCGCCCATTGGTACGCTCGCAGGTCATGAACTGCGCTGCCTCGGGCTCCACCGCCGTCGACCCCGCCGCCGGGTCACTGCGCGGATGACGGCCAATGAGGAAGGGCTCTCGGCGCTCGGGGCGGAGATCAAACGGAGCTCGTCGAGGCGTGGGGACCCCGGGACCCGGCACGGCCGCCGGAGAGCGGCCCAGCGGTCGAGGCGGCGGCGCCGCACCCGGCGCGGGGTCCTGATCGGCTTCCTGGTCGTCGCGCTGTTGGTCGTCGGGGGCGCCGGGTACGCCTGGCACCTGGCGAACAGCCTGCACCGGATCACCGTCAAGGGGCTTCGGGGGACGACCACCTCCGGGACGGAGGCGGGGACGGAGAACATCCTGATGGTCGGTTCGACTTCCCGGTGCGCGCTGGCCCAGCAGAACCCCGCCTACGGACTGTGCTCGCAGGGTGTCACCGGTGTGAACAGCGACGTGATCATGATCCTCCACGTGAACCCGGCGACGAAGAAGCTGGCCATCCTCTCGATCCCCCGGGACCTGTTCATCCCCAACGCCCGGGCCGGCGGCGCCAACAAGATCGACGCCGGCCTGTACGAGGGTCCGACCCAGCTGGTGGCGGCCATCGAAGAGGACTTCGGGATCCCCATCCAGCACTTCGTTGAGCTGAACTTCGACCAGTTCGCCAACGTGGTCAATGCCCTGGGTGGGGTCAACATGGCCTTCCCGATGACCGTGTTCGACGCGTACTCGGGGCTCAACGTGCAGGCCAACGCCTGCGTCCACCTCAACGGCACCGAGGCGCTGCAGGTCGTCCGGGCACGCCACCTGCAGTACAAGTCCGCCACTACCACCTCCACCGATCCGCACTACTGGCCCCAGGAGGCGCTGAGCGATCTGGCCCGCATCCGCCGCGACCACGAGTTCCTGCGCGTCCTCGCCACGAAGATGGCCAAGCAGGGTCTCGGGAACCCGATCACCGACTTCAACCTGGTCCAGTCGGTGCGCGGCGACCTGACCTTCGACCAGTCGTGGTCGGTCAGCGACATGGCCAACCTGGTGCTCGAGTTCCATTCGGTCAGCGTCAACTCCGCACCCCAGCTCACCATCCCGGTCGAGACGGTGTCCGACCCGGCTGGCGGGGGAGCGCTGATCTACCGGGGGGGGAACTACGGCGACGTCGAGTTCCCGTCCCAGGTCCAGGACCTCACCGCCATCGAGCAGGTCTTCGGGGTGGGGCCGAACACCGACACCATGACCGGCCAGCCACTGCCCGCCCCCTCCACCGTGACGGTCTCGGTGATGAACGGCACCGGTGCCTACAACCAGGCGACCGACACCGCCAACGCGCTGACAGCGCTGGGATTCCACACGGTCGGCGTCGGCAACGTCACCCCGACCGGAGACGTGGCCGAGACGGTCGTCTACTACGGCTCGAGGGCTCCGGCCGTCGAGGCGGCGGCCGAGGCGGTGGTCCGCTCGATGAGCGGCTCGGTCATCATGGGCTACGACCCGACCCGGGTGGCTGACGGCGCCATGGTCACCGTGGTGACCGGCACCCAGTTCACGGTGAACCCCCCGACGACTTCCGCGACCGCACCGGCCTCGGGGGCGTCGTCGACGCCGGCGAACTCCACCTCGTCGGGCGCGGCGTCGACCATCACACCCGCCACTGTGCCGACCAGCGCGACGATCACCCCGCCCTCGCCGACCACCCAGAACCTGCAGCCGTGGGACCCGCGTGCGTGCGCACCGGGTGCGCCGGTCGCACCGGCCCCGACACCGACGCCGGTCCCCTGACGGGGTGCCGATCGGCGCCACCGGCCCGGTCACCTACCCGGGATGCCCCCCGGCCGGCGACTCGGCCAGCGACTCGGCCAGCGACTCGGCCAGCGACTCGGCGGTCCCGAACTGGCCGGCCAGGACCCGGGCGCGCTTGTAGGCGAGGTGGGCAGGGACGTCCCACGTGAACCCCATGCCCCCGTGCACCTGGATGCACGACCTGCCGTTGGCGAGGGCGGCTTCGTCCGCCAGTAGCTTGGCGCCGGCTGCGGCGACCACGCTGTCCCCGACGTCCGGCTGGTCGACGGTGACCGCCGCGGCATGGACGGCGGCCCTGGCGACCTCGGTGCGGACCGCCATGTCGGCGCAGAGGTGCTTCACCGCCTGGAACGCGCCGATCGGCCGGCCGAACTGGACGCGCTGCTTGGCGTAGGCGACGGCGAGGTCGGTGGACCAAGCCGCCGCGCCGAGCTGGAGGGCGGCGGTGAGCACGGCGCCGTCCCGCAGCCACCACTTCGCGACCTCGGGCCCCGCCACCGGCGCGCCTGACGGCAGTGAGGCGAGGGACCAGACCGGCGTGAGCGGGTCCATCGGCCGCCGCAGCCGGGTCGCATCCAGCGACGACGGATCGACGGCGGAGATCCCCAGCTCGGAGAGGACGAGCAGGACGTCGAGGTCGGCCAGGTGCTCAACCAATACCGGCACGGGGGATCCTCCGTCCGCGACGGTGGGCGGGGGATCCGGCCGCTCGACCAGGCCCACCACGGTCGAGCCGTCGTCAGCGCCATCGATGAGGCCGGCGGCGAGGTGGGTCGCCACCAGGGGACCGGCGAGGAGCGACCGACCGAGCTCCTCGAAGACGAGCGCCGCCTCCGCCAGGCCCAGACCGGCACCGCCGGCATCCTCGGGGAGGCACAGCGCGAAGACGCCGGCATCGGACAGGGCGTGCCAGGTGGCGCGGTCGACCACCTGGTCCGCCCCCTCGGCCCGGCGGACCACCTCGAGCGGGAACCGCCCCTCGCAGAGCCGGCGCACGCCGGCGGCGAGGTCCACCTGGGCTTCGCTGAGCTCGAAGTCCACGCCGGTTACCGGTTGCCCGCGGCCGGAGCGACCGGCTCCTTGGGGAGCCCGAGGATCCGCTCGCCCACGATGTTCCGCTGGATCTGGGAGGTGCCGGCCGCGATCGTCAACGAGATCCCCCGGAACCAGTCGTCGACCACCGTCTCGCACGGCAGCAGTCCCGATCCGTCGAGGAGCTCGAGGTCTTCCGCGGCGAGGCCGGCCCTACCCAGGAGCGAGAGGGACAGCTCCCCGAGACGCTGGCGGGTCTCGGTGTAGGCGAGCTTGAAGACGGTGCCGCCGATGCCGGGGACCCCGGTCCGGGCCGCCTGGGACACGTTCCGCTTGGTGAGCGCCCACAGCGCGTCGAGCTCGGCCCGCAGGTGGCCGACCTGGCGGCGCACCCCTGGGTCCCCCCATGCTCCGGTCCGCTGGGCGATCGACACCGTCGTGGCGAGCAGCTCCACCGCTTCGAGCAGGTCACCCACGAACGCGGTCCCCCGTTCGAAGCTGAGGGTGACCATCGTCACCCTCCAGCCGTCGTTCTCCTCACCGACTCGGTTGGCCACCGGGACGCGGACCTCGTCGAGGAAGAGCTCGGCGAATTCGGTCGACCCGCCGATGGTGGTGAGCGGACGGATGTCGACGCCGGGCAGGTCCATGGGGAGGATCAACCAGGTGATGCCGCGGTGTCGGCTCCCCTCGTCCCCGGTGCGCACCAGGAGCTCGCAGTGGTCGGCGACCTCGGCGTGGGACGTCCAGATCTTCGATCCCGTAACCACGTACTCGTTGCCGTCCCGCCTGGCCCGGGTGCGCAGGGACGCCAGGTCGCTGCCAGCGTCCGGCTCGGAGAACCCCTGGCACCAGACCTCGTCGCCCCGGAGGATGGGAGGGAGGTAGCGCCGGCGCTGCGCCGGGGTTCCCTCCGCGATGATGGTGGGGCCCGCATGGAGCAGGCCGACGAAATTGACCCCGACGTAGGGGGCGTGGGCCCGCTCGAGCTCCTCTTTGAAGATGAGCTGCTCGACGGGCGACGATCCCCGCCCGCCTCCCTCGACCGGCCAGTCGACTCCGGCGTAGCCGGCCTCGAACAGGAGCCTCTGCCAGCGGGTGTCGTACGACCTCCTCCCGGCCCAGTCGTCTGGCTGGGGCTTGGGCGGGAGCGAGGGCAGCACCCCGGCCAGCCACGATCGGAGGTGGTGGCGGAACTCCTGTTCTGCGGGCGTGTAGCGCAGGTCCATCGCCGGCGCGACCCGGCTACCGTGACACCGGCTCCGCGCCGGTCACGCGAAGTCGAGCCCGTAGAGCCTGATGGCATTGCCCCGGACGATCTTGTAGCGCTCCTCGTCCGTGAGGTCCTTCATCTGCTTCTCGGCGATCTGGCGGGTGTTGGGCCAGGTCGAATCGGAGTGCGGGTAGTCCGACTCGTAGGTGATGTTGTCGACGCCCACCGCCGCCACGTTCTTCAGTCCGAACGCATCGTCGAAGAAGCAGCCGTAGATCTGGCGGTGGAAGTAGGTCGACGGCGGCTCGGGGACGATGTCCGCCACGCCACCCCAGCCCCGGTTCTCCTCCCACACCTTGTCGGCGCGCTCGAGGATGTAGGGGATCCAGCCGATCTGCCCCTCGGCGTAGGCGAGCTTCAGCTCGGGGAACCGGACCAGGACCCCCGAGAACAGGTAGTCGACCATCGAGTAGGTGGCGTTCGAGTGGGTCAGGGTCGAGCCGACCGCCGGCGGCGCGTCGGCCGACGTCGACGGCATCTTCGACGACGAGCCGATGTGCATGTTGACCACGGTGCCGGTCTCCTCGCACGCACGGAAGAACGGATCCCAGTAGTGGTCGGGATCGTGGATGGACGGAAGCCCGAGGAACGGGGGAATTTCGCTGAAGCAGACCGCCCGCACGCCGCGTGCCGCATTGCGCCGGACCTCGTCCGCCGCCAGGCCGGCGTCCCAGAGCGGGACGAGGGTCAACGGGATGAGCCTGCCGTTCGCATCGGGCCCACACCACTCCTCGACCATCCAGTCGTTGTAGGCCTTGACGCACAGGAGGCCCAGCTCCTTGTCGTGTGCCTCGGTGAAGGTCTGGCCGCAGAACCGGGGGAAGGTGGGGAAGCAGAGCGAGGCCTCGAGGTGGTTCACGTCCATGTCCTCGAGACGTGGTGCCACCTGGTAGGAACCGGGCCTCATCTCCTCGTAGGTGATCCCGCGCATGGTGACCTCGTCCCGGGGGACGCCGACCGCCGAGTCCACCCGGAGCAACGGTCGCTTCAGGTCCTCGTAGTACCACCAGTCGGTCGGCACGCCCTGGGAGCCCGGCTTGACGGTGAGCTTGCCGCCGATGAACGTGATCTCCCCCATCGGGGCCCGCACCACGCGCGGGCCCACCTCGTGGAACTTGCTCGGGAGGCGGTCCGTCCAGAGGGTGGCGGGCTCCACGACGTGGTCGTCCACAGAGATGATCATGGGCAGGTCGGCCATGGCCCGAGTGTACCCTCCTCCTGACGGTGCGTCAGGTCTTCGCCGGCCCCCGGTGGACGGCTTCCTCCGCCACCCGCGGCCCGCTCCTGCGTCGTCAGACCATGGCGACCCCGCCGTTGGGTCGCATCACCTGGCCCGTGGTGAAGCGGGAGGCGTCGGACGCCAGGTAGAGCACCGCGGCGGCGATGTCCTCCGGTTCGCCGATCGCCCGCAACGGCGTGGCCTTGCGCATCGGGCCGAGGACGGCCTCTTGCATCTGCTCGTCCACCGTGCCGTCCGGACGGACGAAGTAGCGCCCGGTCATACCGGTCAGTACGAACCCGGGCGCCACCGCGTTGACGCGCACGCCCTTGCGCCCGATCTCGTAGGCGAGCGTCTTGGTGAGCTGGACGACCCCCGCCTTGCAGATGGCGTAGCTCACCACGTTCGGGCTGGGCACGTCGGCCGCGGCCGACGACGCGTTGATGATGCTGCCGCCCTCGGCCTGTTCGACCATCACCCGGCCGGCAGCCTGGCATCCGAACAGGACGCCCTTCAGGTTGACGGCGAGGATGCGGTCGAGGTCCTCTTCCGGGGCATCGAGCGCGGGGCCTTCGACCATGATGCCGGCGATGTTCGCCCACACGTGGATGCCGGCGTGGTCGGCGACCACCCGGGCCGCCAGGTCGTCGACCGCAGCCTTCACCGAGACGTCCAGTCCGACCCCCTCGCCCCGGCCACCGCTGGCGACGATGTCGTCGGCGGTGAGGACGGCGCGCTCGCGGTCGATGTCGGCGCAGACGACGGTGGCACCGGCTCCGGCGAGCGCGAGCGCGCTGGCGCGTCCGATCCCGCTTCCCGCCCCGGTGACCACGGCGATTTTTCCGTCCACCCGGAACGAGTCGATGAGTGTGGTTGCGTCCATCTTCATGTGGGCCTCTTCCTGTCGGAGTCGTTCCTCGTCGGGCCGACCTCGGCCGGTCGGATGGAGGTCAGTCGGCGGCCGTCCGTTCGGCGGCGGCCCGCCGACGGGGTGACGGTGCGCTGGCTCCGGGATCCGACCCAGCCCCATCGTCGGCGTCCGGTCCGGAGGCGGCCCGGGCTGGCTGCGGTCGCATGCCGGTCTTCGCCGACGTGTCCGACCGGGAGCCCGGCCTGGACCGAGCCGTGCGCTCTGACGCGCCCCCGGCAGCTCCGGCGCGGGCACCGGACGCCGCGCCCCCGGCAGCTCCGGCGCGGGCACCGGACGCCGCGCCCCCGGCAGCTCCGGCGCGGGCACCGGACGCCTTCCGCGCGGCGGTCAGCGCCTTGACCACGGTGGCCGCGATCCGCTTGTGCCCCTCGTCCCCCGGGTGGATGCCGTCGTCGAGGTGCTCGGCGGTCAGGACGCCGAGTCCCTCGATCAGTACCAGGTCGGCGTCGCCCCCCTCGATACGCTCCCGCACGACGGACTCCATGGCCGCCCGGAGCGCCGACAGACTCGCACCCAGCCTATTGGACGTCTCTTCTGCGTCGGGACGGAGGATCGGGCTCATGACGACGATCGGTGTCTCCGCGTGACCGGTGCGGACCATGTCGAGGAACCCACGCAGGCCCTCGGTGATCATCCCGATGCTGTGGGGGGTGCGCGCCCAGCAGTTGGCCCCGTAGGCGACGGAGATGATGTCCGCCTCGAGGCCGGCGACGTGCTCGGCCGAGACGATCTCGCCGCGAGCGGAACCGGCGTAGCCGAGATTGACCAGGTCGAGCCCGGCCTTGCGGGCGGTGATGGCCGTCCACGCCTGGGCGGGGCTGGAAGCGATCCATCCCTGGGTCACCGAGTCCCCGTAGGCGACCCAACGAGGCTGGCGCGGTGCGGGTGCGATGTCCCCGTCGACGGGCATCACCGATTGGATCAGCGGGTGCATCCCCTCGGGGAGGTAGATGGTGGCCGGCTTGTCGGCAGCGGCCGGGCCGATGGTCAGCCTCACCATCCCTTCCCCGAGCATGGCCTCTTCCTCGCAGACCTGCCGTCCGGCTCGCCAGACGGAGAAGGTGATGCCGGCACTGTCCCCGCGATAGCCGAGGTTCCCCGTGGTGGTCCGGTAACCGATGTCGACCTCGTTCGAGTCCCCCACCAGCTCGATCCGGACACCGGCCGGCACGACCGAGGCGTGCCAGATGTCGGCCGGCAGGCGCGCGGTGTCGGTGGGGTTGGCCCGGGGGTAGGGAACGTCGCCGTAGGCCGGGTAGGGGGCTCCACGGAGGAACGGCTCGGGCTGTTCCGGCCGGGGGGTCACGACGCCTTCATCCGCATAGATCGCTCCTGGTCACGTGGGAACCACCCTCGGTGATGCCTTCGCCACTCCCGCAACCGTACCCGTCCGGGACTGGTCGGTGTCCAACGCGGGCACCCGGCGGCGGCACTGGCCGGTCCGCTCGCGGCCCCTCTCCCGCCACGGAACGGCGGTCGCCCGACCCCGCGCCGCCGGGCATGCCACAGTCGTCACCGTTCGTCGAGCAGGGACGCGAGGATCCGTCGGCGGTGCTCCTTCGCCGACCCCCAAGCCTCGGCGAGGGCCCACGCCCGCTTCAGGTACAGCTGGAGGTCGCACTCCCACGTGTAGCCGACGGCCCCGTGCACCTGGAGCGACACCCTGGCCGCCTCGGCGGCGGCGTCCGAGGCACAGGCCTTGGCCAGGGAAGCGCTCCGGGACGTCCGGTCGCGCTCGCCCGGTTCCCTCGCCTCGTCCAGTGACCACGCCGCGGCATAGACCGCCGGTCGGGCGAATTCGAGCTTCACCTGCGCCCCGGCGAGGAGGTGCTTGACGGCCTGGAAGCTTCCGATCGGCTTGCCGAACTGGTGGCGTTCGCGCGCGTACGCCGTCGTCGTGGCGATCAGTCGATCGGCGAGGCCGAGGAGCTCCGCCGCGGTGGCGACCGAGGCGAGGTCGGCCAGATCGACCAGAGCGAGGTGCGCTTCCTCGCCGACTGCGATCCGGGAGGAGGGGGAGGGGTCCCAGCTGACGTTTCCCATGCGGCGGGTCGGATCGAGGGTGGGGACCGGTGTCACCTCCGACTGCGCCGCCCGCACCGCGTGCAGCTCCGGGCGTCGACCGTCGTCGTCGATCGTGAGGAGCAACACATCCGCGCCCACGGCTGCCGGAACCAGGTCCGTCACGCGGATCCCCAGGCCGGTCTCCCCCCGCGCGCCGGAACAGCCCGTCGGAGCATCGGTGGCGGCACGGGCGCCGCGGGGCGCCACGGCAGCCGTGATGTCTCCGGCGGCGATCGCCGAGAGCAGGGCGCCCGTTGCGGCATGCGGTGCCCGGGTCAGGAGGGAGCCCGTCAGGGCAGTCGTCTCCAGAAGCGGCTCGGGCAACCCGGCTCGACCGGCCTCCTCGAGGAGCAGGACCAGGTCCGTCATCCCCAGTCCCAGGCCCCCCTGCGCCTCCGGAACGGTGAGGCCGACCACCCCGAGCTCGGCCAGCGCGCGCCACCGGGGGGTCCGGGCGACCGGCTGGCTGAACGCCACGCGGAGGTCGACAGCCGTGCACTCCCGGTCGAGCAGGTGGCGCACGGTGTCGCGGAACTCGAGCTGCTGGTCGGAGAAGGAGAACTGCATGCGGTCCCGGCCCCCTACGTCCGTCGCCCCGGGTGCGCCGCGTGCACGGCCGGTCCGCCGTTCGTCGTCATCCCTCAACCACGTGGCAGGCCGAGGAGGCGCTCGGCCACCACGTTCCGTTGGATTTCGTTGGTGCCGGCGTAGATCGGCCCGGCCAGCGCGAACAGGTACCCGTCGAGCCAGGGATTGTCGTGCTGGAGCTCGGACTCCGGGCCGAGGAGGTCCATCGCCGTCCGGTGGATGGCGAGGTCCGTCTCCGACCAATGGATCTTGTTGGCACTCGCCTCGGCGCCCACCGATCCTCCTGCCAGCACCCGGCTGGCGGTCCAGTAGGTGTTGAGCCGATAGGTCTCGGCGTCGATCCAGGACTGGGCGACTGCCTCGGCGTGGGGGAGGGCATGGTCCGGCCGTTCGGCCAGGACCGACCGGTACAGCGCGACCAGGCGGTCGGCGGCCTCGGTGTAGCGGGCCGGGCTGCGGAGGTTCAGTCCGCGCTCGGAACCGGCGGTGGCCATGGCCACGGCCCAGCCTCGGCCGACGTCTCCCAGCACCTGTCCGTCCGGCACGAAGACGTCGTCGAAGAACAGCTCCGCGAACCCCGTCTCCCCGTCGATCTGCGGGATCGGGCGGACCGTCAGCCCGGGCGAACGGAGCTCGATGAGGAAGTAGGTCAGTCCCCGGTGCCGCTCCGCTTCCGGGTCCGTCCGGAACAGGCCGAAGCACCAATCGGCGAACGCGCCGCGGGATGCCCAGGTCTTCTGGCCCGAGAGGAGCCAGCCGTCATCCCCCGGGGCCCGCACCGCCCGGCTGCGGATTCCGGCCAGGTCGCTCCCTGCGTCCGGTTCCGACCAGCCCTGGCACCAGATCTCCTCACCCGACGCCATGGGGGGGAGGAACCGCTCCTTCTGCTCTTCCGTCCCGAACTCGAACAAGGTGGGTGCCAGGAGGAAGATCCCGTTCTGGCCGACCCGCAGCGGAGCGCGGGCCCGCCAGTACTCCTCCTCGAAGACCAGCCACTCCACGATGGCGACCCCCCGCCCTCCGTAGCGCTCCGGCCATGACACGACCGACCAGCGGTCGGCGGCGAGCGTCTGCTCCCAGGCCCGGTGCGCCTCGAAGCCGGCGGCCGTGTCGAGCGACGGCAGCGTCCCACCCCGGGGGACGTTCGCTGCCAGCCATCGTCGGGCCTCGGAGCGGAACTCCTCTTCGGCATCGGAGAACCTCAGGTCCATCGCTCCTCGCATCTGTTCGTCGCTCCCGCAATCCTGCCCCGGCAGACAATCCTGCTCCGGTCCATGGCATCGACCATGGACCGGGGTTGCTGAAGCCCCGGATCGGACGCCACCGCGATCGGCGCCGCGGTTCCGGATGGCGGCCGTCCTGTCGTCGGGACCATCACCGCCCGGCTCGGAGCCATTGCGGGGAGAACGAAATCTGACACATCGCCAGATTTTCGGCAAGCAGGTCCGGTCGGTCACAATGATCTGATGCGCACCGCTGTGATCGTCGATGCCCTGCGGACCCCGGTCGGGAGGCGGAACGGGAGGCTGTCCGGATGGCACGCGGTCGACCTGGCTGCCCAACCCCTTCGGGAGCTCGTCGCACGCAATGATCTCGACCCGTCCCTCGTCGAGGACGTGATCCTCGGGTGCACGATGACGGTGGGGGAGCAGGCCATGAACATCGGTCGGAACGCCGCCCTGGCCGCCGGTTTCCCCGACACCGTTCCCGGGACCACGGTCGACCGCCAGTGCGGTTCGGCACAGCAAGCCGTCCACTTCGCCGCCCAGGCGGTCCTGGCGGGGGCCATGGACATCGTGATCGGTGGAGGGGTGGAGGCGATGAGCAGGGTGCCGATCGGGTCGACCACCGTGGCTGGTCCGGGCGAGGCCTACGGACCGACCGTCCATGACCGTTTCGAGCTCATCCACCAGGGCGAGTGTGCGGAGGAGATCGCTCGTCGTTGGGGGATCGGTCGCGAGGCGATGGACCGGTTCGCCCTCGAATCGCACATGCGTGCCGCCCGTGCGATCGCCGAGGAACGGTTCGACCGGGAGATCGTGCACCTGGCCACCCGACGTGCCCAGGTGGAAGGGAAGCTGGCCCGGGCGGGAACCGACGAGGGGGACCCCGACGGAGAGGGGCCGCTCTCGTTCGACGAGGGCGTCCGTGCGGACTCGACCTACGAGCGTCTCGCAGCGCTGCCGCCGGCCTTCCGGGAGGACGGGCAGGTCACCGCGGCATCGTCCTCCCAGATCTCGGACGGTGCCGCCGCCGTCTTGATCATGAGCGAAACACGCGCCTCCGAGCTGGGACTACGGCCGAGGGCCCGGTTCCACACGTTCGCGGTGGCGGCGAACGACCCGGTCATCATGCTGACGGCACCGATCCCGGCGACGGCGCTGGTGCTCGAGAAGGCGCGCCTCTCCCTGGACGACATCGACGTGGTGGAGATCAACGAAGCGTTCGCCTCGGTGGTCTTGGCGTGGGAGAAGGAGTTCCATCCCGACATGTCGAAGGTCAACATCAACGGTGGCGCCATCGCCATCGGGCACCCGACCGGCGCGTCGGGTGCCCGGCTCCTCGCCACGCTGCTCGGTGAGATGGAGCGCTCGGGTGCCCGGTACGGGCTGCAGACCATGTGTGAAGGTGGTGGCCAGGCGAACGCCACGATCATCGAACGGCTGGGTTAGACGGGGTGGGGTGGGGTGGGTGCCCGGCCGCTCTCGCGCTCGGGCCGAACCGCTGTCGCCGCAGGAAGCCGGCAGGCAGCAGTCTCCCGACGTATGGGCCCGGCGGAGGACGGATGGGGCCGGGGAGAGCGGGGGTGGGCGCGGGCACTGCGGGCGCGGGCATCCGGCGCCATTGCCAGGCATACTGGGAACGAGCGGGAAGGACCGGAGGATCGGTGCAGCGGAGGGTGGCGTGAGCGCGTTCGGGAACGGGGCGGCCGCACCGGGTTCTTCGGGGTGGTGGATCGCCTCCGACGGGCGCTGGTACCCGCCGGAGTCCCATCCCCGGTTCGTGCCTCCACCGACCCCGCCGGCGTTCCCCATCCGTCCCGAACTGATGCAACCAGCTCGCCCCCGGGTCGGCGCGTCGCCGCTGATCGGCCGACCGGGCCAGTACCCCGGCACGACCGGCCAGTACCTCCGACCGCTCGTCGGCGGCGCCGACCGCGGCCCGGTCCGGGTGACCCGGCGCGACGCGAGGCAGCACCGCTCTGTTCCCGGTCTCCGGAGGCTGGCGGTGGCTGTGTTCATGGTGGCAGTGTTGGCCGCGACCTGGGTCGTGGCACCCCGGCTTTCGACCTGGTCTCCCACCCTCAGCTCATTCGCAGGCGTCTCCCCCGCAGGTCCCGCGAACCCGATCCCCGCTCCCCTCACCACGCCCGGCACACTGGGTGCCGTCGCCTCCACCGTCATCGTGGACGCGCTCGGCTGTGGTCCCACTGACGGGTACATCCGGGGATCGGGCTGGCCGGTCTCCCCCCAGGACATCGTCACCGCCGCCCATGTCGTCGCCGGCAGTGACGGGGTTGCCGTGCAGTTGCCGGACCGGCCGCTGATGTTGGCGACCGTCGTCTCGTTCGCGGGCGCCGACGACCTGGCGGTCGTCTACGTCCCCGGCGCCCACTTCGCTCCGCTCGCCGTGGGCCCGGATCCAGGGGGCCCGACCGCCGGACTGTTCATCGGGTATCCCGGGACAAGTGGGTCCAACGAGACGGTCGTGGCCGGGACCGTCAACGGCGGGTATCGGGTCAGCGACTCCTACAACTTCCCCGCGCGCGGTGCCACCCACCCGACCGAGGAGATCGACGCAGCCGGAATCGGCCCCGGCTTCTCGGGTGGTCCGATCGTCGACTCGACGGGAACGGTCCTCGGGATGCTGCAGGCTGCCGAGGCGGGAGGCGGCGGTGTCGGGCTCGCCCTCCCTCCCTCGACCATCCGCCGCCATGTCGTTTCCGTCCTCGGGGCCCGTTCGGCGGTCCCGACCGGCACCTGCGCCGGCTGACGGGCTCCTCCCGAGCCGGGCGCACCGGACCAAACGGCCGGAGCAGTGAGCCGACGGTTTCCGGTAAAGTTCTGCCCGGTGGGTGCCGAAGGACGAGGTGAGGCGAGAAGGCCACCACGGGTTGGTCGTGGTCCGGGCGGTGCGGGGTGGAGAGCCCGCGCCGTCGAATCGGTTGCCAGGGGGCGCGGAGTGGGCACGGTGACGGTGTTCGTGGACGATGCGGTGAGCGGGCGTCTCCCGTCGGTCTGTGTGCACGAAGGGACGCGGACTGCGGACCGGCTGACGGTGCGGATCCCCGTCGGAGGATCGGGGATCGGTGCCGCCTGGTTGCTGGTGCTCTTCGGGCCGATCGGTTGGCTGGTTATCGCGATCGTGGCGCTCACCACGTCAGGCGAGGTGCTCTCCGTCACGCTCCCCTGCTCGGAGCAGGCGTACCGGCGGCGCCGGCAGCTCCGTCGTGCAGAGATGGCGGCCATGGCGACGATGCTGGTGCTCGTCGTCTCCGAGATCCTGGTGTTCGCCGCCCGCCCCTTTCTCGGCGGCTTCTGGGAATTGCTTCTCGCCGTCGGGATCCTCGCCTCGCTGTCGTTCGTGCTCGCCTCGGCGATGCGGCTCACCAGGTCGGAGGTCCGGGTGAGCCTCGACGGCTCCCGACGGTGGGTCACCGTCGCCAATGCTCACCCGGCGTTCGTGTTCGCAGCCTGGGAGCAGGTCCACTTCCAGCAGGCGCTCGAGCGCCCCGGTCCCGTCGGGTAGCGGCCGCCGGCCGCCGGTGGTCTCTGCCCGGCCCTGCCCCGGTCCCGGTCCGAGACCCGGCTCCGGTCCGTTTGGGTACGACAGGCCGCACCACCAGGGTGTGCCCTGCCGCAGGTCGGTCAGGACCGTCGTTCGAACCGTTCGAGCACCGCGGTGGCCTCGGAGACGATTCGTCCGATCAGGTCCGCCACCGACGGGAGCTCGGTGATCGCACCGACCACCTGACCGGTCGGGAGCACCCCTGCGTCGGTGCGGCCGTCGACGAGCGCGGCCTTCGTCATCATCGGAGCGTTTGCCGCCATCACGACCTGGGTCCACGACAGCTCGTTGCCCCGTCTCATGGCCCGACCCTCTCTGACCAGGGCGGCCAGGGAGAGGCCCGTCTCCCGAGAGAACGCGCGGGCGCTCGCTATGGCCCGGGGCAGGCCGCGGAGAGGCCCCGCACGTTCCAGCCGGTCGACCAGCTCCGTGCGGATCATCCGTTGGGAGACGCCGTCGACCGCGGTGGACACGACCGTGCCGGTGACGGGCGTTCCCAGATAGATCTCCTTGACCGCGTCGGGAACCCTGCTCTCCCGGGTCAGGAGGAACCGGGTCCCCATGGCGATGCCGGAGGCCCCGTAGGCGAGGGCCGCGACCAGGCCCCGTCCGTCGAAGAACCCGCCGGCGGCGATGACCGAGACCGTATCCCCCACGGCATCGACGACCGAAGGAGTGAGCAGGGAGGTCGGGACCGAACCCGTGTGTCCGCCACCCTCGGCTCCCTGGGCGATGACCGCGTCGACCCCCCAGCCCGCCACCTTCTCGGCATGGCGTCTGGCGCCGACGGTCGGCATCACCACCAGTCCGGCCTCGCGGCAGCGGGAGATCAGGGCGGGGCTCGGAGCCTGGGCGAAACTGGCGACCCGCACGCCGTTGTCGATCATGAGTGCGACCCGGCGATCGACGTCGGCGACGTCGGTGCGCAGGTTGACGCCGAAGGGGCGATCCGTGCGTGTGCGCACCTCGCCGATCGCAGCCTCGAGTTGGCCGTAGGTCATCGTGGCCGAGGCGAGGATCCCGAGGGCCCCGGCCTGCGCGGTGGCGGCGACGAGCCGAGGCCCGGCCACCCACCCCATCCCCGTCTGGACGATCGGGTAGTCGACCCCGACCAGCGTGCAGAACGGCGTCCGCAGCGCCGGATGCATCGCCGGCCCCGCTCCCGCCGGCCCCGCTCCCGCCGGCCCGGCGATCACGCAGGCACCTCGCGGTCGCGCAGCCGGCGCGAATCGAGCACGTCCCGGATCAACCGGAGCTCCTCGGTCGACGGCGGCCGGGTCTCGGCGACGCGCTCGGGGATGAACAGGTCGAACCCGGTGGCTGCGACCACCTGGTCCACGGTGACACCGGGGTGGACCGAGCGCAGCCGCATCACCCGCTCCGGGGTCTCGAAGTCGAACACCCCGAGGTCGGAGACCACCCGGTGGATCTCGTGGTATCGGGTGGCTGCCGGTCCGGCCGCGGCCGCCCGGGCGTACCCGACGCCGGACACCACGTCGACCTGTGCCACGAAGGAGCGGGGGGAGTGGCGTGGGACCCAGTAGCTGGTCGAGTGGTTGACTGTGTTGCCCGGGGCACCCCGGACACCGATGAGCTGAGCCGTCGGTCGGTCCCAGTCGCCGATGGCGCTGATGTTCTGGTTCCCGTCCCGGTCGATCTGCGACGCCATCATGATGAGGTTCCGCCGGCCGGACCACACGACATCGAAGACCCTGCGGTACGGCATGTGGGACTCGAGCACCAGTCCGGAGGGCGCGGCCCCGAGCGCGGGGGCGCCCGCGACCAGGGCGGCGTCACCGTCGGTCAACACCAGGTCGGGGCTGAACGTCAGCTTCGCCAGCCTGGCGCCGATCGCCGGTGCGGTGCCGAATGCGCTGGCCATCACCTCACCGTTCCCGCGGAACACGTCGGCGCAGGCCACGGCGCAGTACTCGGCCCGGCTCACGTCGGCCGCCGCTCCGCTACCCCCTCCGCTGCCCGCCTGGCTCATCGCCCCGCCCCTTCGGCCGCGGCGGTCCCGGCCGCCCTGATGGCAGCCTGGTAGGTCGGCTCGTCCACCTCGAGGTACCGCTGTCGGAAGGTACCCCACAGTTCGCCGTCGCCGGCCGCCTCCGCGTAGGACTTCTGGAACGCCTCGTCCCGGGGGTAGTCGGGGACGCAGGCCGTGAAGTGCGCTCCTCCCGGCGTCTCGACGACCCCGTCCGTGAGGAGGCGGCTGATGCACATCGTCTGCAGCGGACCCTCTGCCGCGAACCGTTCGGTGCCGACCAGCCGTTCCGTGGTGACGAAGCGACGGTCGGCGGCGCCGAGGAACAGGTCGTCGAAGAACGGGTCCGGTCCGAGGATCTGGCCGGAGCCGGCAGCATCGGCCCGGTTCACATGGACCACGGCGGCGTCGAGACGAAGAGCGGGCATGGCGACCAGCTCCTCGCCGTCGTCGTAGGGCGAGGTCACGAGCCGGAGGGAGGGATTGACCCGCAGGACGTCCGATCCGAGCCCGGCACGGGTCGGCAGGAAGGGCACACGCTGGGAGGCGGCGAGGAGTCCCAGGTAGAACATGCCCTCGTCCACCTCCATCGCCTCCACCGTGCCACCCTGGCGCGCCGCCCCGAAGTGGGGGTCGATCGGGATCGAGTCGAGGGTGACGAAGGCGGAGACCACCTTGCGCACCTTCCCCGCCGCGCAGAGGAGCCCGACATCGGGACCGCCGTAGGACACGACGGTCAGATCGGTCAGGTTCGAGCGCGCCAGTGCCCGCACCGCGGCCATCGGCTTTCGGCGCGAGCCCCACCCGCCGATGCCGACGGTCATGCCGCTGCGGAGCTCGCCCACCAGTTCGTCCAGCGTCATGCGCTTGTCTGCCATCGATCGGCTCCCGGTCTCCTCGTCGTCCTGTCTGCTCCCCGCCACGTGCCCTGCGTGCCCGGCCCGGCCCGTGCCCGGACGGGCGGACCCGTGTCTAGGTGGAGGTGTCCGCCTGGCGCTTCTCGACGAAGGCGGCCCGCTGCTCGTCCGCCACCCCGGCGACGTGCAGCTCGTAGGTGAAGCCCTGTTCGAACCGGTAGCTGCGCCTCACGTCGACCGGGTCGATCCCGTTCAGCGACTCCTTGGCGCGCCGCAGAATGGTCGGGCTCTTGGCGGCGATCGTACCGGCCACCTCGTAGGCGGCGTCGAGGAGCCCGGCCGCCGGGACGACCCGGAGCACGGACCCGTAGTGGTGCAGCTCCGCGGCGGTGGCCACCTGGGCGGTGTAGACCATCGCCCGCATCCGGTGCTGGGGGACCAGCCGGGAGAGGTGGGTGGCGGCCCCGAGGGCTCCGCGGTCGACCTCGGGGAGCCCGAAGGTGGCGTCGTCCGAGGCGACGATGACGTCCGCGTTGCCGGCGATCCCGATGCCGCCGCCGAGGCAGAACCCGTGGATGGCGGCGACGACCGGCACCTCGCAGTCGTACACGGCGGCGAAGGCGGCGTAGCAGCCACGGTTGGCCCCGACCAGCGCCTGGTCGCCGCGCGCCTGGATCTCCTTGATGTCGACTCCGGCACAGAACCCGCGGCCCTCGGCCCGGACGATCACCACCCGGTTGTCGGGCACCCGCCCGGCGGCGAGCACCGCGTCGGCCAGTGCGTACCACCCGGCCACGTCGAGCGCGTTGACCGGCGGATGGTCGATGACTACCTCGGCGATCCCGGGTCGGGTCTGGACGGTCTCGATGGGCATGGGCGCTCGCTCGCCTCCTGGTTGTCCTGCGGCCGACGGGCCGGCCTGCGGTGCGTCCGGCCTGCGGTGCGTCCGGTCGGGCTCCGGCGTGCGCCTCGTCTCGACCGCCGGCGTCGCGGCAACTCCGCCCGCTCCGCCCACCCCACAGCGGATGCGGCGGCGACACCCGCCGGACATGATCTGATAGAGCGTCAGGAGAGTACCAGCCGCAGCGGCGCCCGGCCGCAACGGGAGCGGCGCCCGCCCGGAGCGACCGCAAGGGCAGACCAGGAGGCAGCAGTGAGCCACGCGGGACCCGACTGCCGGGGGACAGAGCTGGACTTCACCGGCCGGGTGGCGGTGGTCACCGGCGGTACTCGGGGGATCGGGCGGGGCATCGCCGAGGCGTTCCTGGCCGCGGGGGCGGAGGTGGTGGTGTGCGGCCGGACCGGGGCGGCCGGGGACGAGCTCCCCGCGGCGGCAGGGGAGGGCGGCACCCTCCGGCGTGCCGTCTTCGTGACGGCGGACGTGCGTGATCCCGACCAGGCGGCATCGATGATCGGAGCGGCGACGAGGCGGGTCCGCCGGAGTGACGTGCCG
>Ga0080006_1143691_pt1 | contig 20448 bp, 20 predicted proteins | sample RS3BMetagenome_FD_69209 | JGI IMG/M metagenome (GOLD analysis project Ga0080006, IMG submission 69209) | Ferric oxide microbial mat and aquatic microbial communities from Rainbow Spring, Yellowstone National Park, USA - RS3B (SPADES... ...
GCTGCCCCTCGACGAGCCGACGTCCGGCCTGGACCCGGCGCTGGACCGGCAGGTGATGACGATGCTGCGGCAGCTGGCCGACGCCGGCCGGGTGGTCCTCGTGGTCACCCACTCGCTGACCTACCTCGATATCTGTGACCAGGTGCTGCTGCTGGCCCCCGGCGGGAAAACCGCGTTCTGCGGGCCGCCGGGCCAGATCGGTCCGACCATGGGCACAACCAACTGGGCCGACATCTTCAGCACGGTCGCGGGCGATCCCGACGGGGCCAAGGCCCGATACCTGGCGCGGACGGGCCCCCCGCCGCCGCCACCACCGGCGGAGCGACCCGCCGAGCTGGGCGACCCGTCGCACACCAGCCTGTTCCGGCAGTTCTCGACGATCGCGAGGCGCCAGGTCCGGTTGATCATTTCCGACCAGGGCTACTTCATCTTCCTCGCGGTGTTGCCGTTCATCATGGGTTCGCTGTCGATGTCGGTGCCCGGCAACGTCGGCTTCGGCGTGCCGAACCCGATGGGTAAGGCGCCTACCGAGCCGGGGCAGATCCTGGTGTTGCTCAATGTCGGCGCGGTTTTCATGGGGACCGCGCTGACGGTTCGCGACCTGATCGGTGAGCGCCCGATCTTCTTGCGGGAACAGGCGGTCGGCCTGTCCACGTCGGCGTATCTGTTGGCGAAGGTCTGCGTCTATACGGTGTTCGCGATCATCCAGTCCGCGATCGTGACCGTCATCGCGCTGATCGGCAAGGGCGGCCCGACTCAGGGCGCCGTGGCGCTGGGCATTCCCGGTCTGGAACTGTTCGCCGACGTCGCGATGACCTGCGTCGCCTCGGCGATGCTCGGCCTGGCGTTGTCAGCCATCGCCAAGTCCAACGAGCAGATCATGCCCCTGCTGGTGGTGGCGGTGATGTCCCAGCTGGTGTTCTCCGGCGGCATGATCCCCGTCACCGGGCGCATCGGGCTAGACCAGATGTCCTGGGCCACACCGGCGCGGTGGGGTTTCGCGGCATCGGCCTCCACCATCGACCTGCTCAAATTGGAGAGCAGAGTCCCTTCGGTCCCGCAGGACTCGCACTGGCGTCACGAGGCCGGCGCCTGGTGGTTCGACATGGGCATGCTGGTAGCGCTCAGCTGCATCTATCTCGGCTTCGTGCGCTGGAAGATCCGGCTCAAAGGCGGGTGATACGCGCCGGCCTTTTGCTAGGCGCCCTTGCGCACCGCGTCGTCGGCGGCGGCGCGCATGCGGTCCGACAGTCGCAGGAGACCATGCTCGCCCACCCCGTTGGGGAGGGTGTATGCCAGTTGACGTAGCTCAATGGCGCAGTCGCGCAGTTGCTGGCGGAGGTGCGTCTCAACGCTGGCCATGAGGCTCTCCCTACGGTCGCGGATCAAATGGTAATCCTCCCAGCCCGGCCCTCCATCCGCGATAGGCCGGACGCTTGTTAACGGGACATTGACAGAGTTTTTACAGTCGCGCCGTCTTGCGAACGTTCGCGGACACTTCGGCTGAGTCGCGCATAGCCTCTTGCCTGGGACCGATGACGTCGGTGGGCGGCAGCGGCACTTCCCAGGCCCGGCCGCTACCACTACTGGACAATAGTCAATTCTGGAAACCCGTTGCGGCAGAACAAGTCCCGCCCCACGCCGGGTTCGGCGTCGTCGGCAAGCGTCCTGCCCAACTGCAACAGTCAGGCGAGAACACGCCGTTTTTGCTCGACGAATTCCTCGTCCGTCAGTATTCCGCAGTCCCGGAGTTCGGCGAGTTCGCGCAGCGCGGCGGCGATTTTCGTGACCGGGCCGTCCTGCGATACGTGCGGCAGCGCAGGGTGTGCCCGAGTGGTCACCTCGCCGCGGTCTCGGCGGCCCAGGCCGGCAGTACCGCCGATCGCACGCCCGGCCATGCCTGCCAGGGCCATCTCACTGAACAGGCCGCCCGGGCCGGCCGTGAAGCCTTCTGCGGCGGCGCTCAGGCTGGTTGCCGGCAGTGCCACCGCGGCCAGCCTGATCGCCGGGGCCGCCGCGGTCCAGGCCGGCGGCACCGACAACACCCCGACCGGGGTCGAGCGGCCCAGACTCGCCGACACCGCTGGACCCGTCGCTCCCAACTGGTCGAACCGGGTCATGATTCGCCCCTCCATGCCCCGGATTTGACTCAGCGTGTTGGCGATCAGATGGCCATCGCTGTCAAGATCAGCTTGCGAGGCCAAAATCGCCGACTCGGCGCCGGCTGCGGACTGCCATGCCCCCGACGTCGCGCTCAAGTCAGCCGACCCCACCCCCGCACCCGCAAGGCCCGGAACGGATAACAGGTCCAAGCTCTGCAGGAGTCCGGTGAGTCCCGATATCGACGCTTGGGCCGACGGTATCGCATGCAATGGCGATGCAAGCCCTTGCAGCGCCGTGGGCACAGCTGAGGTCAGCTGCGACAACACCGTCTGGGTGTTAACAGCGGCCGACGTGCCAAAGGCGCGCCCGACGGCGGCGGCGCCGGCCAGCCCGCCCGGGTTGGTGGTGCGGGGGGGCGGGCTGAACGGTGTCAGCGTGGTCGCGGACGCCGACGCGCCCGCGTAGCCGTACATCGCGGCGGCGTCCTGGGCCCACATCTCGGCGTAGTGGGTCTCGGTGGCCGCGATCGCCGGGGTGTTCTGCCCGAAAACGTTCGTCGCCACCAGCGCCATCAGCAGGCTGCGGTTGGCCCCGATCACCGCCGGGGGCACCGTCGCCGCAAACGCGACCTCATAACAAGCCGCCGCGACCTTGGCCTGGATCGCCGTCTGCTCGGCCTGCGCGGCGGTGGTGCTCAGCCACGCCGCGTAGGTGGCGGCCGCGGCCGCCATCGACACCGACGACGGGCCGAGCCAGGGCCCGGCAGTCAGTCCGGAGATCACCGACTGATACGAGCTCGCCGCCGAATACAGCTCGGCGGCCAGCCCCCGCCAGGCCGCCGCAGCGGCCAGCATCGGCCCGGAGCCGGGACCGGCATACATGAGGCCGGAGTTGATCTCCGGTGCTAATATGGCGAAATCCATTGTTGCACAACTCCTTAACTGTCCGCGACGGCATCGGCGGCTTCGGCAGCCGCATACGACCCGGCGCTGTTCTCCATGGCGGTCACGAACAGTTCGTGAACCGTCGTGGCCTGGGGGTTCACCGCCTGATACATGCTCGACTTGCCGGCCTCTGCTGCCACCAGTCCCAGCCGTGTCGTCACAGAAAACATCGGACTCCCTCCTTGCGGAAAACAAATTTGATGCCCGGTTGGCCGCCATCGGTCCCGTTGTGGTGTTGACCTGAGGACGCGGCCACAAATTGTCCTACCGCCCGCACTGGAAAACGCTTCGACTCGGCATGCCTGAATGTTCCTCACGTCGTCGCCGGACCTACCGGGCAATGCGACCACGTATTGAAAGTCATTGGCAAGGCCATTCGTCACGAGTGCACGATCAGATGTTCGCCGTGAATCGCCGTGAAACGGGCAAGGCTGATCTGCTCCCGATGTGCCCGGCGGTTCACCCAAATTAAAAAGATCGTGCAATGCAGCGGGACGCATCGATGCACGGATCACCGCGGTTGAAACAAGTGGATTTGCGGCGGCGGCTTTCCAGCATTCGCCGTGCCGCACCGGGGTACGGTGATTGGCGGGCCCGGACTCCGTTGGCCACTGCTTGAGCAGGTTTCAACAGCGGCCTGCCCGCCGATTCCGATGGGAACATCGGACGCTATTTCTCGGAAGCTTCTCGGACGGCGGGTGTCGGCAAATGAGGTGCACCCGCCGGTCGTCGGTGGACGCGGGCGCCGGGCGTAACGTCGGGGCGAGATAGCAGGCGGAGTTCCGCGGTGGCGTCACGCCGACGCAGCCCGACGGAATGCGGCAAAGGGGCCGGAATGGATTTTGAGCTCGACGCGCGCGAGCGCGCGTGGCTGGCCGAGGTTCGCGAATTCCTGCACGACAACGTCACTGCTGAGTTGCGAGCCGAGCTTGCCCGGCATGACCTGGAGTTTCCAGACGGCGAGGTGGCACGGTTTCGTCGCAAAATCGGCGACAAAGGCTGGTTCGGACTGAACTGGCCGTGCGAGTACGGGGGTCTTGGACTGAGCGCCCTTCATCAGCACCTGCTGATGAGCGAGTTCGAATATTGGGGCGTGCCCGGACCCGACCTGACGGTCACCTCTGTAGCGCCGATGATCATGCGGCATGGCACCGAGCAGAACAAAAACGAATGGCTGTCGCTGATCGCAAAAGGTGAAATGATCTGTGCCGTCGGTTATTCCGAGCCTGAAGCGGGAACCGATTTGGCCAACCTGCGCACTCGCGCAACACGCGACGGCCAGGAGTGGGTGATCAACGGCACCAAGATCTGGAACAGCGGGGCGCAGCGGGCTACCCACGAGTGGCTGTGCGTACGCACCGACCCGGAGGCTGTCCGACATCGCGGCATTTCGGTCATCATCGTCCCCGTCGACAGCCCGGGCGTACAGATCCGCCCGCTCTACTCCTGGTCGGGCTATCGCACCAACGAGGTGCACTTCCGCGACGTGCGCGTTCCCGCCACCAACCTGATCGGCGAAGTCAACCGCGGCTGGACGTACATCACCGGCGCACTGGATCTCGAGCGCGGCGCGCTGACCAACGCAGGCGATCTGCGTCGCACCGTGAACGCCGATGCTCAGCCGGCTCGGCCGGCTCAGGGGATCGGCTGAGTTGGTTCGCCGAACCGCGCCAGCACCAGCGTTGCGGACACCGCGACGGCGAATCCCGCCACCACCAGCCAGCCGAGGCCGTCGCGCGCGCGGTCGCCCAGCCACACCGCTCCCACGAACGCGGGCGCGATCGTTTCACCGACAACCATCCCAGCGACGACTGTGGTCACCGATCCGCGATGCAGGGCGGAGGTGAGCAACAGAAACCCCGCCATCCCACCTGCGGCGGCCCCGTACAACGCCGGGTCGGTGTAGAAGGAGCGTTTGGTGGGGTCGATCACCTCGATCAGGCGCACGCCGATCTCGCCCACTCCGAAACCGCTCCCGGCGGCCAGCCCCAGCGTGAGCGCGCGCGGACGGTCGGGCAGTCGGCCCGCGGCGGCACCGACGATGAAGATCGCGGCCACCACACCCGGCAGCGCCCACCCGAGCCCGGTCGGGGGTCGGCGAATGTGGAGCGGTCCCGCGGCGAGAGCCAGCACGACGAGGCTGACGCAGACCACGCCCACGGCTGTCCATTCACGCCGTGACAGCCGCGCCGACAGCAGCCATGCGGCCACGATGCCGGTGACGGCGATGGAGGCGGCCAACGCCGCGGCGACGACGTAGATCGGCACCAAGCGCAGCGCCACCACCTGCAGCAAAAAGCCGACAGCGTCGAGGCCCGTACCAGCGAGATAGCGCCATTGCCGGACGGCACGCATCAGAAGCACGGTGTCCACGCCCGAGCCGCTGCCCGCTTCCACCGATCGTGTCGCCACGGCTTGCAACACCGAAGCCGTGCCGTAACACGCCGAGCAGCCCAGAGCGAGAACAAAGCCGATCAGCACACACCGACGATACGGGTGGGATTCCGTCCGGCGAATGTCGAATGTTTTGGCTCGCGCGGTTGCGGTGCACCGGGGCTCGCGGGACATAAATCACGGCGATGCCGAGCGGGGTTTCGTGGGCGTGGTTTATGTGTCGCGGGCGGGGCGCGAAAATCCAGGCGCCGAAGAGGCATCGAGCCGCAGGCTGCCGGGCCGGATAGCGCGAACCACCAGCAACACGCCGCCTCGGCAGAATCCACAGGCCGTCGACGGCTATTCCCCCAACGAGGCGGCGCGCGGCTTTTCCTATCATGTGGTGATGAGCGCGGGTGGGCTGGATACCGTGAGCTCGCCGGCATTCACCGACGAGGAGAAGGCCCGTTTCCACGCCGCGGGATGGTGGTCTGCATGGACGCTCTCGGACGCGGTACGCCGGCACGCCCAGCGGTCACCGGACCGCCTCGCTTACGTCGACCACCCCGGCCTGACGCTGACGTGGGGTGAATTCGACTCGGCGGCCAGCGGTCTGGCGGATCGGCTGGCAGGAGCCGGTGTGGGGCGCGGTGATCGAGTGGCCGTGTGGCACCGGGACTCCGCCGCCATCCACGTGCTGTTCGTCGCGATCGAGCGCTGCGGCGCCGTCGTCGTCGGGATCGGCGCGCGCGCCGGCACCCGCGAGGTGGCTGCGATCCTGCGCAGTTCAGCGCCGAAGATGCTGATCAGCGACGAACACCGCAGCAGTGCCGCGGCCCTGGCTGTCGCAGAGGCGTCCGGCGGCGCTGCGGTGACGACGCTGGTACTGGGCCGGGGTGCCGACCCGCTGTCCCTCAACACCGACGCCGAACCCACAGCGCTGGGAATCGACTCCCAACTCGGTCCCGACGACGTCTTCCTCATCAACTCCACCTCGGGGACAACGGGCCTACCCAAATGCGTCGTCCACACCGAGAACCGTTGGCACTACTTTCATCAGCAGGCGGTTGCCAACGGACTGCTGGTCCCCGAGGACATCTTCTTGCCGGTCATACCCACCCCGTTCGGCTTCGGCATCTGGACCAGCCACACCACCCCGATCTACCTCGGCGCCACCGCGGTGATCACCGAGCGATTCAGCGCCGCGGCGACGTGTGAGGCGATAGCCCGACACCGCGTCACCGTATTGTGTTGTGTCAGCACGCAACTGACGATGTTGATGGCCGACCCCGCCTCGCAGGGCCACGACCTCAGTTCGCTGCGCGTCGTCTTCACCGGCGGGGAAGCTTTGCCGTACCGACCGGCCGCCGACTTCGAGAAACTCACCGGAGCAACGATCCTGCAGTTCTACGGCTCCAACGAGACCGGAATCCTCAGCGCGACGACGCTGCGCGACTCGCGTGAACGCCGATTGCGCACCGCTGGCCGGGTCGTCCCCGAGATGGCAGTCCGGCTCTTCGACGGTGACCGGGACGTCACCGAGTCGGGGCGGGGACAGCCCGCGTGCCGGGGGCCGGCGACCAGCCTCGGGTACCTCGGGGGGACCGACCACGACAAGCTGTTCACCCGCGACGGGTGGATGCGCATGGGCGACATCTGCGAGCTCGACGCCGACGGCTGTCTCACCGTCACCGGCCGAACGTCGGACTTCATCCTGCGCGGCGGCAAGAACATCAGCGCGAGCCAGGTCGAAGACGCCGTCATGACCCATCCCGCGATCGCGGTGGCGGCCGCAGTCCCCATGCCCGATCCGCTGTTCGGGGAGAAGGTGTGCCTGTACACCGAGCTTGTCGACGGGCAGCCGATCGACTTGCCCGGGCTGGTCGAACACCTGCTGGCCATCGGAGTTTCCAAGGAGCTGCTGCCCGAGCGTCTGATTGTGGTCGACGAACTGCCCCGGTCCTCCGGAGGCAAGATCGCCAAAAGCCTGCTTCGGGAGGATATTCGAGTCAGGACGGAGGCCCATCGTGATGAACGTTCCTGAGGCGCGGCGGGGTGGCCTGGAGGTGTGGGCGCCCTCGGTGGCGCCCCCGATCGGCCTGGAACTGTCCCACGAGCAGGCGCTGGCCGTGGCATTCCGCCACCTGGCCGGGATCGGGTTCTCCGAGAACATGGCCGGACACATCACCTGGCAGCCCGACGGGTGGACGGACATGTTCGTCAATCCGTGGGGGCTGTGGTGGCAGGAGATCACCGCGTCGGACATCTGCGTGGTCGACGGCGATGCCCGGGTGGTGCGCGGCCGATGGGATGTCACTCCGGCCATCCACATCCACACTGAACTGCACCGCGTCCGCGACGACGCGCGGGTGGTCATCCACAATCACCCGTACTACGTGTGCGTCCTCGCGGCGTTGGGCAGGCTGCCCGAACTGGTCCACCAAACCGGGTCGCTGTTCCTCGATGACCTCTGCCTGGTCGATACCTACAGCGGCGAGATCGACACTCCCGCGCGCGCGGCGGATCTGGCCGCCCGGATCGGCGGCGCCAACCTGACGATCCTGGCCAACCACGGCGTCATCGCCACCGGCCGCGACCTTCCCGAGGCCGTCTACCGGGCCGCTTCGATCGAGCGGGTCTGCAAACTGGCCTACGACGTCATGCTCACCGGCAGGGAGCCGGTGAGCATGAACTGGTCGGACATGGCCGGTATGCAACGGTCGCTCATCGAACGCGCCGCCGACGTGTATTGGGCCGGAGCGGCGCGCACGACCATCAAATCCGATCCCGATGTCCTCGCCTAAACCCGCGAGCAGACGCAAAAGCGCCCTAATTCGGCACGAATTGGGTGCTTTTGCGTCTGCTCGCGCCACCGACACCCGAAAGGTTGACGAGTGAAATCGATCGACGAGTTGGCCGCCAACCTGGACTTCACCACCGCCAAGACCGGTGAGGATCGGTCGGTCACGTTCCTGCCGGATCCGCCCCGGGCGCGACGCCGGTACACCGTGATTTCCGTCGACGACCACATCGTCGAGCCGCCGGACACCTTCACCGGGCGTCTCCCGCGAAAGTTCGCCGACCGCGCACCCAGAGTCGTCGACACCGAGAACGGCGGGCAGACCTGGGTTTACGACGGTCGGCGACTGCCGAATGTCGGATTCAACGCCGTGGTGGGGCGGCCGGTGTCGGAGTACGGGTTCGAGCCGGTCCGGTTCGACGAAATGCGCCGCGGCGCTTGGGACATCCACGAACGAATCAAGGACATGGATCTCAACGGCATCTACGCCTCGCTCAATTTCCCTTCTTTCCTGCCGGGTTTCGCGGGCCAGCGGCTGCAGCAGGTCACCACGGATCGCGACCTGGCGTTGGCATCCGTACGCGCGTGGAACGACTGGCACCTCGAGGTCTGGGCGGGCTCGTACCCCGAACGCGTCATTCCCTGCCAGCTGCCGTGGCTGCTGGACCCCGAGCTCGGCGCCGCGATGATCCGGGAAAACGCCGGGCGTGGTTTTCACGCCGTCACGTTCAGCGAGAACCCGGCCATGCTCGGATTGCCCAGTATCCATTCCGGGCACTGGGATCCGATGATGGCCGCCTGCGCCGAGACGGGCACCGTCGTCAATCTGCACATCGGGTCGTCGGGCTCCTCGCCGTCCACCACCGACGACGCGCCGCCCGACGTGCAGGGCGTGCTGTTCTTCGCCTATGCCATCTCGGCGGCGGTGGACTGGCTGTACTCGGGATTGCCGAGTCGGTTCCCGGAGCTCAAGATCTGCCTGTCCGAAGGCGGGATCGGCTGGGTCGCGGGGCTGCTCGATCGCCTCGACCACATGCTCAGTTATCACGCCATGTACGGCACCTGGCAGTCGCTTGGCGAAACACTCACTCCAGCAGAGGTTTTCACCAGAAATTTCTGGTTCTGCGCGGTGGAGGACAAATCGTCGTTCGTGCAGCGTGACCGGATCGGGGTGGACAACATCATGCTCGAAGCCGACTATCCGCACTGCGACTCCACGTGGCCACATACGCAGGAGACGATTCACGAAGAGATCGGTGACTTGCCACGAGACGTCATCCGCAAGGTTACCTGGGAGAACGCGGCGCGCTTGTACCGCCACCCTGTCCCGCAAGAGGTGCAACGCGATCCCAACGCGTTCTGACGGCCCGGCCGCGGTCACGCCGAACACACACCCCTGGGCGGCTGTCCGTTCGGCGTGACAGGATGCTTCAGCGTGAAGCGTCCCAACTTTCTCGTCATCGTGGCCGACGATCTCGGGTTCTCCGATATCGGCGCCTTCGGCGGCGAAATCAACACGCCCAACCTGGACCGGCTGGCTTATGCGGGGATTCGGCTGACCGATTTTCATTCCGCGCCGGCCTGCTCGCCCACGCGGGCGATGCTGTTGACCGGAACCGATCACCACGTCGCCGGCATCGGCACCATGCTTGAGGTCGCCGCCCCGGGGTTCCGCGGAGCTCCCGGCTACGAGGGCTACCTGAACGACCGCGTCGTCGCGCTGCCCGAGTTGTTGCGCGATGCCGGCTACCTGACATTGATGTCGGGCAAATGGCATCTGGGCAACACGATCGAAAGGTCGCCGTGGGCCCGTGGGTTCGAGCGCTCGTTCGCCCTGCTGCCTGCCGGTGCCAGCCATTACGGCCCCGGCGCCGGAGGCGGGTTCTCGCCCGGGCCGACGCTGTACACCGAGGACGACCAGTTCGTCACGGTGGGCGAGGACTTCTACTCGTCGGACTACTACACCGACACGCTGCTGCGGTATCTCCGCGAACGCCACGCCGACCCCCGGTCCAAGGACGACCGGCCCTTCTTCGCCTACCTGCCCTTCCAGGCGCCGCACTGGCCGCTGCAGGCGCCCGAGGAATCCATCGCCGCCTACCACGGCCGCTACGAGGACGGGCCGGACGCGTTACGGGAAGAGCGCCTGGCGGCGCTCAAGCGGCTCGGGCTGTGCCCGACCGACGTCGCGGCGCATCCCGTCGTGGCCGACGGCGCTCCCGAATGGGCCGACATGACCGGCGAGGAGCGCGCGCTGTCCGCCCGAACGATGGAGGTCTACGCCGCCATGGTGGACCGCATGGATCAGAACATCGGCCGGGTCATCGACTACCTCGCCGACACCGGCGAGCTTGACGACACGGTCGTGATCTTCCTGTCGGACAACGGCGCGGAGGGCGCGATCGTGGAGGCCATGCCGCTGCGTGGCGCCGAGATCGCCGCACAGATCGCCAAGTACTGCGACAACAGCCTCGACAACCTGGGCGGGCCCACGTCATTCACCTGGTACGGCCCGCGCTGGGCGCAAGCTGCTACCGCGCCGTCGCGTCTGCACAAGGCGTTCACCACCGAAGGCGGGATCCGGGTGGTGGGCTTCCTCACCTGGCCTGGGTTTGCCCGGCAGGGCGAGGTCGGCACGGCGTTCACCACCGTCATGGACATCGCGCCGACGCTGCTGGAACTCGCCGGCACCGCACATCCCGGCACCGCCTACCGCGGACGCGAGGTGGAGCCCATGCGCGGCCGCTCGCTGGTGCCCTACCTGTCCGGCAACTCCGAAGCGGTGCACCACGCGGCGACCGGCACCGGCTGGGAGTTGTTCGGCCGCCGCGCCATTCGCCAAGGCGATTGGAAGGCGCTCTACCTGCCCGCACCTTACGGCCCGAGCACCTGGCAGCTCTACGACCTGTCACGTGATCCCGGCGAGATCGACGATCAAGCTGCCGCCGAACCCGGAAAGCTGGCCGAGTTGCTCGCGCTGTGGGACCGATACGTCGAGGAGAATGGCGTGATCACCGAGCCCGTATCGGTTTTCGACGTCGACCTGCGCTGACGTTCGGGCCGCAGATCCCGCTTTGGCGCGGATCGGCCGCACCCTATGCTGAGCAGCTAATGGTTGAGACGACCACGTGCGCGATCATCGGCGGCGGCCCGGCCGGCCTGTTCCTCGGGCTGCTGCTTGCCCGGGCCGGCGTGCAAGTCACCCTGCTGGAGAAGCACAGCGATTTTCTGCGCGACTTTCGCGGCGACACCGTGCACCCCACCACCATGCGCCTGCTCGACGAGCTGGGTTTGTGGGAGCGCTTCGCGGCCCTGCCCCAGAGCGAAATCCGCCGCGGGACACTCGAAGCCAACGGCCGCTCGGTGACCTATATCGATTTCGACCGTCTGCGCCAACCCCATCCTTTCATCGCGATGGTGCCACAGTGGGATCTGCTGAACCTGCTCGCCGACGCTGCGCGGGCCGAGCCGAGCTTTACGCTGCGGATGCAAAGCGAGGTCACGGAGTTGCTGCGCGAGGGCGGCAAGGTCGCTGGGGTGCGCTACCGGGGACCCGACGGTCCCCGTGAATTGCGGGCCGAATTGACCGTGGCCTGCGACGGTCGATGGTCGATCGCTCGCCACGAGCCCGGTTTGGGGCCCCGCGTATACCCGGTGAAATTCGACGTGTGGTGGTTCAGGCTGCCGCGCAAAGAAGACACCGATTACTCCTTTCTGCCGCGCGTCGGGCCGGGCAAGGCCCTCGCCGTGATCCCCCGCGAAGGCTATTACCAGATCGCCTACCTGGGCCCCAAGGGCACCGACGGGCACTTGCGTGCGCGGGGCATCGAGGCGTTCCGTCGCGACGTCGACGCGTTACTGCCCGATATGACCGAGTCGGTGGCGGCACTGACCTCGATGGACGACGTCAAGCACCTCGACGTCCGAGTGGATCGCCTGCGTCGTTGGCACACCGACGGGCTGCTGTGCATCGGCGACGCGGCGCACGCGATGTCTCCCCTGGGAGGCGTCGGCATCAACCTCGCGGTCCAAGACGCCGTCGCGACCGCGGCCCTGTTGGCCGGGCCGCTGCGCCGGCACCATGTCACCGGTCACGATCTGGCGCGGGTCCGCCGCCGTCGGCTGCTTCCCACCGCGCTCACCCAAGCCGTGCAGCGGGTGCTTCACAGGGGGTTGTTGGGGCCGCTCCTCCGGGGCGAGGAGCCCACCCCTCCGGCCGCGCTGCTGGGCCTGATTCAGCGGTTACCGTGGCTGTCGATCGTGCCGGCCTACTTGATCGGCGTCGGAGTCCGCCCCGAACACGCACCGTCGTTCGCCCGTCGCAGGCCCGGTACCCGCGCCCGCTGAAGTGCTACCGTCTGGACCGTGTCTGAGCACGTGCGGATCGGCATCCTGGGTGCAGCCCGCATCGCGCCCTTGGCTCTCGTCGACCCGGCGAAGGACAACGACGACGTCGTGGTGGCCGCGGTGGCAGCACGCGACGTGGCACGGGCGCGGGCGTTTGCCGCCAAACACGGCATCGACCGGGTGCACGACAGCTACGCGGCGCTGATCTCCGACCCGGACATCGACGCCGTTTACAACCCCCTGCCGAACGGCTTGCACGGCCAGTGGACCCGGGCCGCGGTGGCCGCCGGCAAGCACGTGCTGTGCGAAAAGCCGTTCACGGCTAACGCGGACGAGGCCCGTGAAATCGCCGGCCTGGCTGCCGAGGCGGACCGTGTGGTGATGGAAGCCTTCCACTACCGCTATCACCCGTTGTGTCTGCGGGTCGAGGAGATCATCGCCTCGGGCGAACTGGGCAGGCTCATGCGGGTGGAGGCCGGGTTCTGTTTTCCGCTGCCGAAGTTCTCCGACATCCGCTACAACTATTCGCTGGCCGGTGGTGCCACCATGGACGCGGGGTGCTACGCGGTCCACATGGTCCGAACCTTCGGTGGCTCGACCCCCGAGGTGCTCTGGGCGCAGGCGAAAACGCGCGGGCCGCAGATCGACCGGGCGATGGCGGCCGAGGTGGTCTTCGCGGGCGGGCACACCGGCCGGATCACCTGCTCGATGTGGTCGTCGCAGCTGCTTCGGATCAGCGCCCGGGTTGTCGGCGAACACGGCGAGGTCCGTGTGCTCAACCCCATCCTGCCCAATTTATTGCACCGCCTGTCGGTGCATTCCCCCGACGGCAGGCGTGTGGAGCGTTTCACGCGCCGCCCGTCGTACGCGTTCCAGCTGGACGCATTCGCCGCGGCGGTGCTGCGCGGCGAGCCGGTCAAGACATCTCCGCAGGACGCTATCGAGAACATGACCGTCATCGACGCGATCTATCGCGCCGCCGGATTGCCTTTGCGCTACCCGAGCTGAACGCCCGATAAAAGCCGGCGCGTCGCCGCCGCGCACGGGTGCGACTTCCTTGCTGAGCTACTGCAACCGGTGACACTACGAATATAGAGTGATTTCCCGGTCCCGAGATCAGATTGCGATGGACAAACGACGAAAGCCCGAGCCAGCAGAGCGCCGCCGCGACTTATGCGATGCGGCGATCCGGCTGTTGGCCGACGACGGCGCCAAGGGACTGAGCCATCTCAAAGTCGACCGCAGGGCCTGCGTGCCCGACGGCACCACCTCGTTCTACTTCCGTACCCGCTCGGCGTTGCTGCGGGCCGCGGCTGAGCGACTCGCCGAGTTGGACCTCGCCGATTTGCAATCGGTCGCCGACAGTTCGGACGGTCGAGGCGACAGTCCCTTTCCGTCGCGGTTGTCGCAGGTGGTCATTCAAGCCGGCAGCCCGACGCAATTGTCCCGGACGAAGGCCAGGTCCGAACTGACGATGCAGGCAACCCGCGACCCGGCGCTGGCGGCGATTCTTCAGCAGGTCACGGACGAATTCACCAAGCTGCACCGGGAAATTCTCTTGCAGCTCATGCCGCGCGGCGCCGAGTTGGAACCGGCCGCAGTCGAGGATTTCAGCAACATCACGCTGACGTTCATCAACGGTCTGCTGCTGCGTTTCACCCACGGCGACCGGATCGTCGACACTCCCGAACAGCTCGACGGGATCTTGTCGGCCATCGCCACCGGGGTATTGAAGAGCTCGGACAAAGGCCGGCTGACACGGGCCGGCGGTCTGGGCTTCGCTCGCCGTCGCCGGGAGTGAGCACACGAACCCGACGTACGGACGGCTCTGGCTCTTGCCAGAGCACCTATATGCGGGTCTCTGCGACAATAGAGTAAGTCCACGTTCGCGGGCCGTTCTCCAGCCGAGTCCGCGCCCACGTCCAGGCGACGAATTTAAAGATCTTTCGGTATTTGGGTGATTCGTGGTCATAGAGAAAGGCCTGTGTGGGCCCCGTGGGTGGGGCAGTTCACCCGCGGTGCATCGGCCTCCAAAACCACTGCACCGTGCCCAAATCCAGGCCCCGCCAGCGCCGCCGGCCCTGGCCCCGGTCATACCAGGGCGCCTTGCGTAGACAGCGGCCGCAACGACCCGACACACCGGCGCGCGGCCGCACATGCGCGACCACAACCTCGACATCCTCGCCGTGGCCGTCGCCGTCGACCTCTTCGTCACCGAACTCGATATCCTCGATCACCGTCCGCTTATCGACACCGAGCAGCGCACGCCATCACCGCGTACTGCGCACGTCGTTTCCATTCGCATTGGCTCCTGACCTTCGATAAGCCAGAAACCTTACGCGGGGACGGCGTGCGCCTCGTTTTCGCTGCTAACCACCCACGGAAGCGTCAGGGGAGCCAGATTTCTCCGAGGAATCGAACGGGTCGACGCGATCTGCGGGCGGGCAGCCAGCGCTTGCGTTCTGAAAGTCCGGCGCCTGCTGCCGGGACAGTTCGTGCACCAAACCGGTGGCAGCGGCGGCGAAAACCCCTGGCCAGCCGGGGGGATCGAAACGCGCGCCGCGCTCAGCCCAAGCTAAGTCCCGTTAATTTTCTTCAGTCGCGCTATCTCGCCGCCCCAGACCGATCGGGCTCCGGCATCGCCTACCCGGTAGACCTGGATCATCGAAGAGATTGCGACGCCGAAAACCATTAGCGCGACGACAATATGGATCAGCGTGCGGCGCCCGTCGGATCGGCGTTCGATCACGCGCAGCGCCACGAGCAGAGTGGCAGCCGCCAGCAGCGCGACGACGAAGTAGGTCATCACGCTGCCGAGCGCGGCATGTTCGCGCAAGGTCGCGGTGGGGTTTCTTCTCAGGTCGTAGAGCCAAGATCCGGCGCTGACGGTGATCGGCGTCAAGACCATGCTGACAATGGCCAGGATCAGCGTGAGCCACAACAGTTGGCCCCGCCGGGCGGCCGGCCACACTGCACACACAATCTCCAGCAGGGCGGTCAGCGGCACGAGCACAACCACGAAGTGAAGCAATAGGGCATGAGCCGGCAACCCGTTGACGACTGTCATAGAACTCCTAGGGTGGTAAGCGAACAATTAACCTGACGTCGGGTCCGTGTCCGGCGCCGCGATCCGGTCTGCGAAGTTCGAAGCCGGCAACCGGTCAGCTGCCGAGGCCCTTCTTTAAGGCGTCGGCCTGCTTCTGGCCGACATCGGTCACGAAATCCGGAGGCGCGAGCATGTCGCGCGGCCCATCGAATTCCAGCGTGACGAAGGCTCTGCCCTCGGTGAACAGCAGCAATGTCACACCCTTCGACCCGTCCGGGGAGTTGCCATATAAGGTCGTCCCGCCAGCGCCGACGCTGGACGGCTCCGACACGGGGTTCTTGATGACGTTAGTCGCTCCGCTTTTTGCGGAGTTCAACGCGTCCGTGGCCGCGGCGGGATCCGCGAGCACCTCGATGGTGTCTTTGATGGCGTGACTGCCCTCATCACCGTTGAAAGTTGTCTCGACGCCCGGTTGGCCATTCGGGTTGGCGGTCGGCGGGCTGCCCGTGAACGGCATCGGCGCGTGGATATCGCTCGCCTGAATCAACAGCCCCGCGTAGCCGCCCGGTTGCGCCGAGGCCGACGACGATGGCGGCGCTGAGCTGCGGGTACTGGCGGCCGTGCCGGCAGATCCGGACGTTGCCGAGGGCGCCGCCGACTTTCCGGCGCAGCCCGCTACCGACAACGTCAGTGCGGTTGCGGCCGTTACACCCGCCACTGTCATCGGACAAATCCTCATCGCACCATGCTCCCGTTCGGGCTCCCGTCCAGACCGGCGACACAATCAAGGTCGCCCGAATCGCACAGTACCTCGCTGCGAGACCGGAGCGTATGACTGACAGTTCTCGTGGCGTGCGCGCACTATTCGAGTTGGTCGCGCAGGCCGCGCAGGGTGCTGGCCAGGATCCGCGAGACCTGCATTTGCGACACGCCGATTCGTTCCGCGATCTGGCTCTGTGTCATCGATTCGAAAAACCGCATCCGTAAGACATCGCGTTCCCGCTGAGGAAGCCCCTCCACCAGGGCCCGTACCGTTTCCCGGTTGGTGACGTGTTCGATCCGTGGATCGATATCACCGACGCCGTCCGCGACCAGTCGGGGCGCGCCCGAGCCGTCGTTACCAAGGTGTGCGTCCAGGGAATCCAGGCGGTACGCATCGCCCGCGACTAGGCACTCGATGATTTCTTCGCGCGGAATCTCCAGCTTCGCAGAAAGCTCACCGGCGGTGGGCGCACGCCCAAGCGTCTGCGCCAGATGGGCTGCCGTCCTGCTGATTTGGACGTGCAACTCCCGCAGCCGCCGCGGTACGTGCATTCCCCAGCCGTAGTCGCGAAAATATCGCCGAACCTCGCCCATCATGGTGGGAACGGCGAACCCGATGAAACTTGAACCTTTGTCGGTGTCGAATCGGTTGACCGCATTCATCAGCCCGATGCGCGCCACCTGCGTCAAGTCGTCAAGGCCTTCGCCGCGGCGGGCAAAGTGCCTGGCCACGTTGTTGGCCAGTGGCAGGCATCGGGCGACGATACGTTCACGTTGCCGCCGGTACTCGTGGGACCCGGCCGGCAGTTGGCGCAATGCCAAGAACATCGCGAAAACATCGTCATAGGAATCGTCGGATTTCGTGCCCGCAGGGCGAGCCGAAGTTGGCAGGGTTATCACGTCGGTCATCGGCTCAGCGCCTCCTCGAAGCCCGCGGCATTGCGTATGGATGGGCGCACGAACGCAATTCCATCGCTGGAAAACACCCCTTGTCATGACGTCGAGATAACGAGGAGCACACCGGCACCTCCACTGCACCCATGTCACAAGGCCAGGTTGGGGTGTTCACGGTCCGCGCGCTGCTGAGCAGGGCGGCGACTCGATTCTTGTTGTCCGAGCCCCTACCAAGCAAAGCAGTGGCCTGGCCTGCCGCTTTGAGCTAAACGGCGAACGGTCCATAACGAACTCTAGCGTCTACTATAGGCCTGATCGCGGATAGCCGCGATCGCCGGCGCGCCGCGCACTGTCAGTCAGGGCGCACCGGGCCCGGACGAACCGTGGCCGGTTGGCGGATTGCACCAGATGATCGACACCGAAGTGACACGGTCGTAAGCACCTTCGCGGCGAGGAACGCGACGGGAGCCGCTCCCTACAGATGGTCGGCGGTGAATTCGGCTGCCTGATCGATCATGCCCGCTTCCACATAGCGGCGGTGTGCGGCGGGATCTACGCCGCCGCCGCCGCAGACGGGATCGCCCGGAACGCATAACTCAATGGTCTTGGGCGCGTACAGCGGCCCGACTGTTACCGGAGGCTCATTGATGATGCTCATGAACTGGCGGGACGGCTTACCGAAGAGTGTCACCGCAGCAACATGATCGGCAACCTCCGGCGGCATCGGCTGGAGCGTCTGTATCAAGTGCGCCCCGTCCGGGATTGCGTTCGCGGTCACGAAACCCATCACGGCCGCCCCTTGCGAGTAGCCACCCAGCACCATCTTTGTTCGGGGGCACGTCGCCGCCATCCGCTCGACATGGGCGCCCGCGTCGGCGATGCCGTCGACGGCCGTAGGGAAGTCGGTCGTCGCCGGATACTCGACCGGATAGACGCTGACCGACTTCTCACCGACCTGCGAGCGAAGAGTGTCAACGAAACTCTGACCGACGCGCCCGATGCCGGGAGGCTCGGTGGTGCCCCGGGCGAACACCACCTCCACGTCGGGGCAGGGCGCGGCAGACGCGGACGGGACGAGTGCACTCAGCAGCACCGGTATCGGCGCCACCGCGGCACAGAGTAGACCGCTGGGCTTCACATAAGAGATTCTGTCACAGGGCGATAATGGCTGCCCGGCGAGCGGGCGCGACCGAGCGGACTCAACGGCGCGCCGCGACCTTGAAGGCGTCGACGTTATCGCAGCTCAACGGCGCAATGTGGCCCACATGACGCTTAACGGCACACGGGTCCTAAGCACCGCGCCGCCTGTGCAACAGTGAACCGGCGGCGCTCAGGATACCGCGGAACGCGTACACGCCGGTCACGACGCAGAGCAGAAGCAGCAGGATGAACATCGGCAGCCAATTGCTTTGGCTGTGGTTGACATCCCACCAGATGACGGTGAACAACAGCACACACAGCAAAACCACGATGTCCCGCCAGTTGCCGTGATAGGACAACGCGACATTGCGCAGTGCGCGGCTCTTGTCGGCGGCTTCGACCAGGTCATCGATTCGTTCATCGATGGTGCGCTGCAGCTGGGCGCGTCTATCCGCGGCATCAGGTGGCAGCCGGTCGAGCAGGTCCATGTCCTGTTTGATGATCGCCCGATAGTCCGGAGATCTGAACTGACCGGCAGCGATGGCCAGTATGGCACCACCGAAAACGGGTGCGCTATTCAGCGCGATCTGTCCCAGGCCCAGCACGGTTGCTCCTACGGTCGTCGTCAATGTCGCTCGTTGAGAATCGCTGAACTACGCCACACGGATCAACCACCGAAACCCTGCCACACAGGGCCCAGCTAAGCGGCCGCGCCGGCGACGTCGGCGGCATGTCCAGGGATTGGAACGTTGTGGTCGGATCGCCAGTATGACGATGATCGCTGATCGACCTGTCGAGGTTGACGACCGGATACAGGTCGGGCACTGGGAGGGAGACAGCATCATGGGAGCCGGAAACCGTTCAGCGATCGGCACTCTCGTTGAACGCGTCACCCACTTTGTGATCCTGGTCCACGTGTCCACCGGTCGCCCGAGCACAGAAGCGATGCGTGACGGCGTCGTAGACGCGCTGGGTGGGCTTGCCCCCGATCTTCGGCGGACACTGACATGGGATCAGGGCAAAGAACTTTCGCTGCAACAGCAGATCACCGCTCGCACCGGCACCCGCGTGTTCTTCTGCGACGCGCACTCGCCGTGGCAACGCGGCTCCAATGAGAACATCAACGGCTTGCTGCGGGACTACTTTCCCAAAGGCACTGACCTGTTCCATATCTCGCCCGAGGAACTACAGCGGGTCGCCGACGAAATCAACGACCGGCCACGCAAAACTCTCGGTTAGGGCCCGCCCAGCCGATCTGATCACCGGCGCCACCGCCGCGAACGCATAAGCGTCGCAGTTCCCACGCGGTGGGGCGTTCCTCCTCATATCGCCCCACCTGTGGCTGGCCAGGAAAACGCCGTACGGGCCGAAGGCCCGCACGGGCCCAACCCTGTGGGCGGCTACATCGGTCATGAGCACGTTCGCATGCACCCGATCGGCGGCATCGACGCCATTGACGTGGCCTGATCCTTTGCCCATGCCATCGACAATCGTTTGGTGCCGATTCATCTTTCTCGCTTGCCCGGCCAAAGACAGTCAGCCCCAAAAAATGGCTGTGGGATCGCGATCGACCTCAGCCAACAACTCTCCGACAACGGCCGTGGGCGACACGTCATAGGCGTGGAAGCGCGAGTCGCGGTCGCACCAATATAGCGACACACTCCGGTGGTCTTCATGTAGCGCAGCCGGGCAATCGGGACACGGGTCCACTCCGTCGCCATATCCGCCCGCCACGGTGGGCGGCACTCGACGATCGTCAAATGGTGATCAATCCCGATAAACTCGACGCGTCGCTCGACCGGTACGCCGAGAACCCCATGGGAGCTTACAGCGGGTTGTCACTGATGGTAAACCGCAACGACGACACCGTTAAAGATGTTTCGGTAATACAGTGAGTCGTTGTCATAAAGAAAGACCCGTGTGGGCGAGGAAGGCGAAACACAGCTCGTAGTTGGAGCCGACGCGGGTCAGTCCTGACTCGGCGGCGGCCTGGGCCTCGTCGATGGTGTCGGGGCACAGGTTGGCCAGGTCTACGGATT